>Ga0126309_10000232_pt1 | contig 18998 bp, 13 predicted proteins | sample Plot56_FD_92541 | JGI IMG/M metagenome (GOLD analysis project Ga0126309, IMG submission 92541) | Serpentine soil microbial communities from UC McLaughlin Reserve, CA, USA - Plot56 | ecosystem: Environmental > Terrestrial > Soil > Grasslands | place: USA: UC McLaughlin Reserve, Lake County...
CACGGTGTCGACCGCGATCCACCGGAGCCTCGCCGCGTTTCCTGGAGCCGAGTCGATCCAGCCGGTGGCGGTCGCCGGGCACAGCCTGGGCGAATACTCGGCCCTGGTGGCCGCCGGAGCCCTTTCGTTCGCCGACGCCCTGCGCCTCGTCCGTTTGCGCGGCCAGCTCATGCAGGAGGCGGTACCAGTGGGCGTCGGCGGTATGGCTGCCTTGATTGGCATGGACGCGGAGCAGGCCGCTGCTCTGGCCGCCGAGGTGGCGCAAGGAGAAGTCTGTGCCGTGGCCAACCTGAACGGCTTCGTGCAGATCGTCATCGCCGGCCACAAAGGGGCGATTGACCGCGCCGCCGTGCTGGCGAAGGAGCGGGGGGCCAAGAAGGCCACGGTGCTGGCGGTCTCCGCCCCCTTCCATTCACCGCTGATGGCGCCGGCCCGCGAGGGGATGACCGACCCCTTGAACGAGACCACCTTCCGGGATCCGTCCGTGCCGGTGGTGACCAACGTCGACGCCGCGCCGGCGACCACGGGAGCCGCGGCGCGCGACGCCCTGATCCGGCAGATCGACAGCCCGGTGCGCTGGGTCGAGGTGATCCAACACATGGCGCAATCGGCCGGCGTGGACACGTTCCTCGAGGTGGGGCCGGGCACGGTCCTCACCGGTCTCGACCGGCGGATCGCGGTGGGGACGATGAATGCGAGCCTGTCCGACCCCGACCAGCTCCGCAAGACGCTGGCGGGGGGCGACGGCAAGGAGGAGGGTTGATGTTTCGACTGGATGGCAAGACGGCGCTGGTGACCGGCGCCTCGCAGGGGATCGGCGAGGGGATCGCCCGCCTGCTGGCGAAGCAGGGCGCGCGCGTGGTGCTCGCGGCCCGCAACCAGGAGAAGTTGGAGGCCCTGGCGGCCGAGATCGGCGGCTCAGCTCATGCGCTGGTCCTCGACGTCTCCCAGCCGGAGACTTTCGGCGAGAAGCTCAAGAACCTCCCGGAGGACCTCGGAGGGATCGACGTCCTGGTCAACAACGCCGGGATCACGGCGGACAACCTGCTGGCCCGCATGTCGCTGGACGACTGGGACCGGGTGCTGCGCACCAACCTGACCGGGGCGTTCGCCCTGAGCAAGGAGGTCCTGCGCGGGATGATGAAGAAGCGTTGGGGCCGGATCGTCAACGTCGGCTCGGTGGTGGGCCTGATGGGCAACGCCGGGCAGGCGAACTACGCCGCGGCCAAGGCCGGGCTCATCGGCTTGACCAAGTCGCTCGCCCGCGAGCTGGGGAGCCGGAACATCACGGTCAACGTCGTGGCTCCCGGCTACGTCGTGACCGCGATGACTGACAAGCTGCCGGAGCAGGCGCGGGAAGAGCTCATCGGGCAGATCGCCCTGAAGCGCCTGGGCACGGTGGACGACGTCGCCGCCGCGGTCCTCTATCTGGCGAGCGAGGAGGGTGGGTACGTCACGGGGCAGACTTTGAACGTATCGGGCGGTCTGTATATCTAAGTCCCGGATGGACTCGCGGCGCCTCTTTATGTTAGAACCGCTCCTCGGTGCGCCGAGGTGCGCCTATTCGGAATTTCAAGAGACAAGCAAGGAGGGGTTTTCCCTATGGCCATTGCGGAACGGGTGAAGAGCATCATCGTGGAGCAGCTCGGTGTCGACGAAGAAGAGGTCACTCAGGAGGCCAGCTTCACCGACGATCTGGGCGCCGACTCGCTGGACATCGTCGAGCTGGTGATGGCGTTCGAGGAGGAGTTCGGGATCGAGATTCCCGATGAGGACGCCGAGAAGATCAGCAACGTGAAGGACGCGATCACCTACATCGAGAGCAACGCCGGGGATCAGAACTGAGCTCCCCGCCGAGCCGCCAACCTCAATCTGACGAATCCGCCGAGATCTTGAGCTCCACCGCACGCCGCCGCGTCGTGGTCACCGGAGTGGGGCTGGTGTCCCCCCTCGGGGTGGGCACCGCCCAGAACTGGGAGGCCTTGCTCGAAGGGCGGAGCGGGATCGGTCCGATCACCCGCTTCGACGCCTCCCGCTATCCCACCCGCATCGCCGGAGAGGTCAAGGGGTTCAATCCCCTGGACTTCCTCGACAAGAAGGAAGTCAAGAAGAGCGACACGTTCATCCACTACGGTCTGGCGGCGGCGCAGTTCGCCGTGGAAGATTCCGCCCTCGTCATCGACGAGAGCAACGCGGACCGGGTGGGGGTCGTGATCGGCTCGGGCATCGGCGGACTGCCGCTCATCGAGGCGACACACAAGGTCCTGCTCGAGCGTGGTCCGGATCGCGTGTCGCCGTTCTTCATCCCGGGTCAGATCGTCAACATGGCCGCTGGGCAGGTGTCGATCCGCTGGGGCGCCCGGGGGCCCAACACGTCGCCTGCCACGGCGTGCACCACGGGTCTCCATGCGGTCGGCGACGCGTTCCGGCTGATCCAGTCAGATGACGCGGACGCGATGATCGCCGGCGGCACCGAAGCGGTGATCACGCCGCTCGCGGTCGCCGGCTTTTGCGCCATGCGTGCGATGTCGCACCGCAACGACGATCCGGAGAAGGCGTCGCGCCCCTGGGACGTCGGGCGGGACGGCTTCATCATCAGCGAGGGTGCGGGCATCGTGATCCTCGAAGAGCTGGAGCACGCGCGCCGGCGGGGCGCGCAGATCTACGCCGAGGTGGTCGGCTACGGGATGAGCGCCGACGCCTACCACATCTCGGCTCCGCACCCTGAAGGGCATGGCGCGGTGCGCGTCATGCAGTCGGCGCTCAAGAACGCCGGCCTGCCGCCGGAGGCCATCGGGTACATCAACGCCCATGGCACGTCCACGCCCCTCGGCGACCTGTCCGAGGTGCGGGCGGTCAAGCAGGTGTTCGGCGACCACGCCTACAAGCTGGCGGTCTCCTCGACGAAGTCGGCGACCGGGCACCTTCTCGGCGCGGCCGGCGGTCTCGAATGCGGCATCCTGGCGCTCGCCATGAAGCACCAGATCCTGCCGCCCACCCTGAACCTGGACGAGCCCGGCGAAGGGTGCGACCTCGACTTCGTCCCCCATAAGCCCCGCCCCACCGACCTGGAGCACGCGCTCACCAACTCCTTCGGCTTCGGCGGCACCAACGGGGCGTTGATCATGAAGCGATGGAGCTAGGAGGCAGGCACAAGACCTGCCCCTACGTAGGGGCAACCCTTGTGGTTGCCCTGCCTTCCTTCCGCTACCGCACCTCCACGTCCACCACCACCACCTCCTGCAGCGCCCGGTCGAAAAACACCTCCATCCGCTCGAAGAAGTGGCGCATGGAGGGGGCGCCGAAGGCGTGCTTCTGGCCGGGATAGAAGGCCTGCTCGAAGGGGATGCCCGCCTTGATCAGGGCGTCGCTCATCAGCACCGTGTTCTGCGGATGGACGTTGTCGTCCGCCAGGCCATGGACGATGAGGAGGCGGTCCTTCAGCTTGGTCGCGTAGGTCAGCGGCGAGGATTCGAGAAACCCGGACTCATTGGTCTGCGGCGTGCCGAGATAGCGCTCGATCCAGACTGAATCGTAGAGGCGCAGGTCGGAGATCGGGGCGCCGGAGACTCCTGCCTTCCAGACGCCGGGCCGATGCACCAGACAGTAGAGCGTGTTGTAGCCGCCGCCGGACCAGCCCCAGGTGCCGATCCGCGCGGGGTCGGCCCAGCCCTGGGCTTTCAGCCAGTCGATCCCGGCGAGCTGGGCGGCCAGGTTGACCTCGCCCATGCGGCGGTGGTCCCGGTCCTCCCCGGCCTTGCCAAAGAACAGGGAGACCTGGTTGTCGAGGCTGAAGACCACGTAGCCGCGCTGCGCCATCCGCTTGTGCCAGAGATCGCGCCGCCGGCTGTCCCAATGCCGGAAGACCACCTGCGAGGTGGGGCCGCCGTACTGATAGACGATCACCGGATACTTCTGTTTGGGGTCGAAGCCGGGGGGCTGGATCATGCGCGCCGGCAGCCGCGAGCCCTCCGGGCCGGGGATCGTAAAGTAGGTGTAGGGCGGCAGGGTCTCGGGATTGTAGGTCGTCGGCTCGTCCCACGGGAGCGGGACAATGGAGCCGTCCGCCCGCCGCACCTCGCTGCGCGGTGGGGAGTCCGCCGTGGACCAGGAGTGGACCCAGGCACCGGATTTCGTGTCGACCGTCGCCCCGTGCTCGGCCTCCTGCACGGTGAGCGTCTCCGCGTTGCTCCCAGCGGAATTCAGGCGGACGCGCAGCACGTGCCGCTCGGCGGGGCCGAGCCCCTGGGCACGGTAGGCGGTGAAGATCACCCAGCTCCCGTCGTCGGCCACGCCGTCGAGAGAGGTGACCGCCCACCCCTCGGGCGACACAGGCCGGACGATCCGGCCATCGGCGCCGGCGAGATAGAGCTGGCGCCAGCCGCTCCGCTCCGAGCCCCAGAGGAAGCGGCCATCCGGCAGGAAGGCGAAGTCCTTGCCGAGATTGACCCAGGTCGGCCACTGGTCGGTGAGCAGCGTGGAGCAGCGGCCGTCGGCGGAGCCGCAGCGGAGGAGGTCGAGCCGCTCCTGACCGCGGCTGAGGGCCTGGACGGCCACGGCATCCCCCTTGGGTGTCCAGGCCACGCGGACCAGATATTGGTCCTGCTCCCCCGTCTGCATCCAGACTGTCTGGCCGCTCGCGAGATCCAGGACGCCGACGCGCACCACCGGATTGGGATCGCCCGGCTTCGGATATTTCTGCGAGGTGACCTGCGGGTGCACGGGCGAGTCGTCCACCAGAGGGTGGACCGGAACCTGCCGCTCATCGAAGCGGTAGTAGGCGATGCGCGTGCCGTCAGGGCTCCACCAGTAGCCGGTCGCCTCACGGTCCCAGATCTCCTCCCAGTAGAGCCAGTCGGTGGTGCCGTTCAAGAACGCGCCATCCTGGCCGTCGCTGGTGAGCGCCTTCTCGGTGCCGGTTGCGAGATCCAGGAGCCAGAGGTCGAAGTCGCGCACGAAGGCCACCCGGCTGCCGTCGGGCGAGGGCTTGGGGTCGGTCTCCTCCTCGTCTGTGCGGGTCAACCGCCGGAGCTCTCCGGCCGTCCCGAGGGGAAAGAGCCAGAGGTCGCCGCCCGCGACGAGCAGGAGCCCGTCCCCGCGCGGCAGCCAGACGACCTGGTCGAAGTCGAGGTCGTCCTTGCCCGCGACCTTCTCCAGGTCGGCGAGCCGAAGGATGGGCTCGGTCGCACCCTGGCCTCCCCTCCCGGGAGCCAGATCGAGCAGCCAGAGGGCCTCGGTCCGCACGTAGAGGAGCCGGGTGCCATCGGGCGACCAGACCGGGTCGTCGGCGCCGCGGCCGCTGGAATCCTCGGCGAACATGGCGTCGTAGCTCAGGACGTCGCTCGGCTTCTGAGCGGCGGCTGCCGGGGAGAGGGCCGTCAGGCCCAGGAGCGAGAGGAAGAGCAGGGTGCGCATGGGGCCGAATTCTAACCGGTCTGATCCGGACCCCGGCCTGCAACCTTTTCAAGCAAATGGTCGTACTGAGAGTCGATGGTGCTTCAGAGCACCGAACCGGAGGAGGACAGATCCATGACATCCCTGACCAGACGGTCCGCACGTGCGGCGGCGTTGATCCTTTCGATGACCTCGATCGTGGCGGTGGCGGCTGCCGCTCCCGCGAAGACCCGCTCCTTCCGCCAGACCTTCCCCGCGCAGCAGGGAGAGGTGCGGCTCGGGAACCTCGCGGGCCGGGTCGAGCTGGTCCGCGCTCCCGGGAACCAGGTGATCGTGGAGACGGTCATCCATGCGGCCGGCTCCAGCGAGAGCGAGACCCAGCAGCTCCTGGACGGCATGAAATGGGTGAGGAGCACGGACGGCAAGGGGCACGAAGAGATCGTCCTCTCCTATCCGGTCGATGACTATCGCGGCTTCGCCTATCCCCGGCCCGGACATGACGGCGACGATCTGCCGGAGTGGCTGAGCTGGCTGGAGAACGCGGGCCACACCTCGACCGTCTTCCGCGGCGAACGGGTGCGGATCTACGGCAAGCCGCAGGCTTCGGTCCCGGTCCTCTACGCCGACTTGAAAATCGCCCTGCCCGCGGGCAGCCAGATGGTCGTCCGCAACGCCGTCGGCGCGGTGCGCGGCGGGCAGCTCGAAGGGACCTTGCAGGTGAAGACCGGAAGCGGCGACATCGAGATCGTCTCGCACTCCGGCCAGCTCACCCTGGACACGGGCTCAGGCGACGTGACGGTCGGCTCGGCAACCGGGGAGACGCGGATCGATACGGGCTCGGGGGACGTGGTGGTCCGCAAGCTGATCGGCAACGGCGTGGTCGACACCGGGTCGGGCGACGTGACGGTCGAGAACGTCTCGGCCGGCAAGCTCTCCGTGGACACGGGCTCGGGCGACGTGATGGTGAAGAACGGCACGGTGAGCCACGTCCTGGCGGACACGGGCTCGGGCAGCGTCCAGGTGGTGAGCGTGGAGCTGGAGGAGCTCGACGCAGACACCGGCTCGGGCGACGTGGTGGTCCGCAGCTCGCTGGCCCAGGCGAAGCGGGTGAAGGCCGAGACCGGCAGCGGCGACGTGACGATCTACGGCGGCCCCGAAGCCTCCTTCGACATCGAGTCGAGCCAGGGGAGCGGAGAGCTCCTGGTGCGCTACGACGACGCGCAGATCCGCAAGGAGGGCAAGAAGGTCGTCGGCGCCCGCCGCGGCGACGGCCAGACGGTGATCCGCGTGGAGACCGGGAGCGGCGACTGCGTGATCACGCCGCGCGAGCGGGGGTAGGTTTTTTCCCCTACATCTTTCCGTAGTTCGGCCCGCCGCCCCCCTCGGGGGGCACCCAGGTGATGATCTGGTACGGGTCCATGATGTCGCAGGTCTTGCAGTGCACGCAGTTGCTGGCGTTGATCTGCAGACGCCGGCCAGCCGGGACGGCAGGGTCGGCGACCATCTCGTAGACGGCGGCCGGGCAGAAGCGCTGGCAGGGGTTAGCGTATTCCACCGTGCAGCGCTCGACGCAGATGCTCGTGTCGTGCACCAGCAGATGGACCGGCTGGTCCTCGTCGTGCGCGGTACCTGAGTGGTAGACGTCGGCCAGGCGGTCGAAGGTGAGGGTGCCGTCGAGCTTGACCGGCTCCGGCGGCTTCATGGCCTTCCCCTCGGGCGTCTGGAGGTTCACCATCCGCTCGTGGCCTGCGTGGGTACCTAGCCGCTCCTTGACTCCCCAGCCGCGCCCCCCGGTCACCAGTCCGACGCCAGCCTGGTACATCCCGGGAACCAGGCCGTGGTCGAACGCCTGGTGGAAGTTGCGCACCGGCCACAGCTCCTTCTTGATCCAGCTCGCCTCGACCTTCTCCCCGAAGCGCGCCAGCCGCTCGGCCGTGGCGCCGCCGGCCGCGAGAGCCTCCAGGATCGTCTCGGCGGCCAGCATCCCGGACTTCATCCCCAGGTGAATCCCCTTGAGGCGCTGCCCATTCAGAAAGCCCGCCGAGTCGCCGATGATCAGGAAGCCGTCTCCCGAGCAACGGGGGAGCGACCACCAGCCGCCCTCGGGCAGCGCCTTGGCGCCGTAGAACGCCATCTTGCCGCCGCGCAGGATCTCGGCGATCTCCGGGTGGGTCTTGAGCCGCTGGAACTCCTGGTGCGGATCGAGCAGCGGGTTCTTGTAGTCGAGGCCGACGACCAGGCCGATGATGAATTGGTCGTTCTGCATGCCGTACGCAAAGCCGCCGCCGAACGTGCTCCAGTCCAGGGGCCAGCCCAGGGTGTGGATGACCTCGCCGGCCGCGACCCGCCCCGGTGGCAGGTCCCAGATCTCCTTCAAGCCGATGGCATAGACCTGTGGATTCTTCCCCTGCCAGAGGTTCAGGTCCGCGTCGAGCTGCTTGACCAGCGTGCCGCGCGGCCCCTCGCCGAGCACCACCACCTGCGCGCGGATGTCCACCCCGGGCTCGTAGTTGGCCTTCTTCTCTCCGGTATGCGAGATGCCGCGGTCGGCCGTGCGCACGCCGGCCACGCGGCCCTCCTCGATGAGGACGCGGGCGGCGGGGAACTCGTAGAAGACGTCCACCCCGGCGGCCTCGACCTTGGCGGCCATCCACTTCACCAGCTTGCCGAGAGAGGCCACGTAGTTGCCCGCGTTGTGGAGCGGCGGCGGGATCGGCAGGGAAAAGGCGCGCTTGCTCGTAAGGAACAGGAACCTCTCGTGGTCGTGCGCGACCTCGGCCTCGAACGGGGCGGATTTCCAGTCGTCCGGGAACAGCTCTTTGAAGGCCCGCGGATCGACGACGGCGCCGGAGAGGGCGTGGCTGCCGGCCTCGCGCCCTTTCTCAAGGACGGCAATCGAGAGCTCGCGGCCCGCGGCCTTCGCCTGCCGGGCGAGGTGATACGCCCCGGCCAGGCTCGCCGGTCCCGCCCCCACGAAGAGGACATCGATCTCCAGAGTTTCGCGTTCCTGATCTACCATACAGGTTCTGTGCTCCCGGAAGTTGCCGCCCCTCCTGCCGGCGGGCGGTGGGGATGCTACCATGGCGATCCGGGGCGCGGCAGCATCCGGCGCCTTTCCCGAGACGTAGAGACAATTGGAGGTGGTGCGCGATGATTCGGGAATCCCTGCCCCTGACCGACGAGCGTCTCCGGATCTGCGGAGTGGCTGCCGCAAGCGCGGCGCCCTCCTTTGCCGAGGACGTCCGCCGCGGGCTGACCGCGACCCCCAAGGTCCTGTTCCCCAAGTACTTCTACGACGCCTTGGGCTCGCGGCTCTTCGAAGCGATCTGCGAGCTGCCGGAGTACTACCTGACCCGGACCGAGACCGAGATCTTCCAGCGGTCCGCGGACGAGATCGCGGGCGCGCTGGAAGGTCCCGTGCGCCTCCTGGAGCTGGGGAGCGGCGACGGGCGGAAGACGCGCCTGCTGATCGAGGCGTTGGTGGGGCAGCAGGGGGGGCTGGAGTACCTGCCGATCGACGTCTCGCGCTCGGCGGTGGAACAGGGCGCCGAGCGGCTCCTCCACGCCTTTCCGGAGCTCACCGTCACCGCCTTCGTGGCCGAGTACCAGGCCGGCCTGCGGGCGCTTCGCACGGAGCGGGTCCCGCCCGGCCTCCGCACCCTGGTCCTCTTCCTCGGCTCGACGATCGGCAACCTCGACCCCGGCGAGCGGATCGTGCTCCTGCGCGAGATCCGCGGCGTGCTCCGCCCGGGCGACGGCCTGCTGCTCGGGGTGGATCTCAAGAAGGCGGAGAGCGTCCTCGTGCCGGCGTACGACGACGCCCTGGGCGTGACCGCCGCCTTCAACCTGAACGTCCTGGTGCGGATCAACCAGGAGCTGGGGGGAGGGTTCGACCTGGGTACCTTCCGCCACCGGGCGCGCTGGAACGTGGATCTCGGCCGGATCGAGATGCACCTGGAGAGCCTGCGGGAGCAGACAGTCCCGATCCCGGACCTCGGCCTGGAGATCCGCTTCGCCGCGGGGGAGACGATCCACACCGAGAGCTCGTACAAGCTCGACCCGGCACAGGTGGCGGAGATGGCCACGGCCAGTGGCTTCGCGGTGCGCCGGACCTGGACGGACCGGGGCGGGCGGTTCGCGTCGATTCTCCTTGGAGCCGTCTGAAGCCCCGGTTATACTCGTGGGGATGAACGCGACCGGCCGATACCATTCGGAAGACTTCACCGAATCGGAGCGCTCGCTCCTCTCTCGTTTCTTCACGAATCTCGATTCTCCGGTCTTCGCGATCGTCAATCTCCCCCAGGTCGTCAAGGGCGCCCTCTTCGCCAGATACAGCCGTTCGCCGAAATCGCTGCGGCGCCTGTTTCTCGATGAGTTCGTCAACCGACCGGACGCCGGCGTGGCCGCCATCGCGGAGCACGCCGAGGCGAAAAACGAGGGGGTGAACGTGCGCCGGGCCGCGGAGTTGTACGACCGCATGTTCATGGACTATGGCGACGACTCGGTCGCGCAGCTCGGCGGAGCCCACGTCGCCTGCGAGCAGGCGTCGAACATTCTCACGAAAGTCCTCGAGCGCGGCCGGTTGGCGGCCTATCTCGAGCAAAGCACGCGATATATCTATTTTGACAAGCCGTTGGGCGGCTCTTATCGCTACATGGTTCCCTCCGAGATCTCCGGCACAACAGCGGGCCAGCGATACCGTGCTGTCCTCGACGGATTGTTCGGCACCTATCGCGATCTGATCCCGCGGTTGAGTCAATTTTACGAAGATCTCTACCCGCGCGACCCGAAGGATTCAGAGCTCGTCTGGCGATCATCCATCCGCGCACGCGTCTGCGACGACCTGCGCGGCCTGCTGCCCGCCGCGACGCAGTCCAACGTGGGCATTTTCGCCACCGCACAGGCGTACGAGGCGCTCCTCCTCCGGATGCGCGCGCACCGTCTGGCCGAGGTCCGCGATTACGGAGACCTCCTCCTGGAGGAGCTGCGCAAGGTGATCCCCGCGTTCCTCCAAAGGGTCGACCTGCCGGAGCGTGGCGTGCAATGGAGCGAATACTTTTCAAAAATCGACCGGCAGATGGAGAGCCTGGCTGCGACGCTGGATGGCTCCGTCCCGCCGCGTCCCGAGGTCGCTCTGATCGAATGGGATCCAGAAGCGGAGCTCAAGATCGCCGCTGCGGCGCTCTATGAATATTCAGATGTGCCGGACGATCAGCTGCTTACGCGAGTGCGTGAGATGAGCGCGGAGGACCGACGCAAGATCCTGTCCGCTTACATTGGAGAGCGGCGCAACCGCCGGCACAAGCCAGGGAGAGCTTTCGAGCGGGCGTATTATCGCTTCGACATCCTGGCGAGCTACTCGGTCTTCCGCGATCTCCAGAGACACCGTCTGCTCACCCTCGAGTGGCAGAAGCTGTCAACGGTGCATGGCTACGACACGCCGGAAGCGATCGAAACCATCGGTGCCCAGGATCTTTGGCATACGGCGTTGCGGAGGGCCGGTGATCTCTATCAATCCTTGAAGGAAGATTTCAGTGCCGAGGTCGCGCAGTACGTGGTCCCCTTCGCCTACCGGGTGCGGTTCAATTTTCATCTCAACGTCCGCGAAGCGTTCCATCTCATCGAGCTGCGGACCCAGCGCGGCGGCGACCCGGCGTACCGGCGGATCTGCCAGACGATGCACCGCCTGATCCGCGAGCGGGCGGAGCACCGTCTGATCGCCGATGCGATGACCTTCGTCGATCACGAAGACTATGGCCTCGGCCGTCTCGACGCGGAGCGGCGAACCGCCGAGAGGCGCGCCGCCGCCGGCGTCGCATAGCGGCTCTCCGCCCGCACCTTTGACAAAACGGGACCGAGCGCTTACGATTTTGCGCCTCTGGGGCCGGCGTAGCTCAGTTGGTTAGAGCGCCTGACTGTGGATCAGGAGGTCTCCGGTTCAACCCCGGACGCCGGTACCAACCCTCGATCGAACCAGCTTTCGCTGGAGGACGGCTCCCATGACAGGCACTGTGGAAGCGCGCGTCTCGCGCGGCCTGAGAGACCTGCTGCCCGACCAGATGCTGGCCCGGCAGTGGATGATCGACACCATCCGGGGCGTTTACGAGCTGTACGGCTTCGTCCCGCTCTCGACCCCCGCCATCGAGTACCTGGACGTGCTGCGCGGCTCGCAGGCCGGCCAGGAGGCGCAGTCGTCCATCTTCACGGTGCAGAATCCGGAGGAGGAGGCCCTCGGCCTGCGCTTCGACCTGACCGTCCCCCTCGCTCGGGTCATCGCTCAGTATCGTGAGCTGCCGCGCCCGTTCCGCCGCTATCAGGTGGCGCCGGTCTGGCGCGCCGACAAGCCGGACAAGGGGCGCTTCCGGGAGTTCACACAGTTCGACCTCGACTCGGTCGGCGTGGAGTCCGAGATCGCCGACACCGAGATCATGGCGGGCATGTGCGACACGCTGCGGGCTCTGCGGGTCGGTCCCTTTCGCGTGCGTTTCTCCAGCCGGACGATCCTCAATGCCCTGCTCGCCTACGCCGGCATCCCGCAGGAGCGGTCGGTGGACGTTTTCCGCGTGCTCGACAAGCTGGACAAGGTGGGGATGAAGAAGGTCCGGCTGGAGCTGACCGAGGGGTATGTCGACGTCTCGGGCGACCCGATCCGCGGCCTCGGCCTGGAGAGCTCGCAGGTCGACAAAATCGAGCTCTTCCTCCAGATCAGCGCCGATGACCGCAACGCCACCCTGGAGCAGCTCCGCGCAACGTTCGCCGGCGTCGAGGGGGCGGCCGGCGAGCTCGCCAAGATCGAGCGGATCTCGAATCACCTCTACACGCTGGGCTATGGCGATGACGAGGTCTCGCTGGACGTCTCGATCGCCCGCGGCCTTGCCTACTACACCGGACCGGTGTTCGAGGCGAACCTGCTCGACGCGCCGCAGTTCGGCTCCGTGTTCGCCGGCGGCCGCTATGACGAGCTGGTGATGCGCTTCCTCGGCGAGCGGATCCCTGCCGTGGGCGCCTCGATCGGCGTCGACCGGCTGCTCGCCGCGCTGGTCCACCTCGGCCGGGTGGGACAGCAGAAGTCGACCGCCAAGGTGCTGATCACCCGCATGGACCCGGGCCTGGAGGCCGACTACGTCGCCATGACCTGGGAGCTGCGGCGGGCGGGCATCCCCGCCGAGCTGTACCTGGGGACGGCGAAGGGACCGGGCAAGCAGCTCAAGTATGCCGACGCCTGGGGAGTGCCGATCACCGTGCTCTACGGCTCCAACGAGAAGGAGCGGGGCGTGGTCACCCTCAAGGACATGGACATCGGCCGGCAGAAAGCCGAGGCGCTGGCCCGCCGCGAGGAGTGGCTGGAGGCGCGGCCCGGGCAGCGCGAGGTGCCGCGCGGTGAGCTGGTGGCCACGGTGCGCGAGATGCTCGCCGCCCAGGAGGCCGGGCAGTGAGTGAGCCCGCCCATTCCGACCGGCCGGTCGTCCTCGATGGCGGATCGCTGACCATCGAGGACTTGGCGCGGGTGGCGCGCGATCCGCGGGTACGCCTGGAGATCGCGGAGGAGGCCCTCGTCCGGGTGCGCGAGAGCCGGGAGCAGATCGAGCGCTTGACCGCCCGCTACCGCGAGGACTTCGACCGGTTCCGCCGCGGCGAGGACGTCCATCCCGTGTTCGAGTACGGCGTCACCACCGGCTTCGGCGAGTTCAAGAACATCCCGGTGGCGCCGGAGGAGCTGGTGCAGCTCCAGCGCAACCTCCTGCTCAGCCACTCCGTCGGGGCGGGCACCTCGGCCGATCCGGAGGACGAGGCTGGGTTCTACGAAGCGGACGTGATGCGCGCGGTGATCGTCATCCGCCTGAACGCCTTCCTCAAGGGCCACTCGGGGGTCCGCCCCGAGCTGGTGCGCACGCTCCAGGCCATGGTCAACCGGGGGATCGTGCCGCGCGTGCCGATCCACGGCTCGGTGGGATCGAGCGGCGATCTCGCGCCTCTGTCCCATACGTTCGTGGTGCTGCTCGGCGAGGGGAGCTGGTCGGTGGTCCGCGCACCCGAGGATCTCGGACGCCGCCCGCGCGAGCTGCGCCGCGATCTGGAGCGGCTCGCCGAGGATCTGGGGATGGAGCCGGCGCAGCCTTCTTATAAGGAAGGGCTCGCCCTGAACAACGGCACGACGTTCTCGACGGCGCTGCTCGCCCTGGCCGTCCATGACGCCGAGCGGGCCGCGCACACCGCGGACGTCGCCTGCGCGCTGAGCCTGGAGGCGGTCTGCGGCTGCGCGAGAGCGTTCGACCCGCGGGTTCATCGCGCGCGCGGGCATGCCGGCCAGATCGCCTGCGCGGCGAACCTCAGGAGCCTGCTGACCGGAAGCCGGCTGATCGAGAGGGCAGGCGCGGTCCAGGACGTCTACTCTCTGCGCTGCGCTCCGACCGTGCACGGCGCGGGGCGTGACGCGATTTCCTGTACCCGCCGTGTGGCTGAAGTAGAGATCAACGCGGCCACGGACAACCCGCTCTTCTTTCCGGCGGACGAGACGCCCCCGTGGGACTACGAGTTCCGCGCGAACTGGCCGGAGGGGTATAGCGGCGAGCAGCGGGCCGGCTATTCGGCCGGTAACTTCCATGGCGAGCCGATCGGCATGGCGGCGGATTTCCTGGCGATCGGCGTGGCCGAGCTGGCGAACATCTCGGAGCGGCGGGTGCAGATGCTGCTGGATTGCCGGCAGAGCCGCAACCTGCCGTCCAACCTGATCCCGCGGCGGGGGGTGAACTCGGGCTACATGCTGGTCCAGTACACAGCCGCGAGCCTGGTCTCGGAGAACAAGGTCCTGACGCATCCGGCCTCGGTCGACTCGATTCCGACCTCGGCCAACTCGGAAGACCACAACGCCATGTCGACGATCGCCGCGCGCAAGCTGCGGACGGTCCTGCGCAACGTGCAGGCGGTGCTGGCGATCGAGCTGCTGGTGGCGGCGCAGGCGGTGGAGTGGCGGGTGGCCATGAAGCTGGACCCGCGCTCAAAGGGGGAGGAGGACGGGGGCCACGTCCTGCGCGACTGGGAAAAGGCCGAGCGGGAGTCGCGGGACTTTGCGGAGCGCACCGCGCCGGAGCGCCGGGCCGACATCGCCGCCGCGCTGGGCGAGGGGACCCGCCGTGCCTACCTGGCCGTCCGTGAGCTCGCCGGCCCCATGCTCGCCGACCGCACCCTCGACGAGGATATCCGGGCGGTGCGGCAGGCGGTGGAGGCAGGGCGGATCTCTCCCGCTTGACAGCCCTTGGACCTCCTGCTGTAATGCCCTGCGAACGGGATTTTACGATGCGCTGCCCTGACCTTCGTTCCGTTTCCGCCGCGACCCTCTGGGGCTGGTGGCCGGTCCACGCGCATCATCATTCCGTGATCTAGACCGGGCAGCGTCCCGGCACGCGGACCCGGGACGAGACAGCCAGCCGCCGAACGCGCCTCTTTCCGGGTCCGGAAGGAGGCTTTCGTTTGGACGCAACTCTCGTCGCGACCCTCACCACGCCCCCGGGCGACGGCTTCGAAGCCGAGCTGGCCGATGTGGCATGGCTGGAGGTCCGGGCCGATCTCGTCGGCGATCTTCCCCCCGAGCCGCTGCGGGCGCGCTTCCATGGCAAGCTGCTCTACACCCTGCGCAGCCGCGCCGAGGGCGGTGTCTGGGAGGGATCGGTCGAGCGCCGCAAGCGCCGCCTCCTCGACGCCGCCGAGCGCTTCGACCTGATCGATCTGGAGTGCTCCCGCGACCTGTCCCCGGACGTCCTCAAGGCGATCCCGGCGCAGAAGCGGGTCATCTCCTGGCATGGGGCGGCCGCGAGCCCCGCCGGGCTCAAGGCGACGTTCGAGAAGATGTCCGCCGCCGATGCCCACCTCTACAAGCTGGTGCCGACCGCCTCGCAGTCGGGGGAGGAGATCCCGGCGCTCCTGCTGCTGGACAGCCTGAAACGCCGTGACGTCGCCGCTTTTTCAGTCGGTCCGATCGGCGCTTGGACGCGCCTCATCGCTCCCCGCCTCGGCGCGCCGGTGGTCTACGGCGCCCTCGGGGACGTCCCTGGAGCGCCGGGGCAGATCACCCTGCGCCGCCTGCGCAAGGACTTTGGCCTTCCCGCCCTGCCGCCCGTCCAGCGGCTCTTCGGCGTCGTGGGAAACCCGGTCCTCCACTCGCTGTCGCCGCGCCTGCACAACACGGCGTACCGGGAGCTGGGCCTTCCGTTCCTGTATCTCCCCTTCCATGTCGAGTCCTTTGGTGACTTCTGGCTGGAGGTCGTGGAGGGCGGCGCCCTGGAGCAGATCGGGATGCCTCTGCGCGGCCTGTCGGTGACCACTCCGCACAAGGAGGCCGCACTGGCCGTGGCGGCAGCGGCGAGCCCGCGCGCCGAGCTCGTCGGGGCCGCCAATACGCTGGTCAACCACCAGGAGGTGTGGGAGGCGGAGACCACAGACCTGGAGGGTGTCGTGATGCCTCTGCGGGCGCGTGGCATCGATCTCGCCACCCGCCGCGCCGCGGTGGTCGGGATGGGCGGCGCCGGGCGCGCGGCGGCCGAGGGGCTGGCAGTGGCCGGAGCCCAGGTGACCCTGGTGAACCGCAGCACCGAGAACGGCCAGCGCGCCGCCGACCTCCTCAAGCTCCCCTTTGTCCCACTCGATGAATTCGAGCCCTCTGCCTTCGACCTGATCGTCCACGCCACGTCCCTCGGCCGCGGTGCCGGCGAGCCGCTCCCGTTCCCGTTGGACGGTCTGCGCCCGGGCACGGTAGTGGTCGATCTCGTCTACAAAGCTGAGCCCACGCCGCTCCTCGCGGCCGCAGCGGCGCGGGGACTGACCGTCGTCGACGGCCGCGAGGTGCTGGTCTACCAGGCCCTCGGCCAGTTCCGCTGGATGACCGGGCGCGAGATGCCGCTCCCGACGGCTCTGCGGATCGTCGGTCTCGCGGAGGCCCCGGAGGACATCCCATGAGGGTCTCCGCCGCCCTGCCGATCGGCGTCGCGGCTCTTCTTTTCGAGAGCGCGCGCCGCCGCCGCGAGGCCGAGGGGCGGCTCGTCGCTCTGTTCGAGAAGGCTGGCTATGCCGAGGTCATCCTGCCGATCCTGGACTATCTGGAGCCCTATGAGGCGCTCCTGACCTCGGAGAGCCGGAGCGAGCTCTATCGCTTCATCGACCGGGACGGCGAGCAGCTCGCCCTGCGCGCTGACTTCACCCCGATGCTCGCCCGGCTCCTCGCGCCGCGCCTGGGCGCGCTGGAGCTGCCGCTGCGCGCCTTCTACCGCGGCGACGTGATTCGCTATGAGGAGGAGCGGGCCGGACGGCAGCGCGAGTTCTATCAGGTGGGTGCCGAGCTGCTCGGCGTGGCCGACGAGAGCGCCGAGCGGGAGATCCTCCACCTGTTCCTGGAGGCCCTGACCTGTGAGGACGGGAGCCGTCTCCAGGACATTCAGGTCGTCCTCGGGTTCGCCGGCGCTCTCGATCACCTGCTCCTGGATGCCGCGACGGATGATCCTCTCGCACTGGCCGCGGCTGTGGCGCGGCGCGAGCGCGGTCCGGTGCGGCTGGCCTGCCCGCGCCTTCTGGCCGTGGTGGAGTCCGGGCTGCCGGATCGGCCGGAGGATCTTGGACCCGCGGCGGCCGGCCTGGAGCGCCTTCTTGCTCTGCGCGACGAGCTTGCCGCGGCCTTCCCGGAGGTGCGTCTCGTCATCGACCTCGCCGAGTTCGCGCGCCATGGCCGCGATCCGCGGCTGACCGCCGGGTCCGGGGAGCGCTCCTATTACGACGGCGTGGTCTTCCGCGCCTTTGCCGGAGCGTCGGCGCTGCCCGTGGGAGGCGGCGGCCGGTATGACAGCCTGTTCCGCCGGCTCGGTGCGGAGGTGCCGGCGGTCGGCTTCTCCCTGAGCGTGGAGCGGCTCCTCGACGCCGGCAAACGGGGAAACTCATGATCCGCCTGGCCCTTCCCAAAGGACGGAACCTGGAGGTGGCCCTCGCCGCCTTCCGCGCTGCCGGTCTCCTGTCGGGACTGGACCTGAGCGGCCGCAGCCTCCTCGTGCAGCTCCCGGAGGAGGGGATCGAGGTCCTCTCGCTCAAGGACTGGGACATCCCGGTCTACGTCGAGCACGGCGTGGCGGACTTCGGGATCGTGGGGAGCGATCTATTGGCGGAGATCGACGGCGACCTCCTGGTGCCGGTGCGGCTGCGGGAAGGGCGCTCGCGGATGTCGCTGATCGGCCGCGCGCGGGAGCTCCCGGCGCCGGGGAGCCAGGTGCGGCTGGCCACCAAGTACCCGAACACGGCCCGCCGGATTCTGGAGGGGCGTACCTGGGGAGCCGAGATCGTCAAGCTCTCGGGCTCGATCGAGCTGGCGCCGCTCCTTGAGCTCGCCGAGGTGGCCCTGGACATCGTCCAGACCGGCCGCACGCTGGTAGAGAACGACCTCGTCGAGATCGAGACGGTGGCCGAGGTGGCTGCCTGCCTGGTGGTCAACCGCGCCTCGTATCAGCGCCACCGCGCGTTGCTCAATGATTGGATCGGCCGCCTGGAGGCGGCGGAGGTGGTGGCATGACGAGCGGACCGATCCGCGTCGCGGCGGCCGACAGCCCCGAAGGCCGGGAGGCCGTCGAGCGTCTGACCGCCCGCGGCGGCGAGATCCTCGACGCGCAGACCCTGGGCCGCGCCGCCCGGATCGTGGACGACGTCCGGCGCTGGGGGGATTTCTCTCTCCTCCAATACGCCCGCGAGCTGGATGGCGCCACGGCCAGGGCGGTGGAGGAGCTGGCGCTCGAACCCTCACCCCCTAGCCCCCTCTCCCACCCGCACTCCCCGGCCCCCGGGAGAGGGGGAAACTTGCCGGTCGGGTTCACCGAGGCGATGGAGGAGGCGATCGCCGCAGTGGAGCGCTTCCACGCGCCCCAGGTGCGCCAGGGGTACGTCCAGGAGAGCGATGGGGTCATGCTGGAGGAGCGAATCGAGCCGCTCCGACGGGTCGGCGTCTATGTGCCGGGCGGTCGTGCGGCCTATCCCTCGACCGTGGTGATGACCGTCATCCCTGCCCGGGTGGCTGGCGTCGCGGAGATCGCGGTCGCTACGCCGCCGGGCTCGTGGCGCTCGAACGCGGCCCTGCGCTGGACCCTCGCCCGGCTGGGCGTCCGCGAGATCTGGGGGATGGGCGGAGCGCACGCGGTGGCCGCCTTCGCGTACGGCACGGAGACGATCCGCCGGGTGGACAAGATCGTCGGGCCGGGCAACGCCTGGGTGACGGCGGCCAAGAAGCTGGTCGTAGGAGATGTGGCGATCGACGGCATCGCTGGCCCGAGCGAGGTGGTGATCGTCGCGGACGCATCGGCCGGCTCAACGGATCTTGCGAAGGATCTCGCCGCCGACCTCCTCTCCCAGGCGGAGCACGACCCGCAGGCCGCGGCGGTTCTGATCACTTCGGACCCCTCTCTGGCGTCGAGCGTTGCCGAGCAGGTCGCCCTACAGCTCGAGTCTCTGGCGACCGCGCGGACGGCCCGCGCCTCCCTGGAGCGCTATGGCTCGATTCTCCTGGTGGGCTCGATGGACGAGACCGCCGAGCTGGTCAACCGCATCGCGCCGGAGCACCTGCAGCTCATCGGCATCGA
>Ga0126309_10000233_pt1 | contig 18959 bp, 20 predicted proteins | sample Plot56_FD_92541 | JGI IMG/M metagenome (GOLD analysis project Ga0126309, IMG submission 92541) | Serpentine soil microbial communities from UC McLaughlin Reserve, CA, USA - Plot56 | ecosystem: Environmental > Terrestrial > Soil > Grasslands | place: USA: UC McLaughlin Reserve, Lake County...
CTCACCCAGGTTGCGGTCGAGGCGCTCGTACTCGGACTCGTCCGGGCGAGCGCCGCCGCCCCGGTCTCGGCTCGGCGCGTCGCTCATGCCCCAATCGTTTCCTGACCCGGGGATCGCTAAACGCGGGAGGTCATCGCGCCGCCGCGAAGCGCTCGCACTCCGCCGCGAGGATCTCGAGCATCGCACCGGCGGCCGGGGAGCGCGCCTCGGCCGGGCGGGTCAGGGCCCAGACCCGTCGCACGGGGGCGTCGGGCTCGATGTCGACCGCGGCGAGGCCGGCATGGCGCCCGGTCAGGAGCAGCTCGGGGACGAGGCTCACGGCGAGCCCCGCGGCGACCAGGGACTGGTGCACCTGGTAATCGTCGCTCTCGAAGCCGATCCGCGGCTCGAAGCCGGCGTTGCGACAGGCCAGCTTGACGTTGTCGCGGCAGGTCGCGGTGCAGGTCCCGATCACCCACGTCTCCTCGGCCATCTCGGAGAGCTTCACCTGGCCCTGGCCGGCCAGCGGGTGCCCCTTCGGCAGCGCGAGCTGCATCCGCTCCTCGAGCAGCAGGAGCCGCTCGACGTCCCGGTCCTCGGGCAGCGGGACGCTCTCGTAGTCGTAGACGAGCGCGAGGTCGTGCTGGCCGGCCCGCAACTGCGGGATCGAGGTCTCGGGCTCGGCCTCGGCGAGCTGGATGTCGACCTCCGGATGCGCGTCGCGGAACGCGGCGACTGCCCGGATCACGACCGTCGCCCCGGCCGTCGGGAAGCTGACGAGCCGCAGCCGGCCGCCGCGGAGGCCGGCGATCTCGCGCAGCTCACGCTCGGCCTCGTCGAGGCGGGCGAGCACGGCGTCGGCGTGGCAGACGAGCGCCTCGCCGGGGTCGGTCAGCCGCAGGTTGCCGCGGTTGCGGTCGATCAGCTGGGCGCCGGCCTCGCGCTCGAGCGCGGCGATCTGCTGGCTGACCGCGGACTGGGTCAGGTGGAGCGAGTCGGCCGCAGCCGAGAATGACCCATGTTCCGCGACCTCGCGCAGGATCCGCATCCGCTTCACGTCGAGCATAAGCAGCGCTGATCCTACCGGATGGGGCCAAACGCCCTGCTAATGGACGCGAAAATGCCACCTGGGGGGTCGGACGACACGGGACCGCGATATGCGGTTGATTTCAGCCGCCCCAGAAGTAAGGCTTGGGGTGCAGAGACGGTCGATGCCCCATCGGCCGAGAACCATGGAATCGATCGGCCGGTCGGCCGGTCAAAAGGAGGAAGCATTCGTGAAGCGACCTAGCCTGGCAGTTGCTCTGGCTGTGTCGTCCATCGTTCTCACCGGCGGGCTCGTCGCCTGCGGCGATGACGATGACGGCGGCAGCGGGGGTGGAGGCGGCGGTGGCGGTGGCGTCGGAGAAGTTACGATCGGCGCGTCGCTCCCCCTGACCGGTGACCTCGCGGACTACGGTCCACCCGGTGAGAAGGCGGCCAACCTCGCCATCTCGGAGATCAAGAAATCCGGCGGACAGGTCAAGCTCGAGACCGCGGACAACGAGACCACGCCGCAGGGCGCGGTCCAGGCGGCGCGCGAGCTGCTCGCCAAGGACGCCAGCTGCATCTCGGGTGCGTGGGCCTCGACCGACACGATCCCGACGGCGCGCTCGGTGACGATCCCCGAGGAGGTCCCGCTGATCTCCCCGTCGTCCACCGCGTACGACATCACCAACCTGGACGACGACGGGACGGTCTTCCGGACCAGCCCGACCGACAACCTCCAGGGTCCGGCGCTCGCCAACCTGATCGAGCAGTCGATCGGCGGCGTCGAGGGCAAGACCGTGAACATTGGCGCCCGCGACGACGCGTACGGCACCGGCTTCGTGGACTTCTTCACGAAGGCCTGGGAGGAGAAGGGCGGAACGGTCGGGGAGTCCGTGCTCTACGACCCGACGCAGCCCTCATACAACTCCGAGGCGCAGCAGATCGTCTCCGGGAACCCCGATGCATTCGTGATCATCGACTTCCCCGAGACGTTCGTGAAGGTCGGTCCGGCCCTCGAGCGGACGGGCAAGTGGGACTCCACGAAGACGTTCATCACCGACGGGCTCGCCGACGACACGCTCGTCGCCGATAACGCCGAGCTGATGGCGGGAGTCCGTGGCACCGCCCCGGGCACGCCGGAGGAGGGCGCCGCGTCGAAGGCCTTCGACAAGGCCTTCACCTCGGCGGCACCGAAGGACGTCAAGCGTCAGACGTTCGACGCGCAGACGTTCGACTCGGTGATCCTGTGCTACCTCGGCGCGGTTGCGGCCGGCTCCACCAACGGGGCCGACATCGCCGCCGAGATCCAGGACATCAGCGGTCCGGGCGGCAAGAAGTACCCGTGGACCGATCTCAAGGGCGCGGTCAAGGCCCTCGAGAACGGCGATGACATCGACTACATCGGCGCGTCCGGTGAACTCGATTACGATGACAACGGTGACCCGACCGTCGGCACCTACGACGAGCTGATCGTCAAGGGTGGCGCGTTCGAGAGCACCGGTCAGATCGAAGCGTCGTCGCTGGAGGGCTAGGGCTCGGACCCGAAGCCATAGGCAGTCGGAGACGGCCGGGGCGCGAGCCCCGGCCGTTTCTATTCGCGCTCCGCGTCGCCGGAGCCGGCGGCCTGGTCGAGCCTGCTCTCGCCCGAGCCGCCGCCGAGGTAGAGCTCGGCGACCTTCGGGTCGTCGAGGAGGTCCCGGCCCGGCCCCTGGAAGCGGTTCTTGCCGAGGTCCAGCACGTACCCGCGGTGCGACATCGCCAGCGCCCGGCGCGCGTTCTGCTCGACCATCACGATCGTCACTCCGTGCCGGTTGATCTCCTCGACCTTCTCGAAGATCGCGTCGACGAAGGCCGGGGCGAGGCCGGCTGACGGCTCGTCGAGCAGGAGCACCTGCGGGTCCGGCATGAGAGCCCGGGCCATCGCGACCATCTGCCGCTCACCGCCGCTCATCGTCCCGGCGGCCTGGCCGCTTCTCTCGCCGAGCCGCGGGAAGAGCTCGTACATTCGCTGGATCCGGTCCCGGGAACCCCCGCCGTCGAGGGCCCCCATCTCCAGATTCTCCTCGACGGTAAGGCTCCTGAAGACGTTGTCGAGCTGGGGGACGTAGCTCATGCCCCTCCGCGTGATCGCATGGGGAGCCAGGCCGGTGATGTCGTCCTGGCGAAGCTGGACCAATCCGTCGCGCGGGCTCAGCAGGCCGAAGATCGTCTTGATCAGGGTCGACTTGCCGGCGCCGTTCGGGCCGACGATCGTGGCGATCTCGCCCTCCCCCACCTCGATCGAGACGCCGGTGAGGATGTCGACGCCCGGGACGTAGCCGGCGACCACGTCCTCGGTGTAGAGGATCGGCTTCCCGTTCTCGCTCACGCGCCCCCGCCCAGGTAGGCGTCGATCACCTGCTCGTCGGCGCGCACCTCCTCGGGACTGCCGTCGGCGATCACCCGCCCCTCGGCCATCACGATGACGCGGTCGGAGTGGCCCATGACCACTTCCATGTCGTGCTCGATGAAGAGGAAGGTGACCCCCTCCTCCGTCCGCAACCGCTGCATGTGGTCGAGGAGGCGCCGGCCGAGGGTCGGGTTGATGCCCGCCATCGGCTCGTCCAGCATCAGCAGGCGCGGCCTCGTCATCAGCGCCCGCGCCAGCTCCAGCAGCTTTCGCTGTCCGCCGGAGAGCGTGCCGGCGTACTCGCCGGACTTCTCGTCCAGGTTGAAGACCGAGAGCACCTCCATCGCCTCCTCACGCACCTCGCGCTCCCGGCGCCGCCAGGCGGCGGGGCGGAACAGGAGATTGCCGAGCTTCTCGCCGGGATGGTCCTGGGCGGCCAGCGTCATGTTGTCGAGCACCGGCATCCGGGCGAGCGCCTTGGTGATCTGGAAGGTGCGGACCATCCCGCTACGGGCGATCGCGTACGGCGCGCGGCCGGCGATCTGCCTGCCCTGGAAGGTGATCGAGCCGCGGTCCGGCTTGTAGAAGCCGGTCAGGACGTTGAAAAGCGTCGTCTTGCCGGCGCCGTTCGGGCCGATCAGCGCCGTTATCGAGCCTTCCTTGACGTCCATCGTCGCCCCGTCGACGGCCCGGATCCCGCCGAAGCGCTTGACGACGCCGTCGGCTTCCAGGATCGGCTTCGCGTCATTCGCCAAGGACCATCTCCTCCCGCTTCCCGAACATGCCCTGCGGCCGGAACGCCATCAGCAGGATGATCACGAGGCCGACGATCGCGTAGCGCAGCGCCGCCTCCTGGTCGGCGTCGATCGGCAGCTCGATGAACCGCGTCGCCTCGAGCAGCGTCCAGAGGATCGCCGATCCGACGATCAGCCCCCAGTAGCTGGCGAGCCCCCCGAGGATCAGGACCGCGTAGGCGAAGAACGTGAAGATCGGCAGGAACTCGGTCGGCGCGATCGAGGCGATGTTGAAGGCGAGGAACCACCCCGCGACCGCCGCGATCGCCGCGGCGATCGCCAGCGACTGGAGCTTGTAGACCAGCGGGTTCTTCCCCAGCGCCCGCGCGGCGTCCTCGTCCTCACGGACCGCCCGCAGGACGCGGCCCCAGGGGGTGTCGGTGATCCGCTTGAGCACGATCGTCAGGACGATCACGAACCCCCATACCACGAGCAAGAGGGGGATCAGGCTCTCGGGGTCGCTCCATCCCAGGCTTTGGAGAAAGCTCTCGATGCCGTCGGAGACGTCGCGCCAGGTGTCGTCGAAGCAGACGAAGTCCCCGGTCTGCGAGCAGGACAGGCCCTCGCTGCCGTTGGTCACGTCCTTGAGGTTCCTGGCGCTGATCCTCACCACCTCGGCCGCGGCGAGGGTCGTGATCGCGAAGTAGTCCTCGCGGAGCCTCAGCGAGGGCAGCCCGACGAGGATCCCGAAGAGCATCGCGGCGATGATCGACAGCGGCAGGGCGAGCCAGAACGAGAAGCCCGATTCCACCGTCAGCACACCCATCGTGTAGGCGCCGACGGCCATGAACCCCGCCTGGCCGAAGTTGCTGATCCCGGTGAAGCCGACGTTGAGCTGGAGGCCGAGGGCGAGGAGGACGTAGGTGCCCGCGAAGACGCCGACCCCGACCCAGAAGCCGGCATCGGTGAAGGCCGAGAACTCGAGCGCGAACGGCAGCATCAGATCGCCTTGGCCTTGCCGAAGATGCCCTGGGGCCGGATGATCAGGGCGAGGATCAGGACCACGAAGCCGACCACCAGCTTCCACTGGGCGTCGAAGACCAGCGTCGACAGCTCGATCACGAGACCGAGGACGATGCCCGCCGCGAGGGCGCCGAAGGCGTCGCCGATGCCGCCCAGGATCACCGCGGCGAAGATCGCCAGCAGCAGCTCGAAGCCGAGGTTCGGCTCGACGGTCTGGGTCGCGCCGGCGAGGACCCCCGCCAGCCCGGCGAGGGCGCCGGCGAAGACCCAGGTGAGGATGATCACCCGGCGGGTGTCGATCCCGGCCGTCTCGGCCAGGTCTAGGTCGTCGGAGACCGCCCGCATCTGCTTGCCAAGCGTCGAGAGGCGCAGCATCAGCCCGATCGCGGAAAGCACGACGAAGCCGATGATGATCACGACCAGCTCCGTCTCGCCGATCCGGAGGCCCAGGAACTGGACCGTGCTCGTCGTGTCGACGTCGAGCTCCTTGACCTGGCCGCCCCAGATGAACTGGACGACCGATCTGATCAGGAACGCGAGCCCGATCGACATCAGCATCAGCTGAAAGAGCCCGGCCCCCTTGCCGCGCATCGGCCGCCACATCGTCAGCTCGAACAGGACCGCGAGCGCCGCGGTGGCGATCAGGGCGCAGAGCAGGGCGACCGCGACCGGCAGGCCGATCGAGATGTTGGCGAGATAGGCCATGTAGGCGCCGAAGGTGAGGAGGTCCCCGTGCGCGAAGTTGACGAGCTTGAGGATCCCGTAGACCAGCGTCAGGCCGACCGCGCCAAGGGCGTAGATCGACCCCAGCGAGAGGCCGTAGAGGGCCGTCTGCGCGACGTCGTGGACGCCCTTGGCGGCGACGAGAGCGAGGACGCCGAGGGCGAGGACGGCGCCGGCGGCAAGGGCGGGGCGGTCGCGACTCCACCCCAGCAATCTCTCGCGGGGCGAGTACTCCGGTCTGGCCGCCATCTCGGCCCCCTCCATCGCGCGAGAGCATCTCACAGGTGCGCCCGGCGGACCCCCGCTCGCGCCAGCGATTAGCGGGCCTTATCGAGCTGCATAGAGATCCGAATTGCGCTAATGCCGGGGGCGTGGAACCCTGGCTTCAACGTTGAGCCCAGACCCGTCAAGGGGGCCGAGATGACGCCGAACCTCCATCTGCTTCATGCCGAGGACCATGCACAGGACCTGCGCGCTCGCGGTGCGGCCAGCCGCCGTGTTGCCACGTCCGCCGGTCGCCTTGCCGCGCCCGGCCCGTCGATCGACGACGTGTTGATCCGGCGCGCTGACGGCCGCGACTGCCGGGCGCTTGACCGTCTCGAGCAGCTCGAGGGCCGCCGCCTCGGTCTGGGTGGCGCCCTGGTCGCCGAGGTCGGCGGCGAAGTCGTGGCGGCGGTGCCACTGGCCGGCGGAACGGCCGTCGCCGACCCGTTCCGGCGCACGGCCTGGCTGATCGAGATGCTCGAGCAGGCCCGGGAAGGGATCGACGAGAGCGATCGCGCCGGGCGCCCGTCGCTAGCCTGGCTGCGGTGGAGACGGCGCTCGTCCTCTTCAACCGCGATCTGAGGGTGCACGACAACCCCGCGCTGAGCGCCGCCGCCCGCGCCGCCCGGGTGGTGCCGCTCTTCGTCCTCGACCGGACGTTGCTCGCCTCCCGCTTCGCCGCCCCGAACCGGCTGGCCTTCATGGTCGACTCCCTGCGCGATCTGGACGGGGCGCTGAAGGCGCGCGGCGGCAGGCTGTTCGTCCGGGAGGGGGACCCGGTCCGCGAAGCCGTGTCGCTGGCACGGGAGGCGGGTGCCGGAGCGATCCACGTCAGCGCCGACTGGAGCGCCTACGCCCGGCGCCGAGAGGAGGGGCTGGCGGCGGCCTGCTCGATCGCCGGGATCGGCTTCCGCCGGCATCCGGGCGTCACGATCGTCGAGCCGGGGGAGCTGACGCCGGCGGACGGCGACCACTTTCGCGTCTTCAGCCCTTACCACCGGGTCTGGACCGCCGCCGAGCTGCGGGCGAAGCTGGGCGCGCCGCGGCGACTGACCGCTCCGCGCGGGCCGGCGGCGGGCCGGATCCCGCCCCTCTCGTCGCTGGCTGGAGGGGAGCCGTCGCCCGATCTGCCGCCGGGTGGTGAGACCGAGGGACGCCGCCGGCTGCGCCGGTTCCTTCGCCACGGTCTCGGCGGCTACGCGGAGCGGGCGGACGACCTGGCGGGAGAGGGAACCTCCCGCCTCTCGCCTTACCTGCGCTGGGGCTGCGTCTCGCCGCTGGAAGCGCTGCGGGAGGCGAGGAGCGCCGGCGGCGACTCCTTCGCGCGGCAACTCTGCTGGCGCGACTTCCACCACCAGGTCCTGGCCGCCTATCCGCGCCTGCCCCGGCGCGACTACCGCCACGGGGGCGACCGCTGGTCGCGCTCGCAGAGGGCGCTGGAAGCGTGGCGAGCGGGGCGGACCGGCTACCCGATCGTCGACGCCGGGATGCGCCAGCTGGCGCGTGAGGGCTGGATGCACAACCGGGCCCGGCTGATCGTCGCATCGTTTCTGACCAAGGACCTCCACCTCGACTGGCGCGAGGGCGCGCGGCACTTCTGGGACCTCCTGGTCGACGGCGACATCGCCAACAACGCCGGCAACTGGCAGTGGGTGGCGGGGACCGGCAACGACACCCGGCCAAACCGCGTCTTCAATCCGCTGCGACAGGCGAAGCGGTTCGATCCCAACGGGGACTACGTCCGGCGCTACGTGCCCGAGCTGGCCGGGATCGACGGCGCCATCGTCCACGAGCCCTGGCGGATCGGGCCGCTCGAGCGCGGGTCGATCGACTACCCAGAGCCGATCGTCGACCACGCCGAGGCGGCAGCCGAGCATCACGCCCGGCGGATGGCCGGCTGACGCACGTGCCCCTGGCCGGCGCCTGGCGCGCGATCTTCCTCGGCTCGGCCGGCCTGGCCGCTGTCGCCGGCCTGATGCTCTTCGCCGGCGCCGCCGAAACCGACCGCTTCTTCTCCTGGACGATCGAGCCGCCGATGACGGCCGCCTTCCTTGGCGCGACGTATTGGGCGGTGATGCTGCTGTTCGCGAGCGCCGCCCGCACCACCCGGTGGCCGGCGGCGAGGGTCGCCGCCTGGCCGGAGGCGCTGGCCGCGACCCTGCTGCTGGTCGCGACCCTGGTCCACCTCGACAAGTTCCACGACGACCTCTACGGCTACTTCTGGGTCGTCGTCTACGCGCTCGCCGCACCGGGGTTGGTGCTGATGGTCTGGCTCTCGGAGCGCCTCGCCGGCCGGCGGCGCGGTCCGGGCGGTCCGCCGATCCCCGCCCCGCTGCGGGTCCTGCTCGGGCTCCACGCCGCCGCCTTCGCCGGATTCGGCGCTGCGCTCTTCGTCGCGCCGGAGTCGACCGAGTGGCCCTGGGCGCTGACACCGCTGACCGGCCGCGCCCTCGCGTCCTTCCTGCTCGGCTTCGGCCTCGCCGCGGCGCTCGCCGTCCGGCAGAACCGCCTGTCCGCCCTGCGCGGCGCGGCCGGGACCTACGCCCTACTCGGCGCGCTCGAGCTCCTCGCCGCAGCGATCCACTCCGACGACTTCACCACCGACCTCGGCCTCGCCCTCTTCGCCGGCTTCTTCGGAACGGTGCTGGCGGCGGGGCTGTGGGGCCTGGCGGCGTCACGCAGGGCACACACAACCAACACGTAGGAGCCGCGGACGGGCGCCCCCGCCGCGTCCCCCTCCGACTGGACGCAACGGCTGCGGGCGGGTCGCGTGTGGCTTGTGTGACTGGTTGGCGGCGATCAATCGGCGCGCAGCTGCGCCAGCGCCAGCTCGGGGTCGTAGTAGGCGTCGACCTCGGCGCCAAGGCCGTCCCTGATCCGCCAGAGGTGGGCGTAGCGAGCGTCAACCTGGGCGCCGCTGCCGCGACCGACGGCGGTCAGGTGGATCAGGACGCAGACGCGGTCCCCGGCCGCGACCGTCGACTCCACCGTCTGGTGGAAGACCTGCCACTGCTCGAGGAAGCCGCCGAGGAAGGAGCTGATCTCCCCGCGGCCCTCGAAGACGTCGCCGCCCGGCAGCTGGGGGCTCTCGCGCCAGACGGCATCGGGGTGCAGGGCGGCCAGCGCCGCGTCGACCTCGCCCCGGTTCAGGGCCTCGTAGGACGCGCGGATCAGCGCCGAGTCGGCTTCGCTCACCCCTGGCATGATGCATCGATGGGGCGTCTCGCGGTGGTTGGAGGAACCGGTCTTCTCCAGGTGGGCGCGCCCGGGGAGGCCCGAACCGTGAGGACGAGCGGTGGCGACGTCGAGGTCGCCGACGCCGGCGACCACGTGTTCCTCCAGCGCCACGGAGGCCCCCGCTACCGCCCGCCACACCTGATCGACCACGCCGCGAACATGGCCGCCCTGACCGAGGCCGGCTGCGACCGCGTCCTGGCCCTGAGCTCGGTCGGCAGCCTCCGCCGCGACCTGGGCGTCGGCGCCTTCGTCTGCCCCGACGACTTCATCTCCCTGGCCCCCGGTCCCACCGGCCGCGACGACGAGGGTGGTCACCTGATCCCGGGCTTTAGCCCGGCTTGGCGCGAGCGGGTCCTGGCCGCTTGGCCGGGTAACGGCTCGGCGCCGCGGGACGGCGGCGTCTACTGGCAGTCCCCCGGGCCGCGGCTCGAGACGGCCGCCGAGGTCCGGCTGATCGCGGCGCACGCCGACGTGGTCGGGATGACGGTCGCCTCCGAATGCGTCCTCGCCAACGAGTCGGGCCTCGACTACGCCGTGGTCTGCATGGTGGACAACATGGCCAACGGCGTCGAGGACGAGGCAGGCCCGACCGGGCCGCTCTCGATGGAGGACGTCACGGCCGGGGTCGCGGCGAACCGGCCCAGGCTGCTCGGGGCACTCGGCCGCGCCGTTCGGGAGCTGGCCGCATGACCACCCTTTTCGTTCGCGACGCCACGCTCGATGGGGCGACGGTCTCCGTCCGCTGCGAGGACGGACTGATCGCGGCGCTCGGCGACGACATCGAGGCGGCGCCGGGCGACGAGGTGCTCGAGGCCGGCGACGCCATCCTCTGCCCGCCACTCGTGAACGGCCATACCCACGCGGCGATGACCCTGTTCCGCGGGTACGGCGGGGACCTGCCGCTGATGCGGTGGCTCCGGGAGAGGATCTGGCCCGCCGAGGACCGGCTCGACGCCGAAGACGTGTACTGGGGGACGCGCCTGGCCTGCCTCGAGATGATCCGCTCCGGGACCGCCCGCTTCTGGGACATGTACTGGGAGCCCGAGGCGGTGGCGCGAGCCGTCGTTGACGCCGGGCTTCGCGTCACGGTCGGACCGCCGCTGCTGGATGGCGACGGCGACCGCGGCCGCCCGCGCGACGCGGCCGAGACGTCGCTCGAGCTCGCCGGGTTTCACGAGCGGGTTGGGGCGTCGATCGCCCCCCACGCGATCTACACGGTCGACGAGACATCGCTTCGCTTCGCCGCCGGGTTCGCGGCCGGGCACGACCTCCCCGTCCAGATCCACCTCTCCGAGACCAGGGCCGAGGTCGAGGAGTGCGTCCGCGAGCACGGCATGCGCCCGGCCGCCTACCTCGACGCGGTCGGCCTGCTCGGGCCGCGAACGCTGCTTGCTCACGGCGTCTGGCTCGACGAGGGCGAGCTCGAGCTGATCGCCGAGCGGGGCGCCACCGTCGTCACCAACCCGGTCGCCAACCAGAAGCTGGCGGTCGGCGGCGTCTTCCCCTACCCGGCTGCGCGCGACGCCGGGGCGGCGGTCGGCCTCGGGACCGACGGTCCCGGCTCGAATGACTCGCTCGACCTTTTCGCCGACGTGAAGGCCTTCGCGCTGGCCCAGAAGCACGCCGCCGGCGACGCGGCGGCGATCTCGGCGGCGGATGCCTGGGACATCGCCACCGGGCGCCGGGCTCCGCTGCTGGGCGCCCGTCCGCTGGCGCCCGGTGAGCCGGCCGACTTCCTGCTCCTGCGGGCCGCGGCCTCCGAGCTCGCCTTCGGAGAGCTCGCCGAGGGGCTCGTCTACTCGGCGTCCGGATCGGTCGTCGACGCGACGGTCGTGGCCGGGCTCGTCCTCATGGCCGGCGGTGCCGTGCCGGGCGCCGAGGAGGTAGTCGCCAAGGCGCGGGAGCGGGCCGCCCGCATCGGCCTGGGCTGATCAGCCGCGGCGCCGGGCCACCGAGCCCGCCCTACAGGTAGCCGAGCGGGTCCTGCGCGGCGCCGTTGATCCGCACCTCGAAGTGCAGGTGCGGGCCGGTGCTGTGGCCGGTGCTGCCCACGTACCCGATCGTGTCTCCCTGGCTGACGCTCGAGCCGGATGAGACGGCGTAGCCCGATTGGTGGCCGTAGCAGGTCGAGAGCCCGCCGCCGTGGTCGATGCAGGTGTAGTTCCCGTAGCCGCCGGTGTAGGCGGCGAGGATCACGGTCCCCGACGCCGCGGCGCGGATGGGGGTCCCCTCCGGAGCGGCGATGTCGATGCCCTCGTGCATGCTCCCCCAGCGAATGCCGAAGCCGGACGTGAGGATCCCGTCGACGGGCCAGACCAGACCGGAGGCGCTCGGCGCCGGGACCGGGCCGGCCGGGAGCGGCGCCCCGCCCGCGGTCGAGGCCGCGATCTGCGCCTGGATCTTCTGCTGGAGGTCGGCCTCGATGTCCTCGAGGTCGTCCACGTGCCCCTGGATCGAGTCGAGCGCCGCCTGGCGGTCCGCCCGCGTCGACTCGAGCGCCGCCTCGTCGGACTCGAGCGCCGCCCTGGTCCGGGCCAGCTCCCGCTCCTTTGCGGCGATCGCGTTCCGGGCGGCCTCGATCTCCTCCTTCGCGACACGCAGCCGGCCGACCAGCGCCTGGGTCTCGTCGCGCAGCTCGCGGACGCGGCCGACGATCCTCTCGTCCTGGTGCTGGATCGCGTTCAGGTACTCGGTCCGCGCGACCAGGTCGTCGAAGTCGGCCGAGGAGAGGATCACCGAGGCGACGTCCGGCGACCCGCTCATGTAGATCGCGACCAGGCGCTCGCGCAGCATCACCAGCGAGCGCTCGAGACGCCCGCGCAGGACCTCGAGCCGGTCCCTGGCCTGGTTCAGCTCGGCCACGGCCCGGTCGAGCTCCGCCTGCTTGGCCGCGAGCTCGGCCTCCACCGCCGCCTCGCGGCTGCGCAGAACCGCCACCGCGCCCTCGAGGCGGCTGATCTCGTCGTTGAGGCCCTCGATCTCGCTCGAGAGGACGCCGCCCTTCTCCTCGGCGCGGTCGATCTTCGCCCGCGTCCGGTCAAGGCGGTCCTGGACGCCGGCGGGCGCCGCCGCCGCCGCGACCAACGCGAGCACGGCCAGGAGCCCCGCGAGCGCGAGGCCCGGCGGCGCAACGCGCCGCGCTCTCTGCCTTGTCGGGTGGTCCGGTCGCTGCATCGTCGATGCAGGGGAGGGACGGGACGCCGGCCCGCTTCCCCCACGCACAGAACGCCTCCGAGGGTGGCAGATGACGTTCCGGGCCGGGCCCGCCGAGAAGTGGCTGCAACCGAGCTTGCCTCCGCCCGCGCGGCGCGCATAGGATCGACGGACGTGCCGGCCGAGCTCGTCCGCTACGAGAACGCGACCAAGCTCTATCCGGGGGCGGATCAGCCTGCCGTCGAGGGGCTCTCGCTCGAGGTCGCGGCCGGTGAGATCTGCGTCCTCGTCGGGCCCTCGGGTTGCGGCAAGACCACCGCGATGCGGATGGTCAACCGCATGGTCGAGCCGTCCGCAGGCGACGTCTTCATCGGCGACGAGTCGGTCCGCGACCGCGACCGCGCCCGGCTGCGGCGTGAGATCGGCTACGTGATCCAGCAGGTCGGCCTCTTCCCCCACCGGACGATCGCCGAGAACGTCGCCACGGTGCCGCGCCTGCTCGGGTGGGACCGGGAGCGGACCGGGGCCCGCGTGCCTGAGCTGTTCGACCTGGTCGGCCTCGACCCGGGCCTGGCCGGCCGCTACCCCGTGCAGCTCTCCGGCGGCCAGCAGCAGCGGGTCGGGGTCGCAAGGGCACTGGCCGCGGACCCGCTGGTGATGCTGATGGACGAGCCCTTCGGCGCGATCGACCCGATCAACCGCGAGCGCCTCCAAAACGAGTTCCTCCGCCTCCAGGCGGAGATCAAGAAGACCGTCCTGTTCGTCACCCACGACATCGACGAGGCGATCAAGATGGGCGACCGGATCGCGGTCATGCGGACCGGCGGCCACCTGGCTCAGTACGCGACTCCGGCCGAGCTTCTGATGGCGCCCGCGGACGGCTTCGTCGAGGACTTCGTCGGCGCCGACCGGGCGCTCAAGCGACTGGCGCTGATGCGGGTCCGCGACGTCGACCTCTGGGAGGCGCCGCTCGCCTTCCCCGGGCAGTCGTCCGCGGAGGTCAGGCAGAAGCTGGACGGGGCAGAGGTCCCGCACCCTCTCCTGGTGGACGCCGACCGCCGCCCGCTGGGCTGGCTGTCGGAGCGGGACCTCGCGCGCGACATCGTCCCGGCGCGGGCCGGGAACTCGGCGGAGCCCGTCCTCGACTGCGACGACGTGATGCGGGACGCCCTCGCCGACCTGCTGAGGGCGGGGTCCCAGTACGCGCCGGTGGTCGAACCGCCGGGCAGGGTCACCGGCGTCCTCTCTGTGGAGATCATCTCCGAGTTCCTCGCGTCCCCCGACGCAAGGACCGACGAGCACTCTCCGGCGGAGCGCCCGCAGTGACGGACGTCGCCCTTCTGCTGGCCCAGGTCGAGATCCGCGACCGCTCCGGTCCGCCCTCCTGCCAGCAGGCAAACGACTTCTTCTGCCCCGGCTGGGTCGCCGAGAACTACGACCGCTACGTGGATCCGGTCCTCCAGCACCTCGTCCTGGTGGGCACCTCCGTCGCCGCCGGCTTCGCGATCGCGTTCGCCCTGGCGCTGCTCGCCCACCGGATCCACTGGCTCGCCGCCCCGCTGCTGGCCGTCACCGGGGTCCTCTACACGGTCCCCAGTATCGCCTTCTTCTTTCTCCTGCTGCCGATCACCGGCCTCGGGCGGACGACGGCGATCATCGCCCTGACCGCCTTCACACTCCAGATCCTCTTCCGCAACATCGTCACCGGTCTCGCCAACGTGCCGCCCGAGGTGCGAGACGCCGGCAGGGGCATGGGCCTGACCGAGCGGCAGCTCCTCTGGCGGGCCGAGCTCCCCCTGGCCCTCCCCGAGATCTTCGCCGGGCTGCGAATCGCAACGGTGAGCACCGTGGCCCTTGCGACGCTGGCCGTGTTCGTCAGCGGCGGGGGACTCGGCGTCCCGATCTACGAACAGCTCACCTTCAAGACGAACGTGATCTTCGCGGGAGGGCTGTGCATCGCAATCGCGATGGCGTTCGACCTCGCTCTGGTGACCGCCCAGCGCGCGGTCACCCCGTGGTTGAGGGTGACGACGTGATCTCCGACCCGAACATCCCGGCCGCGGCCCTGGACCTCTTCGGGGATGCGGTGGACTTCATCTTCAACGAGCAGCAGTCCCAGGGCGAACAGGTCCAGGTGGGCGGCCTGGAGCAGGTCGGGGAGCTCGCCTGGGAACAGCTCAAGGTGACCCTTTACGCGCTTGCCCTGTCGCTGCTGATCGCGCTGCCGGCAGGCGTGGCGCTGGGGCACATGAGGAGGGGCGAAGGCCTCGCGATCTCGATCGGCAACGCCGGCCGCGCCGTGCCCGAGTTGGCGCTGATCGCGCTGCTCGCGGCCTTCCTGGACGTCGGCATGTTCTCGCTCGCGCTGGCGCTCTGCGTGCTCGGGGTCCCCCCGATCCTGACGAACTCCTTCGTCGGGGTCCGCGGCGTCGACCGCAACGCGGTAGACGCCGCTCGGGGCATGGGCATGACCGAGACCGAGATCATCCGCAAGATCGAGCTGCCGCTCGCCGTGCCGACGATCATGGGGGGCGTCCGCACCGCGACGATCAACATCGTCGCCACCGCGACGATCGCGCCGCTGGTCGGCGTCCTCACGCTCGGTGACTTCATCATCTCCCGCAACGTCTATGGAGACGCCGGGGTCCTCGCCGGCGCGATCCTCGTCGCGGTGATGGCGCTGGCGCTCGAGCTGGCCCTGGCCGGCCTCCAGCGCGCGATGACTTCTCCCGGCCTCCGCCTGACCCGGACGTGAGGCTTCACTCGCAAATGCCCGACCCAAGGAGGAAACGATGAGAAACGACAAGGTGCGCTGGAGAGCGCTGCTCGTGCTGCTCGCGTCACTCGCGCTTGTAATCGGCGTCGCCGCCTGCGGCGATGACGACGACGGGAGCGACGACGGGGGTGGCGGTGGTGGCAGCACCGAGCAGATCCAGTCGAACCCCGACAACGGCAAGGTCGCCATCACGGTCGGCTCCAAGAACTTCACGGAGCAGCTCGTGCTGGGCGAGATCTACGCTCAGGCCCTCGAGGCGGCGGGCTACAAGGTCGAGAAGAAGCTCGATCTCGGCTCCGAGCTGATCGCCAAGAAGGCGCTCGAGACCGGTGAGATAAGCGGCTATCCGGAGTACGTCTCGACGGCTCTGACGTCGTTCTTCGGCGTCGAGCCCGGGCAGGTGCCGTCGAATCCGCAGCAGGGTGCCGCGCAGGCCCGTGCCGAGTTCGAGAAGGAGGGTCTGACCTCGTTCGCGCCGACGCCGTTCGCCAGCGCCAACGCAGTCGGCACGCTCAAGGAGACGGCGGACAAGCTCGGCCTCACCAAGGTCTCCGACCTGAAGGGCAAGTCCCAGCAACTGACCCTCTACGGCTCCCCCGAGTGCCGTCAGCGGGTGGACTGCCTGGTCGGGCTCGAGGGCCCGTACGGCCTGACGTTCAAGGAGTTCAAGCCGGTCGACATCGGGCTGCGGTACAGCGTGCTCGACAAGGGCCAGGCCGACCTGTCGATCCTGTTCACGACCGACGCACAGCTTGCGGCCGAGGCCGACAAGTACGTGATCCTGGAGGACGACAAGCAGGTCTTCCCGGCCGGCAACGTCGTCTTCGTGACCGACCGGGCGACCGTCAAGAAGGCGGGGCCCGACTACCAGAAGACGATCGAGCTCGTCCAGAGCGGACTCACCGAGGCCGTGATGCAGGAGCTCGACGCTCGCGTCGACATCGACAAGGAGACGTCGGAGAAGGTCGCCGGCGACTACCTGAGCGAAGAGGGATACATCGGCGGCTAGTCGCGCCGAGGCCTGACCACCGGGGGCCCGGGCGCCGAGCGCGCCTGGGCCCCCGTTGGCTCGGCGCCGCCAGCCGCGCTCTGCGCCATCGAGCCGCGATCCCACGTTTAGCCCGGGGGCACCGGGTTACTGGATCAGTGGGGCGCCGACTTTCTAGGGAGGTTGCCTCGAAGACGACCCGCTAGGGCGTCGGGTCTTCCCCCTTCCCGGCGCCCGGCGGGTCCTCTGCGTCCGGATGGGGCGCCTCACCCGGCCAGGCCCTGCCGCGCCGGCGGCTGCTCCTGGGCGGTGGCAGCCAGGCGGGCGAAGGCCGTTCGCGAGGCCCACGCGGCGGCGAGGCCGGCGCTGGCGGCCAGCAGGAGTGCCGCCCTGGGGTCATACGCTTCCGAGAGCCAGCCGGCGATCGGCCCGCCGATCGGCGTCGAGCCCAGGAAGACCACGGAGTAGAGGGCCATCACCCTGCCGCGCATCTGCTCGCTCACTGCGAGCTGGAGAAGCGAGTTGACCGCCGCCGCGAAGGTGACCGAAGCGGCTCCAAGGGCGGCGAGGACCGGCACCTCGACCGCCAGGCTCGGAGCCGCGGCGGCGGCGAGGGCGAGCAGGCCGAAGGCGAGGGCCGAGCCCGTCACCACGGTGGGCCCGGTGCGGCCGCGGGCGCCGGTCACGAGCGCGCCGGCGACCGAACCCGCAGCCATCGCCGAGACCAGCAGCGCGTAGGCGGTGGCACCGCCGTCGAAGCTGAACCGGGCGAGGAGCGGCAGAATGACCTGGAAGTTCAGGCCGAGGGTTCCGACGAGCGCCATCAGGGCGAGCGGAACCGCGAGCTGCGGCGTCCGCGAGACGTAGCGCAGGGCCGCGCGGACCGCCCCCTTCTCGGGCGCCGCCGGCGGCGCCGGCCGGAGCTGCGCCGGGTCCATTCTCGAGAGCGCCGCGATCATCACCCCGAACGAGGCGGCGTTGAGCGCGAAGCAGGGCTCGACCCCGACCGTCGCGATCAGGATCCCGGCCAGCGCCGGGCCCGCCATCCGCGCAGAGTGGACGATCACGCTGTTCAGGCTGACCGCGTTGACGACCCGTTCGGGCCCGACCATCTCGATCACGAAGCTCTGCCGAGTCGGGTTGTCGACCGCGTTGACGGTTCCCCGGGCGAAGACCAGGACGTAGACCATCCAGGGCTGGACGATCCCGGCGAGGGTGACGGCGAGCAGCAAGAGGGCCGGAACCGCCATCGCCGACTGCGTGAGGACGAGCAACCGCCGCTTGGCGAGGCGGTCGGCGAGGAGGCCGCCCCAGGCTCCGAACAACAGCATGGGCAGGAACTGGAGCGCGGTGGTCAACCCGACGGCGAAGCCGCTGGCGGTCAGGCCGAGGATCAGCCAGATCTCGGCAACCGTCTGCATCCAGTTGCCGGACAGGGAGACGACCTGCCCCGCGAAGTACCGGCGGTAGTTCGGGACGGCGAGGGAGTCGAAGGAGCGGCGCAGCGCGGCGCTCAACCGCGCTCACCTCGGAGGCCGTCCTCGTCGAGCAGGCGCTCGAGGATGTCCGCGGCGCGCGACAGCGTCTCGACGTCCTCGTCGGCGAGCCGGCGCATCCGCTTCGACAGGTAGGCGTTCTTGCGCCCCCGCAGGCGGCGAAGGGCATCCCGGCCCGCCGGGGTGACGGCGACCAGTGCGCTGCGGCCGTCGGCGGGATCCGGCGTCCGGGCCACCAGGCCTCGCTCCGCCAGGCAGCCGATCGACCGGGTGGCGCTGGGACGGCTTACCCGCTCCAGGTCGGCGAGCTCGCTGGGCGTGAGGGGACCGTGCCGCTCGGCGGTGGCAAGCGCCGCGGTCGCCGAGGGACTCAGGTCACCGGCAGCCTCCTGGCGGAGGCGGCGGGCGGTCCGGGTGATCGCCAGCCGGAGCTGGGCCGCCGACGCGGGAAGATCGGTTGTCGTCTGCGCTGCCCTCAAAGTGGTTAGCCTTGGTAATTAGTCTAGCAAGCCTCTTGCCGCGGCCAGACCACGACGCACGAGGTCGAGGTCGTGCGAATAGTCGAGGAGCTCCCCGGCCTCCTCCTCGGTGACCCAGCGGAGCTCGTCGACCTCGTCGTTGACCGCGAACTCGCCGTCCTCCGGGACCATCAACCAGTAGCGAATCATCTTCGATCGCCCCTTCCGGTCGGCGTAGCGGATCGCCCCGATCTCCTCGAGGGCGCGGCAGCTCAAGCCGGTTTCCTCGGCGACCTCGCGCAGCGCCGCATCCCGCCAGCCCTCCCCCCGGTCGAGCTTGCCCTTCGGCAGCGTCCAGTCCCCGTAGCGCGGGCGGTGGATCGCCGCCACCCGCCGATCGTCTGTCCGGACGACGACTCCGCCCGCGGCACGGACCTCGACCGGAGCGTCCCCGTCGGTCCTCACCCGCTGCCTCCGGCTCCGTTCAGCGTCGCCGCCGCAGCGCTACGGACGCGAGGGCTCATCACGTGGGGCAGTCTGAAGCCTGGACCAGCGGTCGTTCCAATCGGCGCGCCGGTCGCGGCTAGTCAGCCCAGGAGAGCTCGCCCGCCGCGATCAGGTCGGCGTCCATGTTGCGCTCCATCATCCGCAGCGCCGCGTCGGCCAGGTCGCGGTGGATGTGGGCGACCGCATCGCGCGGCACCGTGACC
>Ga0126309_10000234_pt1 | contig 18929 bp, 19 predicted proteins | sample Plot56_FD_92541 | JGI IMG/M metagenome (GOLD analysis project Ga0126309, IMG submission 92541) | Serpentine soil microbial communities from UC McLaughlin Reserve, CA, USA - Plot56 | ecosystem: Environmental > Terrestrial > Soil > Grasslands | place: USA: UC McLaughlin Reserve, Lake County...
ACCGCTGCGACGAGCTCGGGCTCGACCTGATGGCCGCCAAGAACGAGTCGCCCTTCCAGACCGCCTTCACGGTCTCGATCGAGGCTCGCGAGGGCATCACCACCGGCATCTCGGCCCACGACCGCGCGCACACCGTCCAGGTGGCCATCGACCCGCAGGCCCGCCCCCAGGACGTGGTCCAGCCCGGCCACATCTTTCCCCTGAAGGCCAAGGCCGGGGGCGTGCTGGAGCGCACCGGCCAGACCGAGGCCGCCGTGGACCTCGCCCGGCTGGCCGGGCTCAATCCCGCCGGCGTGATCTGCGAGGTGATGAACGACGACGGCACGATGGCGCGCGTGCCCGATCTGGTCGGGTACTGCGAGCGCCACGACCTGAAGATGATCACGGTCGCCGACCTGATCGCCTACCGGCGCCGGCACGACAAGCTGATCGAGCGCGTAGTGGAGACCCGGCTGCCCACGAGGTTCGGCGACTTCACCGTGATCGGCTTCCGCTCGATGGTGGACGACAAGCACCACGTGGCCATGGTCAAGGGCGAGATCTCCGGGGAGGAGGACGTGCTTGTGCGGGTGCACTCCGAGTGCCTCACCGGGGACGTCTTCCACTCCCTGCGCTGCGACTGCGGCCAGCAGCTCGAGGACGCGTTGCTGCGCATCGACGAGGAGGGCAGGGGCGTCCTGCTCTACCTGTCGCAGGAGGGGCGCGGCATCGGGTTGCTCAACAAGCTGCGCGCCTACAAGCTCCAGGAGGAGGGGCGCGACACCGTCGACGCCAACCTCGAGCTGGGCCTGCCTGCCGACCTGCGTGACTACGGCATCGGGGCGCAGATCCTCGTGGACCTGGGCCTGAGCTCGATCCGGCTGCTCACGAACAACCCGAAGAAGATCGTGGGCCTCGAGGGCTACGGGCTGCGGGTCACCGACCAGGTGCCGATCGAGCACCTCGCCAACGAGCACAACCGCGACTACCTGCGGGCGAAGAAGGACCGGCTGGGCCACCTGCTCCACCACCAGGGCCTGGCGCTCGACGAGGAGATGCTGCTCGAGGAGCGCCGCCACGATCGCGAGCGCGCGGCGGAGGCGGACCCCTACGGGCAGGGCCCGGCGCCCCGGCGGGGCGGTGGCTGACCGCTACGCGCTGGCCGTCGGCCGCTTCTACGAGGAGCTCGCCGAGCGGCTGGTTGCCGGAGCCCGAGCTGTCTTCGGCGGGGCGGGCGCGGAGGTCGACGTGCACGACGTGCCGGGCGCCTTCGAGCTGCCGCTGGCCGCCAAGTACTGCGCGGAGTCGGGGCGCTACCAGGGCGTGGCCTGTCTCGGCGCCGTGCTGCGCGGCGAGACCGACCACTACGAGTACGTCTGCGCCGAGTCCGCGCGCGGGATCGCCGAGGTGCAGCTGGCCACCGGCGTCCCCTGCGCCTTCGGCGTGCTGACGGTCGACACGATGGAGCAGGCGCTGGCCCGGGCCGGCGGCCACAAGCGCCACCAGGGCGAGGACGCCGCCCGCGCGGTGCTGCGCATGGCCGAGCTGCGCCGCGAGCTGTCAGGCTGAGCGCGCCACGGCGCGCGCGTCGGCGACGCGCCGAGGGAGTGTCGCCGCAGCTACAGCGCTCGAACAGGTCGCGACAGGTCTAGTCATGAGAGCGGGCCATGGCTGCCAGTATGGCCTGCCGGTGGACTCGGTCAACCTGCACAGCGACACGCAGACGAGGCCCACGCGGGCGATGCGCCGGGCGATCGCCGAGGCAGCCGTGGGCGACGAGCAGCGCGGGCTCGATCCGACCGTGAACGCGCTGCAGGAGCGAGTGGCGGAGCTGCTGGGCCACGAGGCGGCGCTGTTCCTGCCGAGCGGCACGATGTGCAACGAGATCGCGCTGCGGCTGCACGTGCGGCCCGGCGGCGACGAGGTGATCCTCGACCGCAGCGCCCACCCGATCGTCGCCGAGGCCGGCGGCCCCGCAGCGCTGGCGGGCGCGATGACGCGCCAACTGGAAGGCGATGGCGGGGTGTTCACCGCCGAGCAGCTGGAGGGCGCGGTGCGCCCGGAGGATCGCTACATGCCGCGCTCGCGGCTCGTGTCGGTCGAGCAGACCACGAACATGGGGGGCGGCCGGGTCTGGCCGCTCGAGACGATTCGAGGCGTACTGGAGGCTGCGCGCCGGCACGGCCTGCGTGCGCACCTGGACGGTGCCCGGCTGATGAACGCCGTGGTGGCCGCCGGGGTGCCCGCTTCCGACTACGCCTCGGGCTTCGACTCCGCCTGGCTGGACTTCAGCAAGGGCCTGGGCGCGCCTGTGGGCGCGGTGCTGTGCGGTTCGCGCGAGCTGATCGCCGAGGCTTGGCGCTGGAAGCAGATGATGGGCGGCGCCCTGCGCCAGGCGGGGATCGTCGCCGCCGGCTGCCTGTACGCGCTCGACAACCACGTCGAGCGCCTGGCCGACGACCACGAGCACGCCCGCCGGCTGGCGGAGGGCCTGGCGGACTGCGGCCTTGCCGTCCACCGCCAGGAGACCAACATCGTGATTGCGAGCGTGGAGGACCCTGCGGCTCTGATCGGGGCCATGCGCGAGCGGGGAGTCGAGATCAGCCCGGCGGGACCGGGACGGGTCCGCTGCGTCACACATCTGGACGTCGACGGCGACGCCGTGGCGCGTGCCCTTCGGGCCTTTGGCGAGGAGCTCTGCTGCTAGCCTGCTCCGCCGTGCCGAAGGTGTGTTACGTGTGTGGGAAGGGCCCCGCGTTCGGGCACAGCCGCAGCCACTCGATGGTGGCCAGCAGGCGGCGCTTCAACCCGAACCTGCAGAAGGTCCGCATCGACGTGGGCGGCAGCCCGCGACGCGAGTACGTATGCACGCGCTGCCTCAAGGCCTCGAAGGTCACGAAGTCCGCCTGAGGGTGTAGAAGACTCTCGTGCCGGACGAGAGCCTAGTTCGCTTCCGCAGGGTCGTAGCCGCGTCGCTCTCCGAGCTGGAGAACCGCCGCGGCGAGGTTAACGACCTCAACGTCTTCCCCGTCGCCGACGGTGACACGGGCGACAACATGGCGATGACGCTGCGGGCGGTGCTCGAAGAGCTCGACCGCATGAACGGGCAGCCGATCGACGAGATCGGGCGCGAAAAGATCGTCGCAGGCGTCGCCCGGGCCGCGCTGCTCGGGGCGCGCGGCAACAGTGGCGTGATCCTCTCGCAGATCGTGCGCGGCGCGGCCGAGGAGCTCGTCTCGCGACCGGGCGAGCTGGTGGACCCCGTGCTCGTGTCAGCCGCCTTCGCGCGCGCCGCCGACGCCGCCTACGACTCGGTGCGCAATCCCGCGGAGGGCACGATGCTGTCGGCCGTCCGCGCGATCGCCCGCCGGGTCGCTCACGACCTGGCACACATGGACACGCCACGGCTCGGCCCCCATGCCGTCCCCCAGCAGCAGGACGAGCTGTTGGCCGACGTGTTGGAGAACGCGCTCGAAGCGGCGAAGGAGGCGGTAGATCGCGGTCCGGATCAGCTGGCGGTGCTGCGGGAGGCCGGCGTTGTGGACGCGGGCGCCTACGGCCTGACCGTGATCCTGGCCGGCTGCGTGGCAGCGCTGCGCGGCGAGGGCGAGCCGCGGCTTGCACATCAGGATGCCCCCGAGCGCTCGCTGCACCTGCCCCAGCACGAGTCGTCGAGCTACCGCTACTGCACGAACTTCGCAGTCACCGGACGGGACCTGAACGGCGCTTCGCTCGTCCCGCGGCTTGAGGAGCTCGGCGACTCGGTGCTGGTCGTCGGCGACGAGACCACGCTGCGGGTGCACGTGCATACCGACGAGCCGGAGGCCGCGGTGGCGCTGTTCGAGGCCGTCGGCGAGGTGTCGCGCTTCGACGTGGCCGACATGGAGGAGCAGATCGCCGAGCGCTCGGCGCGGCTCGGCGGCGACTCCTACCAGGCGGGGTCGGCCGTCGTGGCCGTTGCCAGCGGGGTTGGCCTGCGACGCCTCTACGAGCAGCTCGGCGTTCACGTGGTCGACGGCGGCGCCACGATGAACCCCTCCACCTACGAGCTGCTGGCCGGCATCCACGCCGCGGGCGGCCGCGAGGTGCTCGTGCTGCCGAACAGCCCCAACGTCGTGATGGCCGCCGAGCGCGCCGCCGAGCTGTCGGAGAAGCCGGCTCGCGTGGTGCCCACGGCGGCGCCTCAGGAGGGCCTCGCGGCACTGCTGGCCTTCGACCCCGCCACTGGCGCCGGCGAGAACGCACGGGCCGTCGGGGCCGCGGCCGAGGCATTGAGGCTGGGAGGAGTGGCGCCGGCCGCTCGCGACGACCCGCAGGGTCGCTTTCACGCCGGCGAAGCGGTCGGCTACGCCGACGGGAAGCTCTTGGCGTGGGGCGATCCACGTGACACGCTCGCGGCCACGCTGGCCGCCGTGTCGGAGGGGGCGGAGCTCCTCACCTGCGTGGCCGGCGAGCAGCCGCCGCTGGCGCGTGAAGAGCTGGAGTCGCTGCGGCCCGAGCACGTGGAGCTCGAGTACCACGACGGCGGGCAGCCCGCCTGGTGGTGGCTCCTCTGCGCGGAATAGGCCTGCGCGCCTTCGCCGGCCAGGGGGAGCTGACGGCCGATGAGGCGCGCGACGCCCCGGTTCGCTCCTACCCCCGTCCGAGCTTGCTGGCCGAGCCGCTGGCGCTGCGCGGAAAGCCGGGTGAGGCGCTCGAGGCGCTGGGCATCCGGACTCACGGTGACCTGCTGGAGCACTTCCCGCGCGAGCACCGCGAGCGCGACGCCCGCGCCGTGGCCGAGCTGGGGCCCGGCCAGTGGGGAACCGTGGCGGTCGAAGTCCGCAGCATCTCGCTGAAGCCCACGCGCAACCGCCGCCGCAAGCGCGTCGAGGCGAGGGTGGCCGATGCGAGCGGTCCGATGGTCGCTGTCTGGTGGAACCAGCCGTGGCTGGCCGACCGCCTTGGGCCAGGCAGCCAGGTGCTCCTCCACGGGCAGCGCAAGGACCGCAACCAGTTCTGGGTCAAGGAATTCGAGGAGCTCGGCGGTGACGCCGCGGCTGCCCCCGGTATCGGCCACGTGCCCCTCTATCCGGCCTCGGAGGGCATCACCGCGCAACGACTGCGCCAGCTCGTCTGGGATGACTACCCCCGCATGCGGCATACCACCGAGCCGCTGCCGGCGGCGTTGCGCGCGGCCGAGGCCCTGCCCGACCGCCCGGCGACCCTGGCCGCCCTGCACTTCCCGGACGACGAAGCCGAGGAGGCCGGCGCCCGCCGCCGCCTGGCGTTCGAGGAGCTCCTGCTGCTCCAGCTGGCGGTGGCCGGCCGGCGCCGCGCCCGGCGCGAGACCCGAAGGGCCACGCCGCTCGACCCGACGGGGGAGCTGGTGGGGCCCTGGGCGAGATCGCTCCCGTTCGAGCTGACCGGCGACCAGCGGACCGCCGCCGGCCGGCTGGACTTCGAGCTTGCCTCGGAGCGGCCGATGCAGCGGCTGCTGATGGGCGAGGTTGGCAGTGGCAAGACCGTGGTCGCCCTGCATGCCATGTTGCGCGCGCTCGAGAACGGCCGCCAGGCCGCGCTCATGGCGCCCACCGAGACGCTCGCGGAACAGCACCTGCTCACGCTCGACCGCCTGCTCGGCGGCCTGGCTCCCGTCGAGCTGCTCACCGGCTCCACGAGCGCGACCCGGCGCCGTGACCTGCTGGGCCGCCTCGCCTCGGGGGAGCTCGGCCTGGTGGTGGGCACCCACGCCCTGATCGAGGAGGCGGTTGAGTTTCGCTCGCTCGCCGTGACCGTGATCGACGAGCAGCATCGCTTCGGGGTGCGCCAGCGTGCGGCACTCGACCGCAAGGCACCGGAGGGGCTCACGCCGCACGCCCTCCACATGACCGCGACCCCGATTCCGCGCACGCTCTCGCTGACCGCCTATGGCGATCTCGACACCACCGTTCTGCGCGAGCTGCCGAGGGGTCGCCGACCGGTTGAGACGCATGTCGTAGACGGCGAGCGCGCCCGCAAGCGGGCGTACGAGCGCATTCGTGAGGAGATCGCCTACGGCCGTCAGTGCTTCGTGGTCTGCCCGCTGGTGGAGGAGTCCGAGGCCCTGCAGGCCCGGGCGGCGACCGCCGAGTACGAGCGCCTGCGCGCGAGCGAGTTCCGCGAGCAGCGCGTGGAGCTGATCCACGGGCAGCTGCCGAGCACAGAGAAGCAGCGTGCGATGAAGGCCTTCGCCGCGGGAGCGGCCGACGTGCTGGTGGCCACGAGCGTGATCGAGGTCGGGATCGACGTGCCGAACGCCACCGTGATGCTGATCGAGGCCGCGGAGCGCTACGGCCTCTCGCAGCTCCACCAGCTCCGCGGGCGCGTGGGGCGCGGGGGGCACGCCTCGCTCTGCATCCTGTTCGGAGATCCCAAGCTGCCGCGACTCGAGGCGATTGCCGGCGAGTCCGATGGCTTCCGCCTGGCGGAGGTGGACCTCGAGTTGCGCGGGGCCGGCGAGATCCTCGGCACACGCCAGCACGGCATGCCGGAGTTCCGGGTCGCGCGGCTGCCCGACGACCACGAGCTGCTCGAGCGCGCCAAGGCGCGCGCCGACGAGCTGCTGGGGCGCGACCCCGCGCTCGACCAGCCCGAGAACGCGCTGCTGCGCGACGCCATCGTGGTGCGCTTCGGCCCGGAGCTGGACCCGATCCCGGCATAGTCCCGGGCGATGACTCACGACCACGTGGCGCTGGTCCGCCGAGGCCAGAACCTCATCTGCCGCGAGGCGCGCGCCGATGGCGGCCTGGGCCGGTGAGAGTCGTGGCCGGGGAGTTCGGGGGCCGCCGGCTCGCGGCGCCGCCCGGCCGGGGTACGCGCCCCACGGCCGACCGCGTACGCGAGGCGCTGTTCTCGATGCTGGGCGACGTGTCGGGTGCCCACGTGCTCGACCTGTTCGCCGGCTCGGGGGCGCTCGGCATCGAGGCGCTGTCCCGTGGCGCGGCCTCGGCGGCGTTCGTGGAGAGCGACGCACGCGCCGCCGCGGTGGTGCGCCGCAACCTCGACTCACTCGGACTGCGGGCGGAGGTCAGACGGCAGGACGCGCTGCGCTTCCTGGCCGCCGCCGAGGGAAGCTTCGACCTCGTGCTGGCCGACCCGCCATATGATTCCGCCTCGCGCATCGCGGGGCCGCTCGCCGAGCGGCTGCCCGGGGTGCTGGCGGAGGGGGGACGAATCGTGACCGAATCAGACAAGCGCATACCGCTCGAGCTGCCGTTCCGTCTGCTGCGGGAGCGCACCTACGGCGACATCCGGATCGCGATCCATGCATGCTGAGCGCAACGGCGGCACCGCGGTGTGCCCCGGCTCGTACGACCCGGTCACCTTCGGCCACCTCGACATCATCGGGCGCGCCGCCAACGTGTTCGACAACGTGATCGTGGGGGTCGTCAATCAGCCGGTGCGAAAGCAGTCAACGGTCTTCAGCGCCGACGAGCGGGTTGCGTTGCTGGAGGCCGAGGTGGCGGAACATGGGAATGTGCAGGTAAAACCCTTTGATACTCTGCTCGTCGATTTCGCCCGGGAGCATGGCGCGAGAGCGATCGTGAAGGGGCTTCGGGCGATCTCGGACTTCGAGTACGAGTTCGAGATGAACCAGCTAAACCGCAAGATGGCCCCTGACATCGAGAGCATCTACCTAATGAGCGCCCCGCAATTCAGCTTTCTGAGCTCCAGCGGGGTAAAGGAGCTGGCGATGTTCGGGGGAGACATCGAAGGACTCGTGCCCGACCGCGTGGCCGCGAGATTGCAGGAAGAGCTCAAGCGGGAACGAAACTGAGGAAGCGCCATGGACGTCCTGGTCCTGATCGACAAGCTCGACGACACGATTCACAACTCGAAGCCCGTGCCGCTGACGGATCAGGTGCGCATCGACAAGGAGGAGATCTACGACATCCTCGACCAGATGCGCGCCACGATCCCCGAGGAGATCAAGCAGGCGCGCTGGATCGTGAAAGAGCGGCAGGAGATGCTCGCCGAGGCCAAGCGCGAGGCGGAGCGGGTCGTGAAGGAGGCGCGCGACGAGCAGACCCGGCTGATCTCCGAGGAGGAGGTCGTCAAGCAGGCCGAGCGCCAGGCCGACGAGATCGTCGAGGACGCCCGGGCGAGAGAGCGTGAGATCCGGCTCGGGGCCGAGGACTACGCGGACGACATACTCAACACGCTCGAGGTCAACCTCACGAAGTTCATAGCGGCCGTGCAGCGTGGGCGCGATCGGCTCCAGGGCCGCGAAGAGGTCGGCGTCGACTCCTAGCGGCCACGGGAGCGGCCTCGCGGCGGGCGGTCATGCCCCACGAGGGCGCCGGCGATAGGCGTCCCGGCGCGGGGATCCCCGAGTAACGTTTCGGGGATGGGCGAAGTGCTGGATCTCGGCACCCTCGGGCTGTCCTCCGGCGAGGGGCGTCGGCTCGAGCTTCCAGTTCGCGTGGACGGCTTCAGCTTCGGCGGAGAGCGGTATTCCGTTCCCGGCCATTCGGTGGGTGCGCTGCTCGACGTGTCGCATACGACCAGCGGCTACTCGCTGCGGCTGCGCTTCGAGGCGGAGCTCGACGGGCCCTGCGTGCGCTGTCTCGAGGGTGCCGGCCACCGGGTCGAGGTCGACGCGCGTGAGATAGATCAGCCCGGCGGAGGAGACGAGCTGTCGTCCCCCTATCTCGAGGGGCAGGAGCTCGATCTGCACGGCTGGGCGCGCGACGCGCTCGCGCTGGCCCTGCCGGCGCAGATCGTCTGCCGCGAGGACTGTGCCGGGCTGTGCGCGGTGTGTGGGGAGAACCTCAACCAGGCGGGGGCCGAGCACGCGCACGAGGCCGAGCCGGACCCTCGCTGGGCGGCGCTGCGCGAGCTGAAGCTCGAATAAGGCGCCGAGGCGGGAGGCCCGCAGGAGCTATTCTCCCGCCGATGGCCGTCCCCAAGCAGAGACAGTCGCGCTCGCGCACGAACAAGCGGCGCTCGCAGCACAAGATCAGCCCGCCGGGCCTGTCGGCGTGCCCGCGCTGCCATTCGCCGCGCCTGCCGCACCGGGTCTGCCCGGTCTGCGGCACCTACGCGGGCCGCGAGGTCGTCGTGCAGGACCCGGCGGCCGCCGACGACTCCTGAGCGCTCCCGCGGCCGTGATCGCGCTCGACGCTAACGGCGCCGACCGGGGTCCGCGGGCGGTGGCCGAGGGAGCGCGCCGCTCAGGGCTGCCGCTGCTGCTGTTCGGACCGGCGGCCGAGCTCGGCGCGGTGGGCGAGCCGGCCGAGGTCGTCGACGCGCCGGACCGGATCGGCGGCGGCGACGAGCCGGTCCGCGCCGTGCGCTCGCGGCCGGAGGCCTCGATCGTGCGAGCGGCCGCCGCGGTGGCCGAGGGCCGCGCCGAAGCGCTGGTCTCGGCGGGCTCGACGGGGCCCACGCTGGCGGCCGCGACGCTGCGAGTCAAGCGCCTGCGCGGAGTGCACCGGCCGGCGCTCGCGGTGCTGCTGCCGGTGCCGGGCAAGCCGGTCCTGCTGCTGGATTGCGGGGCGAACTTGGAGGTGCGGCCCGAGCACCTCGTCCAGTTCGCCCACATGGGCGCTTCGTTCATGGATGCGGTGCTCGGCGTGGAGCGCCCGCAGGTGGGGTTGCTGTCGGTGGGGGAGGAGTCGGGCAAGGGCACGTCGGACGTGCTCGAGGCCGGCGAGCGGCTGGCGGCCGGGAGCCTGAGCTTTGCCGGCAACGTCGAGGGTTTCGATCTCGCCGGCGGCAGCGTGGACGTGGTGGTCACAGACGGCTTCACGGGCAACGTGGCGCTGAAGGCCATGGAGGGCACGGCCAGGGCCGTGACCGGGGCCATCCGCGATGCGATCCGCTCGGGTGCGGTCTCGAGGGCGGGCGGGCTGCTCATCAGGCGCCGGCTGGGGGCCCTGCGCGAGCAGCTCGACCCCGAGCGCGTGGGCGGCGCGATCCTGCCGGGGCTGCGGCGGCCGGTGGTGGTGGCCGACGGAAGCTTCGGGCCCGACGGGATCGCCGCCGCCGTGGGGCTGGCGCGCCGGGCGGTCGACGAGCGCATGGTCGAACGCACCGCCGAGGCGCTGGAGGCCGCGGGGGCATTGAGGTCCGTGCCCACTGCTAGCGTCGCTCCAGAATGACCCGCGAAGCGGTCCTCGAGCGCATCCGCGAGCACCTCGCAACCGAGCTGGAGATCGACCCCGGCCGCATCGGCGACGGCACTCGCTTCAAGGAGGATCTCGAGGCCGACTCGCTCGACCTCGTGGAGCTCGTCGTGGAGCTCGAGGACAGCTACGGCATACGCATCCCCGACGAGGAGGCGGCCAAGATACTCACGGTCGGCCAGGCCGCAGACTTCGTCGCCGCCCATGCCGCGGAGATCGAGGCCTGACGGAGAGGAGTCACTCGCCGAGCTCCTCGATCAGCTGCCCGAGGAGCTCAGCGCGCAGGCGTTCACCCACGCCTCGTGGGTCGACCAGCGCGCGCGGTCGTACGAGCGGCTGGCCTTCATCGGTGACGCCGTGCTGAGCCTGGCGGTGTCCACCGACCTCTACCCGCGCTTCGAGAGCTACGGCGCGGGCCGGCTCACGAAGGTGCGCGCACAGGCCGTGAGCGGCGCCTCCTGCGCCCGTGTCGCGCTGGGCATCGGCGTGCCCGAGCGGCTGTGCCAGGCCGCCCCCGAGGGAGAGGGGCGCAGCGCCGGCATGCTGCTGGCGTCGGAGCGCGTGCTGGCTTCGATCTGCGAAGCCGTGATCGGCGCCGCCTACCTCGCCTTCGGCTTCGAGCGTACGGCGGCTGCCGTGGTGCGCTCGTTTCAGGGCGAGGTGGAGGACTCGCTCGAGCACCCCGTGGACTACAAGTCGGTGCTTCAGGAGCGGCTGGCCCGGCGCGCGGAGGTCGTTTCATACAGGATCGCCTCCGAGCAGGGGCCTGCGCACGAGCGCAGCTTCGTGGCGGTGGCCGAGGTGGCGGGCAGGGAAGTCGGCCGGGGCGAGGGCAAGACCAAGAAGGGGGCCGAGCAGGAGGCCGCTCTGCAGGCCCTCGACGCCTTGGACGGCGCCTGACATGCACCTGCGCTCGCTCACGATGAAGGGCTTCAAGTCCTTCCCCCAGCGCACCAGGCTCGAGTTCGCGCCCGGCGTGGCGGTCGTCGTGGGGCCCAACGGCTCGGGCAAGTCCAACATCACCGACGCCGTGCTGTGGGCGCTCGGGGAGCAGAGCCCGCTCGCCGTGCGCGGGCAGACCATGAAGGACGTGATCTTCGCCGGCGGCCACGGCATCAAGGGCTCGGGCGCCGCCGAGGTGGAGGTGGTGATCGACAATCAAGCGGGCGCGGCGGACGGTGCGAAGCCCCGGGGGGGCGGCCTGATCGCCGACTTCTCGGAGATCTCGATCGTGCGACGGCTGGGCCGCGACGGCGAGGGCGAGTACCGCCTGAACGGCGCCCGCTGCCGGCTCGTCGACGTGCTCGAGGTGCTCTCCGACTCCGGGCTCGGCAAGGAGATGCACTCCGTCGTCTCGCAGGGCAAGGTGGAGCAGATCGTGATGTCGCGCCCGCGCGAGCGGCGGCTGCTGATCGAGGAGGCCGCCGGGCTCGGCAAGCACCGCAAGCGCCGCCGCCGCGCGCAGCTCAAGCTGGAGCGCACGGCCGAGAACCTGTCGCGAGCGCTCGACGTGGAGCGCGAGGCGCGCCTGCGGCTCAAGCCCCTCAAGCGCCAGGCCGAGGCAGCGGAGCTGCACGAGCGCCTCGAGCGCCAGTCGCTCGAGGCGCGGCTCGAGCTGGCCGCCGAGGCCGTGCGGGCCATTCGGCTCGAGCTCGGCGCCGCCGAGTCGCGCTCGGCTGCCGCGAAGCGGGAGCGCGAGGAGGCCGAGATCCTGCTGGCCGCCGTCGCAAGGCGCCGGGAGGCCGCCGAGCGGTCGTTCGCAGCCCACACCCGCGGTCGCGAGCGGCTGCAGGGACGCCTCTACGCGGCCCGCTCGGCCGCCGAGCGGATCGGGCTGCGGCTCGAGCGCACGCGCGACGCGGCGGGGGCCGCCGCGGAGCGCGGACGCCGCCGCCGAAGCCAGCTGGAGCTGCTCGAGCGCGACGGGCCCGGGCCCGCGCAGGAGGACGGCGGACGTGTGGCGCAGCTGGAGCATGAGCTGGGCGCGCTCGAGGAGGGCCGCGAGCGGCGGCTGGCGGCCGAGCTGGCCGGCCTGGAGCGAGAGCTGGGCGAGGCGCGCGGGCGCCTCGCCGGCCTGGAGCAGCTGGCCGCCGGGCGGCGTGAGGCGCTCGAGCGCGCCGAGCGCAAGGCCGAGGCCGCCCGTGCTGACCGCGCGCAGGCCGAGCGATCGGCCGAGGCGGCCCACGCCGCCGCGGCCGCCGCGGGAGCGGAGGTCGCCGCGGTCACCCAGTTCGTACGCGGCGCCGGCGCGGCGCCGCAGGGGGCCCGTTCGCTGGCGGAGGGCCTGAACGCCGAGCGCGGCTACGAGCTCGCGCTGGCGGCCGTGCTGGGGCCGCGCCTGACCGCGGCGGTGGTCGACGATCTCCGCAGCGGACAGGCCCTGCTCGACGCGGCGGGCGGCCGCGGCGGCAGCGCGCTGGTCGCCGCTGCTACCGCCGCCCCGGCGGAGGCGCCCATCGCGCCGCCGGTTGCCGGCGCCGAGCGGTTGCTCGAGCACATCCAGCCCGATGCGGGTCTGGCCGAGCCGGCCGGCCGGCTGCTCGCGGGCGCCTGGGTCGTCGAGTCCCTGGACGAGCTGCCGGAGGACTTTGCCGGCGTCGCCGTCACGCGGTCCGGCCGGCTGCTCGACGGCCGCAGCGGCGAGCTTGCCCAGGCGCCCGCGGGCGGAGCGGAGCGGCTGCTCGAGGAGCTCGGGCGGCGGGGGGAGCTGGTTGCCGCGTCCGAGCGCGCGGCGGCCGACGAGGCGCGGGCGCGCCACGAGCTGGAGGCCGCGGGGCGGCGCGTCGGCGAGGCCGACGCCGCGCGCGAGGAGGCCGAGGTGGGCCTGCGGCGCGTGCTGCGCGAGCTGCAGGAGGCCGAGGAGGTCGTCTCCCGGCAGGAGTGGACGATCGCCCGGCGGCGGGGGGCCGACGACCAGGGTGCCGACGCCGTACGGCGCGCCGAGCTGGCCGCCGAGCTCGGCGCCGAGCGCCGGCTGGCCGAGCGGCTCCAGCGCGAGCGCGAGGAGCGGCGGGGGACGCTCGCCACACTGCGAAGCGGCATCGCGCGAGACGCGGAGCTGGCGGAGAAGGCCGAGCGCTCCTCGCTGGCTCTGGAAGCCGCCCTCGCGGCGGTCTGCCGGCGCCGCGACGCGCTGGCCGCGGAGCTGGAGGCCGGCGCGGCGGCGGGGGAGGAGACCGCGGCCGTGCTGCGCGCGTGCGCGCATGAGGAGGCGGGGCTGCACGGGCGCTTGAAGCACGCGGGCGAGGCCGTGACGCTGGCGGAGGTGACCGCGCAGCAGGTGCGTGACGCCGCGGGTCAGCGGGAGCGCGAGCTGGGGGAGGTGGCCGGGCGGCTGGGGTTGGAGCCCCAGCCCCGAACCGAGCCACTGTCGCCGGAGGAGGGCGAGGCGCTGGCGGCCCGCGTCGAGCGGCTGGCTCGCCGCCGGGAGCAGCTGGGCCCCGTGAACCCGCTGGCGGCCCGCGAGTACGAGGATGCGGTCGGCCACGTCGGCGAGCTCGAGGGGCAGCGGCGCGACCTCGACGACGCCCTTGACGAGCTCGAGGGGCTGATCCGCGAGACCGACCGCCGCATAAGGGATGCCTTCGAGCAGACCTTCGACGACGCCGCGCGCAACTTCGAGGACGTCGTGGCCCATCTCTTCCCCGGCGGGCGGGGCCGCCTGCGGCTCGTGCGGAGTGACACCGGCCCCCGCCCGGTGGTCGGCGGCGAGCAGCCCTCGCAGGGGGAGGAACCGCTCGAGGACGCCAGCGACGAGGCTCCGGAGGAGGGCGTGGAGGTCGAGGTCACGCCGGCGGGCAAGGCCACCAAGCGCCTCTCCCTGCTGTCGGGCGGCGAGAAGTCGCTGGTGGCGCTGGCGTTCATGTTCGCGGTCTTCCTGGCGCGCCCCTGCCCCTTCTACATCCTGGACGAGGTCGAGGCCGCGCTCGACGACGTGAACATCGACCGCTTCCTGCAGCTGGTGCGCCGCTACGCCGACCGGGCCCAGTTCATCGTGGTGACCCACCAGAAGCGAACGATGGACGCCGCCGACACGCTCTACGGGGTCAGCATGGGGGGCGACGGGGTCTCCCGGGTGGTCTCCAGGCGCCTCGCGGGGCGTCCAGCCGAGGCCGCCTGACTCCAGAACTTGCCTCCCGCTGCCGATTTGTAACGCTGGAACCTAATTCGGAGGCAATTTCCTGTGATCAAGAAGATCTTCGCTCTCGCAGCTCTGATGGCCCTCACCCTCGTGGGCGCGGCCATCGCGGCGAGCAGCACACCTACGCCGGGCGACGACAACCTTAAGGGCACCACCGCCGCCGACACGATCGATGCCCTCGCGGGCAACGACAAGGTCGACGGGCGCGCCGGTGACGACGTCTTGAACGGCAACGAGGGCAACGACCGCGTGAAGGGCTCGTCCGGCAAGGACGAGGTTTCCGGCGGCGACGGCGACGACCGCGCCGATGGCGGCCGCGGCGACGACACCGTCTCCGGTGGCCAGGGCGCCGACCGCGTCTGGGGCCACTCCGGCGACGACGAGCTCTACGGCGACGAGGCCTCCGCGGGCGCGCTCTCGGCCCAGCTGCAAGCCGCCGGTGGCAACGACCGAATCGACGGTGGCAAGGGCAACGACACCATCGACGGCGGCCCCGGTGACGACCGCATGAAGGGCGGCCCCGGCAGCGACCAGCTCAAGGGCGGCGACGGGGCCGACCGGATCAACGCCCGCGGGGACGGCCGCAAGGACGCGGACGACGTCGACTGCGGTGCCGGCGACGGTGCTCGCGACGTCGTGCGTGTCGACCGCCGCGACGAGGTCACGGGCTGCGAGGGCGACGACGTGGTTCTCGTGGCGGGCTCGAAGGGCAAGGGCAAGCACAAGGGACACGCCAACAAGCACTCCTAGCCGTTCGCCTCACTCGTAGCGTCGCGGCGCCCGCTCCGGCGGGCGCCGCTCGTTCGGGCCTATGCTCCGCCGGCATGGCCCGCACCTGGCAAGAGCTGTTCGTGACCGGGCGCGAGGCACCGGAGCCGGCCGAGCCGCCGGGGGAGAACCAGACCGCGCCCCGCGGCTTCTTCGGCCGGCTGCGCGACAACATGGCGAAGACGCGGCAGGCGCTGGGCGCCGAGCTGCAGGCAAGCCTGTTCCAGTCGCTCGACGACGAGGCCTTCGAGCAGCTCGAGGAGACGCTGATCTACGCCGATGTCGGCGCGCCCACCACGGCGATGATCGTCGAGCGGCTCGAGGACGAAGCGCAGTCCGGCGAGCTCAGCGGCGGCGAGGACCTCACGCGGCGGCTGCGCGAGCTGCTGGCAGACTCCGCCCGCCTGGACGACGGCGTCGTGGACCTGAGCGCACGGCCGGCCGTGCTGCTGGTGGTGGGTGTGAACGGCAGCGGCAAGACCACCACCATCGGCAAGATCGCCTGGCACCTGCAGCACGAGCTGGGGCTGTCGGTGCTGCTGGCCGCCGCCGACACCTTCCGCGCCGCGGCCGCCGAGCAGCTGACGACCTGGGCGGAGCGCGCGAACTGCGAGATCGTCCGGGGAGAGCCGGGCTCCGACCCCGGCGCGGTCGCGTTCGACGCAATCGAAGCGGCGAGGGCACGGGGCCACGACGTGGTGGTGGTCGACACCGCGGGTCGCCTCCATACCCAGCAGCACCTGATGGACGAGCTGCGCAAGGTGCGCAAGGTGATCGACCGCCAGGCGCCGGGCGCCCCCCATGAGACGCTGCTCACGATCGACGCGACGACCGGCCAGAACGGCCTGCGGCAGGCGCTGCTCTTCCGCGACGCCGTTGACGTCACCGGAATCGCCCTGACCAAGCTCGACGGCACGGCCAAGGGCGGCATCGCGCTGGCGATCGCCCAGGAGCTGGGCGTGCCGGTCAAGCTGATCGGCATCGGCGAGGCGCTCGACGACCTGAGGCCCTTCGACCCCGACGACTTCGCGCGGGCGATCCTCGAATGACGGACGGCACCGTGCGCCCGAGCGCCGGCTGCGAGCACCCGGATGCCCTGCTCGCCGACGTAGAGAGCTCTGGCGGCGCTGCGTAGGATCGTCTCGGTGGACGAGTGGGTGATCTGGATGGTCGCCGCCGGCGCGCTCGCGGCCGGCGAGATCTTCACGATGGGCTTCTTCCTCGGGCCGATCGCGATCGCCGCCGTGCTCGCCGCCGCTGTCGCGCTCGCCGGCGGTGGCGTGGTCCTCCAGCTTCTCGCGTTCTCCGCCGCGGCGATCGCGTCGGTAGGTCTGCTGCGCCCGATCGCGCGGCGCCACCTGCGCACGCCCGCGCGGCTGCGAACCGGAACCGCGGCCCTCGTCGGGGCCCGGGCGGTGGTGCTCGAGCGTGTCGACGCCGACGGCGGCGCCGTCAAGATCGGCGGCGAGGTGTGGACCGCCCGCAGCTACGACGAGGACTCCGTGCTCGAGCCCGGACAGCGGGTGGACGTGATGAAGATCGACGGCGCCACGGCGCTCGTCGCCGAATAGGAGGTATCGAATGGCCGGCCTGATCGTTCTGGGCGTAGTCGCTCTGCTGGTGCTGATCACCCTCTCCCGGGCCATACGGATCGTCCCGCAGGCCCGGGCCGGGGTCGTGGAGCGGCTCGGCCGCTACCAGCGGACCCTCGACGCGGGGCTGGCGCTCGTCGTCCCGTACGTGGACAGAGTGCGGCCGCTGATCGACCTGCGCGAGCAGGTGGTCTCGTTTCCGCCGCAGCCCGTGATCACCGAGGACAACCTTGTCATCAACATCGACACGGTCATCTACTTCCAGGTGACCGATCCGAAGGCCGCCAGCTACGAGATCGCCGACTACATCGCGGCGATCGAGCAGCTCACCGTGACCACCCTCCGAAACGTGATCGGCGGGATGACGCTCGAGGACACCCTGACCTCGCGCGACAAGATCAGCGCGGCGCTGCGTGTGGTGCTCGACGAGGCAACCGGCAAGTGGGGCATTCGGGTGAACCGGGTGGAGCTGAAGTCGGTGGACCCGCCCACCACGATCCAGGAGGCCATGGAGAAGCAGATGCGGGCCGAGCGCGACCGGCGCGCGGCCATCCTCACCGCCGAGGGCGTGAAGCAGTCGCAGATCCTGACGGCCGAGGGCGAGAAGCAGTCGGCGATCCTGCGCGCCGAGGGCCAGCGCGAGTCCCAGATCCTTGCGGCCGAGGGCCAGTCGAAGGCGATCGAGACGGTCTTCGAGGCGATCCACCGCGGCGACGCGGACCCGAAGCTGCTGGCCTACCAGTACCTGCAGGTCCTGCCGCAGATCGCACAGGGCGAGTCGAACAAGGTCTGGATCATCCCAAGCGAGTTCACCCAGGCGTTGGGACAGCTGAGCAGTGCGCTGCCTGGGTCGGAGGCGCCACCGGAGCCCCCCGGCCCGCGGCGGTGAAGCCGCTCGGCACGGTCGACGCCGGCGCGCTGTGGTTGGGCTCGGAGCGAAGCGGGCCGCGCTAGCCTCCGGCGGACATGTTCGACACGCTCTCCGAGCGCCTTCAGGGCGCCCTCGACGACGTCCGCTCACGCGGCAAGCTCACCGAGGACGACGTCAAGAAGGCCATGCGCCAGGTGCGTCTGGCGCTGCTCGAGGCCGACGTGAACTTCAGGGTGGTCAAGGAGTTCACCGACGCCGTGCGCGAGCGCGCACTCGGCGAGCAGGTGCTCGTGTCGCTGAACCCCGGGCAGCAGGTCGTCGCGATCGTCAACGACGAGCTCGCCAAGCTTATGGGCGGCTCTGGGCGCGAGCTGGTGTTTGCCAACCAGGGGCCGACGGTGATCCTCATGGCCGGCCTGCAGGGCTCGGGCAAGACCACCGCGTGCGGCAAGCTGGCGCGGCACCTGCGCGAGGAGCACCGCCTGGACGTGGCGCTGGCGGCCTGCGACGTGTACCGCCCCGCAGCGGTCGAGCAGCTGGTGAAGGTCGGCGCCCAGGCGGGGGCGACCGTGTACGAGCAGGGCAGCGCCCGCGACCCCGTCGACATCGCGGAGTGGGCGCTCGACCAGGCAAAGCGAGACGGGCGCGACGCGCTGATCGTCGACACGAGCGGCCGCCTGCACATCGACGAGGAGCTCATGGCCGAGCTCGCGAGCGTCAAGAAGCGCGTCAAGCCGCACGACGTGCTGCTGGTGATCGACTCCATGACCGGGCAGGACGCGGTCAACGTCGCCGAGCGCTTCGCCGAGGTCGCCCAGTTCGACGGCGTCGTGCTCACGAAGCTCGACGGAGATGCGCGCGGCGGCGCGGCGCTGTCGGTGCGGGCGGTCACCGGCAAGCCCGTGATCTATGCCTCCACGGGAGAGAAGCTCGGCGACTTCGAGCGCTTCCACCCGGACCGCATGGCCCAGCGGATCCTCGGAATGGGCGACGTGATGACGCTGGTGGAGAAGGCCGAGCGCCAGATGGACGAGCGCCAGGCGCAGGAGCTCGAGCGCAAGATCCGCAAGGAGCAATTCACGCTCGACGACTTCCTCGACCAGCTGCAGCAGATCCGCAGGATGGGGCCCCTCACGAGCCTGTTGAAGATGATGCCCGGCGTGGGGCAGCAGCTGGGCCAGATCGATCTCGACGAGCGCGAGCTCGATCGCCTGCAGGCGATCATCCAGTCGATGACTCCCGCCGAGCGGGCCAACCCCCAGATGATCGACGGCTCCCGTCGCCGGCGGATCGCGCACGGCTCCGGAACGACCGTTCAGGCGGTCGGCCAGCTCGTGAAGCAGTTCGGCCAGATGAAGAAGCTGATGCGCCAGCTCTCGCGCGGCAAGATGCCCGACCTGCAGCAGCTGGCCGGCGGCCGTTGATCCTCG
>Ga0126309_10000235_pt1 | contig 18911 bp, 21 predicted proteins | sample Plot56_FD_92541 | JGI IMG/M metagenome (GOLD analysis project Ga0126309, IMG submission 92541) | Serpentine soil microbial communities from UC McLaughlin Reserve, CA, USA - Plot56 | ecosystem: Environmental > Terrestrial > Soil > Grasslands | place: USA: UC McLaughlin Reserve, Lake County...
CTCTACGTGCCGAGGATCCGGGCGCTCGTCGAATCTGGACGGGTTCACGAAGCTCGGAAGCTCGTACAGCAGGCTCTCAACGCGAATCCATCAGAACCTGGACTGGCTCATTGGTCGGAGGTTCTGTCACCGGCGACGGTGCGAGCTGTTCCGGAGATAGCAAGGGACCGTAGTGCGGACCTCCGCTGGCTGGAAAATCATGGAGACTCCTACCCTGGCCAATGGGTCGCTGTCCTGGATGGATCTCTGGTCGCCCATGCTGACACGTTGCGGGAGTTGGAATCGATCCTCGACGCGAAGGCTCCCGGAGCGCCAGTTCTTCTTCATCGCTTTCACTAGCTCAGCGTCTGATTTTTGTGCTCAAGCTCGACGGACGTTCCTTCACCAGTGGCCGTGCGAAGTACGTCGATCATGTGCCCGGTCGGCGTGAGCCGACCGCCAAGGTCTATGTGCGGATTCTGTTTGGAGGCATGGATCGGGCCTTGGCAGCCCAAGTCGATACTGGAGCGGCGTGGACCGTTTTGGGCTCCGAGGTCGCCGAGAGACTAGGCCTGGTCGACCAGCCGGGAGAGGTGACTCGCATGCTGACATCGTTCGGAGTCCAGGATGGCGTTCTCATCCGAGTCCCCTTGAAGATTGTGGCAGATGAAGGGACATCTCTCGATGTAACCGGCACTTTCTTCATCTCCCCCGACTGGCCGGAAGGCTTGACCTTCCTCGGCTACTCCGGCCTCCTCGACTCCATCCGCTTCGCCCTCGATCCGCAGGTCTACGACTTCTACTTCGGCCCGTGCTGAACCGGCTCAGGGCGACCGTCGGCCGCGGGCGAGGCGGTCGGCGTCGTGGAGGTTCGGCCAGCGGGTGAACATGGCAAAGGCTGCGGCGATGCAGAGGAAGATGCCGTAGAAGGCCGTGCCGGAAAAGAGGGCGACCAGGACGGCCAGGATCGCGGCGACTGTCAAAATCGCAAAGCTCACCAGCGAGGCTTGCTGGTAGGCGGAGAGCAGAGTCTCCAAGTCGATCTCACGCGCCGCTCCCCGTGGAAAGGCCCGCCGCAAGAGGCTCGTTCGCAGGCGCGACGAAAGAAGGATCAGCACCATGGAGAAGACGGTAAGGCTCAAAGGAACCACATCGGGGATTCCCTGATTCCAGCGGAGGCCGAGCCCCTCGACAAGCATCCAGGCGGTCACCGCGCAGGCCCCGACCAACCCGGCCAGCACGCCGCACACCAAGCGAATCGGCCGGATGCGCACCGCGATCCGCTTCTCCTGCTCGCTCGGCCCGATCTCGAACACGTCGAACTCTCCTTATCCGCCTCTAGGAACCGGCGGCCGTCAGGACCAGATTCCCGGCATTGTCCAGGCGCCCTTGCCAGCCCTCCCCCACCCGCGTCGCGCTGTGGCTCTCGAAGGCCAGAGCCGGCCCCCCGAAGACGTCGCCGGGACGGAGTCCGGCGCGGTCGAAGACCGGCACGTCCGCCCAGCGCCCTCCCGTCCAGGAGCGGCGCGTGGTGATGGGCACCGCTGCGCGCTTTTCCTCGGGGAGATCCTCTAAAGGCGGCTCCTCCGGGATGGACGAGGCGACCACCCGGATCGACTCCAGCTCGATGGACCGTCCTTCCGGGGCATATCCATAGATCTCCCGATAAGCCGCGGCGAACGCCTCCTCGGGAGACTCCCCATTCCGGGCCTCGACCGCCAGAGCCTCCTCCTGGCCGGTGAAGCGGAGATGCAGCAGGCGGCGCCGAACGCACACACTCTCGGAGGGCACCCCTTCGGCCACCACCGCCGCCAGAGCCTCCTCCGCAAGCTCGTCGAGCCAACCGGTCAGCAGCTCCTGAACCTGCGCCAGTGGCTGTAAGACCTGCCGCTGCGCGAAGCGCTCCACCACGGCGGCGCCAAGACCGAGCGCGGAGAGGAGACCCGCATCCCGCGGCACGACAATGCGCGCGACCCCCAGGAGCTCCGCCACCGCGCAGGCATGTTGGCCCCCGGCGCCGCCGAACGCCACCAGGGCGTACTCCGCGGGATCGTAGCCGCGCCGCAGCGAGATGTCGCGGATCGCCTCGGCCATCCGCTCATCCGCGATGTCCAGCAGACCGGAGAGGATAGCCTCGCGCGCGCGCTCCTCCCGCTCCTCCATCCGGGCGAGCAGCGCCGCAAAGGCCCGCTCCGCCGCCGCGGCATCGAGCGGAATCTCGAAGCGGTGCGGATCGATCCGTCCAAGGAGCAGGTTAACGTCGGTCAGCGTCAATGGACCGCCGGCCCCATAGCAGGCGGGACCGGGCCAGGCGCCGGCACTTTCGGGACCGACGCGGAGCTGAATGCCGTCGAACGCGCAGACCGAGCCCCCCCCGGCGGCCACGCTCTCGATGGCCAGAGCCGGCGCGATCAGATGCGCGTCTCCCACCCGGTGCTCGAAGAGATACTCGTAGTCGCCGTCGTAGCGCGCCACGTCCGTGCTCGTTCCGCCCATGTCGAAGGCGATCACGCGGGTGAGCCCCGAGCGCCGGCCCGACAAAGCCGCGCCGACCACGCCGCCGGCCGGCCCGGAGAGCAGGGCGTCCTTGGCCCGAAAGGCGCCCGACCGCACCAGCCCGCCGGCGCTTGTCATGACGTGGAGCGAGCCGCGCGGCACGGCGCCGGCCACCCCGTTCAGGTACTCCTCCAGGATCGGCGACAGGTATGCGTCGACCACGGCGGTCTCGGCCCGCGGCACCAGCTTGATCAAAGGGGCCAGGCGCGCCGAGAGCGCCACGTGCCGGAAGCCGAGACCCCGGAGGAAAGCGCCCAGCTCCTCCTCGTGACGAGGACTCCGGAAGCTGTGCAGCAAGGCCACGGCCGCGCAGACGCACCCGCTGGCCAGGATGCGCTCCGCTTCTGGGCGCAAGGACTCGACATCGAGAGGCACGACCACCGAGCCGTCCGCGGCCAGCCTCTCGGGGACCTCCACCACCTCGCGATAGAGCGGCTCCGGCTTCTCGACCGCAAGCGCGAACAGCTCCGGGCGCTGCTGCGTGCCGATGCGCAACAGGTCGGCGAAACCGCGGGTAATGAAGAGAGCGGTGGCGGCGCCCTTCCGTTCGAGCAGGGCGTTCGTGCCGCGCGTCGTGGCAAGGCGCACGGCGATCTCCGGCAGAGGGGAGCTTGGCGGCGTGCCGGTCACCAGGCGGGCGGCGAGGACCGGCGCCTCCTCCGGCGAGCGGAGCTCACAGGCAGAGCCGACAGGATCCTCTCCGGTCAGCGGACCATCGAGATGCAGAACGCCTGTCTCCGGATCCCAACCGATGGCGGTGCGCGGCGAGGGCTCGTCCGGCAGCCGGCGGAACGTGAAGCCGCGGAAGAAGTCCCGCGGCACGCGCCAGGCTGCCTCCAGGCGGAGCGCGGCCGGGCCGACCCGCTCCGCGATCCGGCCGCGCAGCGCGCTGGTCGACAAGACCTTGGCGCGATGGAGGCCCCCTTCGGAATCGACCGCCAGGCAGTCGGTGAAGGTCCCTCCGGTGTCCGCCCAGAGGCGCCAGGTCCCGTTCGTCACGCGAGCGATTTCACGCCGCTCTCCTGCCGCCCAGCCGGGAGACGAGCTGTTTCACCCGCTGATTTTCCTGGTCGATGGACACGGCCTTCTTCAACCACTTCTCGGCATCGCCGGCGTCGCCCAAGGCGAGCGACAGCAGGCCCATGGCGGCGTACGGCTCGGCGCTGCCGCGATAGAGCCGCATCGCCTTCCGATAGAAGCGCCGCGCCTCGTCCAGCCGGCCGTGCGAGAAGCTCAGATCTCCCAGGGTCAGATAAATGAAAGGATTGCGGCTGCCGAGACGTGTGGAGACGGAGAGCAGGTCGTCCGCCTCTTTCTCCTGGCCCTGCAGGCGCAGGAGCGCCGCAAGGTTCTGGTAAGCCGACAGCGCGTGCGGATCAGCCTCCAAGGCCTTGCGGTAGGCGGCCTCGGCCCCCTTGGCATCGCCGGAACGGCGCAGAGCTACGCCGTAGTTGATCCAGGCGCCGCCGAGCTCCGGATCGATGGCGACCGCCTTACGTAGCCATTCGAGGGCGTCTTCGTTGCGGCCGGTGCGCAGCGCCTCGGCGCCGCGGTTCGAGTGGAACAGAGCGATCGCCGTCAGATCCGAGATCGGCTCCACCCGGCGGTATTCCGTGGGCGGGGCCAGGGAAAAGTCCAGAATCTTCAAGGCGTGCCCCGTATTGAACCCGGCGCTCACGTGCCCGGACACCACCACCAGATCCCCTTCCTTCTCGAACCTCTCGATGTCATCGATGTCGAGGTAGACCACCGGCACCCCCACCTCGCGCGCCAGTCCCACGAACAGGCTGGTGAAGGCGAGACAGTTGGCGCGGCGACTCTCGAAGACCTCCTTGGCCGTCCCCGTCGAGCGAGCCTCGTATTGGATGCGCAGGCGGCTGGGATCGAGCAGCCCGGCCAGAAGGAGGTCCAGGCGCTGCTCGAGCGGCGTGCCCTCAGGAACCTGCAGATGGACCCATTGGCGCATCTCGTCTGTGATCTGGTAGGGAATCACCACTGTCGCGGGCTCCAATCCGCGGGCGAGCAGCTCCCGGGCCGGGTCCGGCACGATCGGACCCGACGGACCCGACGAGGCACATCCCGTCAGAGTGAGGAGAACGCCCCCGAGCACGAAGGCGTTCAGCGCGGAAGCTTTCTTCACGAGCATGACCGTGCTCCGGTCCGCGCCGGGCCGCCTCAGGCGCTGGCGGGCCGGCGGAACAGCAGCCGCTTCACGGCATAAAAGAGCAAGCCGATGACCAGAAGGATCGCCACGATCGGCAGCGTAATGGATAGGACCGCCAGCACGGCGGAGCCGCCCGCCTCGATGGTGGCCACCAGCGGATTGCCCAGACCGCCGGTGGTGAAGGACGAGATCTGCCGCGCCGTGGCCGTGATCCCCTGGAACATCGCCGTGGTGCCCCCACCGGCGAGGATTGCCAAAGACCACTTGAGGAACGGGCTCACGTCCGTGAACGCCGAAGCGGAGACCAGGATCCCGGCGATGATCGCAGTGGGAGTGGCCACCGCGTCGAGCAGGTTGTCGACCCAGGGAATGTAATAACCGGCAATCTCCAGGAGCGTCGCCGCGCCGAAAGCGATGAGCGCCGGGGTCGAGCCGATCCAGGCGAAGCCATCTCCGAGCGCCAGGTGCCCGACGTCGGCCCGGGAGGCCAGGCTCATGACGAGCAGAGGGACGAACACCCGGAACCCGCACGCCGCGCTCAGGCCGAGGCCGATCATGATGCTGAGAAACGTGTCCATCGCCGACTCCTTCCCGCGCCCCTGTGCCGCATTCAACGGTCGTGGGGGTGACTGTCTATGGTAACACCCGGTGCGGGACCGGTAATCCACGGAGGTGCCTTGGTGAATCCCCGGCGCGGTTCTTGCTGCAACCCGACGTGTTACCCGCACACCCCGCGTTTCGCGAGAAAGGACCTTGCCCATGCTTCGGAGATCTTCGGCGACCTGGCTCCTCTCCCTGCTCGCCACCGCGCTCCTGCCGTCCGTGGCGCAGGCGGCTCATCATTGCTTCCCCGAGCCCCTGTTCTGCGGCGAGACCCGCCAGGCTTCCCTCGACGCCACCGAGTGCTTCCTGGACGAGGAGTCCTGGGCCGATTTCTACACGTTCACCGGCCCCGCAGGACGGGAGGTGACCATCACCCTCTCGTCCGACAGCATCGTTCCCTCCCTCTTCCTGTTCAGCCCGCAGCCCGAGCTCGTCGTCGAGGAGGACAGCGTCGGCGATACGGCGACCATCCATCACACCCTGGAGAGCGGCGGCCTCTGGCGGATCGGCGCCACCACCGTGGGGCCTCGCGATACCGGCCAATATACGATCACCCTGGAGTGCTCCACGCCGGTCCCACCGGCCGGCAACTGGCTGACCACCCCCGAGATCCCCGGCTTCCGCTTCAAGGTCCGCATCACGGCGCAGAACGCCATCGCCGGCACCAAGACCGCCGACTGCATCGAGGACACTCTCTGCGTCAGCGGCGCCCTGCCGGGCCGCGCCGAGGTCTTCCTCCGCGTCATCGGGCCGCGGCCCAACGGCTATCTGTGGCCCACCGTGGTCAAGCTGACCACCTCGCAGGTCGAGGTCTGGATCGAGCAGGTCGCCACCGGACAGGTGCGCTACTATTTCCTGCCGGGAGCCGGCCCGACGAGCAGCGAGCTCCCCGGGTTCTTCGACCGCAACGGCTTCCTGCCGTAGCCGCCCCAGGACCGTAGCTGCCCGGCAAAAAAATGCGCTGGACCGACCGCAAGTTCGATTTCACGCTCCCGGAGTCGCTCTTCCCCATCGTGGTGGAGCGCCTCCGGGGCACGCCGGCCCGCATCGAGGACAAGGTGCGGCGCCTCCCGCCGGAGGCCCTCACCCGCCGCGACGGCGATGCCTGGTCGATCCAGGAGCACATCGGCCATCTGCTCGACCTGGACGCCCTTCATACCGGGCGGCTCGATGACTTTCTGGAAGGCGCCGCGGTCCTGCGCCCCGCAGACATGACCAACCGCAGGACCTGGGAAGCCCGGCACAACGAGCGGCCCGTCGCGGATCTGCTCCGGGACTTCCGCTGCGAGCGCCTCGCCTTCGTGGCCCGGCTCGACGAGTGGGATCCCGAGCTCCTCGCTCTCACCTCTCTCCACCCGCGCCTCCAGCAGCCGATGCGGGTCGTCGACATGGCGTTCTTCACCGCCGAGCACGACGACCACCACCTCACCCGCATGACCGAGCTGGTCCGCAAATTCACCCCGGTCTGAGACCCCGGAACGCCCATTGCAAAGACTTCCCGGGAACGGCGGGGCACGTCGCAAGGCGGGCCCCCGGGAGGCTCTGGATGCGACTCCGAATTTTGCTCTGCGTACTTCCCCTGCTCCTGACAGGGTGCGTCTACGAGGATGCCACGGACGAGAAGAAAACAGGGACGACAGATTCCGTCGGGAGCGCGGCTTCCCAGGACGACATCTCCGTTCCGGACGCTGGAGAGACCACCTACGAGGCCGCCGAGCTCGAGAAGCTCCGGCGCGACGCTTCCTGGCGCGCCATCGCCGAGCGGGACCGGGCAGCCCGCGCCGCGGCCCTGGCCCGCCGCCCCAGCCCGGATCAGACCTCGGATTTGACCAGCAGCCTGGAGCCGCCTCCGGCACCATCTCCGTCAGATACCGAGGCTGGTGCTCCGGTCGCGCAACAGCCCGGGCGCGTGCCAGCCTCCCCCGAGAGCTTCGATCAGATCACTCCGGACACCCTGAGCCTCCAGCCCCACTTCCCCGTCGCCCGCGATGGCGGCGGCCCGACCATCCTCCGCGCGCAGATTCTCCTGGACCGGGCCCGCTTCTCCCCGGGAGTCATCGACGGCAACTGGGGGCAGAACACCGAGAAAGCGATCTTCTGGTTTCAGAACGCTCACAACCTCCAGGCCACCGGCGAGATCGATCGCCCGACCTGGGACGCCCTGACGCAGGCCGCCGGTCGGTCCGAGCCGCTCCGGCACCTGACCTTGACCGAGCAGGACCTGCGCGGCCCCTTCGTCGATCTGCCCGACGACGTCTATGCCCGGGCAAAGCTCGACTGTCTCTGCTACGAGTCCCCCCTGGAGATGCTCGCCGAGCGGTCCCACTCCACCCCGGACCTGCTGCGCCAGCTCAATCCCCAGGCGGACTTCGACCGCCTCGCGCCCGGCGAAGCGATCTGGACTCCCAACGTCACCGATGTCCTGGCCCAGCAAGCGTCCGGGACAGAAACGGGCGCAACGCCAGCGGCCAATCCGGCGGGCGGTGCCACCCCGCGTCCCTCTGGCTCGGCGGTGGGAGAGATCGTCATCTCGAAGAAGGGGTACTATCTGCAGGCTCTGGACGGGGCAGGCAACATCCTCTACCACTTCCCCTCGACCCTGGGCTCGAAATATGACCCTTCGCCCAGCAGCGGTGACTACAAGATCACCAGCATCCTTCCGCGGCCGGAGTTCCACTATCAGCCCGCCTTGATGGCTGACGTGCCGGACACGAAGGAGAACGCCCAGCTTCCTCCCGGTCCCAACTCGCCGGTCGGGCTCGTGTGGATGCAGCTCTCGAAGCCCCACAACGGCATCCACGGCACGGCCGTGCCGGAGACGATCGGCTACGCCTCCTCCCACGGCTGCGTCCGGCTGACCAACTGGGACGCCGTCTTCCTCTCCGAGCAGGTCCGGCCGGGGGTCCGGGTGCGCTTCGTGGAATAGGTACGACACCCCTGCCTGGTGGGGGTTTGATCCGTGAGCTCTTTGTCTTGGAGGATCTAGATTGGAGCCGACGATCGGATTTGAACCGATGACCTGCTGATTACGAATCAGCTGCTCTACCACTGAGCTACGTCGGCCCGCAGGCGAAGCGGAGGGGAATTGTAGGGCAAGTCGTTCCAGCGCGCAATCTCGACGCCGGCAGCGCGCACCGATGCCGGCACCCATGATGTCCGACAGCCGACAAGGAGGATTCCGATGTCCGACGGGACGACCCGAAGCCGGTTCCTGTTGCTCGCGCTCCTGCTGCTTTCCGCGCCCGCCTTGGCCGCCGAGGCGCGGCGGCCGCCGATCGACCTGCAGGGGGTCCGGGTCGTCGACCTCACGTACTCCTTCGACGAGCGGGCGGCTCCGGCGGGCCCGTGCGGATCGTGGCCCTGATCCCCCAGGGCTAGGCTCGCACCTCGATCCAATTGAAAGCCAGGCCCAGACGGCGGCGATCGCCGCTCGATGGATCGAGATCCGCCGGCGCGACGGTCCGATGGATCAGAAACGTCAGCCGGGGCGGTCCGAGGCTCCGTGCCAACGCGGCCGCGGGCAGCCGGCCCTCGAACACCATCCCACCGAATGTTTCGATATGCCGTGTGAGCGCGACCGGCTCCCCGTTGACCTCCAACCGCAAGCCGTCCAGGACGTCGCGCTCCAGCCAGTGAAGAACCCGAAAGGTGATTTCCAGGTCCCGGTCATTGACGAGCGGCAGGTGGACGGACGACCTCGTGCCGGGGCCGCTCCACTGGAACGTGCCGTGCCGCGGGTCGCGCTCGATGCCATGCCATTCGAACCCTGGCAGCACCTGATCGAATTCGAACCGCAGCGAGGCCCTCCGCTCCTTCGCGGGCAGCTCGGTGTCGACTCCCTTGTAGCTCTTGCTGCGCTCGACGAGCTCGCCCGGAGGAGCATCGGGCGGCGCGCCGATCTCCACCGCCTTTCCTGTGGCATAGGCCGTCACCACGTCGAGCAGCTCCCGCTCGAGGAAATCCGGCTCGGTCTCCATGCGGCGCGCCCACTCCGCCTGCTCGTCGGTGCTCCGGGTGCGGTAAGCATCGGGACGCCAGGCGGCCGTGAACTTGAAGACGGAGAGACGGCCGGTGGGAACGAAGCTCTGTCCGTGCTCCCAGGCCCGCACCAGCAACTCGTAGTCGTGCGGCAGACGGATCGTCCGGTGGTCCTTCCAGGGACCGATTCGCGCGATCAAGTCGCGCCGGTGCAGAAGAGACGAAGGGGGGATGTGATGCAGCCGCTCGCCGGGCTGGGGGACGACGAGACCGGAAACGCCCCGGATCCCGGTCCCGGGCGGACCGTACAAAATCGCGACGGCGTACGCCAGGTCCGCCCCCGTGCGGTCCAGCGCCTCGACGAGAGACCCCAGATGCGTGGGATACCAGAGATCGTCGTGCCCGAGATAGGCGACGTACTCCCCCCGCGCCATCTCCAGGCCGGCGTTGTTCGGTCCCGCCTGGCTCCCCGCGGTCCGCGGCAGGTTGTGCCAGCGCACCCGCGGATCGCCGAACGAGGCCGTCACCTCGGCCGAGTCGTCCGTACAGGCGTCCCCGATCACCAGCAGCTCGAAATCCCGGAACGTCTGGCGCAGGACCGACGGGATCGAAAAGCGCAGCACCCCGCTCCAGTTGTAGGTCGGGATGATGACGCTGACGCGCGGCGTGCTCACCAGCCCAGCCGGTCTTCGAAACGGTAGGGGATCTGGTCCGTGTCCAAAGGGAGACGGAGCTTGTCGGGCTGCGCGTGATTGTAGGGGCGGGTCGGCAGGTTGACCAGGACGGCGTCCGTGTCCCCCACGTTCTGAATCGCATGAAAGACGCCCTTCGGAATCGTGATCAACCCCCGTTTGCGCTCGCCGAGATAAACCTCATTGATCAGGTGCCGGGTCGGCGACCCGTCACGATCGTCGTAGAGCACGATCTTCACCGTTCCCAGGCTCACGAACAGACGGTCGTCCTGCTCGCGGTGGACCACCCACCCCTTGATCCGGTGAGGACGGATGCAGATCTGATAGACGTAGACCAGCGGCTCCTCATGGAAGCCCCAGGCCGGGTTGTAGATCTCACAGACCTCGCCGCGCTCGTCCGGGTGCGTGACGGCGGTCCGCACGTTGACGCCGGCGATCCGCGAGGCGACCGGCTCACCGTCCGGGTTCACGGTCTGCACATCGGGCCGAGGCTCTGGCATGCGCAGGATGATATCAAAGCCCCGGATCAGCCAGCGATTCCCGCGGGATGAGCTCCCCGTGGAGGATCACGTTTTCGATGGTATTCCAGGCCTCCACGCTCGCGAGAGGATCGGCTCTCAGCAGAAGGAGATTCGCGATCTTGCCGGGCTCGACTGTCCCGAGGTCCACCATCCCGAACGTCTCGGCATTGCGGACCGTCGCGGCCTTCAGGAGGTCGCGCGGGGAGAGGCCCGCTCGCGCCATGTGCTGCATCTCCTCCCAGGTGTGGAGCCCCGGCTGATCGGTCCAGGTGGGGGCCGAGGGCGTATCGCTGCCGAGCAGGATCCGTCCGCCCTTCTGGGCCAGATAGGCAAACGCCCGCTCCCCCCGGCTCACCACTCCGCCGAACATCCTCTGCGCGACCGCCGGATCGGCCAGCGCCGGAACCTCCGCCAGCAGCTCCTGCTTGAAGAATTGCGCCTCCTCGGTCCGGTACCAGGCGAGGAGGCTCGGCGGCACGACCTTCTTCAAAGCCGGATCGTCGAGAAACTTGGGATCGAAGAGATGGCTCATCCCGTCGAGGACTCCGAACGTCGCCTGGTACGCTGCGCCGCTCGCCAGAACGGCGTCGAGGTGCTGCCGGATCGGCTCCGGCAGATCCGGCGCCTCATTGGAAGCGCCCCAGTGCCACAGGCCGTGGGCGAGGACGTCCGGCTGATGCCGGAGAGCCGCCGTCTGCATGTCCAAGGCATTCGCATGGATCACCAGGGGCATCCCGAGCCGCCGGGTCTCCGCCCGCACGGCCGCCGCGACCGGATCGGACGGGATCGGCCAGATTTTCTCCTCCCCGAAGCCATCCTCGAAGAAGAGCTTGATGCACCGATTGCCATCCTCCTTGGCACGCTGCACGAGGCGCGTCGCCGCCTCCGGGGTATCCGGTAGCGCGTAACGGACAAGCCGAGCGCGCACCTCGGCCGGAAGGAACGCGGCCGGATACCCGGTTTCGAGGACCAGGGGCGCGCACGAAACGAGATCCGGCGCCAGGGACGCCGACCGGAAGCGCTCGGCCGAGCCCGGAGGCGAGGCGAGGTCCACGACCGTCGTCACACCATGGTACAGATAGCTCCGGGGCTGCTGCCGCCAGTAAGCCGCCAGGATCGCCTCATGGCGCTTCACGAAGTCTTCCGTCAGGGTGCCCATCCCCGGCGGCGTGCCCACGTGCACATGGCTGTCGATCAGCCCGGGGACGAGGAACCGCCCGCGGCCGTCCACCACCCGGACATCCTTGGCGACCGGCGGCCGGGTGGTGCCGACCGAGCGGATTCGTCCTCCTTCAAGGAGAACGAAGGCATCCCGCAAGGGCGCCTCCCGCTCCGGCGAGACGACGGTGACCTTTTCGATGAGGACGGGGGCGCCGGCCGGAGCCGCGGAAGCCGGCGGGACGAGCGCGAGAGCGAACCAGAAGAATCCGAGCAGGTGCCGCGCACGCATAGGCATTCCTCCTGGCTCCTAGACGTTCAAGAAGACAGGAAGGTTTCATGAGCTCAGAACGCCCGGCAAGATCCTCGAGGAAGATCTCGGCTTCGTCCTGGACACCTCGGCCTCTATCCCAACATCCCTGATCGCGAAGTGTTGCTGGAGCTGAGACAGGTCGAAGAGATCATCCGGACGGGCCGAGATCCGAAGTCCCTGATCAACAAGAGAAAAGACTTCAGGCCCGAGATGACCAAGCACACGGAGGACCTGGACTGATCCCGCGGCGGGCGACCAGCCACTGTAGAGACGCCCCGTGGGGCGTCTCCGCTGCCGCCGAGGTATATGCCGTGGCATCGGCATTTGGTGCCAATCCGCGCCACGAGTTTTGCCCCGATATCTCCCTGCTCGATCCTGCCCATCTGGCTCGACCCGCGCTCCTCACACCCGCGCGCGTGACTGACTTATAGTACCCACCGGCCCCACAACCCCCGGAGGGAACCCGATGACCACGACGTACCGGCTCTTCTTCAGCCTCACCCTGCTCCTCCTCGCGTCCGGCCCGCGGCTCTCCGCGCAGGAGCCCCCCTTCGATCTCGTAATCCGCAACGGCCGCATCGTCGACGGCACCGGCTCGCCATGGTACTCGGCCGACGTCGGCATCCGGAACGGGCGCATCGCGGCGATCGGCCGGCTGGAGGGGGCTGCCGCGAAGCGGACGATCGATGCGGCGGGGAAGGTGGTGGCTCCGGGGTTCATCGACATGCTGGGGCAGTCGGAGATGTCGATCCTGGTCGAGCCGAAGCTGCCCTCGAAGATCTTTCAGGGGATCACGACCGAGATCACCGGCGAGGGGGGCTCGATCGCTCCCATCTCGGACGCCCTGATCGCGGCGGACAAGATCGGGTACGAGCACTACAAGATCACTCCCGACTGGCGCACCCTCGGCCAGTACTTCGCGCGCCTGGAGAAGCAGAAGATCGGGATCAACCTCGCGAGCTACGTGGGCGCGACGCAGGTGCGGCGCATGGTGCTCGGCGACGAGAACCGCGATCCCTCCCCGGCCGAGCTCGACCGCATGCGCGGGCTGGTGCGCGAGGCGATGGAACAGGGAGCGGTGGGCGTCTCGACCTCGCTGCAATATCCGCCGGCCCCGTATGCCAAGACCGAGGAGCTGATCGCCCTGGCTGCCGAGGCCTCCCGGTATGGCGGTCTCTACGCCTCGCACATGCGCAGTGAGAGCGACAGTATTCTGGAGGCGATCGACGAGGCCGTCCGCATCGGCCGCGAGGCCCGCATCCCCGTCGAGATCTGGCATCTCAAGGTGGCCGGCAAGCACAACTGGGGGCGCATGCCCGAGGTGGTCGCGAAGATCGAGGGAGCGCGCCGCTTCGGCATCGATATCGCCGCCGATACCTACGCCTATACAGCCTGGTACAACAGCCTCTCCGCGTTTATCCCGCCCTGGGCGCACGACGGCGGCGCGGCGAAGCTCGTGGAGCGGCTGCGCGATCCCGCGACGCGCGCCCGCATCCGCAAGGAGATGGAGACTCCGTCGTCCGCCTGGGACAACGAGTGGCAGGAGATCCCCGGCCCCGAGGCGGTGCTCCTCTGCTCCGTGCACTCTCCCGAGCTCCGGCCGCTGGTCGGCAAGAACCTGGCCGAAGCGGCAAAGCTGCGCGGCCAGGACCCGATCGACGCTCTCTTCGACATCCTCATCGCCGACGAGGCCTTCACCTCGGTCGCCGTCTCCGGCATGTCCGAGCCGGACGTCTCTCTCGCCCTCACGCAGCCCTGGGCCTCGATCAACAACGATTCGCAGGGCAGCTCGCCGGAGGGTCTCCTGGGCAATGAGCACCCGCACCCGCGGGCTTACGGAACGTTCCCGCGCATCCTCCGCAAGTACGTCCGTGAGGAGAAGAAGCTCACGCTCGAAGATGCGATCCGCAAGTTCAGCGCCCTCCCCGCCCAGCGCATGCGTCTCGCCGACCGCGGAGTGCTCAAAGAGGGCCTGTGGGCCGACGTGGTGGTCTTCGATCCGGAGACCGTGCGCGACCTCGCCACGTTCGAGAATCCCAATCAGCTTTCGCAGGGGATGGAGTACGTCCTGGTCAACGGCGTCCCGGTGATCGACGGCGGCAAGATGTCCGGGGCATTGCCGGGCCAGGTGCTGCGCGGGCCGGGTTGGAAGAGACCCCGGGACTGATTCGGAGGCACTGTCAATGCAGACGGATCTTTTTTCGCTCTCGAATCGGGTCGCCATCATCACCGGCTCGGCGCGCGGCCTTGGGCAGACGTTGGCTGAAGGGCTGGCGCAGCAAGGTGCGCGCGTAGTCGTCTGCGATCTCAATAAGGAGGGCGCGGAGGCGACGGCGGAACGCATCCGCGCCGCGGGAGGCAAGGCAATCTCCACGTTTGTGGACGTGACCGAGGCGGAGAGCTGTGAGGCTTTGGTGCGCTTCGCCGTGAATCAGTACGGGCGCGTGGACATCCTCGTGAACAACGCGGGCATCGACATCGTCGAGCCGGCAGGCCAGGTTTCGGAGGAGGGCTGGTCGCGCGTGCTGGACGTCGACCTCAAAGGCGTGCTCAACGCGTCGCAGAGCGTCATCCGCCAGATGTCGAAGCAGGGAGGCGGCGGATCGATCATCAATGTTTCTTCGATCGCCGGCGTCGTGGCGATCCCCGGCCTGACCTCCTACAGCGCGGCCAAAGGCGGAGTCATCCTCCTCACCCGCGTAATGGCCCTGGAGCTCGCACCGCAGAACATCCGGGTCAATGCGATCGCGCCCGGTTATCTGGAAAACATCATGACGGGCCTGAGCGACGAGCACGCCAAGCCCGAAACGGAAAACCGCATCAAAACCCGCACGCCCCTGGGACGGCGCGCCCAGCTCGCGGAGCTGGTCGGCCCCGTGGTGTTCCTCGCCTCGGACGCGGCGTCCTATGTGACGGGTGCGGTGCTGGCGGTGGACGGAGGGTACACGGCCGCTTAACGGCGGCGAAAGCGCGCGCGGGCGATAGGGGCTCTTCCTGCTCAGGGCAACCCAGCGATCACAGCGGCGAGAGCGCCGGCGGCAAGGTTGTTCGGCGAAGCCGGAAGTGAAATCATCCGACGCAATGAAGCTCCGGTCTTGGAGAACCGCCGGCATCATCCTGGGGGTGATCGCGCTGGTCGCGGCCGAAGTGGTCCTCGCGCAGCTGCCCGCTCTCGCCGCAGGCGGTTTGCTGCATCCGATCCGCAGGCACGCCGGCTCGCAGGCTCCGGACGGTTGCGAGGATGTGAGCTTCGCTGGAGCGGGTGTCGCGCTCCGGGGCTGGCGCTGCCAGGCGCGGCAGGCTCGGCTCGGCACCCTCGTCTATCTTCATGGCGTCGCTGACAACCGTGGCAGCGGGGTTGGCGTTGTGCGGCGATTCGTCAACCGCGGATTCGACGTGATCGCTTACGACAGCCGCGCCCACGGGGACTCGGGGGGCGATACGTGCACGTATGGGTACTTCGAAAAGAAAGACCTGCGCCGGGTGCTGGATACCGTTCCGTCCGGCCCTATCGTCCTCCTCGGCACATCTCTGGGAGCGGCCGTAGCCCTGCAGGAGGCGGCAGACGACCCGCGGGTGTCGGCGGTCGTCGCCGCTGAAACCTTTTCGGACCTTCGCACCGTCGCTCGCGAGCGAGCGCCATTTTTTCTCACCACGGCGACCATCCGCAAGGCATTCAGTCTGGCCGAAGCGCGCGGCCGGTTCGCCGTGGCGGCCGTGAGCCCTGTTGAAGCAGCGACTCGGATCACCTGTCCGGTCCTCCTCATCCACGGTGCGCTCGACAGCGACACTCCGCCGGAACATTCTGTACGAGTCTTCGGCGCTCTGCATGGCCCCAAACGCCTGATTCTGGTTCCCGGCGCGAGACACAACGAATCTCTCGCCGGCAATGTCTGGCCGGAGATCGAAGCCTGGATCGATCGAAGCGTGACGCAGGTGCCTTAGAGGCGTTTGGTGACAGCGAGTAGGAGTGTCCCGGCAACCGAGGGGACGAACCGCTCGGCTTCGGGTCAGGCCGCTTGAGCCTCGACGCAACCCGCCCACCTCGCACGCCGTATAGAGACGTACGAAACCCGCGAGAAACGGGGACGATCGACAACTACGCTCCTCGCGGAAGTTCATTGTTTCGAAAGAATCAGAAACGGGAAGGGCACCTCAGCATCCTGATAACTGAGCCGCCCATCCTCATAGTGAACGGTTTCAATCCTCGGCGAGGATAGCTGCTTTCCATTTTTGCTAACTGTCGTCGTCTCCAGCTTGTCGCCGCGGAGCGTCCAGGTTCCCTCGAAGCTCTCCCTTTCCTCGCCAAGCTCGGACTTGCCGTGGAATTTTCCTCCCGGCTCAAGATGGAGCTCCAAAGAGATCTGGTCGAGCACCGCGCCGGCTTCCTCCTGCATCTTCTTCCGCTCCGCCGCATCCTCCCCCACGAGTTGAGTGATGGTTTGTGCGGCATAGCGCTCGAATCCCGCTCTCGTCCGCTCCCGGTCGATCGTATACGTCCCCTCCGGCCCACCGATCAGATCGCAGCCGCCGTGGATCAAGAATACCAAAAGGACGAGACCAGCCAACGAACGCTCAACACGCATCTCGAATCTCCTCTCTCGCCAGAAAGCTCCGGCAGAGCCGAAGGCCTAATCATTGAATCACTGTTGCGGATGGCTGTAATGGTATTCCGCCTGCAGCACCCGCGAGGCGATGCCGAAGAAGCAGCCGCCGATGAGGAAGCCGTAATTGCCGCCAAACCCAAGCATGATGAACAGCAAACCCAACGCGAGAAGTCCCCAGTAGGCCAGTTTCATGACCTGAGGGACGCTCAGGTCGACTTTGATTTCTCCGGGAGTTGACATGATCAATATCCTTTCCTTGAGTCTCGTTGAGATCAGGAGCCGGGTTGTCCAGAAGTTACGGGAGCAGATGGCGCAGACGGCTCTGCCGCCGGCTCGACCCGGAATGCCGGAAAGAGCTTGGAGAACGCCGCATTGAACGCAACCGTCAGGCAAGAGGCGAGCAGGGCCAGCCAATAGCCGACACCGAAGCTCACCTGAAACATCCCCTGGCCCTCCTTCAGAGCATCGCTGCTGATCTTTCCGCGCAAAAGGAGGAGGAAGACCGCAGCCAAGACTCCAAGGAGCACGTTGACCCACCGGCCCGGTCCCGCCGACAATAAAATGCCCGCCCCTACTCCCACGCCAAGGCAGAGAAGAGCCAGCAGCGCCAGTGGCTCTGGAGGAATTTTCTTCTCCTCTCCCTTTTGGCCGAACATGTCCGGCGCTTCGACGGTGGTCCCGAGCGCCAACTGTGTGCCAGAAAACGTGAACTGGCCGCCAGGGCAGGACAATGTGACGAACGGCAGGAGGAAACAGAAGAGGGCGAAGCCGAAGATTGCGGGCGAAATCCGATGAACCTTGAAAACCATGTTCGGTCTCCGTGAAGAGAGGCACTGTTACCCCATCTTCCAGTGAGATCCCTCTCCGCGGAGTTTGTTTATAGGCTCACATCGGAGCAGGAACCGGCTACTACACAGCCCTTCTGGCCCAACTCACCGGCGCCACCGGGTCCACGCCACCGCAGGGCTCGTCGAGGTCGGGGTAGAATCCCGGCTGTGCACTGGAGCACGATCCTGAAAGGAGGAGACCATGAAGAGATGTGGCATCGTCCTGTTGCTTGTGGTGCTGGCGGCCCTCGGGAGCTCGGGTCTTGCCTTGGCGGGCCAGGGTCAGGAGACCTCTGCCTCCAATCAGGCTCCCGTCACGGTCTCGGCTGCAGAATTCCTGGCCTCGCTCGCCGCTCCCGCGGTCGAGGGGAGCTGTGCATCGATTCCGGGAAATACCTCGGAGATCGGCCTGCCCGCGCCCCTGGCCGCCGCTTGCACGAACGCCTGCACGACCGCCTCCCAGTGTCCGCGGTGCCCTCGCCAATGCCCCGCGGAGTGCCTCAGCGGCTGCTGTCTCTGCCCTTGCCGATAACCCCCGCTCGAGACCGGCGGCCTCTTGGCCGCCGATTTGTGATGAACCCGCTCCGGGGAGTGGGTCTTGAACGTGTTCTCGGAAACGAAGAGCCGCTCGCCGGCTTCAACGCCGCGGAAAGTGGAGCTGGATCGGGAGATGCGGAGCGAATAGGGGGAAGTCCCCGTCCGTGGCCAAAATCGCCATGCCGTAGCGGTCGGCGATCGCGCAAATCACGAAGTCGGTGTTCGAGCCTTGGACTCCCCGCGAGCGGCACACGTTGAAGAACTCGGCGGCGCGCTCATGATCGCCCATCTGGACCGGCAGGTCAGGGAACTCTCGGAGGTGGGTTCGGAGCCGGTCGAATTGCGTCTTCTCTCGAATCCCCGAGAGCACCTCCTGGCGAATGGGGCCGATGAGATGAGCTCGGCCCTCGCGGATGAGCTCGCGGAGCTCCAACACTGCAGGGTCCTGAGAGATCTGCCGCCGGCGCAGGGCCAAGGACCAGACGCCGGTGTCGACCAGAACGTTCATTCCCGCCTCCGCTGCTCCTTGTAGTCATAGTCCGGGGCGTAGTCGATCTGGCCGAACAGGTCCAGGATTTTGAGCTGCTTGCGGCGTTGGATGTACTCCTTCAACGCCTCGTTGACAGTCGCTTTCTTCGTCCGGTGGCCTCCCAATTGGAGGGCCTCCTCCAGAAGCTCGTCGTTGATCGCCAGATTGGTCGGCATCCCTCACCTCCTTTCACACAATAACACGGCATAAACTGTGTGGGAAGGCTCGGCATCCTGAAAGACGGGCGGCGTCTTCCCTCAGCCGGGGGCCGCTCTCCCCCTACTCCTCCTTCCGGATCAACCGCCCCAGCGCCTGCCGGTCCGACGCCAGCAGCTCGTCGATCCGCGCGCGGTTGACGTCGGCGACGATGATCTGGCCGACCTCGGTTTGGACTTCGCTGAAGATGCCGTGGGACTTCATCTTCTCGGTCTGGTACTGATTGTCCTC
>Ga0126309_10000236_pt1 | contig 18907 bp, 19 predicted proteins | sample Plot56_FD_92541 | JGI IMG/M metagenome (GOLD analysis project Ga0126309, IMG submission 92541) | Serpentine soil microbial communities from UC McLaughlin Reserve, CA, USA - Plot56 | ecosystem: Environmental > Terrestrial > Soil > Grasslands | place: USA: UC McLaughlin Reserve, Lake County...
CCGGTCTCGCGCAGGCGCCGGACGATCGCCACGTCGTCGAGGGTCTCGTTGCGCACCGTGGGAAACCCGCCGGCTTGCTCCCAGACCGTCCGCCGCAGCAGGATGAGCTGGCCGTTGGCCACCGGCGGACCGGAGCTGTCCGCCGCCGCTTCCCAGCTCCCCAGAAGAGCGTCGAGAAGGGCGAAGACGGCAGGGATCAGGAGGTTCTCGCCGGCGCCGCGCGCCTCCTGCCAGCCGGCGAGGGAGACCGCGTCGAGGTCGCCCTCCTCGGCCGCAGCCCGCGCCCGCGCCAGAGCTTCGGGATGATGCCGCGTGTCGGCATCGGTGAGCAGCAGCCAGGGAGAGTCGACGTTCCGGCTTCCGACCCAGAGCGCATGCACCTTCCCTCTCCATCCGTCGGCGAGAGGGCCGGCCTCGATCAGCGTCAGGCGGGGCTCACCCTCCGCCCGGCTGGACACCCGCGCGGCGGTCGAGTCCGTGGAGCCGTCGTCGATCACCCGGACGAGAGGCTGGGCGGTCTGCGCCAGCAGGGTCTCCACGCAAAGATCGACGTTATGTTCTTCGTTACGTACTGGGAGGAGAATCGTCACGCCGCGGAGGACGGGAAGGGGGGGAGGGAGGGTGGGGGCGCGCCGCCGCCGCTCTCCGATCCGCAGAGCCAGGCCGACCAGGCAACCGCCGAGCAGGAGAGAGGCGGCGAGTGTGGGATGCACGGATCAGCCGGCCGCGACTCTCTGCTGGAGCACGGCCTCGACCTCGCCGGGAAGGGGAAAGCGGCCTGTCTGTTTCTTGGAGAAGAGGAGCTCGTTGTCGATGGTCACCTCGAACACTCCGCCGGACCCTTTGACGAGCTGGGGCTTGATGCCGAACTTCCTCTCGATCTGCTCCGCCAGACCGGCGGCGCGGGGGAAGTAGTTTCAGATCCTGCAATACTCGATGACAACGCTTGCGGCCATGACCCGCCTCCTTTCGCCGGGCATTATACCGCCCTCCCCCCTTCCGGCCCTCCGGGAGGATACCCCCTATTCAAAATGTCGAATCTCCTCTTCAAGAGAGGAATCAAATGGAGAGAGAGGTTGTTAGGGAGACTACAGGTGCGGCCCAGCCCCCAAACGGGACAAAGTCGACTTGGACAAAGACTGGATCTTTCGCTGGAACCGTGAGTATAATCGAGATTGTTCAATCGCCCCCTACTGTGGAGGACGCGTGTCACGGTCAGGACTGTAGATGACACGTAGTTACCAAACAGAGCTTGCCGGTCGCGGCAGGTCGCTGCGGCGGGGTGAGATTGAGTGGCTTAACTTTTACCTGGAGGTAGCCAAATGAAAGGCGAGGCGCCAAGTATGTCGTCGAAGGAAATGGCCCAGATCCGGCAGAACCTTGAGGGGACGCCGGACATCGAGGAGGCGGCGGAGCTGATGAATCTGGCGGGGAATTCCACCCGCTTGAAGCTCCTCTACCTGCTCGACAACATGAAGGAGCTGTGCGTGTGCGATCTCGCGGAGATGCTGGGGGTGTCGGTTTCGGCCGTGTCCCAGCACCTGGCGAAGCTGAAGGCCTACGGGCTGGTGGCTCCGCGCCGCGACGCCCAGACCATCTACTACCGTCTGACGGAACACGCGTTCAACTCCAAGCTCCGCGAGAACTTCTTCAAGCAGTTCCAGGTCTGATCTGGTCCAAACCACGAAGCTCTCGAAGCGGCCGGGGAGATCATCCGATCCCCCGGCCGCTTTTTTTGGTCCTCAAAAGGGCTTGAAGGTCATCAGGAAGACCATCACGACGATGAACAGGGCGTTCACGTGGGTGAGGATGGCGACCAGGGGCGGCACGTCGCTGCCGGTGCGCACGGCCTCCCGGATCTTGGGCATCTGGACGAACAGGACGATGGCGAGGAGGAGAAGCCAGAGCAGCAGGGACGTGTGGATCCAGCCGCGGTTGAAGGCGAATCCCCCGACCATCACCTGGTAGAGGCCGAGGACTCCGGAGAGCAGGGCTCCCGGCAACGTGTAGACGGTCAGCAGGCGCCAGGCCATCCGGAGGCCGAAGGCGCGGCCCGCGGGGTCGGAAGCCCGTTTGAGCAGGGCGAAGACCACGGCCGAAGCGAACACTCCCACGGTCAACCAGATCGCTGCGAGGATGTGCAGCGTCTTCCAAAAGATTGGTCCACCCATCGAGCACCCTCCTTCTTTGGGGCCAGCAACGGGACTCTACCACCGGATCCACCACCGGATCGGGCTCCGCTCGGCCCCCCGCTCGGATAGAATGCGCCTGCCCTGACGGCGACACCCCCAGGAGGAGAGCCATGAGCCAGCATCCGCGTCCGAAGTTCACCTACCTCGGCCATGCCACCGTTCGTTGCGACCTCCCTGGCGGCGAGGTCGTGCTCATCGATCCGTGGGTTCAAGGGAACCCGGCCTGCCCCGAGGACCACAAGGGGTTCGACCGCCTGGACGCGGTGCTGATCACCCACGCCCATTTCGACCACATGGGCGACGCCATCGAGCTGGCGAAGAAGCACAAGCCGAAGATCGTGGTGGCCAACTTCGAGATCTGCACCTGGTTGGGAGCCAAGGGCGTGGAGCGCTGCTCGGGGATGAACCTGGGCGGCTGTCAGAACGTGCTCGGGCTCCAGGTGACGATGGTCCGCGCCGACCACTCCTGCGGTATCTCGGACGGCGATCAGATCCTCTACGGCGGCTCGGCGGCCGGCTACATCGTGAGGCTGCCGGGCGGCTACACTTTCTACCACGCCGGGGACACGGCCCTGTTCTCGGACATGCAGCTCTTCTGCGAGATGTATCGCCCCGAGCTCGCCTTCCTGCCGATCGGCGACCTCTTCACGATGGACCCCGTGCAGGCCGCCCGCGCCTGCCGCTATCTCGGCGTGCGCCGGGTGATCCCGATCCACTGGGGGACCTTCCCGGCGCTCACCGGCACGCCCCAGAAGCTGGTGAAGGCCCTGGGGGATCAGGGGGTCAACTGCGAGGTGATCGCCTTGAAGCCGGGGGAGAGCTGGTAAGGGCCGTCACCACCGGACCGCGCCGCCGACTCCCACGAACCGCTCCGGCGACGGATCGTTGAGCCCGAAGCCGATCCGCGCGTCGAGCTGCACGGAGTCGGTCAGGGTGAAGGTCACCCCGGTGTCGGCGTACTGCGTGGCGTCGCCGTCCGGCTCTTCCTGAGAGAAGCCGTAGGTCTCGACGAACACCCCCAGCCGGTCGGTGGCCGCGATCCCCAGAGTCACGCTCGCCAGGATCTGATCGAACCGGTCGTCGTCCTCGCTCGGATAGGAGATCCCGAGGTTGGTGCCGAGGGAGAGGAGATCGGTGAGCTCCCAATCGAAGGCGAGGAGAGCCGTGGGGTCCCAGGTGTCCGTGGTCAGCTCCTCGCTTCCCACAGGAACAGTGGTTGCCAGGAGGAGCGCCACGGCGGGGTAGCCGGGGGGCCGGTCGTCCGCCGGAGGTGTGAGCCGGATTTTCAGGCCCAGCTCCGGATCCTCAGCCCCGTCGATCTCCTCGCCGGGTGTTTCGATCCGCGTCCAGGAGCCCACCCCCAGACGGGCTTCCAAATCGTCCCTGAGGCCGTAGCGCACGAGGAGCTCCCCGACGCTCCAGGAATCCTCGTCGCCGATCTCCTGCCAGGTGGTTCCTCCCTCGACCTGCACGTGGCCCGGAGTGAGCGTGCTCGTGCCCTCGGTGAAATCGGGCCGGTCGCTGGACATCGGCGGCAGGGTCTCCTGGGCGGCGGCCGGCGCGACCCCGGCGGCGAGCGCGATCCCCAGCAGGGCCGCGCAGATCTGTCGAACCATGTGGTCCTCCTCCCCAAAAGTGAGCTACAGCTTGTGAGCGAGCTGCACCCGCCCCGTGCTTTCGAGCACCTGGGCTCCGCTCTCGGTGAGCCGGAGCCCTTCTCCTTCCGTTTCACCAGACCGTCGCGCCGGAGCCCTCAGGACCCGATCCAGCCGGCGGCGCTCCAGCCGAAGCGCCGCTCCAGCATGGCCGCGGGGACCACCACCCTCCCCTTCTGGAGATGGAGGAGCAGAAGCTGCCCCGAAAGCCGCCGGCCCATCTTGCGCAGGATGAGCACCCGCGCCAGCAGCCCGTGCCCCGGTGAGACGAGGAGAGCCGCCAGAAACTGGAGTCCCGCCACCGTGGCCATGGCCCCGGCGATCGACGCATCCCACCAACGGTCCAGAGCATATCCGCCCAAGGCCGAGGTGATCCCCAGGAGCACCGCCACTGCGAGCATTTTCTCCAGCCGCTCGGTCAGCAGGTAGGCCGCCGCGGGCGGCACCACGAGCATCGCCACCACCAGCGCCGAGCACCATGGGGAGCGCGGCGCGGCTGCCGGTGACCAGGAGGCGATGACGATGCCGGGGAGCACCGCGTGGCTGATGGCGTCTCCCAGGAGAGCCGTCTTGCGCTGAGTCAGCAAATTTTGCCATTTCAAAATCATGGTGCTGTTCAATCGAAGTGTCAAGCGAGGGACGTATGAAACCTCTGTGCTAGGCTTGGAGCATGCCGACGAGCACGGTCGAGGACTATCTGAAGCACATCCTCCTGGAGCAGCAGCACGTTTCGGAAGCTCTGGTCCCCATGGGGCAGATCGCGGGCGCCCTCAAAGTGGCGCCGGGCACGGTGACGGCCATGGTGAAGACCCTGGCGGACAGCGGTCTGGTGACCTATGAGCCCTATAGCGGCGTACGGCTGACGCCCTCCGGCCGGCAGCTCGCCGCGCACGTGCTGCGCCGTCACCGGCTGATCGAGCTCTTCCTGGTCCAGGTGATGGGGATGGATTGGAGCGAGGTCCATTCCGAGGCCGAGGAGCTGGAGCACGCCGTCTCCGAGCGGCTGATCCAGCGGATGGACGAGATGCTCGGCTTCCCATCGGCCGATCCACATGGCGATCCGATCCCGGACGTCCATGGCGTCTTCGAAGCGCCACCCCTCCCAAGCCTGCTGACCTGCGATCTCGGCGCGCCGCTCAAGGTGGCGCGGGTCGCCGACCAGAGCCGCGAGTTCCTGCAGCTCGTCGAGAGACGGGGTTTGAAGCCCGGCTGTGCCCTCCGGGTCGAGAGCCGCGACGAGGCCGCCGATACGGTCGAGCTGCGCCTCGAAGGGGGCGAGCCTCTGAACCTGGGCTACCGGGCGGCGGGGAAGATTCTGGTCGAGGGGAAAAGCTAGACCGCAAACCACCGCGCCCGCGCCAGCAACCCGATCCGCGACAGCACCCCGAGCTGCGGCGGCCTCTCCAGGACCTCGGGCCCGCCGTCCTCCAGGCCGCTGAGCAGCCGCAGCGAGGCGAGCAGGCAGAAGACGGCGGCGCGGCGATAGCCGGCCGGCAGCTCCACCAGTCCCCGCGGCGCGCTCAGGAGGCGGCGGCGCAGCCGGGCGCACTCGCGGTGCACCGCGTCGAGGAGGCGCTGGGGATCGGGTCGGCTCTCGGTGATGCTCCAGTCGTCCGGAAGCTCGCTGTGCGGAATGGGCCAGCGGTTGCGACGGACGTCCCCCCCGACCCCCTGGAGGGTGCGCAGGCGCACCAGGGCTCCCAGAAAATCGCTGACCTCGCCGGGCGGCTCCTGGCCGAGCAGGGCGGTGGCCACGGCGCGTGCCAGCCGGATGGCGTCGGCATCAGCCTCCCCGGGGGTCGCCGGCCGCGGCCGCAGGACCCGGCGGCGGGCGCAGGCGGTGAGGTCGTCCAGCGCCGCGGTGGGCCAAGCCCGCCGCCGCTGCTCGCGCGCCATGCGGACGAAGATCGGCTGCCCCACAGGCTGACCTGACAGGACGGTCTCCAGCGTGAGCTCCCAGCGGTTGATCTGCGCGAGCCGCTCCCCTTCGACTCCGTGCTGGCGTGCGAAATCGAACAGGGTGTGGGTATAGGCGAGGAGCGCCTGGACGCGCTGCCGCTCCAGCGCGGAGAGGAGGAGCAGGGCGGGGGCGAAGTCGCCGAGGAGATTGCGGCAGATCTCACCGCAGACCTCCTCGGCCTTCTGTTCGTCGAAGTCGTCCTGCGGCTCCCGCAGCTCCTCGGCGAGCCGGCTGTGGCCGCTCCGCGCCAGCGCGTCGGCGCGCCACTCCTCGCCGGACGGGTGCTGCTCTTCGGTCACCGTCCTAAGCCAGCAGCCGCAACAGCTCGCGCTGGGGCTCGCCGCCGGTGATCTCGGGAGCCTCGGAGGTCAGAGCCACGTTGATCTCGCTGCGCACCCCGAAGTCGCCCGGCAGGTAGATGCCCGGCTCGATCGAGAACCCGGTCATCGGCAGAAGGAGCCGCGTGTCGTGCGTCTCCAGGTTGTCCATGTTGGCCCCCTGGCCGTGGTCCGAGGTGCCGATCGAGTGGCCGGTGCGGTGGATGAAGAAGTCGCCGTAGCCCGCCTTCTGAATCACGGCGCGCGCCGCGTCGTCCACCTCGAAGCCGTGCACCGGCTGCCGCGGAAAGCGGCTGCGCACCAGCTCCCAGGCGGCGTCCCGCGCTCCGGCCACGATGTCGTAGACCTCCTGCTGCCGGTCGGTGGGCGCGGCGGCGCACACGCCGACCCAGGTGATGTCCCCGTAGATGCTCCCGGCGGCTTTTTCCTTGGCCCACAGGTCGATGAGCAGGAAGTCCCCTTTCTCGATCGGGGAGCTCCAGTCCGGCCCCGGCTGATAGTGCGGATCGGCGCTGTGGGCGTTGACGCCGATGATCGGATCGGACTCGGTCCACAGCCCGGCCTGGTCGAAGGCGTCGAGGATGAAGCGCTGGACCGTGTACTCGTCGATCCGGTCCCTTTTGCGCAAGGCCGCGCTCACCCGGGCGAACGCCTCCAGAACGATGCGGTGCAGGTGGGTGTTGGCGCGGCGGTGCGATTCGAGCTGCTCGGCGCTCCAGGTGGCGGCGAAGCGCTGTGCCAGGTCCGCCGCGGAGATCAGCTCGATGCCGGCCGCGCGCAGGAGCTCGGCGGTGCCGGCGTCGAGGCGCGACACCGAGGGGAGCTCGTTGTTCGGGCTGTACTGGGCCGCCAGCTTGCGATAGCCGGAGACCAGCTTGGCGAGCTCCTCGCGGTGCTTCGCCCAGGTGGTGTAGACCGCCTTCGAGCCCGGCAGGTGGTCGAGCATGGCCGGCTCCAGGCCGTGCACCAGCTTGCGCGGCTCCCCCTCGCGCGGAATCACGTAATAGCAGCGCCGGGTGACCAGCTTCGTCTCGTCGCTCAACCCCAGGAGGTCGAGCCCGATCGGGTCATTGCGCTGGAAGCAGGCGAAAAACCAACCATCGGCCCCGGCTTCGGCCACGGCGGACTGGATCTCGGGGATGCGTTCGGCCAGCATGTTCTCGTCCTCCTCACGGGCTCCGTTATGCTTCGGCACGGGGATGTTATCAAAACCGTGAAAGAGGAGCCGCCGATGCCGCAGAGCTCGTGCCGTCCCATCCTTCTCCTTCTGCTCCTGGCGCTCGCCGCCTGCGCCGGTGGGCTCCGCAGGCCCGGGCCCGCACCGAGCCCGGCTCCGGCCGTGGCGCCGCCGGTTGCTCCGGCGCCACTCCCGGAGCCCGCGGTCCCCCCGATCCGCCGGTCGCGGCAGATCTGCGGCGTGCAGGCGGGGCGGACGATCGAGCTGGCGGAGCTCTCCTTGCCCGAGGGGAGCCGGCCGCTCGGCCTGGCGCTCGCAGAGGGTACGGTCTGGCTCTTGTTCGAGCCGGCCCTGCTCGTCGGTCTGCCCCGGGAGACGGCGGCGCCCGCGCGGGTGGCGATCCCGGAATTCGGCGCCGTCGAGGAGATCGATCTGATCCCCGGTCCGGCCGGGGCCGCCTGGAGCGCTCTCGCCGTGGACCGGTGGGACGGCTCGGTGTGGCTCGTCTCGGAGACGGTCCCCGGGCTCTGGCGCAAGCGGCCGGGCCGCCGCCCGGAGGCCGTCCGCCTGCCGGCGACCCCGGCCCCGCGCCAGGGCGGGTTCCGCGACGTCCTGGCCGGCCGCGGCTCGGTCTGGCTCGCCCCAGCTTGCGCCGATCGGGCCGTCTGGCGGCTCGCCCCGTCCGGCAAGCTGCTGGACACGAGCTTCGACGGGGCGCCCGGGAGCTGCCCGGCCGCCCTGCTCGAGCGGGATTGGAGCGGCACGGTCTGGGCGCTCCGACCCGACGCGGGCTCCATGTCCCAACTGGGATTCGATCTGGCCTGGCAGCCGGCCGGAACCGGAATCGCTCCCCCGGCTCCGGCGCCGCCGGGAAGCGAAGCGGTCCGTTCCTGGTTCTTCTGGGGGGCGGAGCCCATGGCGCTCTCGGGAGAAGGGGATGCCCTCCTCCTCCGCAACGTGGGCGGCAAGGTCGAGGCGTCCCGGGAGGATTGCGGAGAGGGGAACGCCCTGGTGGACGTGGCCGGCGACGAGCGGGGATGGGCGGTGCTCACCCGGCAGTGGTTGCGCCTGGCGGATCATCAGCGGGAGGCCGGAGCCGCCTCCCAGGAGTAGAATTCGGCGCGCAAAGAGAAAGGCACGATATGGACACTATGACTCGCATTCATCGCACGGCCCTGGCCGCGCTCGCTCTGGTCCTCGCGGTTGTCCTCATGTCGGGCGGACCGCTCTACGCCGTGGGCGAGGGGCGGGTCATCGGCACGGTGACCGACGGTCAGAACAAGCCCGTCCAGGGGGCCAAGGTCCTCATCACCCTCCCCGGGGTCGCCAGCTTCAAGCAGGAAAAGACGACTGACAAGGCAGGCAAGTTCACGCTCCTGATCCTCGACGCAACCAAGGAGTACAAGGTCCGGATCGAGAAGGAGGGCTTCCAGCCATACGAGGAGGCGCTCAAGCCGACCATCCAGGAAACCCTGCGGATCACCTACACGCTGGCCCCGGTCCAGGCTGCCGCGGCGGCGGGTGCGGCCCCCGATTCCGCCGAGGCCAAGGCGCTGGAGGGGAGGAACGCCGCGGTCCTCGCCTTCAATGAGGGGGTCGGCAAGCTCAAGGCCGGTGACAAGGCGGGCGCGGCCGCCCAGTTAGAGGAGGCTCTCAAGCTCAATCCCGATCTGATCGAGGCCCATTCGGTTCTGGCCGACCTCTACGTCGAGCAGAAGAAGTACCCGCAGGCGATCGCCGCCGCCGAGCGCGTGCTGCAGGCGAAGCCGAAGGATCCGGCCGCTCTGACCGCGCTCTACGACTCGGCCGTGGCCGTGGGCGACAAAGCGAAGGCGGAGTCCGCCCTGAACGCCATGCTGGAGGGAGCGCCCGGCCGGGACACCGCCGTCCGCCTCCTCAACAAAGGTGTGGTCGACTTCAACGAGAACCGGATGCCGGAGGCCCAAGCGGCCTTTGAGAAGGCCGAGAAGGCCGATCCGACGCTCCCGAAGACACATTACATGCTCGGTCTCACCTATATCCGTCTCGACAAGAAGGCCGAGGCGCAGGAGCACCTGGCCAAGTTCCTGGACCTGGCGCCGGACGACAAGGACGCGGAGACGGCGAAGGCGATGTTGGAGGAGCTGAAGAAGTAAAGGGAATGGGGTCACCGAGGCAGCCGCAGCAACGCCTCGCACCCCCGCCCTTCCTTCCGGTTCTCCAACGTCAGCGTGCCGCCGTGGGCCTCGGCGATCTGCCGGCTCAGGGCGAGGCCGATGCCGCTCCCCTCGGGCTTCGTGGTGTAGAAGGGGACGAAGAGGTTCTCGCTGTTCGAGATGCCCGGACCCTCGTCCTCCACCCGGACCTCCACCCACGAGCCGTTCAACCGCCAGCCGATGCCGACCGTGCCGTGGGTCATCATGGCGGCGTCCACCCCGTTGCGGACCAGGTTGATCAGGAGCTGCTCGATCTGGTCGGCGTCCGCGCTCAAAGTCAGAGGCGGACCGTTTTCGACGAACACGGGCAGCCGGGTCTCCAGGGCCGCGATGCGCCGGATCAGGATCGAGAGGTCCAGCGGCGCCAGGCTGGGCGGCGGGAGCTTGGCCATGCGCGCGTAGGCCGCCATGAAACGGATCAGCGCGTCGGAGCGGTTGGTGATGATGTCGAGACCGCTTCGCATGTCCTCCCGCCAATCCTCCGGCTGCTTTTCGAGGAGGACGCCCAGCGTCGACGCCATGGAGCGGATCGGCGCCAGCGAGTTGTTGAGCTCGTGGCCGAGCACCCGGATGAGGCGCTTCCAGGCCTGCCGCTCCTCTTCCCGCAGCGGCTGGCTCAAGTCGGTGATCACCAGCAGCTTGTGCGGGCGCCCCTGCTCGCGGAAGAGGCTGCGCCGGATCTCCCACCGGCCCGGACCGCTCGGGAAGGTCTTGGCGACCGTGCGCGCCGTCTCTCCTTCCAGAAGCTCGGCCAGGCCCAGGGCTTCGGCCGCCTGCCCGAGCAGCCGCTCGGCCGGCTCGGCGAGCAGGCGCTCGCCGGCGCGGTTGACCAGCCGCAACCGCTCCTCGTCATCCAGGGCGAAGATCGCCACGTCGACCTCCTCCATGACCCGGTGGAGCAGGGCCGTGGCCTCGACCGCGCCGAGGCGCTGCTCGCGCAGGGTCTCGGCGATCGCGTTGATCTCGTGCATCACCTGGCCGAGAGCGTCGATCCGCTCGGGGAGACGGGCGCGCAGCGAAAAGTCCCCCTCGTGCACCGCCTCCAGGAGGTTGGCCAGGGTGTGAAGGGGACGGACCACCCGGATCCGCAGCTCCTGGGCGAGCTTCCACACCAGGGCACCCATCAGGATCGAGACGACGATCAGGGTGCGGGTGCTGTAGTTCCCTGTCCAGAGCAGGGCGAGCGTCGCGAGGAACCCCGGCACCGCGATCGCCAGCGAGAGGAGGAGGACCCGGTTCTCGAACGTGATCCGCTCGGCGATCCGCTCGCGGAGCCCGGTGAAGATCGGGACGGCGCCGGGACGGGTCTCCACGCGGCTAGAGTCCATGCTTCTCCAGACGCCGGTAGAGGGCGCTGCGCGACAGGCCGAGCGCGTGGGCGGCTTGGCTCACGTTGCCGGCATAGCGGGCGAGAGCCTTGTGGATGAGCACCCGCTCGACCTCCTCGAGCGGCATCTCTTCGAGGCTGCCGGGCGCCGGCGCCGGCGTTTGCAGGCCGAGATCGCGCGCCCGCACCCGGTCGCCGGAGGCCATGAGGACCGCGCGCTCCACCGCGTGATCGAGCTCGCGCACGTTCCCCGGCCAGGGATGGGAGAGGAGCATTTCGAGAGCCGAATCCTCGAAGCCCGCCACCTCCTTGCGGTAGCGCTGGGCATGCTGGCGCAGGAAGTGCTCGGCGAGCGGCACGATGTCCGTGCGCCGGTTGCGCAGCGGCGGCAGAGGGATCTCCACGGTGTTCAGGCGGAAGAGGAGGTCCTGCCGGAATCTCCCCTGAGCGACCTCCTCGCGCAGGTCCGCGTTGGTCGCCGACACGATCCGCACGTCCGCCGTCCGGGTCTTCGACGAGCCGACGCGCTCGAACTCGCCGGTCTCCAGGACGCGGAGGAGCTTCGCCTGCTGCGGGAGCGAGATGTTGGCGATCTCGTCGAGGAAGAGCGTGCCGTGGTCCGCCAGCTCGAAGCGGCCGACGCGGTCGGCTTTGGCGTCGGTGAAGGCGCCGCGCACGTGGCCGAACAGCTCGCTCTCGAAGATCGATTCGGCGAAGCCGCCGGTGTTCACCGTCACCAGCGCCTGCCCGGCGCGGGCCGAGACCGCGTGGAGCGCCCGCGCCACCACGCCCTTGCCGGTGCCGTTCTCGCCGGTGATAAGGACGTTCGCCTCCGAGGGCCCGACCCGCTCGATCAGCTCCAGCACGGGGCGCATTTCGGGCGCGGTGGCGATCAGCGTCAGCCGGCCGTCGCCCTGCCCGTCCGAACGCAGCAGCTCGTTCTCGGCCTCCAGGTGCTTGCCGCGCCGCAGCGCCCGGCCGAGGTCGACCTGGGTCCGCAGGATGGAGAGAAGCCGGTTGTTCTCCCAGGGCTTCTCGATGAAGTCGCGGGCCCCCTGGCGCATCGCCTCGACCGCGAGATTGACGCTCGCCCAGGCGGTCATCACCACGATCGGCAGCGAGTCGTCGAGCGCGCGGAGGCGGGCGATCAGATCGAGCCCTTCCTGGCCCGAGGTCGTATCGCGGGTGTAGTTCAGGTCCATCAGGACGACGTCGAGCTCGCGCGCGGTGACCGTCTGCAGGACCTCGGCCGGCGAGGCGGCGGTCTCGGTCTCGTAGCCTTCGGCCTTGAGGAGGAGGCGTAGCGATTCCCGGACCTCGCGGAGGTCGTCGGCGATCAGCGCCCGCGGCTTGCGCGGCTCAGGAAACAACGACATGCGGAAGGATGCTCTCGGGAAAGTACTCTATATCCCGCACTTCGTCAAAACAAAAAAAAGAGGCTGCCGCTTTCCAGCGGGCAGCCCTGGAGGGAAACGATGATCTGGCTTTGGGTTAGACGGCGAATCCCCGCTGCTCGACCTCACGCTGGTCCAGCTCGCGCTGCTGACCCTGCTCCTCCTCGACGACACGGCCGTCGAACAGGTGGATCGAGCGCTCGGCGTAGCGAGCGAACCGAGGGTCGTGGGTGACCATGCAGATGGTCGCGCCGTCCTTGTGCAGCTCTTCGAGGAGCTCCATGACCTGCTCGCTGTTGCGCGAGTCGAGGTTGCCGGTGGGCTCGTCAGCGAGGAGGATCGACGGCTTGCCCACGACGGCGCGGGCCACCGCGACTCTCTGCTGCTGACCGCCGGAGAGCTGCGAGGGGTAGTGCTTCATGCGGTGCGACATGCCGACGCGCTCCAGAGCTTCCTGGACGCGCTCCTTGCGCTCCTTGGCGGGCATGCCACGGTAGGTCAGGGGCAGCTCGACGTTCTCGTAGACCGTCAAGTCGCCGATCAGGTTGAACGCCTGGAAGATGAAGCCGATCTCCTGGTTGCGGATGCGCGCCCGCTCCGAGAAGGAGAGATTGGCGACCTCTTTCGTGTTCAGCGTGTACCGGCCGTCGGAGGGCGTGTCCAGCAGCCCCAGGATCGACAGCAGGGTGGTCTTGCCGCAACCGGACGGACCGGCGATCGAGACGTACTCGCCGTTCTTGACTTCCAGGTGGATCCCGGAGAGGGCGTGGGTCTCGACTTCGTCGGTCAGGAAGACCTTGGTGACGCCATCGAGAAGGATCAGAGGCTCAGCAGTAGACGAATTCATCGGTTTCCTCCCTGGTCTTCAGCCGCCCCGCGAAAGCTTGCAGACGGCAGTCTTTCGTTTTCAGTCAAATCTCACTTCAGCCGGATCCGGTCGTGCCCGTCGAACTGCGAGGTGTCGGAGAGGATCACCTGGTCGCCAGGCTTCAGGCCACTCACGACCTCCATCGTGCTGACCGAGGAGCGCCCGAACTCGACCGGGACCCGGACGGCCGCCTTGCCGCCATCCACCAGCCTGAACATCTCGACCTTCTGGCCCTGCGCGCCGAAGCTCGGCCGGGGGATATGGATCACGTCCGGCAGGTTCTCCAGCAGGATCATGCCATCGACCGTGAGATCGGGGCGGGCGCCCTTGGGGAGCGGACCCTCCAGCGCCACGTCGACTGTCACGCTGCCCTCCTGCACCGACGGGGCGACGCGGAGCACCCGGCCCGGCACGAGGCCGTTGCGGGTGTCGATCGTGGCGGGCAGGCCGATGGTGACGTCCTTGGCCTGGACCTCCGGGATGCGCAGCTCGGCCTTGAGCTTCTCCGGCCGCGCCACCCGGGCCAGGGTCGTCCCCGGCGTCACCCGCTGGCCGACCTGCACGGGGAGCTCCTGGAGCACGCCCGGGATGCCGGCCCGCACTTTGAGGTATTCCACCTGGCGGCGGCGCAGCTCGTAGAGGGCGCGGGACTGCTCGACCCGGGCGCGCTGGGCCGCGAGCTGCGCCTCGTTCGACCGCCGCGCCTTCACGAACCGCTCCTTCTCGATGCGGGCGCGATTGGTGAGCTGGTCCGCCTGCATCTTCGAGCGCTTGAAGTTGATCTCGGGGATGAGCTGATCCTTGAACAGCTTCTCGTCCGCCTCGACCTGCAGCCGCTCCTGCGCGGCTGCCGACTCGGCCGCGGTGACCTCGCCCTGCTGGTTCAAGAGCTGGCTTTCGAGCTGCGCGCGCAGATCGTCGAGATCCGCTTCGTTCGCATGCAGCTGCGACTCGGCCTCGAAGAGGTTCTGCTGGAGCTCGGGATTGGTCATCTCCAGGATGACCGTGTCCGCGGTGACCATGACGCCCGGGAGGGCCGGGATGCGCTCCACGCGCCCTTCGACCGGGAGAGAGATGATGCGGATGTCGACGGGGACCAGCGAGCCGGGACCCCGCACCTCGCGCTTCATCGGGCCGCGCTCCACAAGACCGGTGAACAGGGTCTCCTTGTCCACCTCCGGGGCCGCTGGCTCGAGACGCGAGATGCCGACGGTGATTGAAACGACGACGATGAGTCCGATGACGGCTAAGATGTATCGCCGCATGCGGCGTTTTTCGGCGTGTCCTGTGCGGGGCTTGTCCATAGTCTCCTCGTACCGAGGTCTCTACTACGCATGGCCCGTGCCAAAGGTTTTAGAAATCTCCAACCGCAATAGAACCATGAAGTTGAAGCAGTCGAGCGAGCAGCGGAGGAGAGCAGGGCTGTTCGCTGGTGGGATGCGGCCGTCCCAGAATCGGACACTCCCGTGATAGCCTTGGACCGATGAGCGTCGAGCAACACCGCCGTACGGCTCCCGGGGTCCTGGGCTTCGGCCTGATCACCGTGAGCGACACCCGCTCGCCGGAGGACGACGTGAGCGGCCGGACTCTCTCCGGCCTGGCTCACGTGGCGGGCCACCGGGTGGAGGGGCCGGTGGTGGTCCCCGACGACGTGGCCGCCATCCGCCGCGCCGTCCGCCGGATGCTCGCGCTGCCCGCGGTCGACGTGGTCGTGCTGACCGGCGGCACCGGGTTCTCGCCGCGCGACGTGACGATCGACGCGGTCACGCCGCTCCTCGACCAGTCGATCGAGGGGTTTGGCGAGCTGTTCCGCGCCCTCTCTTACCAGCAGGTGGGCGCCGCCGCCATGCTCTCCCGGGCCGCCGCCGGTCTCGTCAAGGACAAGGCCGTCTTCCTGCTGCCGGGCTCGCCCAAGGCGGTCTCCCTCGCGATGGAGAAGCTGATCCTCCCCGAGGCCGGCCACCTGCTGTCGCAGGCGCGGCGGGACTGATTCTCCTATCGTCGCCCCCGTCCTCCCCGGAGCATCCGCAGGATCGCGAGCAGCACGAACGAGCCGATCACCGCGATGACCAGGCTCCGCCAATCGAGCCCCGAGAGGCCGCCGAATCCGAGAGCGGTCGCCAGGAAGCCGCCGAGCAGCGCTCCGACGATGCCGATGATGACGGTGAGGATGCACCCTCCGGGGTCGCGCCCCGGCATCAGCGTCTTGGCGATCAAGCCGGCGATCCCACCCAGGACGATCCACGCGATCAGGCCCATTCCTTCCATGTCCACACCTCCCTTTCCAGCCCGGATCAGGCTGCGAGAGCCGTGCCAGACAGAGGACATAGATAGAATGTCCCCGCCATGACCGAGACGACAGCGCGCCCCCGCCTCTTCCTGATCGACGGCTACTCCAACATCTTCCGCGCCTTCTACGCGATCCGCAATCTCTCCAACTCGCGCGGGGAGCCCACCAACGCCGTCTACGGCTTCGTCCAGATGCTGCGCAAGCTGCTGCGCGAGGAGAAGCCGGACCTCGTCGGGGTCGCGCTCGACATCGGCAAGACCTTCCGCAACGAGAAGTTCGAGGACTACAAGGCGAACCGCACCCCGATGCCCGAGGACCTGCAGAGCCAGATCCCCTGGATCCGCCGGACGCTGGAGGCCTACCGGATTCCGGCCCTGGAGCTCCAGGGCTACGAAGCGGACGACGTCCTCGGCTCGATCGCCTGCCGCGCCACGGACCAGGGGTACGACGTCGTCCTCGTCTCGGCGGACAAGGACCTGATGCAGCTCGTGAACCCCCACGTCTCCCTCTTCCACACCGGGCGCGACAAGCTGTACGGCCCGGCCGAGGTCGAGGAGGATTTCGGCGTCCCTCCAGAGAAGGTGGTCGACGTCCTCGCCCTGATGGGCGACTCGATCGACAACATCCCGGGCGTCCCCGGCATCGGCGAGAAGGGGGCCAAGGCGCTGATCAAGGAGTACGGATCGCTGGAGGAGCTACTGGCGCGGGCGGGAGAGGTCTCCCGGAAGGCCTATCGCGAGGGGCTCGTCCAGCACGCCGACCAGGCCCGCCTGTCGAAGGAGCTGTCCACCATCCATGTGGACTGCGAAATCCCGTTCGATCCCGTCACGCTGCGCCACGACCCGCCGGACCCGGCCGCTTTGCGAAGCCTGTTCACCGAGCTGGAGTTCTTCTCCCTGGTCGAGGAGCTCAAGGCCACCGAGCGGGAGAAGGCCGAGGCCCTGCCGCCGGCCGAGGAGGTCACCGATCCCCGGGATTGGGAGGAGCGGACGGCAACCTTATTAGAGGGGGAAGCGGGAGAGATCTTCGTGGCCGTGCTCGGCGAGGAGCCGCCGATCGGTCTCGCGGCCGGCGGCGCGGCCGAAGGCGATCCGCTCCTCTATGCCGACTTCCGGCGCGGCGATCCCATCGCCCGGGCTGTCCGGGATCTCCTGGCCCGCTGGCTCGCGGACCCGAAGGTCCGCCTCTCCGGCCACAACCTCAAAGAGGTCCTCCGGCTCTGCCCCGAAGGCCGGAGCTGCAAGGCGAACCTGTTCGACGAGATGCTGGTGTCCTATCTGCTGAAGCCCTCGGTCCACGGCCACAGCCTGGACGAGCTGGCCCTGGAGCGCCTCTCCCGCAAAGCGATCACTGCCAAGGAGGCGGGGTGGGACCGGGGGCAGGAGCCGGCGCAGGGGGATTCGCGCCTGGCCGCCTACGCCGGCGAGCGGGTGGGGCTCGCACGCGCCATGGCCCCGGGGATGCGCCGCGAGATGGGCGACGGGCCGATCGCCCGCATCTGCCAAGAGATCGAGATCCCGCTCGTCCCCGTGCTCCTCGGCATGGAGGAGGCCGGCATCCTCCTCGACGTCGACTTCCTGCAGGCGATGTCGGGCGAGCTGGGCCGGGAGCTGGCGGAGCTCGAGCAGGAGATCTGGAAACAGGCGGGCGAGGAGTTCAACGTCAACTCGCCGGTGAAGCTCGGGGCGATCCTCTTCGAAAAAATGGGCCTCCCCGTGCTCAAGCGGACCCAGAAGACGAAGAGCTTCTCGACCGGCGCGGAGACGCTGGAGGAGCTGGCCGCCCGCGGCTATCCGATCGCCGACCTCCTGCTGCGCTACCGCGAGCTGATCAAGCTCAAGTCGACCTACGTGGACGCCCTGCCGGCGATGGTGGGAGCGGACCGCCGCCTGCACACCCGCTACAACCAGGCGGTCGCGGCCACGGGGCGGCTGTCGTCGGTCAACCCGAACCTGCAGAACATCCCGATCCGCACCGAGCTGGGGCAGCGCATCCGCCGCGCCTTCGTGGCGAGCCCCGGGCACCTGCTGCTGGTGGCGGACTACAGCCAGGTCGAGCTGCGCATCCTGGCCCACATCGCCGACGAGCAGGCGCTGATCGGCGCCTTCGCCCGCGGCGAGGACGTCCACCGCGCGACCGCGGCCACCGTCTTCAATGTGGCGCCGGAGCTGGTGACGGCGGAGCAGCGGCGGGCGGCGAAGACGATCAACTTCGGCATCCTCTACGGGATGAGCGCCTTCGGCCTGAGCCAGGCGCTGAAGATCCCGACGAGGGAGGCGGACCGCTTCATCACGGCCTACCTCGACCAGTTCCCCGGGGTGCGGCGCTACGTCGAGGAGACGCAGCAGAGCGCGGAGCGGGAGGGGAAGGTCGAGACGCTCTACGGCCGGGTGCGCTTCCTGCCGGACATCCAGAGCAAGAACCGGGCGCTGCGCGAGAACGCCCGCCGCATGGCGATCAACGCGCGCATCCAGGGCACGGCGGCGGACCTCTTGAAGAAGGCGATGATCGAGATCGACTGCCGCCTCCAGGGCAGCCATCCGGACGCGCGGCTCCTCCTGACCGTCCACGACGAGCTGGTCCTGGAGGTCCCCGAAGGGAAGGTGGAGCCCGTGGCCGCCCTGGTCAAGAAGGGGATGGAGGGGGTAGCCGAGCTGAAGGTGCCGCTGGTGGTGGATGTCGGCTCGGGGCCGAGCTGGTACGAGGCGAAGGCGTAGGGGGCTACCCCCGAACCTCCTCGTCCTCATAGATAAAGGTCACCACCTTCTCCAGGTCCGGGTGAAGGCTCCTGTGGACAGGACAGGTGAGAGCCGCGTTCTCCAGCTTGCGGCGCTGGTCGGGGGTGAGCCCCTCGGGCATCTGGATCGTGATCGGGATGGCGCCGATCCGGCGCGGGCTCGCATTCATATGCTTCTCAGCCCGGAAAGCGAGACCGGTCAGGTCGAGACCGTCGCGGGTGCCGACGATGGAGATCAGGCTCAGCATGCAGGAGCCCAGGGCGGCGGCCACCAGGTCGGTCGGCGAGAAGGAGCTGCCGTCCCCCTGATTGTCCACCGGAGGGACCGTGATGATCTGCGTGCCCGACGGGCCGTGCGTCACCTCGACCTTCAGGTTGCCCAGATACCTGCCTGTGAAATCGACCGCCATAGATACTCCCTCGTGCAGAAGAACCGCTTGGGAACGGGAGTCTACCAGTATCATGTCCCGGATCATGTCCCCCCCTGTGCGGTGCACCTTCTTCCTGGCCGGCGAGGACCTGGAGAGCCTGTCCCGGATCGATCCCGACCGCGACTGGCGGGAGCTCCAGACTGGGGAGCGGGCGTGGATCCTCCAGACCTGGCTCCGGCTGCGGTGCGCCGGCCACCCTGTGGAGCTCTCCGGGACCGCGCCGGAGGACGGCCTCGTGGTCTTCCACGCCAAGCAGGCGAGGGAGCTTCTGCGCCAGCGGTCGCGGCTGCGCGGTGCAACTCTCGTGGCAGCTCGCGCGGACAATCGCCAGCCGCTGATCGCC
>Ga0126309_10000237_pt1 | contig 18876 bp, 20 predicted proteins | sample Plot56_FD_92541 | JGI IMG/M metagenome (GOLD analysis project Ga0126309, IMG submission 92541) | Serpentine soil microbial communities from UC McLaughlin Reserve, CA, USA - Plot56 | ecosystem: Environmental > Terrestrial > Soil > Grasslands | place: USA: UC McLaughlin Reserve, Lake County...
CAGTCGGCCCACGACTCGAAGTGCGGCGGCGCGGCGTGGCGCGGCAGCAGGCCGAGGATCTCGGCGCGCGTCGAGAGCAGACCCGTCCGCCGGCCCTCGAGCCACGGCGAGTTGACCGAGAGGGCGAGCACCACCGGCAGCCACGGGAGCGCGTTCTCGTGCGCGCGTACGCACGTCTCGCCGTCCGGCATGGCGACGTGGACGTGGAGCCCCTGCACGCCCTGCCGCTTCGCCGCCGGCCCGGCCGCCGCGCGGAGGTCCGCGTACATGCGCGCGTCGGTGATCGGCTGCTCCTCCGGAATCGCGAACGGGTGCGAACCGGCGGCCGCGACGACCACCCCTTCGTCGGCGCAGAGGCCGGCGACGCGCGCGCGAAGCTCGACGAGGCTCGCAGCTGCCTCCTCCGGATCCGCGCACACCGGCGTCGTCGTCTCGATCGTGTACTGGAAGAGCTCCGCCTTCACGCCCTCGGCCCCGCGGGCGAGGAGTCGCGGAGCTGCGGCGACGGGCGCGTGCGTCTCCGCGTCGAGGAGCATCAGCTCCTCCTCGACGCCGACGGCCCACGCCGCGGTCCGACCGAACGCCTCGTCCACGAGGCGCCGAGGCTACTGCGCCGGCGTCGTGGGAGCGCGGCCCAGCTCGACCGTGACGGCGAGCCGCTTGTCTCCACGGACCAGCTCCAGCTTCAACTTGTCGCCCGGCCGCTTGCGCGCGACGACCGCGCGCAGCCGCTCCACGCTCGTCACGGGCGTACCGTCCGCGGCGACGACGATGTCGCCGCCGAGCCGCCAGCTCTCGCCTTCGAGGATCACCTCGCGCGTTCCGGGCCTGACGCCCGCGTCCGCGGCGCCGCTCTCCGGCTCGACCCGGTCGACGAGCAGGCCGCGCGCGACCGGCAGCCGGAAGAGCCGCGCGATGTCCGGCGTGATCGGCGTCGCGCCGATTCCGAGGTACGCGTGCTCGACCTTCCCGTGGCGGATGATCTGCGCCGCGACGGTCTTGACGGTGTCCACGGGGACGGCGAAACCGACGCCGACGTTGCCCTCGTTCGCGGAGCGCGTGGTGATCTGCGTGTTGACGCCGATCACCTCGGCGCGCGTGTTCAGGAGCGGGCCGCCGGAGTTTCCGGGGTTGATCGGCGCGTCCGTCTGGATCGCGTTGTCGATCGCGAGGTTGTTCGGCGCCTGGAGCACGCGGCCGATCGCGCTGACGATCCCGCCGGTCATCGAACGCTCGTAGCCGAAGGGGTTCCCGATCGCGACGACCTGATCGCCGACCTGCACGCCGCCCGACCGCCCGAGCGCGAGCGGCGTCAGCCCGCGCGACGGAGTGTTCACCTTCAGCACGGCCAGATCGGTCGACGGATCGGCGCCGACGATCCGCGCCCGCACGCTCTCGTCGTTCGAGAAGCTGACGTTGACGACGTCGGCGCCCTGGACGACGTGGTAGTTCGTGACGATGTGACCGGCCTTGTCGATCACGAAGCCCGAGCCGAGCGACCGTTCACGCTGCGGGAACGGATCGAACGGATCGGCGGCGACGGGGCCCGTGGCCTCGACCTGCACGACACCGCTCGCCGTCCGGCGGTAGACCTCGGCGGCGGTCAACCCGACCCCGCGCCGGAACGCGACCGACGACCGCGCGCCCTCGTCGACGACCTCGCGGATCGTCGTCGGCCGCCCGAGCTCGCCGAGCGCAGAGGCGCCGACGAGCGCCGCCACGCCGCCGAGCACGCCGGCGACGAGCAGCGCCGCGGCGGCGCCGAGGGCGCGGTCCCGTCTCACCTGCCCCTTATAGCGCGGTCGTCGTCGACGTTCGTTTGCGCGATCGTTAAGCGGTGGTCACGGTCGTGATCGACGCAAGGAACGTGCTGCGTTCCCTCTGGCCGAACATCCCCGAGCGCCGGCTCGTCGAGCTCGCGCGAGCGTGGTGCGTGCGCGAGCGCGTCCAGCCGCTCCTCGTGTTCGACGGACGTGCGCCCGTGGACGCCGCCGACGTGGTCGCGACCGGCGGCGAGAGCGCCGACGACTGGATCGCGCGCGAGGCACAACTGCACGCGCCGTACTGGCTCGTCACGTCGGACCGCGAGCTGCGTCGCCGTGCCGGCGGCGCGGCGGAGCGCGTGATCGGCGGCGGCAGTTTCGCGCGCACGGTCACGCGGTAGGGCGCGGGCCATGGAATTCGGGTACGCGCTCTCCTCCGAGGAGCACGCGCCGCGGGAGCTGGTCGAGAACGCCCGCCGCGCCGAGGACGAGGGGTTCACGTTCGCGCTGATCTCGGACCACTACCACCCGTGGACCGACGCGCAGGGGCAGTCGCCGTTCGTATGGGCCGTGATCGGCGCGATCGGCAACGCGACGACGCGGCTCCGACTCGGCACCGGCGTCACGTGCCCGACGATCCGGATCCACCCCGCGATCCTCGCGCAGGCCGCCGCGACGTCGGCCACGCTGCTCGACGGCCGCTTCTTCCTCGGCGTCGGCAGCGGCGAGAACCTCAACGAGCACATCCTCGGCGACCGCTGGCCCGCGCCCGACGAGCGCCTCGAGCTGCTCGAGGAGGCGATCGAGGTGATGCGGCTGCTCTGGCAGGGCGGCTACCAGACGCACCGCGGGAAGCACTACACGGTCGAGAACGCGCGGCTGTACACGCTTCCCGAGGAGCCGGTGCAGATCGCAGTCGCGGCGGCGAAGGAGGAGGCGGCGAAGCTCGCGGGCCGCGTCGGCGATGCCTTCGTGAACACGGCGCCGGAGCGGGAGCCGATCGAGCACTTCGAGCGGAGCGGCGGCGCCGGCAAGCCGAAGTACGGGCAGCTGACCGTCTGCTGGGCGGAGTCGGACGACGAGGGGGCGAAGCGCGTCTGCGAGATCTGGCCGAACGCCGCGCTCGGCGGTGAGCTGACGTACGAGCTCCCCCTGCCTCGCCATTTCGAGCAGGCGACGGAGGACGTGACGCCCGAGCAGATCAAGGAGGCGCTGCCCGTCGGCCCCGACGCGGACCGGTACCTCGACCAGATCCGACAGTACGAGCAGGCGGGATATACGCACCTCTACCTGCACCAGATCGGCCCCGACCAGGAGGGCTTCTTCCGCTTCTGGCGCGAAGAGCTCGCGCCGCGGATTTAAGCGGCGCGTACGCGTTCCGTTAGGGATCCGCGATTCGCGGTAGCCCTATCCCTTGTCCCACGTCATGGAGGAGTCATGAAGCTGACACGACTTCGCCCGTCCCCCGCGCTCGTGATCGCGATGGTCGCGCTCTTCGTCGCGCTGTCGGGGACCGGGTACGCGGCGTTCAAGCTGCCGCGCAACAGCGTCACCAGCATCAACGTCAAGGATCGCTCGCTGCTCTCGAAGGACTTCAAGGCCGGCCAGATCCCGAGGGGCGCCGCCGGCCCCGCCGGCCCCGCCGGCCCCGCCGGCCCCGCGGGTCCTGCAGGTCCTGCCGGCCCCGCCGGCCCCGCCGGCCCGTCCGGCGCCGCGAAGGCGTTCGCCCGCGTCCTTCCGGGCGGCGACGTCGACGATCCGCGGGCGCGCGGCATCACCGACGCTTCCGTCTCGAAGCCCTCGGCCGGCGTCTACTGCATCGACGTCGAGGGCGGCGCGATCAACGTCGTCGGGACGATCGACATCTTCTCCGCGGCCGGTGTGATCGAAGCGAGCACGCTGCTCAGCACGTGCGCCGCAGGCAAGGAGGTCGAGGTCCACACGCGCGACATGACCGGCGCGCTCGCGGACCGCGGCTTCTTCATCCTGGTCAACTAGCACGTTCCTCGCGCGGGTCCCCGGATCCGCCGTGGGCGGGTCCGGGGACCCGCCATGCGCCCGGTAGAGTCGAGGCGTGCCCGACACTCTCCGCGTCGCCGGTCAGGAGTACGAGATCTGCCGGCTCGACGCGTTGCAGCCGCGCTACGACGTCGAGCGGCTGCCGTACACGCTGAAGATCCTGCTCGAGAACGTGCTCCGGCTCGGAGACGCCGACGACGTCGAGGCCGTCGCGACCTGGGACGCGAACGCCGACCCGAGCCGCGAGATCTCGTTCACGCCCGCCCGCGTCCTGCGCCAGGACTTCACGGGCGTCCCCGCGATCGTCGACCTCGCCGCGCTCCGCGACGCGATGCGCGACCTCGGCGGCGACCCGGAGCGGATCAACCCGCTCCTGCCTGCCGAGCTCGTGATCGACCATTCCGTGCAGGTGGACGAGTACGCGACGCGGCTCGCGATCCGGCACAACACGGAGCTCGAGTTCGAGCGGAACAAGGAGCGGTACGCATTTCTGCGCTGGGGTCAGACCGCGTTCCGCAACTTCAAGGTCGTGCCGCCGAACACGGGGATCGTCCACCAGGTCAACCTCGAGTACCTGGCGCGCGTCGTCGAGACGCGCGACGGCCGCGCGTTCCCGGACACGCTGGTGGGCACGGACTCGCACACGACGATGATCAACGGCCTCGGCGTGCTCGGCTGGGGCGTCGGCGGGATCGAGGCGGAGGCCGCGATGCTCGGCGAGCCGATCTCGATGCTCGTGCCGCAGGTCGTCGGGTTCAAGCTCAACGGGCAGCTTCGCGAGGGCGCGACGGCGACGGACCTCGTCCTCACCGTGACCGAGATCCTGCGGAAGGTCGGCGTCGTCGGGAAGTTCGTCGAGTACTTCGGCGAGGGTCTCGGATCGCTGCCGCTCGCAGACCGCGCGACGATCGGGAACATGTCGCCCGAGTACGGCGCGACGTGCGGCTTCTTCCCGGTCGACGACGTGACGCTCGCGTACCTGCGGCTGACCGGACGGAGCGAGGAGCGCATCGCGCTCGTCGAGGAGTACTGCAAGGCGAACCTGCTCTGGCACGACCCCGCGCACCAGCCGACGTACTCACAGATCGTCGAGCTCGACCTCGACGACGTCGAGCCGTCGATCGCCGGCCCGCGCCGCCCGCAGGACCGCGTACCGCTCGGGGAGGCCAAGCGCTCGTTTCTCGCATCCCTCGAGACGTTCGGCGTCGACTACGGGACGGGCCACGACTCGCAGGTCGCCGAGACGTTCCCGGCGAGCGACCCGACGGTCGAGCAGCACCCCGCCCACAACGGCGCGCCGACGCCGGACGAGCCGGCGGTCGCAGTCCCGTCCGTCGTCGTCGCCGAGCGTGCCGAGCCGGTCCACGTCCGCGCCGACGGCGAGGAGTTCGAGCTCGAGCACGGCGCCGTTGTGATCGCGGCGATCACGAGCTGCACCAACACGTCGAACCCACAGGTGATGTTCGGCGCAGGGCTGCTCGCGAAGAAGGCGGTCGAGCGCGGCCTCAAGCGGAAGCCGTGGGTCAAGTCGAGTCTCGCGCCGGGCTCGCGAGTCGTGACCGACTACTACGACCGCGCCGGGCTCACGCAGTACCTCGAGGCGCTCGGGTTCTACACCGTCGGCTACGGCTGCACGACGTGCATCGGGAACTCCGGGCCGCTGCCGGAGGAGATTTCCGAGGCGGTGGGCGAAGGCGACCTCGTCGTCGCCTCGGTGCTCTCGGGAAACCGGAACTTCGAGGCGCGCATCCACCCCGAGGTGAAGGCGAACTACCTCGCGTCACCACCACTCGTCGTCGCGTACGCGCTCGTGGGACGGATGGACGTCGACCTCACGACGGAGCCGCTCGGCGTCGACGACGACGGCAACGACGTCTACCTACGCGACCTCTGGCCGACGAGCGCCGAGATCGACGCGGCGATCGCAGGCTCGCTCGAGGGCGAGATGTTCCGCCGGACGTATGCCGACGTCTTCGACGGCGACGACAACTGGCGCTCGCTCGACATCCCGCAAGGCGAGCTCTTCGAGTGGGACGACGCGTCGACGTACGTGCGCCGGCCGCCGTACTTCGACGGGATGCCGCGCGAGCCGGTCGCCGTCGCGGACGTCAGCGGCGCGCGGTGTCTCGTCGCGCTCGGCGACTCGGTCACGACCGACCACATCTCGCCCGCGGGCTCGATCCGCCCCGACTCACCCGCGGGCCGCTATCTCGTCGAGCAGGGGGTCGAGCGGCGCGCGTTCAACTCGTACGGCTCGCGGCGCGGGAACCACGAGGTGATGGTTCGCGGAACCTTCGCGAACGTCCGCCTTCGGAACCTGCTCGTTCCCGGCTCCGAGGGCACATGGACCGTGCACGTGCCGAGCGGCGAGGAGATGACGATCTACGAGGCGTCCCAGCGCTACGTCGCGGAGGGCACGCCACTGATCGTGCTCGCGGGCAAGGAGTACGGCTCGGGATCGTCGCGAGACTGGGCGGCGAAGGGGCCGAACCTGCTCGGCGTGCGCGCGGTGATCGCGGAGAGCTACGAGCGCATCCATCGCTCGAACCTGCTGATGATGGGCGTGCTGCCGCTCCAGTTCCTGGACGGCGAGAGCCCCACGACCCTCGGCCTCAGCGGCCGCGAGGAGTTCGCGATCGAAGGCGTCGAGAACGGTGAGGCTCGCGAGGTGACGGTCCGCGCGGACGCCGTGACGTTCCGCGCCCGCGTCCGGCTCGACACACCGCGGGAGCGCGAGTACCTCCGGCACGGCGGGATCCTCCCCTACGTGCTGCGCCGACTGCTGAACCCGTAACCGGTTCGCGCCCCCGCTCGTTGGAGTCGGGATGGGGTCGGCTGGGCGGATCTTCTTGGCGTTCCTCGGCGTGGTCGCGATCGGCGGCCTGCTCGCCGTCGGCGCGACGGCGCGAGGGACGAGCGCGGGCTCGCCGGCGCCGGCCGCGTTCCGGCTCGCCGACGGCTCGGCGGGCTGTGCGTTCGACGGAACGACGATCAGCTGCCGCGGACGCTCGACGGGAACCGTCGTGATGGACGCCGAAGGGCGCACGCACGCGTCGTCCGACGAGGTCGAGTGGAACGCGTCGACGCCCGTCCTGCTCCGGACCGAGAGCTGGTGGAACGGCCCGTTCGGCTGTCGCGTCGACGACGCGACGATCGTCTGCACGACGGTCGACGGCGGGATGCTCGCCGTCGACGAGCGCGGGATCGGCGGCGGCCACGCCGCGAACGCGACGCTGCCGTAGCGTACGATGCCTAGGCAATGCCTAGGCTCGTTCCGGTCGGCGAAGCAGCAAGGACGCTCGGGGTCAGCGTCGACACGATCCGCCGCTGGGACAGCTCCGGCCGGATCAAAACCGTCCGCGACACGTCGAACCGCCGACTCGTCCCCGCAAGTGAACTCGACCGCCTGCGCGCGCGCCGGCCCGACGACCTGAGCGCGCGGAATCGGCTCGCCGGCACCGTGCGCGAGGTCAGAGTGGAAGGCCTGCTGGCGCAGATTACGATCGACGTCCAGGGGCCGGCGCGGGTCGTCGCGCTGATCACGCGGGAGGCGGCGGAGGAGCTGGGATTGCGCGAGGGCGGCCCTGCGACTGCGATCGTGAAGGCGACGTCGGTGATGGTCGAGCGGTGAGGGTCGCCCTCTCGGCGGCAGGCGCCGCCGTCGCACTCGTCGTCCTGTTCGCGTCCGCCGCGCCAGCCGCTCCGACCACGCGGTCGACCGTCTTCGCGGCGTCGTCGCTGGCGGCGTCGTTCCCGCGCATCGACGGGGCCGCGCGTTACAGCTTCGGCGGCTCGAACCAGCTCGCGCTCCAGATCCGCGAGGGCGCGCCCGCCGACGTCTTCGCGTCCGCGAGCCCGGAGTACACCCGCACACTCTTCCGCTCACACCTCGTGGAGGCTCCCGTCGCCTTCGCAACGAACGCGCTCGTGCTCGCGGTGCCGGCCGACAACCCGGCGGGAATCGGTGCGGTCGCCGACCTCCGGCGCCGCGGCTCGGTCAAGCTCATCGTCGGGACGCCACAGGTGCCCGTCGGCGCGTACACGCGCGTCGTGCTGCGGCGGCTCGGGCTCCTGTCGGTGCTCGCGAAGGTCGTCAGCCAGGAACCCGACGTGAAGAGCATCGTCGCGAAGCTCTCGCTCGGCGAGGCCGACGCGGGGTTCGTCTACCGCACAGACGTGCGCGCGTCGGCGGGACGTCTGCGCGCGATCCTCATTCCGGCGCGCGCGCAGCCGAATGTGCGCTACGAAGCGGCCGTCGTGCGGTCGTCGAACGCGAAAGCGTCTGCCCGTCGCTGGGTCGCCCGGCTCCGCGGCGCCCGCGCTCAGCGCGTCCTTCGCGCAGCAGGCTTTGGGCCGCCGTGAACCGCGCCTTCACGGCCGTGCTGGTCGGAGCGCTCGTCGTCGTGACGGGGTTCTTCGTGCTCCCGCTCGTCGCGCTCTTCACGCGCGTCCCGCTGCGCGAGTTGCTCGACCAACTCGGGAGCGAGGTCGCGCTCGACGCGCTTCGGGTGACGCTCGAGACGAGTCTCGTCGCGAACGCGCTGATCGTGATCCTGGGCACGCCCGCCGCCTACCTGCTGACAAGGCGCGAGTTTCCGGGTCGGGCGCTCCTGACCACGATCCTCGAGCTGCCGCTCGTGCTGCCACCGGCGGTCGCGGGGCTCGCGCTGCTCGCGTGCTTCGGCAAGCTCGGGCTGCTCGGCAACGAGCTGTCGGCGCTCGGAGTCTCGATTCCGTTCACGCAGACCGCGGTGGTGCTCGCCGTCGCGTTCGTCGCCGGCCCGTTCTACATCCGGCAGGCGATGGTCGCTTTCGACGCGGTCGACCCCGTCCTGCTCGACGCGGCGCGGACACTCGGTGCGCGGCCGCAGCGGGTCTTCCTGCGCGTCGCGCTCCCGCTCGCCGGCGGCGGGCTCGCTGCAGGTCTCGCGTTCTCGCTCGCGCGCGGCTTCGGAGAGTTCGGCGCCACGATCATGTTCGCGGGCAGCCTCCAGGGCGTCACGCAGACGCTCTCGCTCGCGGTCTACGAGGCGTTCGACGTCTCGCTGCCGGTGGCGCTCGCGATCTCGGCCGAGCTCGTCGTCGTGAGCGCAGCTCTGCTGCTGGCGATCAAGCTCCTCCCGCATTGGACACGCTCCACCTCGATCTCGACGTTCGCGTTCGGTCGTTCCGCGTCGAGCTGACGCTCGACGTCGCGGCCGAGACGGTCGCGCTCGTCGGCCCGTCTGGCGCGGGTAAGTCGACGGTGCTTCGGACGGTCGCCGGCCTGATGCGGATGGAACGAGGCCGCGTCGCGCTTGGCGACGAGGACTGGACACGCCGGCCGCCGGAGGCGCGCTCCGTCGGCTACGTGTTCCAGGACTACGCCCTCTTCCCGCACCTGACGGTCGCGCAGAACGTCGCCTTCGGCGGCGAGGCCGGCTCGCTCCTGCGGGACCTCCAGCTCGAGCGACTCGCGGACGTGAAGCCGGCGACGCTGTCAGGCGGCGAACGCCAGCGCGTCGCGCTCGCCCGCGCTCTCGCTCGTCGACCCCGCGTGCTGCTCCTCGACGAGCCGCTCGCGGCGCTCGACGCGCACACGCGCGCCGCCGTTCGAGCTGAGCTCCGCGCCCGCCTCCGGAGCGTCGGCATGCCGGCGCTCGTCGTGACCCACGATTTCGAAGACGCGGCCGCGCTCGCGGATCGCGTCGGGGTCCTCGTCGACGGCCGCCTCGTCCAGGTCGGGACGCCCGCGGCGCTGGTTGCCGCGCCTGCGACGCCGTTCGTCGCGACGTTCGTCGGCGCGAACGTCCTCCACGGCAGTGCCTCGCGAGCCGCACACGCTCTGACGGAGGTCGTGCTCGAGGGCGGCGAACGCATCGTGTCCACCGATCCCGGCGAGGGGGCCGTCGGCGTGGTCATCCACCCGTGGGACGTCTCGTTGTCGCGCACGACGCCGGACGACTCGGTCCAGAACCACATCCGCGGCGACGTGGAGAGTGTCGTCTTGCTTGGCAACAAAGTCCGCGTTCGCGTCGGGCCGCTGACAGCAGAGGTCACCGAACGGGCTGCGGACGCGCTCGGCGTTCGCGAGGGGACGCCGCTCGTTGCGAGCTTCAAGGCGACTGCGACGCGACTGGTTCCGTTCTAGGTCGCGGCCGCGAGCGCGGCGAGCGCCGCGACGAGCAGGAACGGGACCGCGACGGCCGACACCGCAGCCGCGATCCAGAACGTCACGCTGACGAGCGGGAGGAGCGGGGCCCAGGGCATGGCGAGGTCGCGCGCGGAGGCCGTCCGTCGTCCCGCGCGCCAGAGCGCCGACCCGAACCGCATCCCTCGCGCGGTGCGCACGTCGTCGAACGCGCCCACGACGGCCCGCGCCTCTGCGGGTGCCCCGCGCAGGCGCGCCGGCAATTCGGCGACCTCGTTCAGCGTGAGCGAGAAGAAGTACAGGATCCCTGCGGGGACGGCGGCGAGCACGGCGGCGGCGAGCCACCAGCCGTCGTCCCACAGGGCGAGCACGAGCAGCGCGGCCGCGATCGCGGCTGCGATCCCGAGCCAGCGGGCGACCGACGAGGCAAGGCGGATCGGACGCACGAGCCCCCTCGTACCCCGGTTCGTTAGTGTGAAATCGCGGCGGCCGGATGAGCGAGCAGACACCGAGTTGGGGCATCGAGCCCGTGCCCGAGCGCCTGCGTGTGCTGGGGCTCGTCGACCACGCGCTCCTGTGGGGCTCGCTCGGCGTCTCGCTGCTCGTGATCGTCGTCGGCGCGCTCATCGTCCCCGCGCTCTCGCTCCGTGACGCGATCATCGCGATCCTGCTCGGCGGCATCGTCGGCAACCTGATGCTCGCCGCAGCGGCGCTGATCGGGGCGGACGCGCGCGTGCCGGGGATGGTGCTGATGCGGGCGCCCCTGGGGCGGCGCGGCTCGTACCTCCCGACGGTGCTGAACGCGCTTCAGTGCTGGGGCTGGGCGACGTTCGAGCTGATCATCATCGCGACCGCGGCCTCGGCCCTCTCCGACGACCTGCTCGGCGTGGGCGCGAAGTGGGCGTGGACGCTCGCGTTCGGCGCGATCGCCGCATTGCTCGCGTTCCTCGGGCCCGTGAACGTCGTTCGCCGGTTCATCCGTCGCTTCGCGGCGTGGGCTGTGCTCGCCTCGCTTGCGTACCTCACGTGGTGGTCGCTGTCCGAAGCCGACCTCTCGAGGTTGTGGCACGCGCAACCGGAAGGCGGGATGACGATCTGGATCGCAATGGACCTCGTGATCGCGATCACGGTTTCGTGGGCACCGCTGATCCCCGACTACACCCGCTTCTCACGGGATCGGGCGAGCGCGTTCGTCGGAGCAGGCGTCGGCTATTTCCTCGCCGGGTCGTGGATGCTGCTGCTCGGCGTCTTCCTCGTCTCGACCCGCGGGCTCTCCGACCCGGCAGAGCTCCCCGCGGCCGTCGTCGCAGCAGGTCTCGCGGCCGGGCTCGCGCTGCTCGCGGTCACGGTCGATGAGACGGACGAGGCGTTCGCCAACATCTACTCCAGCGCCGTCTCGCTCCAGAACCTCGCGCCGCGCGTGCCGCAACGCGCGCTCGTGCTGGCCGTTTCGACCGCGGCGACGATCGGCGCGCTCGCGATCGACCTCCGGAACTACCAGAGCTTCCTGCTCCTGCTCGGCGCGTTCTTCGTGCCGTTGCTCGGCGTCCTGCTCGCGCACTGGCTCCTGAACGGCGCCCACTACACACGCGCGGACGTGTTCGAGGGCCCGGCCGTACGCGTCGAGCTGCTGGCGGCGTGGCTCGCTGGCTTTGCGGTCTACCAGTGGCTCCTGCCGACCGGCCCGCGCGCGTGGGTCGACCTCGTCGAGCGCGTCCGGCCGCAGACCGGCGGCCTCGACTCGCTCGGGACCTCGATCCCGAGCTTCCTCGTCGCGTTCTTCACTGCCGCGGGGGTGATGCGGTTGCGCCGGATGCTTTTTAGGCGCGTCGAAACTGTACATTAGGCAGAGTGAACGTCCGCCTCGAGCTTTCGTCGGCCGTCCAGGACTACGTCAAGGAGCTGTACAAGCTCCAGCTCTCGACCCGCGCGCGCACGTCCACGTCAGCGCTCGCGGCCCGGATGGGAGTCGCCCCCGCGTCCGCGACCGCGATGCTCAAGAAGCTCGCATCGCAGGGGCTCGTCGAGCACGAGCCCTACCACGGCGCACGGCTCACGCCGGCCGGTGAGCGGGCGGCGATCGAGATGGTCCGCCATCACCGTCTGCTCGAGCAGTACCTCTCGGCGCGGCTCGGCCTTCCGCTCGACGCCGTCCACGCCGAGGCCGATCGGCTCGAGCACGCCCTGTCGGAAGAGCTCGAAGCCCTGATCGACGAGACGCTCGGGTTCCCGACCCACGATCCGCACGGCGACCCGATCCCGAACGCCGAGCTCGAGCTGGCCCCCTCAGGGACGCGTTCGCTCGCCGACGTCGAGGCCGGGGCGAGCGCCACGATCCGCCGCGTGCCGGACTCCGACCGCGAGTTGCTCCGGTATCTCGAAGAGCTCGGGCTCGTGCCGGGGGCGCACGTCGACGTGACGGCGGCCGCCCCGTTCGACGGCCCACTGACCATCCGCGCCGCCGGCGCGGAACGACCGATCGCACGCGAGCTTGCAGGCCGAATCGGCGTCGAGTAACCCGCCGCGCCTGGCGCGCCCCGAAGACGCGCTCCCCGGCGAGGCTCGCGTCTTCGAAGCAGCCCAGCGCTCGCTCGCCGGTGACCGCCGGGGCGTCCGCGCGCTCTGGCCGTTCCTCGGCCCGGCGTTCATCGCCGCGGTCGCGTACGTCGACCCCGGCAACTTCGCGACGAACTTCGCCGGCGGCGCGAAGTACGGCTACCTGCTGCTCTGGGTGATCCTCTGCTCGAACCTGATGGCGATGCTGATCCAGACCCTGAGCGCGAAGCTCGGGATCGCCACCGGGCTCAACCTCGCGGAGCTCTGCCGCGTGCGCTTCAAGCGCTCGGTCTCGGTCGGGCTCTGGATCCAGGCCGAGCTGATCGCGATGGCGACGGATCTAGCCGAGTTCATCGGCGCGGCCCTCGGACTGCACCTGCTCTTCGGGATCCCGCTCTTCCCGGCGGCGCTGATCACCGGCGTGTTCGCGTTCGGGATCCTCGCCCTGCAGGCGCGCGGCTTCCGCCCGTTGGAGGCGGCGATCGCGGGGCTGGTGGGCGTGATCCTCGTCGGCTTCGCGTTCCAGGTCGTGCTCGCGGAGCCGTCGACGGCCGGCGTCGCCAAAGGTCTCGTGACGCCGCAATTCGCGGGCTCGGAGAGCGTGCTGCTGGCCGTCGGAATCCTCGGCGCCACGGTGATGCCCCACGTGATCTGGCTCCATTCCGCGTTGACCCAGCGCCGGATCGTCGGCGCCGACGCCGAGGCGAAGCGCCGGATCTACCGGTTCGAGCGCGTCGACGTGGTGATCGCGATGACGATCGCCGGCCTGATCAACATGAGCATGCTGATCACGGCCGCGGCCGTGTTCCACTCGCGAGGGCTCACGGAGATCGGTGACCTCGACGAGGTCTTCGAGGGACTCGGCGACGCGTTCAGCTCCCACGCCGACATCGCGTTCGGCCTCGCGCTGCTCGCCTCGGGCCTGTCGTCGTCCTCCATCGGGACGCTCGCGGGCCAGGTGGTGATGCAGGGGTTCATCCAGCGGCAGATCCCCCTGTTCGTGCGCCGCGCGGTGACGATGATTCCCGCGCTCGCGGTGATCGCGATCGGCGTCAACGCATCCTCGGCGCTCGTCGTCAGCCAGGTCGTGCTCTCGTTCGGGATTCCGTTCGCGCTCGTCCCGCTCGTGCTGTTCTCGCGCGACCGGAAGCTGATGGGTGAGCTCGTGAACAGACGCGTGACCACGCTCGCGGCGGCCGTCGTCGCGGGGCTGATCATCTCTCTGAACGTCGTGCTGCTCTTCCTGACGTTCACTGCCTGAACCGACGAGGATTCGCCGCGTGCGCACGCTGGCCGTCCTCGGGAACGTCGCGATCGACGTGATCAACGACGGGCCCGAGCAGGTCGGCGGCGGTCCGTTCCACTGTGGTCAGGGGCTGAGACTGCTCGAGCGCCGTGCGCACATCGTCGCGAAGTGCGCCGCCGACGACCGTCCGCTCGTGCTCCCTGCGCTCTCGACGCTCGGAGTCCCCCTGACCCTGCTCGACGGTGAGCGGACTGCACGGTTCGTGCTCTCGTACGAAGGCGAGGTGCGACAGACGGAGATCGCCGCGGTCGGAGCGACGTGGACGCGCGACGACGTGGCGGCAGCCGGGACTGCGGACTGGGTGCACGTGGCACCGCTCGCACGTTCGGACTTCCCGGCGGACACGCTCGCCGTGCTCGCGCGCGGCCGCCACGTCTCGTACGACGGTCAGGGGCTCGTGCGCTCGGCGGCGGTCGGGCCGGTCAAGCTCGAGGGCGGCTTCGACAGGGGGATCCTCCGCCACCTGTCGTTCCTGAAGCTCGCCGAAGAGGAGGCGGCGGCGATCCTCCCCGACCTCTCCGAGCGCTCGATCTTCGCGCTCGACGTCCCGGAGATCATCCTGACGCTCGGCTCGCGAGGCTCGATCGTCCACGCGAACGGCGAGGCGATCCCCGTGCCTTGCCACCCGATCCACGACGTCGACGTCACCGGCTGCGGCGATGCGTTCGCAGTCGGCTACCTGGCGGCGCGGAGCGACGGCGTCGGGCCCGTCGCGGCGGCGCGGCGGGCGACGGCGCTCGTGGCGCTGCTGCTGACCGGCCGCAAACGCGGCCGCGGGTGACGTTTTGCCGCGCAGTTCGTGGGGACACGAACCGCATGGCGCAATCCAGGACGACAACCGACCACGACGAGATCCGGCGTTGGGTCGAGGAGCGCGGCGGCGAGCCCGCACACGTCACCGAGACGGGCGACAACGGCGACCCGGGCATCTTGCGGATCAACTTCCAGGAGCCCGGCGGCGACGACGACGATCGCCTCGAGCCGATCGGCTGGGACGAGTGGTTCCAGGCGTTCGACGAGAACGGCCTCGCCTTCCTCTACTCCGAGGAAGACGGCTCCCGGTTCAACAAGCTCGTCTCGCGCGACAACTAGTCGGTCGACAACGGGAGCCGTTGCCGTCCGCGGAGGAGCGGCGCGGCGAGATCGCCGTGCCGTTCGATGCGCGCGAGCACGACGTCGGGCGTGAAGTCACGCGGCTCGAGCCGCTCGTCGAGCTCCTCCCAGTGCAGCGGCGTCGCGACGTGCAAGTCCGGCGGACGCGCCGAGTAGACGGAGACGACCTGTTGCCCGTGACCGTTCATCTTCGCGTCGATCGAGACGCCTTCCGTTCGCACGATCCCCGCCACCGCGTAGACGAACGTCCGCGTCTGCGGAAACGAGTGGACGCGGGCGAGCGGGATTCGGACGTGAAGGCCGTCGCCGCCCGTCGTGTGCACGACGGACGCGAGCCCCGCGGCGTCGAGCACTTCCTTGATCGCAAGCGCTGCGCGCACCACGGCGCCGAACTCTGCTCCCTTCGGATCGAGGTCGACGAGCGCGTGGTCGGCGAGCTCCGGCCGGTCGCAGCGTGACAGCCAGACGTGCATGTCGACGCACCCGTAGTCGACCATCCAGAGCAGTGCGCGCCTCGAGTTGACGAGCGGATAGCGCACGAGCGCGCCGCGGCGCGACCGCGCCGGCTGTGGACAGACGCGGATCCACTCCGGCAGCTCCGGCGGGGCGTCCTTGATCCACTCGAAGGGGCTTCTCGGGCTCGTGTAGTGCCGCTTCATCGTGAACGGCCGGTTCCGCAGGTGCGGCACGAGGACGGGCGAGACGGCGTCGTAGTACTCGCGGACGGATGAGGTCATAGATGCAGAACTGGCAACGGCAGATGTTTCACGTGGTCGGGCCCGGAAACGCGGGGAGCAGCAATGACCGAGCGGGGGGGTCGTTCGTGCAACGGGTGTTGATCACAGGAGGAGCGGGCTTCATCGGCTCGCACCTCGCCGACGAACTGCTTCGCGGCGGGTACCGCGTGGTCGCGCTCGACGCCCTCGTCGAGCAGGTCCACGACGGGTGCGACAGGCCCGCGTACCTCGATCCAGAGGTCGAGCTCATCGTCGGTGACGTCCGCGACCGCGAGGCCCTGGACCGCGCACTCGTCGGCGTGGACGCGGTGGTGCATCTCGCGGCCCGCGTCGGTGTCGGCCAGTCGATGTACGAGATCTCCGAGTACTGCTCCGCGAACACCTCCGCGACGGGAGTGCTGCTCGAGGCGCTCGCGGAGCGTCCGGTTGCGAAGCTGCTCGTCGCGTCGTCGATGTCGGTCTACGGCGAGGGGCTCTACGCGGACAGCGACGGCAACGAGATCGTCGCCCCGGAGCGGACGCGCGCCCAGATCGAGCGCGGCGACTGGGACCCGATGGGCGACGACGGCGAACCGCTCGCGCCGGTGCCCACGCCCGAATGGAAGCCGCCGGCGCTGTCCTCGGTGTACGCGCTGACGAAGTACGACCAGGAGCGCCTGTGCCTCGTCTGCGGGCAGGCGTACGGGATGCCGACGGTCGCGCTCAGGTTCTTCAACGTGTACGGGACGCGGCAGGCGCTGTCGAACCCGTACACGGGAGTCCTCGCGATCTTCGCGTCGCGCCTGCTGAACGACCGGCCGCCGCTCGTGTTCGAGGACGGTCGGCAGCGACGCGACTTCGTCTCCGTGTACGACGTCGCGCGCGCCTGTCGCCTCGCGCTCGAAGGCGACGGTGCGGACGGGCACGTGGCCAACATCGGGTCCGGGCGGAGCGTCTCGGTCCTCGAGATCGCGGCGGAGCTAGCGCACCGACTCGGGAAGGAGATCGACGCCGAGGTCACCGGAACGGCGCGTGCGGGCGACGTGCGCCACTGCTTCGCCGACACCCGTCTCGCCGAGAAGCTGCTCGGATTCCGCGCCACGGTGGAACTCCAAGACGGTCTTGCCGGGCTCGCGGAGTGGCTCGAGGGGCAGGTCGCGACCGATCGCGCCGACGAGGCGGCGCGTGAGTTGGCGGCGAGGGGGCTGACGCTGTGAGCCGCAGGCGTGGCCGCCGAGCCGCACCCCGGCGAATCGACGCCCACTGCACCCTGGGCTGTTGAGGTGGCCGTCGCCGTCGCGAATCGCGCCGCCGTCGTCGCGCGGCCGCGGGTGCTGCGGGTCGAGGAGCGCGACGTGCCGGCGCCGCAGCCCGGGCAGGTCCGGGTGCGCGTCGAGGGCTGCGGCGTCTGCGGCTCGAACCTTCCGATCTGGGAGGGGCGGCCGTGGTTCTCCTACCCGCTCGCCCCGGGCGAGCCCGGACACGAAGGTTGGGGGGTCGTCGAGGACACGGGCGAACGCGTCTGCTTCCTGTCGTCGAACGCGTTCGCCGACTGGGTGGTCGTCGACGACGACGCCCTCGTCCGGCTGCCGCCCGAGCTCGAGAGCGTGCCGTTCCCGGGCGAGGCGCTCGCGTGCGCGATCAACGTCTTCCGCCGGAGCGGAGTGACCGCCGGTGAGCGCGTCGCCGTCGTCGGCGTCGGCTTCCTCGGCGCGCTGCTCGTGCAGCTCGCTGCACGTGCCGGAGCCGAGGTCGTCGCCGTCTCGCGGCGGCCGTTCGCGCTCGAGCTCGCGCGAGCCTCGGGCGCGGCCGAGGCGACGCACGACGCGAGCGCGCAAGCAGAAACCTTCCACTGCGTGTTCGAGGCGGCCGGCGTGCAGCCGACGCTCGACGCGGCGGCGGCGCTCGTGCGAAAGCGCGGGCGGCTGGTGATCGCCGGCTTCCACCAGGACGGGCCGCGGCAGGTCGATCTCCAGAGCTGGAACTGGCGCGGGCTCGACGTGATCAACGCCCACGAACGCGAACCTGCGGCATACGTCGAGGGGATGAGGCTCGCCGCCGACGGGGTCGCGTCGGGTCACCTGGATCCGGCGCCGTTGTACACGCACGTGTTCCCGCTCGAACGACTCGGCGACGCGCTCGACGCCGCGCGCTCGCGTCCCGACGGGTTCATGAAGGCGCTGGTCGTGACGTGAGCGCCGTGGCGACACGCCCCCGCCTCGGGTTCCTCGGCGTCGGGTGGATCGGCCGGCATCGACTCGAGGCGTTGGAGTCGAGCGGGGCCGCGGACGTCGCGGCGATCGCGGACCCGGCCGTCGACGGAGCGCTCGCGTCGTTCGACGAGCTGCTCGAGCGCGAGCTCGACGGGATCGTGATTGCGACGCCGAGCGCGCTGCACGCCGAGCAGGCGATCCGCGCGCTCGAGCACGGTCTCGCGGTCTTCTGCCAGAAGCCGCTCGGACGCAACGAGGCGGAGACGCGCGCGGTGGTCGACGCGGCGCGACGCGCCGACCGGCTGCTCGGCGTCGACCTCTCGTATCGACGGCTCGAAGCAGTGCAGCAGATCCGCGCGCTGATCGACCCGCGCAAGACGCACGCGGCCGACCTCACGTTCCACAACGCATACGGACCCGACAAGCCGTGGTTCTACGACCCCGCGCTCGCCGGCGGCGGCTGCGTGATCGACCTCGGCATCCACCTCGTCGACCTCGCGCTCTGGCTGCTCGAGTGGCCCGAGGTCGTCGACGTCCGGAGCCGGCTCGACGGCGAGCCCGTCGAGCAGTACGCGACCGCGGAGCTGGAGCTCGCGACCGGCGCGTCCGTCCGGCTCGCGTGCTCGTGGAACCTTCCGCTGCCGACGGACGTCGAGATCAGCGCGCGCTTCTACGAACGCGGGCGCGGCCTTCACCTGGAGAACGTGCCCGGCTCGTTCTTCGATTTTCGCGCGCTGCGCGTCGAGGGACGCCGCGTCGACGTGCTCGCGGAGCCGCCTGACGACTGGGGCGGGCGCGCGGCCGTCGAATGGGCACAGCAGCTCGCGCGCTCACCTGCGTTCGACCCAGAGATCGAGCGCGCAACCGACGTCGCGCGCGTCGTCGACGCGATCTACGGGAGCGCCGCGTGAAGGTCCTGATGACAGCGGACACGGTTGGCGGCGTCTGGACGTACGCCCTCGAGCTGACGCGTGCGCTGCGTCCGCACGGTGTGGACGTCGTGCTCGCGACGATGGGCGCGCGACCGACGGGCGACCAGCGGTCGGAGGCGCGCGCTGCC
>Ga0126309_10000238_pt1 | contig 18856 bp, 13 predicted proteins | sample Plot56_FD_92541 | JGI IMG/M metagenome (GOLD analysis project Ga0126309, IMG submission 92541) | Serpentine soil microbial communities from UC McLaughlin Reserve, CA, USA - Plot56 | ecosystem: Environmental > Terrestrial > Soil > Grasslands | place: USA: UC McLaughlin Reserve, Lake County...
GGTCGCGCACCGCCCACGCCAGAGTGATCCGGCGGGCGGCCATCTGAAGCGTCTCGTTCGCCCAGTGCTCGGCCTCCTCAACCGCGCGCCGCTGTCCGGGGTCGGCTGGGAAAAGCGACGGCTCCGGGTGGCGATCGTCCAGGAAGCGCGCGATCTGACGATTGGTCGAGACCCGCTGGCCGTCGCAGGCGAGCGCCGGGACGGTCCCGAGGAGATCGCCCATGCGGAGCCCAAGCGTGCGCCGTTCGCCCGCGGCGCGGATCTCCCCGCCGGCGTCGAACCCACGCAGCCGGACCGCGAGCGGATGCAGCAGGGTGACCACGTCGACGCGTCGGTAGGGGACCTGTTTGTGCTCGAGCATGAGGATCCCCGAGCGACAGGCATGTGAGCCGGGAATCACGTACAGCTTGTACATACTGACCATTCAGTCGATATCCCCAGATCGTGGGCATAAAGTGAGGCCGGGCACACATCGCGGATCGCACGGGCAGATCTGGGCGTTCCCTCGACTGGCCGTCCCACCCGAAGACACAGCACGTCCTCGGTGACCGGCGCAGGCCGGGAGCCCGGAAATTGGACGAATGTTCTATTCGCCGCCACCGCCCTGGCGCCGATGGGCCAGCAATGGCGAAAACGCGCTTCAAGACTGACCGGATCCCAAGAGATGAGGTTCTGATGCTCTCCAATGCGCCTCGCGTGCCAGGGGCACGCCTCCGGAGGCGGATAGCCGCCGGACTTCTGGCTGCGACCGTCGGGCTCACCGGAACTCCGGTGGGCAACCTGTTCGTCGACCAGGCCGCTGCCGGGAAGAAGGACGGCGGCAAGGTCTCGACGTACGGCAAGAAGGTCCGGCGCTAGCGCGCGCCCCCTCGGCCCGTCTGAGCACGGGGCCGTGAGCCAGCCAGGCGCCCTCGAGCCCGCCGCCCTCGGCGGCGAGTACCGGCGCCGGACTCCGTCGGCGTTCCTCGCATACACGCTCGTCCTCGCCGTCGCTGCGGTCGCGGCGGCGGTCGGCGTCTGGTCGCAGTGGGGTTGGCCCTCGGCGGCGCACGGTCCGCAGCTGGCGCTGTTCGCCGTCCTCGTCCTCGTCGGCGAGCTCCTGCCGATCGAGGTCCCCAGGCGTTACACGCGCGACCGGATGACGATCTCGACGGCGTTCGCGTTCGCCATCCTCCTCGAGTTCGGGCCCCTCCCGGCGATCGCGGTATACGCGGTCGCCTCGGCACTGGCGGATGTGGTGGCGCGCAGCGCTGCCACGACGGTGCTGTTCAACGTCGCTCAGTATGTCCTCTCGATCGCCGCCGCTGCGGTGGGGCTGGTTCTGGTGGCCGGGACGGTCCCGGTGGCGGACATCGGCGGGGAGCTCCCCGCCGTCCTGGTCGCCGCGGCCGTGCTGTTCCTGGTCAATCACGTGCTGGCGGGCATCGGAGCCGCGATGCTCACCCACGACCGGTTGCTGGCCTACCTGCGCAGGGACGTCGGCTTCCAGGTGTGGACGGCAGGATTCCTCCTGGCCATGGCGCCTCTGCTGGTCGTCGCCGCCGAGGACAGCCTGGCGTTGGCCGCCGTGTGCTTCCTGCCCATGCTGGCCATCTACTTCGGGGGCCGGCAGGCCGCCCTGAACTCATACCGGGCCGTCCATGACGAGTTGACCGGCCTGCCCAACCGGTGGTTCCTGCAGGAGCGCCTCGAGCAGGCGCTCGCCGCCCGCAAGGGGGCTATGGGGCGGGTGGTGGTCATGATCATCGACCTGGACGACTTCAAGGCGATCAACGACACCCTGGGCCACTACTACGGCGATCAGGTGCTCAAGCGGCTGGCCCCTCGCCTTCGCGCCAGCCTGCGCGAGCAGGACACGTTGGCCCGTCTGGGGGGCGACGAGTTCGCGGTTGTCCTCGACGACGTGCCGGAAGCCCAAGACGCGGTGAGGGTCGCCAAGCGGATGCTGGCCCTCCTGGCCGAACCGGTCGTGCTCGACTCGCTGTCGCTGGACCTCCGGGCCAGCGCCGGCCTGGCCTTCTACCCCGAGCACGCCGACAGCGCTCGCGGGCTGATCCAGCATGCCGACGTGGCGCTCTACCGGGCCAAGGGGTTGGGCTCCTCGGCGGAGGTCTTCGACCCCAACGTCGACGACTACGGGCTGGACCGGGTCGCGCTCGCCGCTCAGCTTCGGCGCAGCATCGCCAACGACCAGCTGGTGGTCGACTACCAGCCCAAGATCCGGCTCAACCGCGAGGACGGGCACGGCGCCGAGGCCCTGGTGCGCTGGCGCCATCCCCAGCTGGGAATCATCGAGCCCGATGCCTTCATTCCTCTGGCCGAGCATTCCGGCCTGATCAAGCCGCTGACCGCCAAGGTCATCGACAAGGCACTCGGGCAGTGTCGCGCGTGGCAGCGCGCCGGGCTGCCCCTGCGTGTATCGGTCAACCTGTCCAGCCGGTCCCTGGTCGACCCGGGGCTTCCCGCCGAGATCGCGGCGCTGCTCGACGAGCACGACGTCCGGCCCGAACGGCTGCAGCTCGAGGTCACCGAGAGCCGGATCGTCGCCGACCTGCCCCGGGCCAAGTCCATGCTCCGCCAGCTGCGAGAGCTCGGGGTGGGGCTGGCCATCGACGACTTCGGCACCGGGTTCTCGTCGCTGGGTCAGTTGCAGGAGCTGCCGTTCGAGGAGATCAAGATCGACAAGTCGTTCGTCATCGACATGCTGGACGACGACAGCAAGCTGGCCATCGTCAAGTCGACCATCGGGCTGGGACGCGCGCTGGAGCTCGACGTGACGGCGGAGGGCGTCGAGGACGCTTCGGCGTACCAGCGGCTCGCCGAGCTGGACTGCGACTTCGTCCAGGGCTTCCATCTGGGCCGCCCCGCCGACGCCGACCGCTGCCGTGACCACATCCGCCGGTACGTCGCCGACCTCCGCCGCCGCCGCGGGCTGAAGGTGGTGGCCCACGATCACCGGCGGGAGCCGGCGCGCGGCGAAGGGCTCGCCGCCTCGGACGACTCGGCGCCCTAGTCGCGGGCCCCGGCGCCTGGCCCGGCGGCCTCTAGAATCACCTGTCCCGCGCCCGTAGCTCAGCTGGATAGAGCGTCGGTCTACGGAACCGAAGGTCACAGGTTCGAATCCTGTCGGGCGCGCTGAAGAAGCCCCCGCAAACACGGGGGTTTCGGCGTTGCGGGGTAGAGAAGAGGTTGGTGCCGTGGTACCGCCGTGGTACCAAACGCGTGGGCTCCGGGTTCGGCCGCAGTGGCGTCACGAGCGTGTTTGCGGTCCGCTAAGCGCTGTCCGCTCCATCGAGGCTGCCCTCCAAACTCGGCCGCCATGGCACAGGTTCACGCATCGGCACAAACAATCGGAATCGACGCCTGCAAGGGCGGTTGGGTGGCTGTCGCACTCCGCGGCGGGCGGTTCCTCGGAGCGGCCACCGACTCAAGCCTGCAACCGCTGGTCAGCCGCTATTCGGAGGCGGTGGCGATCGGAGTCGATATCCCGATCGGATTGCCCCGTCGAGCATCCCGGCCATGCGACGAGGAGGCGAGGATCTTCGTCGGGGTGCGCCGACGTAGCGTATTCGCCACTCCGCCCGCCCAAGTCCTTGCGGCTCCGACGCACGGGAAGGCGACCTTGTTGAGCGTTGAGCTGACTGGGAAGGGGCTCTCGCAGCAGTCATACGCGCTTCGCTCGAAGATCAGAGAAGCGGCGTCGCTCGTAGCGAGCGATCGGCGCATCTTTGAGGTCCATCCCGAGGTGTCGTTCCGCGCTCTCGCCGGTCGAGAGCTTGCCTGGTCCAAGAAGACTTGGGCCGGCCATTCGATCAGGCGCAAGTTGCTGGCCGCCGCCGGGATCGAGCTGCCAGACGACCTCGGCCCGGCGTCCAGCGTCGCCTCTGACGACGTGCTTGACTCAGCCGCGGCGGCTTGGAGCGCTACGCGATATGCACTTGGCCATGCTCAATCCCTGCCCGACGATGCGCTAGGTGGGCAGAAGATGGTGATCTGGTACTGACGCAGGAGGGCCGACTCTTCAAGACGAGCTGACCCCCGTGGCGCGGTCTGCACCGATTGGGGGTGGCAACGATCAGGCCTCCGGTAGGGAAGCGGGACCCATGGGACTCCGAGGCCTCCGAGTTCGACATCGCCGGAGCTAAGCCCTGCACGAACTCAGCACGGGCGCGCTGCGACGCTTTCGCGACTGGTCAGGTCATGCAGGCCAGATCCAGCAGTTCGGCGCGGGCGTGTACACGGTCTGAAGTGTTCGCGGGGATCTCGTCTACGCCGGTGTCGCCGGGCGGGGATCGACGAACTCGCCTGCGCAGGCGAAATGGCCCGCTACAGCGCGCGGGTGGAAGGGTCAGATGGCGATTCCCCGGAAACGGCGCCCTCCTCTCCTTGCGTCGATTGACGGCAGGCAAGTGATGGGGGATGGTTGCCTTCGAATGCTCATCGACAACGTCGTCCATCGTCTGGCGGCCAAAAGGCGCAATACTTGGCTTGAGACGGTCTCCAAGGCGCTTTCACCGGAACTTGGCTCTGGCGTCTATCCGCTGCGCCTCTCGCTGGTCGAGGCCATGCCCAGCAGCATCGTGCTCGAGTCCACGGTGATCCGGTACGAGACCGTTGATCGTCACGCGGATGCGCTCAGCACCATCGAGTTTCTGGAGCCTCGAAGAAAGCGCTTCCAGGCCGAGCCATTCTGCGCGGTCCAAATCATTCCTACCGGGATCGGGTGCGATTTCGGCGGATTTGCGGGCGACGCATGCCCGATCACCAACCTGCTCGCCTCGACTGTCGACTTGCTCATCACCCACCCAAACGCGGTGAACGCCTCTGAACTCAACGAGATGGCCGACAATGTCCTCTACGTCGAGGGAAAGAGCCTCGACGACTTCCTGCTGGGGCATGTTGGGTTGCTGCCTTCCCGTAGCAACCGCGTGGGGACCTTTGTCGACCCAACTGGGATTGCCTACCTCGACGATGTCGTCAATAGCCTCAATGCGGGGATAGCCACCTGCGGGATCGACTGTGGTCTCTACACGATCCTTGGTCAGGAGCTCGGCGGCGAAATTCGGTGGTCGCAAAGCGGCTGCGCCGTGGGCACCATCCGCCGTCCCCAAGCACTTATCGACGCGGTCGAGCTCCTATTAGCAGATGGAGCTCAGGCTGTCGGAGGCGTCTCGGTCATCCATGGAGTCACAGTCGACATGTTCGAACGTCACCACCGGGCCGAGAACCCGAATCCATCGGGCGGGGTCGAGGCCGTCATCACCCATCTGGTCTCAAAGCTCTTCAGGGTGCCGGTCGCGCACGCCCCCTTGCCCTACTACGAGGACGTGAAACCAAAGACCACCGCCAATCCGCGCGTGGCGGCAGAGTTTCTCTCTACACCCCATTACATCAGTGTTCTAAAGGGCTTGGCCAGGGCACCTCGCGTCGTCCCGATCTCAGACCTGGAGGGCCCACCTCTCCATCTCCTGACTGCCAACAACATTGGGGCGATAGTTTTGCCCGCGTCGTGTTTGGGCGGTATGCCGGCTCTAGTTGGCGAGTTCAGCGGGATTCCGGTGATTGCCGTAAAGGAGAACCTCACGATCCTCGACCTGACCAACGAGGTGTTGGGCATGCCCAACGTTCTGGAGGTGGGGTCTTATCTCGAGGCGGCCGGGGTACTCGTGGCTTTGCGGGAGGGAATCTCGCTAGACAGCTTGCGCCGCCCTCTTACTGGTGCGCGCCGCCTCCAACGTCCGCAGGAAACCCCAGCTGTGCTGGAGCCGACCGCAGGGGATCGTCGAGCCGAGTCTGCGTCGCAACTCTCAGCACTTAGAGGGAAGGTCACGAACTAGCGGAGTAGCGCCAAGGAACTACAAACCGGCGCCAGTTCGTCCAGTTATGGTCGGACGCGGGTGCGCTCACAGCCCTGTCGCAGCGTTTCGCCGGCACTCCGTAGGAGGGGAATGGCGAGCAGCGCGGGGTGGTCCGCGCAAGCCGCTAAACGAACCGTTGGCTCATCGCCTTGGTCTACTACGTCGCACACAGCCCAGGACCGATGCACCGTGAGCTGAGACGCCGCGGAGATTCGGCTCTCGACCATGTACGGGTCGTCACCTACGAGCAGATTCGTGATGGAAAGCTGCTTCCTGGACATACCTATGTGTTTGCGGATATCGAGCGGCTGAGCCGGCGCCAGTTAGCCCTGGCTGGTCGAATCTGGAGGGCGCTCGCTGACGCCGATGTCCCCACCCGGCTACTCAACCATCCCCTCCGCGTTCGTCGCCGGTACGATCTGCTCGCTGAGTTACACGCGCGTCGGGTCAACAACTTCCGCGCGCATCGCGTCACTGAGCTGAGGCGGCCACGCTTTCCGGTCTTCCTCCGACGCGAGAACGACCACGGGGGAAACCTGACCGGACTCCTGTGGTCACACGACGAGATTCTGGATGCGGTCTCTCGTCGCGGAGGTCTCAAGCCGATCCGCCGCCTCCTCGCGGTCGAGTTCTGCGACACCGCAGACTCAGACGGCCACTACGCCAGATATGGGGCCTACATCGTCGGGGATCGCATCATCCCGTCCCAGATCTATTTCAGCCGGGACTGGATGATCAAGCAAAAGACCTCGACGGCGCCGACCGCGGCACAACTCGATCAGGTGTCCAAGTACGTCGAGACCAATCCCCATGAAGGTTGGCTCCGAGAGGTCTTTGGGCTCGCGAACGTCGACTACGGGCGCATCGACTACGCCTTCGAAGGTTCTTGCCCCCGCGTGTGGGAGATCAATACCAACCCCGAGCCCTTTGGCGATGCATGCGCCCCCTCTCAGCTGCCATACGAATACTTGGGAGCTGACCGGCTCGCCACCGCACTGCGAGCCATCGACATTTGCGGCGACACCGATGGGCCAGCGACTGGCGGACATTTCGGCTCCCCACCCATACTCGTACGCGGAGATCGATGGACTGCTAAGGCGGGCGCCGTTCGGCAATGGTGGGCAAAGCGTCTCAGGCGGCTTCGCAAGCGCATGAGTCGCGTCCTTCGACCGCTGAGGTCAGTGCGAAAGCGTCTCCGACTCCGAAGACGTGTCAGGCGAGCCCGGCGACTGGGAAGGACTCTCGGCTTGCGCGCTTTACTTCCAGCCCTATGGCGGTTGCAGAGCAGGCCGCCGCCTAGGGCTTAGTCGGTCCATCCGGCAGAGTCAACCGAGCACAAGCCGCGCCCTTAAGCAAGGCGTCGAGCTGTGTGCACCTGGGCGCGGAGCGTAGGTGCAAAGCGGCTTATCCAGGGGGCAGGCGTGAGACGAGCTACAGGGCTCAGCCCGTGAGACTCTCGCCGCTGTCGGCGTCGAAGAGGTGGACCCTCGCGGCGTCCACCCACAGCTCCGCCTCCTGACCCTCGCTCACCCGGCTGGCCGGGTCCAGGCGCGCCACAATACGTCCCTCCTCGCCGCTGGAGGGCACCTCCTCGGCGCCCGCGTCCTGGGCCAGCTCCCGCAGCTGCGCGGACTCGACCGGTTGAGCGCCGGCGACCGTGAAGTGGGCGTAGAGCTCGGAGCCCATCGACTCGAGGACCTCGATGCGCGCGTGAAAGGTGGTGCCGCGCCTGCGCGCCTCTCCCACCAGAGCGGCGTCCTCGAAGTTCTCCGGGCGCACGCCGGCGATCAGCGTCCGCCCGTCCACCGCCGCGCCCGCCTCCCGGGACACCGGGACATCGCCCATCGGGAGGCGCAGCGAGTCGCCGTCGATGGTGGCCGGCATGAAGTTCATCGCCGGGGAGCCGATGAACCCGGCGACGAACAGGTTCCTGGGCCGCGTGTAGAGCTCCATGGGTGCTCCCACCTGCTGGAGCATCCCCAGCCGCATGACCGCCACCCGCTCGCCCAGCGTCATGGCCTCGGTCTGGTCGTGGGTCACGTAGATGGTGGTCGTGCCCAGCCGGCTCTGGAGGCGCGAGACCTCGGTGCGCATCTGCACGCGTAGCTTGGCGTCGAGGTTGGAGAGGGGCTCGTCCATCAGGAAGGCGGCCGGGTCGCGCACGATCGCGCGCCCCATCGCCACCCGCTGGCGCTGGCCGCCCGACAGCTGGGCGGGCTTGCGGTCCAGATGGGGGGCGAGGTCGAGGATGCGGGCGGCCTCCTCGACCTTGCGGTCGATCTCGTCCCGGTCCACGCCCTTGAGCTTGAGGGCGAACCCCATGTTGTCGCGCACGCTCATGTGCGGATACAGGGCGTAGTTCTGGAAGACCATGGCGACGTCGCGGTCCTTGGGGGCCTTCTGGTTGACCACCTCTCCACCGATCCGCAGCTCCCCCTCGGTGATGTCCTCGAGGCCCGCGACCATCCGCAGGGCGGTCGACTTGCCGCAGCCCGACGGCCCGACCAGGATCACGAACTCGCCGTCGGCGATGTCGAGGTCCATCTCCTTGACGGCCTCGTAGCCATCCGGATACCGCTTGGTCACCTGGTCGAGCGTGATCTCGGCCATCTCGTTACCTCCTCTATCCCTTCACGGCGCCGGCGGTGAGCCCGGCGACGATGCGGCGCTGGAAGATCAGGACCATGACGATGATCGGGACGGTGACCACGACCGCGGCGGCGGAGATCGCCCCGATCGGCTGCTCGAACTGCGACTCGCCGGTGAAGAAGGCCAGCGCGGCCGGGACCGTGCGGGCGTTATCGGTCGAGGTCAGGGTGTTGGCGAAGATGAAATCGTTCCAGGCGAAGATGAAGACCAGGATGGCGGCGGTGAACACCCCCGGCGCGGCCAACGGGACGATCACCTTGCGAAAGGCCTGGAACGGCGTGGCGCCATCCACCTGGGCGGCCTGCTCGAGCTCCCAGGGGATCTCGCGGAAGAAGGCCGACAGGGTGTAGATGGCCAGCGGCAGGGTGAAGGTCATGTAGGGGATGATCAACCCCGGCCAGGTGTCGTAGAGGTGGGCCGCCCGCCAGATGTCGAACAGCGAGCCGACGATCGAGATCGGCGGGAACATCGCCACCGCCAGAGCGCCCGAGAGGATCAGGGTCTTGCCCGGGAACTCGAGCCGCGACAGCGCGTAGGCCGCCATCGACGCCAGCCCGATGGCCACCGCCGTGGCGATCCCGGCGATCCCCAGCGAGTTGATGAGCGGCTTGATGAACGCCGTGGTCGAGAAGATCGACTCATAGTTCTCCAGCGAGACGCTCTGGGGCAGGAAATTGCCGTCCGAGAGCTGGTCACCCGGCTTCAGCGACAGCGAGATCATCCAGACCACCGGCACCAGCGCGTAGAGCAGGACCAGGGCGATCCCGATCAGCCACAGCAGCCGCGCGCGAGGGGAGGACATGCCTACGCCTCGCCCCTCTGCTGGGCCGTGCTGGTCCCCAGCACCCTGACGAAGAAGAAGGCGATCAGCAGCACGAAGATGAAGATCAGCACCGAGACCGCCGAGCCCAGCCCCAGGTTGACGCGGTTGATGAGCACGTTGTAGCCGAGGATCGACACCGTCTCGGTGCCGTTGGCGCCCTGGGTCTGGATGAACACGGTGTCGAAGACCCGGAACGCGTCGAGTGTGCGGAACAGGAGGGCGACCAGGATGGCCGGGCGCATCAGCGGCAGGGTGATGCGGAAGAACCGCTGGAACGCGTTGGCACCGTCCACCTTGGCCGCCTCGTGCAGCTCGTCGGGGACCAGGGCCAGTCCGGCGAGCAGGAGCAGCGCCATGAACGGCGTCGTCTTCCAGACCTCGGTGAGGATTATCACCGCGAACGACCCCCAGCGCTCGGTGAGCGGCGCCGCGGTGTCGGACACGAACGGCAGGCCCTGCACGAAGCCGCTCGCCGGGTCGAAGGCGTAGCGCCAGGCGAACGCCGCCACCACGGTCACGACCCCGTAGGGGATGAGGATCGCCGCCCGCACCGGGCCCCGACCAAAGATGGCCCGGTGCATGACCAGGGCGATCGCCATTCCGAGTACCAGCTCTAGGCCGACCGACAGCACGGTGATGACGGTCGTGTTCCAGACGTCCTCCCACCAGGTGCTCGAGGTCAGCACGTCGAGGTAGTTGGACAGTCCGACGAACCGGCGCTCGGTGGGAAAGCGCAGGTCGAGCCTCTGGAGCGACAGGTAGAGGGCGTATCCGATCGGATAGCCGGTGACCAGCACCATGGTGATCACCGCGGGGGCGCACAGCGCCCAGGCCAACCGTCGCTCGCCGCGGGAGCGCTCGGTGAGGCCGGCCGGGCGGGCGCCGGCGGGCGGGGCGCCGATGCGGGCCGCCTCCATCAGAAGATCCTGCCCTGCGCCGCCTTGGCCAGGCGCTCGCGCAGCCGGCTCACCACGGCGGTGACCTCGATCTGGCTCTCGGGATGGAAGCTCTTCTGGATGGCGAGCGAGATGTCCCCGTAGGCCGGGGCGACCGGGCGAGGGCCGCCGTCCTGGATCGAGGTCCGCAGCAGCTCGGAGAACGGGAACGCCTTCCTGACGCCGGGATCCCGGTAGACCGTCTCCGAGGTGGGCGGCAGGCCGCCCTTCTCCGCAGCGATCACCTGGTTGGCCGGCTGTGCCAGGCAGAGCGCGGCGTCGTAGGCCAGGGCCGGTTGCCGGGTGTAGGCGCCGATGCCCAGGTTGATGCCTCCCAGCGGCGGCCGGCTCGGCCGTCCCGCCACCGTGCGCGGGTAGCGGGCCCACCCGATCTTGGGCTGGAAGCCCTTCTTCTCACCGGCGCTGGCGTAGATGAAGGTGTAGTTGAGCGCATAGTTCGACCGCCCGGACTCGAAGCCCAGCCGCGCCTCGTCTTCCTTGTTGGTGGCCAGTCCGGGCGGCGCCGCTCGGGAGGTCGCCAGCCGGCGGATGACCTCCGCGGCCCGCCGGGTCGTCGCGGGATCGAGCCTGACCTGGCCGCGCTGGTCGACGATCGAGCTGCCGGCGCCCTCGACGAGCGCGTTCACCCACACGGTGAGGCCCTCGTACTGGTTGCCCTGTTCCTCGATGGCCTTGCCCTGCCGCGAGGCCTGGTCGATCAGCCGGTTCCAGGTTATGTCGGATGCGGGCGGGGGCACGCGGTCCTTGCGGTACCACAGCAGCTGGGTGTTGGTGGTGAACGGGACCGCCCAGATCTTCCCGCGGTACTCGACGGTCCGCAGCGGGCCCTGCAGGCGGCCGCGGATGGCCTGGGCTCGGCGTGGCCCGGTCCAGGGTCGGATCCAGCCGGCCTGGGCGAACTCGGCCGTCCAGACCACGTCGAGCCCGGCGATGTCGACGCTCGGGTCCTTCGCGGCCAGGCGGCGCACCAGCAGCTCCCGCTGCTGATTGGCGTCGGTGGGCAGGCGCACGTAGTTGATGCGGTAGCGCCCGCGGGCCTGGCGATTGCAGCGGCTGACCGCCGCGTCGTAGGCGCCGCCGGGCTCGTTGAACACGTACCAATTGAGCGTGCGCGACCCGCCGGCCCCCCGCTGTGAGCCGCATCCCGCCCCGGCCGCCACCACCAGCAGCGCCGCGTAGACGACCGCCCTGCGGTTCACCCTCTCATCATCCCCGTGGGGGGAATACCCCGCGCGGCGGCCCGGCCAATCCGGCCGCCGGTCGGCAAGGAAGAACCGCAAGCCCCACCGACGCCAGCAGCGGTGCCCTCGCGAGCACCCACTGACGAGAGATGCAGAGTCGTTCGCGACTCGCACGGTTGCCGGACCTCCCGGAGCTCACCAGCTCCGCGACAGGCAATGGCGCGCGCCGGATGGTCTCGGCAGCGCCGCGGTAGTCACGGGTGGTGTACCGGTTGGCCTTGCCGAGCTCGAGCATCGACGCCAACGCGTCGAGGCGGTCGGCGATCTCGAGCTTTTCCATCCGCGCAGTGTCGTCGGATACTCGTCCGGCGGCGCCGGCGACTTACCCAAGCCCGTGCAGCTCAGCCCGCGAGCCGCTTCGCTAGTCGGTTCAGCCCGAGGTCGGCGGCGGCGGCGGCTCCGGACTTGCGATCGAGCGTGCGGTCCGGGGGCAGAGCGACCGGAACGCGGCGCAGCGCAGCGACCTCCTTGAATGCGAGCAGTTGCTCCTGAGTCGAGTGGAGCACGGTCGCCTTCGACGCGGCGTCCAGCGCCGCCTCAAGCGAGCCGTGTCGGCGCAGAATGTCCGCTGCCGTCCGCTCCCCGATCCCACGCGCGCCCGGGATGCCGTCTGACGGATCCCCGCGCAGCGCGATGAAGTCGGGCACCAGCGCCGGGGGGACCCGTAGCGGCGCTCCACCTCGGCCGCGTCGATCAGCCGCGGCCCGCCCCTGGCCGCCAGCAGCACCCTCACCCGATCACCCGCGCACTGGAAGAGGTCGCGGTCGCCGGCGAAGATCAGTGCCTGGCCGCCAGTCTGCGCCTCCGCCGCCGCGTAGGAGGCGAGCAGGTCGTCGGCCTCGAGGTCGTCGCGGCCGGCCACCTGCCATCCCAGCGCCTCGTAGAGCGGGGGCGCCTGCTCCCACTGGGAGGCGAGCTCCCGAGGCATGGGCGGACGGTGGGCGTGGTAGCCGTCGAACAGCTCCACGCGATAGGGCGCCGCGTCGGGGCCAAAACAGGCGATCACCGCACGGGCGCCGTGCTCGTCGGCGGCGGACAGGATCGCGTTCACGCTGCCAAGTAGCGCGTTCACCGGCATGCCGTCCTTCCCTTGGATGTTGTGGGGAAGCGCGTGGAACGCCCGGTAGAGGAAGAAGGGTGCGTCGACGAGCAGCAGCGGCCGGTCTACGTCGAGCAAACCGCGATCTCCTCAGCCGACCCGCGCGCGGGGAAGCCCACGGCAGTGGGCGACGAACTCGCCGACTAGACGGGTTAGGCGCTCCCGATCCTCGCCGTGGCGCAGGCGACCATCGTCATCGAATCGCTCCCAGGCGCGGTCAAGGAAGAGCATGCGCGCCGACCACGGGCGCATCCCCAGGGTGCGAAACACCGGCAGCCAGGCGGTCTGGGCGAAGCGCGTGCCCGACATGCCGCCGGCGCCGACCATTGCCACCGGCAGGTCGCCGAACACTTGCGGTATCTCGGCCGGTGGCCGGGACGCCCAGTCGACGGCGTTCTTGAGCACCCCGGGCAGCGAGTTGTTGTACTCGGGGGTGACCAGAAGCAGGCCGTCGGCGGCGGCCAGCGCCTCTCTGAGCTCGAGGACCGCCGTAGGCACGCCATCGCGGTTCAAGAGATCCTGGTCATAGAGCGGGATGCCGGCGATCGAGACGGCGGCGATCTCGCAGCCCTTTGGGACCAGGGCCGCCGCCTCGCGCAGCAAGGCGGCGTTGTAGGAGCCGGAGCGCAGGCTGCCGGCGATGTCCACGATGCGCGTCACGCTAGGCCGGCTCCAGGTAGAAGGCTCGGAACTGACGGTCGGTGCGCTCGGTGTAGGCCTGCCACGGGGGATAGAGCTCAAGCAGCCTGGGCCACAGCGCCGCCTTCTCCTGCTCGCTGGCCGTCCGCGCCGTCACCTCCTGACGGCGGTCTTTGATCTGGACGACGGCGTGGGCGTCGGCGAGCAGGTTCGCCGACCAGGCGGGATGGTGGTCCTGGCCAAAGTTGGAGGCGACCACCACTAGGCGGCCGTCGTCCTCCAGATAGAGGACCGGGGTCGTCCGGGGCTGGCCGCTCTCGCGCCCCCTGGTGGTCAGCAGCAGGGTCTGGAGCGCCGGCTCACGCCGGCGCCCGAAGTGCAGCAGCGAGAATCGTCCGCCGCTGCGCCGGTAGCAGAAGCGGTCGATCGGGACCAGCACGTGGATCGACAGCCAGGAGAACCAGCGGGCGCGTCCGAGACGGACGAACACGTCGCGGTAGAGGCGCATCGACGGGTCACCCTAGAGCGTGGGGTTCACAGAAGGGAGAGACGACGATATTTGTTGCATGGCGCCGAGGGGCTTTTTCGAGACCGGTGACAAAGTCGCCTGAGCATGGATCCCAGCAGTAGAGATGCGCTCCTCACAGCCGTCCGGTTCGGACAGCTCGGCGAGCGCTGGCCCGACCCCGTCCAACCGTCCGGCCACCCAGCGGGGGGCGACGCGGGGATAGCCCTTGAAACCTGACGACGCCCGAACGCGGACCAACGTAGAACACCCGGCGAGTAGACAGAGCCGGCGGCTATCTAAGAGCAACCCAGCGGCCCGACGAGTCGCGATGGGGAGCGAGAACGCTCAGCACCGGTCGAATCGCGTGAACGAGAGACGACTTTCCTTCGGCTGTTAGTCGCCGATCGCTGAAAGCCGAATGGTCCTTCAGTGATGCTGTTTCTCAAATCCATAACCTGGGCATACCTGCCGGGGAATGGGTGCCGCAAGGACGCTAGGTCTGGTTCTGGCGACGGTTACGGCGTTGGCGCTATCCGCCGGACCAGCGTCGGCGACCACGCTGCCTAAGCGCGACTTCCCCCCCGCGTGCCCCGCGGGCGCGTCATACGGCGGGATGCGGATCTGCTCGGGCCAGGTGCCGAGCTTCGATGGCGCTCCGATGGACGTCGACGTCACCCAGCCGGCGAAGGGCACGGGGACCAAGCACCCGCTGATCATCATGCTCCACGGCTTCGGCAACAACAAGCACGAGTGGGAGTCGACTACCGATGCCGGCGATGACGCGGACAAGTACCACTGGAACAACCATTGGTTCGCCACCCACGGCTACTACGTCATCAACTACACCGCACGGGGATTCCGCGATGACGGGACCACAGACGGCTATCAGCCCAAGACTCCCGCCAGCCCGACCGGCTCGGTCAGCGCGCCCAACGGGACACTCCACCTCAAGAGCCGCGACTGGGAGATCCGCGACACCCAGTGGCTGGCCGCGCTCGTGGCCGCCACCTATCGCGATGTGGATCCCAACCAGATCGCGGTCACCGGCGGCTCCTACGGAGGGATCGAGAGCTGGCTGCAGGCCAGCCAGGCCCAGTGGACCTTCCCCAACAGCAAGGACCCCACCCTTCCTGAGCTGCAGCTGCAGGCGGCCGTCCCCAAGTACCCGTCCACCGACCTGTCCTACAGCCTGACGCCCAACGGGCATGGCGGCGGTGACGACGGAACCGACCTCTACGAGTCCTCGCAGGGCCAGGAGCGCAGCGACGTGGGCGACGGCCATCCCATCGGGACGGGCAAACTGAGCTACGTCGCCGGTCTCTACGCCCTGGGCACCACCCGAGGAGTATTTGAGACCGGAAGCTCGATCGAGACCAAACCCTGCACCTACGACAACTGTGAAGGGCCGATCTCGATTCCTGTCTGGAACGTGCGTGCGGCTGAGGGCGATCCCTACGACACCTGCCAGGAGGACCCGGGCTGGACTGACTGCTATGCCACCGAGGATTCGGTCGTCCAGCAGTTCCGCCGCGGACTGACCGAGTTTCGCGGCTCCTACTACCAGGACGAGGGCTGGGACGCCCAGGAGAACGGCCGCAAGGTCGCGGTGTTCTCGATCCAGGGCTGGACCGACGACCTGTTCCCCGCCGTGGAGTCCTTCCGCCAGTTCAAGTCGCTCAAGCGTCGCGACTCTCGCTGGCCGGTCGAGGTGGCGGTGGCCGACGTGGGCCACTCACGCGCCCAGAACCGCCCCGAGACCTGGCATCGGCTCAACAACCAGGCCTGGCAGTGGGTGCAATCCAACATCCAAGGCAGCAACGACGAACCCACCACGGTGTCCAGTGAGCCGACGGTTTGCGAAGGCGCTACCCCCGCCAACAACGTGACCGCCAACACGCCCGAGGAACTGGCCAAGGGGACCCTGTCCGTCCACTATCCCGGCGGGTTCACCGTCAACCCACCGGGCGTGGTCGACCCCAATGGGCCAGCGACTGATGCCATCGTCTCCGATCGCGTCGAGCCGGGGGAGAAGTGCGAGCACTCAGCCGGGCCGGCGCTGGGCGGCTACACCGCCTACTCCCCGCCGCTCCAGGACAACACGACCTACATCGGAATCGGGATGGTGCACGTCCCCTACAAGACGGTCCAGGCGACCACCGCGACGCTCAACGTGCGCCTATTCGACAGGGCGTCCGGGGACCAATGCCCCACTAAGCAGACGAACTCCACCCAGGATCAAGCGACGGACAACACCACCCAGGGCGACACCCAGACGGCGGACAGCCCGGGCGACACGACGGACAACACGACCCAGGGCGACACCCAGACCGCGGACAGCCCGGGCGACACGACGGACAACACGACCCAGGGCGCCGATGCGAATGACGGTGACGCCTGGCTCTTACGGAGCCTGACGGACGACAAGCCCCAGGACAACGACCGGACGACGGACAGCAGAGACGACGGGACGGACGGCACGACCCAGGGCGCCGACCAGACGGCTGACGGCAAGGACAACGGGACGGATGGCACGACTCAAGGCTCCGGCCGCAATGGCAGCGACAAGTGCGAGCTGCTGATAACTCGCGGCACCTATCGGCTCAACAAGCCGGCGGGTAGCGGCGAGCTTGACCTCCCGTTCTACGGCAACCACTGGAAGCTGGCGCCCGGTCACCAGATCCGGCTCGACCTCACCCAGGTTGACCAGCCCACCTACCAGCCCAGCAAGGCCCCGGGCGCGATCGTGTTCAACGAGGGCGTGACCTTGACCTTGCCAACGCTTGAGTCCGGTGATGAGACGCTTGAGGCTTCGGCAACGGAGTTTCCGCCGACCCTGCCCGACCTCTCGAAGGTGCCCAACGAAGAACTGGCCAAGGCCGTGGAGGACATCGTCGGCGCCGTGGTGGGCACGGTCAACGGCGTCACAGGCGCGATCGAGGACATCGCCGGCCAAGGTAAAGATGTCACCGACACGAACGGAAACGCAGTGGAAGGCCAGCTCCCGTCGGATGTCGGAGGCGTCGTGGATGCCGGGGATGGCGCGAGCGACAACGGGGGCGACAGCAGCGACGACGGGGGCGGAAGCGACAGTGGTAGCGGGAGCGACAGTGGTGCCGGGAGCGACAGCGGGTCCCAGCTACCGGACGTCGGCGCCCCGTAAGGGGGTAGGCCCGGCCGCGGACGATTGTGCGCCGGACCTTGACGTGGGCGTCGGAGCCGTCCAGGCCTCCTATGTGGTTCCCTGACCGCATACGCAGGTCAGCTGGGGACTGGACTTACCGACAACCCATCCCGCGGCAGCTTCTCAGGACGGCCAGGCGCGCGGCTAGGCCCGCCTGTATGGCACCGTAGGACGGGTCACCGGCCCGGTTCTGCAGCTCAAAGGGGTCCCGGCGCAGGTCGTAGAGCTCGCGGTCGCCGATGCGGTACTCGGCGTAGAGGAAGTCGGGCGTGCGCACCGCGGTGAACTGCTCCTTGATGTCGTCATCCGGCGCATCCTGGATTTCGATCGTGCGCCCGGGGCGCACCCGAGGACTTCGGGCCAGGGGCAGGAGTGAGATGCCGTCCATGAGCCGGCCGGGACGTGCGCGGGCCGCCTGGGCGATCGTCGGCGCAAGGTCGATGTTGGCCACCAGCTGACCGCGGTGCGCGCCGCGCGGGATCCCCGGCCCCCGCAGTATGAGGGGGACCCGGATGGAGGGCTCGTAAACCAGGTGCTTGCCCTCGGGAATACGGTGTTCGCCGCTGAAGAAGCCGTTGTCTGAGGTGAAGATGATCAGCGTGCGACCGATTTCGCCAGTGGCGCGCAGGGTCGCGACCAGGCGGCCCACCAGCCGGTCGACGTCCAGGAGCGACTCCAAGCGCCGCTGGTAGTTGGCCCGGATCTGGGCGATCATCGTGGAGCTGACGGGTGGCGCCTCCCGGATGTTCAGCGGCTTGTCGGAGACGTCGGCCTCGTTGAACGATGGCGGCATGGGAAGCGCCAGCCGCGAGAAGTGCCCGCGATCGCGCGGCGCGGGCACCGGGCTGCGGATGCCAGGCACCCGGGTGCCCTCCGGGTCGATCGAGTGCGGCGCGAGGGGAGTCACCCAGAGGAAGAACGGCTGGGGCGAGGGCGCCCGGGCGCGGATGATGGAGGCCGCCAGGCGCGAATATACGTCGGTCTGGTAGGAGGCCGGGCCAGTGCCGGTGGTGAACAGTCGGCCGTTGCGGTTGATCGTGGTGCGGTAGTAGTGGTAGGTGGAGCGGTCGACCGACCCGTTCCAGCTGCTCCAGCCCGGCGGGACCTGCCGCGGATTGCGCTCGCCGTAGCCGTTGAGGTACTTGCCCACCAGGGCGGTGTAGTAGCCGGCGCGTCGCAGCCATACCGCCAGCGAGTTGCGGTTGTCGAACTTGGCATAGCCGCCGAAGGGTGGCGTGTTCGCGAGGACGTGGTGGTTGTGCGGGTACTGGCCGCTCAGGAAGGTGGCCCGCGACGGACAGCACTGGGAGAAGCTGACGATGCTGTTGTCGAAGGTCGTGCCCTGGGAGCCCAGCAGGCGCCGGGTGGCGGCCATGACCCGCATGTCGCCCAGCGCCTGGTCATCGGTCATGACCACCAGAATGTTGGGTCGGGTCTGGCGCGGCGATGCCGGCGCCACCGGCGATGTCGCGGTCAGGGCGATCGCACAGGCGATCGCGATCGTGAGGCCGAGCCGCGTGAGGTTTGGGCGGCGGCGCATCTCGCTTAGGCGGGGTGGCGCCGGTGGCGTCACCGGTGGTCCGCGTGAGCGATGAGGAGGCGCTCCTGGAGCTCCTCGACGCGCCGCTCGGCGGAGTCGAAGCCCCTCATCGATCGGGCCACCGCCCGCGAGGCCCTGCGGTACGTGGGCACCGCCCGGGTGTCCTCGTCCAGGCCCCTGACCAGGTCCTTCATGCGCTCGGCCTGATCGTGCATCAGACCGAGCCGGATGCCGGCGGCCAGGCGGCGGTCGAACTCGCCGTCGCCGAGGGCGTGGAGGAGCTCGACCCAGGAGTGAGGCTCGCCAATGTGCCTGAGGGTCAGCAGGAGCGCGGGATCCAGCGGGCGCTCGAACACCGGGCA
>Ga0126309_10000239_pt1 | contig 18828 bp, 21 predicted proteins | sample Plot56_FD_92541 | JGI IMG/M metagenome (GOLD analysis project Ga0126309, IMG submission 92541) | Serpentine soil microbial communities from UC McLaughlin Reserve, CA, USA - Plot56 | ecosystem: Environmental > Terrestrial > Soil > Grasslands | place: USA: UC McLaughlin Reserve, Lake County...
GGGGCCGCCGGCGCCCGTCGAATCGCCCATGGAGGAGCCGCCGCCGGCGCCCGTCGAATCGCCCATGGAGGAAACGGCGCCCCGCGCGCAGAGGCCGCGGCGGTCCGCCGGGCCCCCGCTGGGCGAGCGCGTCGCCGCGCTCCGCGCCCGGGCGGCGCGCGGCGCTCCGCGCCGGAGCGGCGGCGCCGCGAACCTCCTGCGGCCGGCCACGGTCATCCTTGCGCTGGTCGCCCTCGCCTTCGTCTGGTTCCTGTGGGCTTTCTTCCAGCCCTTCCACGGCGACGGCACCGGCCGGGTCGTAGTCAAGATCCCCAAGGGCGCGAGCGTCAGCGACGTCGCCGACCTGCTCGACGAGAACGGGGTGATCTCGAGCGCGACCCTCTTCCAGGGCCGGGTCACCCTCGCGGGCAAGCGTTCCGAGCTCTATCCGGGCACCTACACGTTGGCTTCGGGCATGAGCTACGGCGACGCGATCGACGCGATCAGCACGCCGCCGAAGAAGCGGACGATCGTGATCTCGATTCCGGAGGGCCTGAGCCGGGCCCAGGTCGCTCCGATCGTCAACGACGCCGGGGTCGAAGGCGACTACATGAGGCTGACCGATCGGTTCGGCGACTTCGTCGCCAAGCGCTACGGCGCCGCGGGAGCGAAGAACCTGGAGGGGTTCCTCTTCCCGGCGACCTACGAGCTGCCCGCCGACGCGACCGTCAGGGACCTCGTCGGCCGGCAGCTCGACGCGTTCTCCGACCGGATCTCCGGCATCGACATGTCGTACGCCGAGTCGAAGAACCTGAACGTCTACGACGTCCTCAAGATCGCGTCGATGATCGAGCGCGAGGTCCAGGTCCCCGAGGAGCGGCGGCTGGTCGCCGCGGTCATCTACAACCGGCTGAAACAGGACATCCCGCTGGGGATCGACGCGACCACCCGCTTCGCGGTCGGCAACTACACGAAGCCGCTTTCGCCGGCCGAGCTCGAGAGCGACTCGCCGTACAACACGCGGATCTACGGTGGCCTGCCGCCGGGCCCGATCGGCAACCCGGGCGAGGCGGCGATCCGGGCGGCCGCGAACCCGGCCAGGGTGAGCTACCTCTACTACGTCGTCAAGCCCTATACCTGCGGGGAGCACGTCTTCTCCTCGAGCTATGCCGAGTTCGAGCAGAACGCCGCCGCGTACAACGACGCTCTCGAGAAGGAAGGCGAGGCGCCGACCAGATGCTGAGGCGGCCGTAGCGTGAGGCGGCTCGCGGTGCTCGGACGGCCCGTCGAGCACTCCCGCTCGCCCGCCATGCAGAACGCGGCCTTCACGGCCCTCGGTCTCCACGGCGAGTGGCGCTACGAGGCGATCGACGTAGCCCCCGACGAATTCGAGCGGGTGGTCCGCTCGCTGCCCGGCCAGGGCTTCGTCGGCGCCAACGTCACCGTTCCGCACAAGAGCGCCGCGCTTTCGGTCGCCGACGAGATCTCCGAGGTGGTGCGGGAGATCGGGGCGGCGAACACCCTGGTCTTCGAGCCGGGGACCATTCGCGCCTTCAACACCGACGCCGAGGGGTTCCTCGCGGCCCTGCCGGAGCGCCCCGCGGGTGCGCGGGCGCTGGTCCTCGGCGCTGGGGGCGCGGCGCGGGCGGTCGCCTGGGCGCTACTGCGCGAGGAGGCGACGGTCGAGGTCTGGAACCGGACTCCGCTGCGCTCCCAGCACCTGGCCGAGGACATCGGCGGCGCTCCGGTCGACGAACCCGAAGTCTTCGCCTACGACCTCGTCGTCAACTCGACCTCGGTCGGGCTGGCCGATGAGGATCCCTTCGCCGAGTTGCCACTTGGGGAGGAGGCGTTCCGGGACGGACAGGTGGTCGTCGACCTCGTCTACGCGGGCGGACCCTCGCGCCTGCTCGAGGCCGCGGTCGATGCCGGGGCGACGACTGTCGACGGGATCGAAATCCTCGTCCGCCAGGGCGCCGCGGCATTCGAGATCTGGACCGGCCGGCCGCCTCCGCTCGACGCGATGCGCGACGGAGCGCGGGGTGGCTGAGGGGTCGCGCCCGGCGAAACGCGGTTGCTAGCTTCAGCGGTGTGCCGGTTCGCCAGATCGACACGAGCCTGCCCGACGCGGAAGCCTTCGACGCCTACTCGCGGACGGTTGCCGGAGCGGCTGAGATCCTCGGTCCGTCGGTCGGCCATCTGACCGTCTCGCGGCGGGTCAGAGGCGGCCGCCGGGCGGCCGGCGCCGGCAGCGGAGTCGTGATCACGGCCGACGGCTTCATGCTCAGCGCCGCCCACGTCATCGCCGGCTCCGATGGTGGCGGCCGCGCCGCCTTCCCGGACGGGCGCGATGTGCCGTTCGAGGTGATCGGGGCCGACCCGCTCTCCGACCTCGCGGTGCTGCGCGCCCGAGCCGGCGACCTGCCGGCCGCCGAGCTGGGAGACGCCGAACGACTGCGGGTGGGCCAGCTCGTGGTGGCGATCGGCAGCCCGAACGGGCTCAGCGGGTCGGTGACCGCCGGCGTCGTCTCGGCGCTGGGCCGGTCGCTGCCGACCCGGACGCGTTCTGGCACCAGGCTGATCGAGAACGTGATCCAGACCGACGCGGCGCTCAACCCCGGCAACTCCGGCGGGGCCCTCGCCGACGGCATGGCGCGGGTGGTCGGCATCAACACGGCGGTGGCCGGCATCGGGCTGGGCCTGGCGGTGCCGATCAACGAGGCGACGCGGCGGATCGTCGCGGCGCTGATGAGCGAGGGCCGTGTCCGCCGGGCCTACATCGGCATCGTCGGCGGCGCCCGACCGCTGCCGCCGCGCGTGGGGGCCGAGGTAGGCCGCGACCAGGGCGTCGAGGTCGTCGAGGTGGTGGAGGGCAGCCCCGCCGCGGCCGCCGGGCTGCGGCCGGAGGACCTGATCACCGAGCTTGACGGGATCCCGCTGACCGACGTCGGCGACCTTCAGCGCCTGATGTCGGCCGAGCGGATCGGGAGGAGCCTGCCGCTGCGGGCCCACCGTGACGGTCGCAGCCTGGAGCTGTCGATCCGCCCCCGCGAGCTGCACTCCTAGCGCAGCGCGAGGAGACGATCGTTCCCACCACGCGGCCCGCCTCGACCGCGCGCACCGCGAACTCGCCTGCACGGTCGACGAGGACGTCGAAGCGGGCGGGCGCGTAGGGGGTCATCGTCTCGGTCAGCCCGAAGGCCGGGATCTCGATGTCGTCGCCGACCGGGCCGCTGACGGCGAGCCGAAGCTGGTCGCCCGGCCGCACGTAGACGTCGCGCTGCGGCCTGTTGGAGATCGCGAGCGTGGCCGTCACGACGCTGCCTTCGACCGGCGCGTTCCCGGTCCATCCTTCCAGCGCCCGCGCGCGTCTCTCGTTCCGCTCCGGCGGGGGCGCCTCCGCGGGCGGGTCGGGGGCGGGGACGAGCGCCGCGGCCAGGGTCGAGAGCCCGAGCAGGACGACCATGACGATGACGAGACGCCGAGCTGCCACGCCCGGATCCTCGCACCCGCGCCGATAGCTTGTAAGCGGATGTACTTCCGCTTCACAACGGCGGGGGAGTCACACGGTCCCGGCCTCGTCGCGATCGTCGAAGGGCTCCCCGCAGGGCTGGCCCTCGACCGCGAGACGCTCGACCGCGACATGGCGCGGCGCCAGCTCGGCCACGGCCGCGGCGGCCGGATGAAGATCGAGTCCGACTCGGTGGAGATCCGGTCGGGCGTGCGGCACGGACGCACGCTCGGCAGCCCGATCGCCGTCCTCGTCGCCAACCGGGACTACGCCAACTGGGAGGCGCGGATGAACCCGTGGCCGGTCGATGCCGAGGTCGAGGAGGTCCACCTCCCCCGGCCCGGTCACGCCGACCTCGTGGGGATGCAGAAGTACGGGTTCCGCGACGGCCGCAACGTCCTCGAGCGGGCCAGCGCGCGGGAGACCGCGGCGCGCGTGGCCGCGGGCAGCCTCGCCCGCGGGTTTCTCACCGCGCTCGGGGTCGGCGTCCACAGCCACGTCGTCCAGATCGGCTCGGTGAGTGCGCCCGAGCGCGAGGACCTGGCGCCCGAGCACTTCGATCACGTCGACGACGACCCGGTCCGCTGCCTCGACCCCGAGGCGAGCGCGGCGATGGTCGCCGAGATCGACCGGCTCCGCAAGGCCAACGAGAGCCTCGGCGGCAGCTTCGAGGTGCGCGCCTACGGCCTCGTGCCGGGGCTCGGCTCCCACGTCAGCTGGACGGACCGGCTCGACGGCCGGCTCGCCCAGGCGGTGGCGTCGATCCAATCGGTCAAGGGCGTGGCGCTGGGCGAGGCCTGGGACGTCGCCGGACGGCCCGGCTCCGAGGCCCACGACGAGATCTTCTGGTCCGAGGACCGCGGCTACCACCGCGAGACCAACCGCGCGGGCGGCCTCGAAGGCGGAATGACGAATGGGCAGCCGCTCCTCGTCCGGGCGGCGATCAAGCCGATCTCGACCCTGACCAAGCCGTTGCGCTCGGTCGACACCGAGACCAAGGAGCCGGCCCAGGCGCTGCGTGAGCGGACGGACTCCACCGTCGTGCCGGCCGCCGCCGTGGTGGGCGAGGCGATGGTCTCGCTCACCCTGGCCCGCGCCTACCGCGAGAAGTTCGGCGGCGACCACATCGACGACGTGCTCGAGGCCGTGGAGGCGTACAAACGACGGATCGGCCCTCGGAGCTGATCAGCGCGGGCGAGCGAGAGCAGAGGTTGCCGGCCGTCGTCTTCATCGGTTTCATGGGGGCCGGCAAGTCCTCCGCGCTCGCGGCCGCGCGGGACGCCGGGCTGGAGAGCACCGAGGTCGATGAGCTCATGGAGCGCGAGCTCGGGATGCCGATCCGCGAGGCATTCGAGACCCTCGGCGAGGAAGCGTTCCGGGCGCGTGAGGCGGAGGTCGTGGGGGACCTGCTCGAGCGGGCGGACGGCGGAGCGATCGCCCTCGGGGGCGGCAGCGTGCTGTCCGAGCGGGTCCGGGCGGCGCTCGAGCGCCACGTCGTCGTCTGGCTTCAGATCAGCGCCGAGGAGGCCTGGGGGAGGATCGAGGGGACCGAGCGGCCGCTGGCTCGCTCCTCCGATCAGGTGGCGGCGCTGCTGTACCAGCGGCTGCCGCTCTACGAGCGGCTCGCCGACGCGGTCGTCATGCCGGCCGGCGCGGGGGTCGCCGCGCGGGCCCTGCCGGCGATCCGGGCGCTGGCCGGGATGCCGGGCGGGACCCGGCTTCTCTGGGCGGCGAGCGCCGGCGGCGAATACCCCGTGATGGTCGGCGCCGGGGCGCTCGGCGCGGCGTGGTGGCCGCTCGAGGGTCGCCGGTTCTGCGTCACCGACAGGGGCGTCGGCCCGCTCTACGGCGGCCGGATCGGACCGGTCGCGGGGACGGTGGAGGTCGAGCCGGGGGAGAGCGCCAAGACCCTGGCCGAGGCGGAGCGGGTCATGCGCGAGCTGACCGCCGCCGGGATGACCCGGGAAGACCACGTCGCCGCCCTCGGCGGCGGCGTCGTGGGCGACCTCGGCGGGTTCGTCGCGCACACCTATCAGCGCGGCGTCCCGGTGGTCCAGGTGCCGACGACGCTCGTCGCCCAGGTCGACTCGGCTTACGGCGGCAAGACCGGGGTGGACCTGCCCGAGGGCAAGAACTACGTCGGGGCCTATCACCTGCCGGCGGGGGTGCTCGCCGACACCGAGACGCTGCGGACGCTGCCGGCCGAGGAGCTCGCCGCCGGCTTCGTCGAGATGCTGAAGACCGGGCTCCTGGCGGGCGGCGGCCTCTGGCGGCGGGTGCGGGAGGCGGTGCCCGGCGAGCCGCCGGACGCTGACGTGGTCTTCGCCTGCGCGCGGTACAAGTGCGAGGTCGTGGCCGCCGACGAGCGGGACTCCGGGCTGCGGCAGGTGCTGAACCTAGGCCATACCGTCGGGCACGCGATCGAGGCGGCGACCGGCTATCGCCGCTACCGCCACGGCGAGGCCGTCGGCCTCGGGCTCCTGGCGGCGCTGCGGCTGTCCGACGCGGACGTGCTGCGGGACGAGGTCGAGGAGGCTCTGGAGAGCTGGGGTCTGCCGCGACGGCTCGAGCGCGACGTGCGCGTCGAAGACGTGCTCGACGCGGTCGCGCGGGACAAGAAGCGGACCGCCGCGGGCGTCGGTTTCGTCCTCCTCCCCGAGCCGGGGCGACCGCGGCCGGGCATCCTGGTCGACCAGGCTAGGGTGCGGGCGACCGTGGAGGAGCTGACCGCATGACCACCACTCACAACCGAGTCGAGGTGATGCACGGAGTCAACTTCGACGTCCTCGAGCGGCGCGACCCGAACCTCTACGGGGGCCTGTCGCTGACCGAGCTCGAGATGAGGATCAAACGCTGGGCCCGCGACCTCTCGCTCGAGCCGCGCTTCTTCCAGACCAACTCGGGGGGCGAGTTCGTCGAGCACCTTCACCGCCTGCCTGAGATCGCCGATGCGGTCGTCGTCAACGCCGGCGCCTGGACCCATTACAGCCGCGGGATCGCGGACGCCCTCGAACTCACCGGTCTGCCCGCCGTCGAGGTGCATCTCTCCGACGTCGACTCCCGCGAGGAGTGGCGGCGCGTGTCGGTGTTCGACGGGTTGGTCCTCGGCAAGGTCTCCGGCAAGGGGCCGGACGGCTACCGCGAGGCGCTGGAGATGGTCGCCACCGAGCTGGGAGCGGTGACCTGATGCGCGGCCGCGAAGACCGGCTGGCGGAGAAGGCAGCCGAGCGCGGGCTCGACCTGATGCTCGTGACGCACCTCGTCAACGTCCGCTACCTCACGGGCTTCGGCGGCACCAATGGCGCCTGCGTCTGTGGCCCCGAGGCCCGGCTCTTCCTGACCGACTTCCGCTACACCGAGCGGGCCGCGGCCGAGGCCGAGGGCTGGGAGGTCGTGACGGTTGAGGGCGACTGGCTGCGTGGGATCGCGGAGCGGCTGGAAGGCAAGGTCGGATTCGAGGACGACCACCTCTCGGTGCGATCGCTCGGCAAGCTCGACGAGCGGGTCGAGGAGGTTGACCTGACTCCCGCAGGCGGCCTCGTCGAGGAGATGCGCCGGGTCAAGGACGAGGCAGAGCTCCGGGCGATCGCGGCGGCGGCAGAGCTAGCCGGCGAGGTGTATTCCTGGGTGCTGGAGCGCGGCCTCCGCGACCGAACCGAGAGCGACGTCTCGAAGGCCGCGGTCGCCAGGATGCGGGAGCTCGGAGCAGAGCCGGCGTTCCCGCCGATCGTCGCCGCCGGCCCGAACGGGGCACTGCCGCATGCCGAGCCAAGCGAACGCGAGATCGGCGACGGAGAGCTGCTCGTCTTCGACATGGGGGCTGAGCTCGACGGCTACTGCTCGGACTGCACGAGGACATTCGCGGTCGGCGAGCCGGGCGACGAGGCGCGCGAGGTCTACGGGCTGGTCGGCCGGGCGCAGGAGGCCGCATTGGAGGCGATCCGGGCTGGCGAGCACGGGCGTGACCTCGACGCGGTGGCCAGGGCGGTCATCGAGGAGGCCGGCCACGGCGAGCGCTTCGGTCACGGCCTCGGGCATGGCGTCGGGCTCGAGGTGCACGAGGCGCCGCGGCTCTCGAAGGCCTCCGAAGACGTCCTCGCCGCCGGCGAGGTGGTGACCGTCGAGCCGGGCGTCTACGTCCCCGGCGCGTTCGGCGTCCGCACCGAGGACCTGGTGGTCGTCGAGGAGGACGGCGTGCGCAACCTCAGCGGCCTCGGCAAGGACCTGCGGGTAGTCGAATAGGGTCCGCCCATGGCGGGCAGGATCGTCCTCTTCGGCGCGACGGGGTACACGGGACGGCTGGTCGCCGAGGCGATGTCGGGCCGCGGCATGAGCCCCGTCCTGGCCGGGCGGGACCGCGACTCCCTGGCGCTGCTCGCCGATCGCCTCGGCGGACTTGAGACCGCTGTCGCCGACGTCGAGCGGCCGGCGACGGTACGGGCGCTGGTCGAAGAGGGCGACGTGCTGGTGACGACCGTGGGGCCATTCCAGCGCTGGGGCGGCCCGGCGCTGGAGGCGGCGATCGACGCCGGCGCGATCTACATCGACTCGACCGGAGAGCCCTCGTTCATCCGCAGGGTGTTCGAGCAGGAGGGTCCGAAGGCGGAGCCAGCCGGGACCGCCCTCTTCACCGCCTTCGGCTACGACTGGGTGCCGGGGAACCTTGCCGGCGCCCTGGCCCTGCGGGCCGCCGGGCCGACGGCCGCGAGCGTCCGAGTCGGCTACTTCGTGACCGGCGGCGCCAACCCCGGCGGGATGAGCGGGGGCACCCGCGCCTCGCTGGCCGGCGCGCTGCTCGAGCCGCAGTTCGCCTACCGAGGCGGCCAGATCGTCACCGAGCGGGGCGGCATGCGGGTCGGCGCGTTCCGGGTCGGTGAGCGTGAGTGGGAGGGGATCTCCGTTGGGACCTCGGAGGCGTTCGCGCTGCCCCGGCTCCAGCCGGGACTGCGGGCGGTCGAGGTGTATCTCGGCTGGTTCGGCCGGATGTCGCGCGCGATCCAGGTTGCGTCGGCGCTCGGCGCGCCGCTCCTCGCAGTCTCGCCGGTGAAGCGCGCCCTCGGGTCGGCGGCCGACCGGTTCACACAGGGGTCGACCGGGGGACCAGACGCAGAGGTGAGGGCGAGGACCGGCTCGGAGATCGTCGCGCAGGCGCTCGACGTCGCCGGCGAAGTCATCGCCGAGGCGAGGGTGCGCGGGGTCAACGTCTACGACTTCACCGCCCGGATCATGGCCTGGGCGGCGGAGACGGCGGCCGACGGCGACGTGCGCGGCGAGGGAGCGCTGGGTCCGGCCGACGGATTCGGCCTCGACGAGCTCGAGGCCGGGGCCGCTCAATCCGGCCTCGAGAAGGTGTAGAAAAGGCCCATGGAAGCCCACGTCCCGAGCGAGCAGGAGCTTCGCGACCGGGCGATCGCGAACCTGAAGAAGAAGCGGGACTTCCGCGGCCACCTCCTCGCCTACGTCCTGATCAACGGCATGCTGGTCGCGATTTGGGCCGTGACCGGGGCGGGGTTCTTCTGGCCGGCCTTCCCGATCCTCGGCTGGGGGATCGGGGTCGCCTTCAACGCCTGGGACGTCTACGGCCGCAGCGAGTTCAGCGAGGACGACATCCTGCGCGAGGCCGACCGCCTGCGCGCCCAGGGGACCCACCCGCCCGAGCTGGGCGGGAAGTCGAAGCTGCCGCCCTGATCGTCAGCGGCTGAGGTCGATTCCCGGCTCGAGCCGGGAGGCGAGGGCGACGATCAGCTCGACGGTCGCCTCGACGTCACGCAGGTCGACGGTCTCGACCGGCGAGTGCATGTAGCGCAGCGGGATCGAGACCAGGCCGGTGGGGATGCCCGAGCGGGAGATCTGGATCGCATCGGCGTCGGTGTGGGAGGCGCGGCCGGTCGCCTCGATCGTGTAGTCGATGCCGGCCTCGTCGGCCGCGTCGACCAGGAGATCGAAGACCTGCGGGGCGAGGGTTGAGCCGCGACAGATGACGGGACCCGAGCCGAGCGCGTGGCTGCCGTTCTCCTTCTCGTCGATTCCGGGGGCGTCAGTCGCGTGCGTGACGTCGATCGCGATCGCCAGGTCGGGCCGGACCGCGAAGGCCGAGGTCATCGCCCCGCGCAGGCCGATCTCCTCCTGGGCGGCGGCGATCGCGGCGAAGCGCCCGTTGATCGCTTCGCGCTCGTTGGCGCGGCGCAGCGACTCGACCGCGACGTAGGAGCCGAGCCGGTTGTCCATCGCCCTGGAGACGAGGCGGCTGCCGGCGAGCTCGAGCGGCTCGGCGGCGACGACGACGGGGTCGCCGATCCGCACCATCGCGAGCGCCTCGTCCGCGTCGGAGGCGCCGATGTCGATGTGCATGTTGCGAAGCTCAACGACCTTCTTGCGCTCCTCCTCGCGCAGCAGGTGGATCGGCTTGCGGCCGGCGACGCCCGGGACGCGGCCGTCGCGGGTGACGACCTCGACCCTCTGGCCGACGAGGATCTGAGGGTCCCAGCCGCCGATCGGCGCGAAGTAGAGAAAGCCTTTCTCGTCGACGTGGGTGACCGTGAGGCCGATCTCGTCGATATGACCCACCACCGCGAGGAGCGGCTCGGCGCCCTCGTCGCCGAGGACGGCGATGCTCGAGCCCAACCCGTCACTGGAGACGTCGGCGAACGAGGCCGCCTCGCGCCAGACCTCACTGGCCGGCGCCTCGTAGCCGGATGGGGCCGGCGCGCGCAGCAGCGCGCCGAGAATGCCAGGGACCTCCGCCATACCGGCCGCAGTATGCCCCCTGCGCCAATCCCCCGCGCGAAAATCGGCGATGGAAACACCAGCATTTCTGCTTCATTCGCGGCTCGCCGACCGGATTCCGAACCGAAAACCAACCTTTTGGGCGCCGCGCGGGGTCGGCCGCGGGTTAGGTCTCGTCCTCCGACGCTTCGTCCTCGCGGTCGTCGCCGTCGCCGGCGCCGTCCGGGTCGGGCTCGGTGGCGGGGTCGTCGGCGGGCGGGAGCGTGCTTCCGCGCGGCTCGTCGGGATGGGGCTCCTCGGGCGGCTTCGACCCCTCCGTGCCCGGGTCGCGGTCCTGCTGGCTCTCCTGCACCGGAACCTCCTCTCGGGATTCCCTTCTCGACTACCCGGCGCGGGGTAGTCCACGCCGCGGCGGCCGGCTAAAGCGTCGTGACCGCCTGCTCGACTGGTGCGTCGCCCGCGGTGACCTCGATCGTCATGCCGACGGTATTCGGCGCCCGCAGCACCTCGGCGACCACCGCCGCGACGTCGTCACGAGGAATCTCACCTCGATCGACGCCTGCTCCCACCTGGACCAGGCCACTCCCCTCGTCGTCGGTCAGCCGGGTCGGCCGCAGGACCGTGTAGTCGAGTCCGGACTGCTGGAGCTCGGCGTCCGCGCGTCCCTTCGCCCGCAGGTAGACCGCGAACCCATCCCCTTCCGCCCTCGGATCGGCGCCGATGGAGCTGACGATCACGTAGCGGCGGGCGCCGACGAGCATCGCCCCACCCATCAGCTTGACCGCCCCCGCATAGTCCATGGTCCACTTGCGCTCCATCCCGCTGCCCGGACCGGCGCCGGCCGAGAAGACCACGGCCCCGACGCCTTCAACCGCGCTTGCGGCCTGCCTGATACTGGCGCTCTCGAGGTCGCAGACGACCGGCTCGGCCCCCAGCTCGCGCAGCTCGTCCCCGTACTCCGCCTTGCGGTCGAGCGACCGGACCTCGTCGCCGCGCTCCGCCAACAGGCGAATCAACCGCTGCCCGAGCTGGCCGTGCCCGCCTGCGATCGCAACCCTCATCTCCGCGCCACACTTCCTTTCGTCTCGCAGCCCTACCGCTCGGCGGGCGGGTCCTCAGCGCGCACCGAACGCATCCAGCGTCGCATCCGTCGAGTCCCCGCGGACCTTCAGCCTTCTGCGCAGGGTCTCGGCGAAGTCGTCCATGGCCATCCGCAGCATCCGCGCTCGTACCCGCAGCGCCTGGGGCCTGCCGTCCTCGGCCGCTTCGTCCGCCATCCGGCCGAGGAACGGCAGCTGTTTCGCGAGCTCCCGCTCCTCGCCCTCGGTCCGGAACTGGTGCGTGATCGGAAAGTGGATGATGTCGCGGCGGGTCGTGATGAGCTGGTCGGTGAACGACGTGAGCATCCTCTCGAGCAGCTCGGGGTCGGCGTCCGCCAGCTTCTCGCCGAGCCGCTCCTCGGATTCGCGGGCCAGCCAGACCTCGTGGGCGAAGACGTCGCGTCGCGCGATCGCCCCGTAGATCGAGATCAGCCAGGAGATGCTGGCGGTCAGCAGCCCCAGCCCGAACAGCGTCTCGACCGGGCCGAGGATCCGCAGGACCGTCTCCTGAGGGGTCACGTCACCGTATCCGAGGCTGGTCAGGTTGACCAGGGACACGTAGAACGCATCGGCGAAACCGCTGTGGTCGGCGGGTTCGAGGCCGCTCGCGAACAGGAAGCCCTCGGGCAGGTGCGGCAGGAAGATCAAGGCCCAGCCGACCGCCAGCGTCGTCGCCCAGAACGCGAGGATCGCCAGGTAGGCGACCGGCCCGGCCAGCGCCTCGCCGCTGCCGCCCGGGATCAGCCTCCGCGAGAGCCAGGAAACGGCGCCGACGATCGTGCGCCCGATTCGGCCGCGCCCGACCGGATGGAAGAGCGTGTCGAAGATGTCGCGGAGGGCGGCCCCGATCAGGAGTACGCCGAGGACGGTCCAAACGGCTGACACCGCGCCAGCCTAGGCGAGCGGCGGCGCCGGTCCCGCGCAGGGACCGCTGCTTCAGCGCCCGGGGTCAGCCGGCGCGCTGGTCGGGCCGGCACTTGACCGTCCCCCGCAGGACACGGGTCGTCACCAGGTTCCCGCTCAGGGTGCCCTTCGTCCACATCCGGCAGGTCTTCTGGACGCCGTCCTCCAGGTAGGAGTACTGGGTCCGGCAGTCAACCCGATGGGGGCTGCGCCGGGCGCAGGCGCCGACGCTCCACCCACGGCACGGCCGGGGGTCGTCGTGGCAGATCCGCCCCATGAGCTTGTCGGCCTGCTCCCGCGCGAACGGCTTCGGCAGCTGATGCGCCGATGCGGAGGGCGTCGCGAACGCCATGAACAGCAGCGCGACGAGCAGGAGAGCGGCCGCGGCGACCCAGGTCCACTGGGAGCGGCCGATGCCACCGTGCCTGTCGCGGGACAACCTCGGCGATGCGCTGGGATGCATGGACCCTCCTGACCTTCGACTGCCAGGACCCTATCCCGTGGCGATGCCGGGGGCAACCGAAGTGCTCTGCCGCGCCGCTAGCCTTCTCCGCCGTGATCAGCACGAACCAGTTCAAGAGCGGCAGCCACATCGAGATCGACGGCTCGATCTTCCGGATCCTCGATTTCCAGCACGTCAAGCCCGGCAAGGGCGGAGCCTTCGTGCGAACCAAGCTGCGCAAGGTCGACGATGGAAGCGTCCAGGACAAGACCTTCAGGGCGGGGGAGAAGTTCCGGCCGGTGCGGACCGAGTCCCGGAAGATGCAATACCTCTACGACTCGGGCGATGCGGCGGTGTTCATGGACAGCCGCGACTACGAGCAGATCGAGATCCCGCGGGATGTGGCGGGCGACGCCATGCGCTGGCTGCTCCCCAACGCGGAGGCCGACATCCTGTTCGTCGACGAGCGCCCGTCCGACGTCCAGGTGCCGAGCGCGATCGACATGAAGGTCGCCACGACCGAGCCCGGGGTCAAGGGCGACACCGCCTCGGGCGGCGGCACGAAGCCGGCGACCCTCGAGTCCGGCGTCACCGTGCAGGTCCCGCTCTTCATCGAGGAGGGTGAGACGATCCGGGTCGACACGCGCTCGAGCGAGTACGTCTCGCGGGCGTAGGCTGGCCGGATGCGCCGCTCCGACCAGCGCCGGGACGCCGTCTTCGCGCTCTACCAGCGCGACGTCACCGGCCGGCCCCTGGCCGACCTGGTCGCGGCGGGCAGGCCGTTCACCCGCGAGCTGGCCGAGGGCGTGGATTCCACGCGCGAGGAGCTCGACGCCTCGATCTCCCGGCACGCTCGCGGCTGGACCCTCGACCGGATCTCCCCGCTCGACCTGAACATCATGCGAGTCGCCCTCTACGAGGCGCGGAAACGCGAAGACGTCCCGGTCGAGGTCGCGATCGACGAGGCCATCGAGCTGGCCAAGGAGTACTCCGGCGCCGACGCGCCCGGCTTCATCAACGGCGTTCTCGGCGCCGCGATCACTGAGCGCGAGCCCGCGTGAGCCGGCTGGCCGAGATCACCGGCCGCCTCCAGGCGATCACCCGCGAGCTCGAGGCGGGGGTCGCGGACGAGGTCGCCGAGGAACTGACGCGCGAGGCCGCCGACCTCGCCGCCGAGGCGGCGGAGGAGGTGAACAGGGCGATGAGGGAACTGCCGGATGAGGGTCGCTAGTCGTCAGTCGCCGGTCGCCTGCGCGTCACGGCGAGCGTGAGCGGCTACCCGGAGGACCTGCGGGAGCTCGTCGACGAGCACCTGGAGGGCCTTCGCTTCTCGCCTTCGGCCGAGACGGAGGGGCTCGAGGAGGCGATGCGTTACTCGCTGCTCGCGGGCGGCAAGCGGGTGCGCCCGGTGCTCGCCCTGGCGACCGCCCGCGCACTCGGCGCTGACCCCGCCCACTACCTGGGGGCCGCCTCGGCGCTCGAGCTGATCCACACCTACTCGCTGATCCACGACGACCTGCCGGCGATGGACGACGACGCGCTCCGCCGCGGCATACCCACCGCGCACGTCAAGTACGGGGAGGACGTCGCGATCCTCGCCGGGGACGGGCTGTTCGCCGAGGCGGTCCGCCTCTTCTGCCGGCAGCCAGGCGACTCCACCCGCGTGCTGGCCGCGCTGCACGAGCTCGCCGCGGCAACGGGTGTCGGCGGGATGGTCGGCGGGCAGTACGTCGACGTCACCCAGAACGACCTTGACGCCGACGGCCTGCGGGCACTCCACCGCCTGAAGACGGGTGGGCTGATTGCCGCCAGCGTCGGCGTGATCCTCGTCCTCGAAGGCCTCGGCGAAACTGAGACAATCCCGTACCGGAGCTTCGCCGGCGAGCTCGGCGTCCTTTTCCAGATCGTCGACGACATCCTCGACGTCACCGGGAGCGACGAGGAGCTCGGAAAGCCCCACGGAAGCGATGAGCGACATGGCAAACTCACCTACGTCAGCCAGTTCGGACTGGAACGGGCGCGCGACCTGGCTGCCGAGTCACACCGCAAGTCGATCGCCGCACTCGACGACGCGGCCGGCGACACCGGCGACCTGCGGGCCGTCGCGGACTACATCTTCATGAGGCACGAATGAGCGAGCACCCCGAAGTCGAGAGCGCTGAGCGCCGCGAGCCGCTGCTGCCGCGGATCGACGGACCGGAGGACCTGAAGGGCCTCGACGACGAGCAGCTCACCCAGGTCGCGCAGGAGATGCGCACTTACATCATCGACACGATCGGGGAGATCGGCGGGCACTTCGGCGCCAACCTCGGTGCCTGCGAGCTGGCGGTGGCCGTCCACAGCCTGCTCGAGTCCCCCCGCGACAAGGTCCTCTGGGACGTCGGCCACCAGGCGTATCCGCACAAGGTCCTCACGGGACGCCGCGCGCAGCTGCCGACGATCCGCCAATACGAGGGACTGGCGCCGTTCTGCTCGGTGTTCGAGTCCGAGCACGACATCATGGGCGCCGGGCACGCCTCGACCTCGATCGGGTACGCGGTCGGTCTCAAGGAGGCGATGCGCCACGGGATCGGCGAGGACGGCCGCGTCGTCGCGGTGATCGGCGACGGCGCCCTCACCGGCGGCGTCGCCTACGAGGCGCTGCACGCCGCCGGCGGGCTCCAGACGCCGATCGTGATCGTCCTCAACGACAACGGGATGTCGATCTCACCCAACGTCGGCGCCCTGTCGCGCTACTTCAACCGGGTCCGCCTGAACCCGCGCCTCTACCACGCCCGCGAGGGGGTCGAGGACCGCCTGACCAGGCTGCCGCTCGGCCTCGGGAAGCGGATCGAGCGGCTCGGCCCGGAGATCAAGGCGGCGATCAAGGCCTACTGGGCGCCGGGTCTCCTCTTCGAGGAGCTCGACCTCGCCTACGTCGGCGTGATCGACGGCCATGACGTTCCCGCGCTCCGCAGCGCCCTGACCGAGGCGTTCGAAGCGGACCGCCCCGTCGTCGTCCACATCCAGACCGTCAAGGGGAAGGGTTTCGCCCCGGCCGAGGAGGGCGGCCTCGAGGGGATGGAGAAGTGGCACGCCGCCAAGCCGGGCTCGATCGTCGGCGGTGAGCCGGCGCCGAAGAACCCGAAGCTCGTCCCGGTCAAGGAGTCCGACGCGCCCGACTCGATCGCTCCAGAGCGGCTGGAGAAGCCCCAGCCGAAGGCGGCGCCGCCCCAGTACACCCAGGTGTTCGCCGACGCGCTCGTCGCCGAGGCCGAGCGCGATCCCCGGGTGATCGGGATCACCGCAGCGATGGCCGGCGGCACGGGCCTACAGAGGCTCGCCGACGAGCTACCCGACCAGTACTACGACGTCGGCATCGCCGAGCAGAACGGCGTCCTGCTGGCGTCCGGTCTGGCGCTTCAGGGCGCGAAGCCGGTCTGCGCGATCTACTCCACCTTCCTCCAGCGCGCCTATGACCAGATCATCCACGACGTCTGTCTCCAGAAGCTCGACGTCACCTTCGCGATGGACCGGGCGGGGTTGGTCGGGGACGACGGGCCAACCCATCACGGAGCCTTCGACGTCTCCTATTTCCGCCCGATCCCGAACGTCGTCCTCATGGCGCCGCGCGACGAGGCCATGCTGGTCGACATGCTGAGGACCGCGATCGCCCACGACGGTCCGGCTGCCCTCCGCTATCCGCGCGGCGCAGCCGAGGGGACGGCACTGCCGGGTACCCCCGAGGAGATCCCGATCGGCAGCGGCGAGGTCGTGTCGCAGGGCGAGGGCGTTGCCCTGCTCGGCTACGGCTACGGTGTCCAGGTCGCGATCGAGGCGGCCGAGCTGCTGTCGGCGCACGACCTGCGGCCGACCGTCGCCGACGCCCGTTTCGCCAAGCCGCTCGACGCCGAGCTGGTCGAGCGTCTCGCGGTGAGCCACGACCTGGTCGTGACGGTCGAGGAGAACGTGCTCCCCGGGGGCTTCGGGTCTGCCGTCCTCGAGCATCTGGAGGAAGCCTTCGCCGAGGATCCCGGTGAGCGCGCGCGGGTTCTGCGGATCGGCCTGCCGGACCGCTACGTCACCCACGGCAAGCCCGCCCTCCTGCGGTCCGAGGTCGGCCTCACCGGTGAGGCCGTCGCCGAGCGCGTCCTCGCCGCGACGCGGGCGCCCGAGCGGGTCCTCGGCTAGAGCGCGCCGGCGCGGTCGCCGGCGACCCTCAGGCAGAACTCGCGCAGGGCGCCGGTGAAGGCCGGGTCGGAGCTGCAGGCGCGGTCGGTGACTACGACGGTCGCGTCCGGGTGAGCCGCGCGGGCGTCGTCGAACCCCTCCTGGGTGCTCATCAGGCAATCCCGATGCCGGGCCAGGAGCAGGGGCGCGCCGAGCTCAGCCAGGTGAACTCGGTGAACTCCGGGACCAGGAGCAGGCGCGGGCGTTCGGGCACGCGAGGGACCATCCCTCACGGGCGCCCAGGGGACAGTGGAGGCCGGCGTCTAGTAGCGGGGAGGCCGCTCGACCACGCGCTCGCGCTCCGCGGGCTCCTCCACCACGCCGCGCCGACGTGCCCGCTCGGACCAGATCGCCTCCTGCAGGAAGGAGAGGATCAGCCCGGCGACGCCGGCGATCATCAGGATGAGGCCGACGGTGTCGACCTCGATGTCCTGGACGTTGAGATTCGTCGCGTAGCGGAGGATCGCGCCTACGGCGATCAGGAATATCGATGCTGCGATGGTCACGATGGGGCAACCTACCCGGCGGACCGGTCGCGGAAACGGGACCTGGACGGACGGATCAGATCGCCGAGTCCGACTGGAACCAGACGTACTGCTTCTGCACTCGCCGGTCCTTGGTCAGCCGCTTCGTGTAGAAGCGGGCGCAGTCCTTCTTCGTCCCCGGGATCGCGAACTTGACGACGAACGACTTGACGCCGTTCCGCAGCTTGCCGATGTCAAGCGGGGTGTTCTTCGGCAGCCGGAAGATGCCCTGCCGCTTGAAGTGATGCTCGACGCTGCCGAGCTTCAGCTTCTTGCCGTTCTTCAGCTTCGCCTTGTAGCTGACCGTCACGTCGGCGGGACGGCGCGTCTTGTAGCGCACGACGAGACGGACGACCGGCTTGGCGCGGAACACGAAGACACGCGCCCGGGCGACCCGCAGGCGGCAGTCGGCCGGGGTCCCGTCGTCCTCGTCGCATGCCGCGCCGATGCCGTCGTGGTCGTTGTCGACCTGCTCGGGGTTCGGAGTGGTCGGGCAGTTGTCCTCCGCGTCCGGCACCCCGTCCAGATCCTGGTCGGGGTCGGGGTCGGGGATGTTCCCGGCCGGCGAGAAGGTCGTGATCAGGGAACGGGTAGTGACGCCGCCGGCGGGCAGGCTGATGCTCCAGCTCAGTCCGGCCCCGTTGTCCTGTAGCTCCGTGCACTCGCACAGGTCGAGGAAGTTCCCGCCCAGGGAGATGTCATCCCAGACCTCGCTGTAGTTCCGCTCCTCGTAGTGGCTGTCGGGACTCTGGGGAACGAACCCGAGGATCCGCCCGGCGGGGCTGTTGTTCGGGTTCTCCGAGCAGTAGATCCCCTTGCCGGCGGGATCGTGGAAGCCGTAGCCGTTGTCGGTGTTCTGCAGGTAGCAGTCGCCGGCGTGGTAGAGGACGCCGCTCCGGGCACCGTTCGAGCGGTTCCTGATCGTGATTCGCGTCCGGTAGAACTGCCGGCCCGTCACGTAGGTGTCCGTCTGCGTGATCTCGAGGCCAGTGGTACCGAGGCGTACGACCGTGACCACCCGGAAGGGATTCGCCTCGCTGCCGTTGCCGGTGGGACCGGTCTGGCTCACGGGCACGTATCCGCCGGGGCTGTTGCCGGCGGGAACGGTGGTGGGGCCGAACTCCTGGCCGCCCGTGACCTTGAAGAACGTGCCGCAGGCGCCCGGGTCCGACTGATCCGACGGGAAGAAGGAGAAGTCTGCGTCCCCCTGGTACTTCACCTGGCAGGCCAGGTCGTCGTTCAGGTAGATCTGCTGAATCGGACCCGACGAGCTGATGACCTTCTGCGCCGCCACTGCGCCCGAGGGCGCGAGCATGGCCGCCACGAGCAGGGCCGACGCGAGGGCGGTTCCCCGGGCGATTCGCAGCAGTGCCGCGCTGGGACGCGAACGGTTCAAGTTGATTCCTCCCTATCCGTGGCCGGCCGGAGCGCCGA
>Ga0126309_10000240_pt1 | contig 18813 bp, 21 predicted proteins | sample Plot56_FD_92541 | JGI IMG/M metagenome (GOLD analysis project Ga0126309, IMG submission 92541) | Serpentine soil microbial communities from UC McLaughlin Reserve, CA, USA - Plot56 | ecosystem: Environmental > Terrestrial > Soil > Grasslands | place: USA: UC McLaughlin Reserve, Lake County...
TCCAGTGAACCTCATCCGGGGACGCGGGGCTGCGCGCTGCGGATCGCCTCGAACAAGCGCCGCAAGGGTCGACGGCGAGTGGACCGACAAGCCCAACTACTTCTCGGTCGCGGTCTGGGGCGCCCAGGGCGAGAACTGCGCCCGCTACCTGTCGAAGGGGCGCCCGGTGGCGATCGACGGGCGCCTCGAGTGGCGCGAATGGGAGGCTCAGGACGGCGCCAAGCGGCAGGCGGTGGAGATCGTGGCCGACTCGGTCCAGTTCCTGGGCAGCCGCGACGACGGCGGGAGCGGAAACGGCTTCACCGCCCGCAGCGACGTCCCGGTCGACGAGCGCGACTTCCAGCCCGCGTCTACCGGCGGCGGCACGGGCGACGACGACATCCCGTTCTGAGCGCGCCGCGGCCGCCTAGCGGGCGGCCGCGGGCCCAAGCCGGTCCCACCGGCCTCGCTAGACTCTCGCGCTCGGCGGCCGGCGCCCATCGCCGGCCTTCAGCAGACGAGGATTCTCAGCGTGGCCAAGCAACGCAATCGGCGGGTGACCCGCAGGCGCGACCGCAAGGGCGGCGTCGGCTCGGGGCGGCGCAAGCCCTGCCCGTACTGCCGCGACAAGGTGGAGCAGGTCGACTACAAGGACGTCGGCTCGCTGCGACGGTTCGTCTCGGACAAGGGCAAGATCCGCTCACGCCGCATCACCGGCGCCTGCCGCCGCCACCAGAGCCAGATCGCCCGCGCGGTCAAGCGGGCGCGGGAGCTCTCGCTCCTGCACTACGTCGGCGACGAACGCCGCTAGACCGCCGTGCCGCAGGCGATCCTCCTCCAGGACGTGGAGCCGCTGGGCGAGCGGGGTTCGGTGGTCGACGTCTCCCCCGGGTACCTGCGCAACTACCTGGTGCCGCGCAAGCTGGCCCACCCGGCCACCAGAGCCGCGCTGGAGGCGGCCCGTGCCCGCCACGAGGCCCAGGAGCGAGCCCGCCACGAGGCCCAGGAGCGGGCCCGCGAGAACGCCGCCCTCCTGACCAAGACGGTGCTCACGATCCCCGCCCAGGCGGGCGAGGACGGCCGCCTGTTCGGCTCGGTCACGGCTCAGGACGTGGCCGACGCGATCCGCGAGGCACGCGGCCTGCGGGTGGACCGGCGTCGTGTCCACCTCGAGGATCCCATCCGTCATGTCGGGACCCACATGGTCGCCGTCGACGTCGCCGACGGGGTGACCGCTTCGGTCAAGACTATGGTCGTCGCCCGCTGAGGGCCCGGCTCCCGTCACTGCGCCGCCCGCGCCGGTCTCCGCAAAAGATCGGCAACTAGCGGGAAGGCCGCGCCCCGGCCGCCGGAGCCGGATCTAAAGTCGAGCGCCGATGCCCGGCGCCGTCCCGACCCCCGCTCCCCTCCGTGGCCACCGCTGAGCGCGTAGCCACGCTCCCGCCGCCCCACAACCTGGAGGCGGAGCAGTCGGTCCTCGGGGCGATCCTGATCAGCGATCGGGCGCTGTATCCCGTCGCGGTCGAGGACCGGCTTCGGCCCGAGGACTTCTACCGCGAGCAGCACCGGATCATCTACACGGCGATGCTGGGCCTGCACGAGCAGGGCCAGCCGATCGACCTGGTCACGCTGACCGAGCACCTGCGGGAGCGGGGACGCCTGCAGGAGGCCGGCGGCGAGGCGGCGCTGCACGCCCTGACGGCCAGCGTCCCGGCGGTCGGCCATGTGCGCCACTACGCCCAGATCGTCCAGGACAACGCGATGGAGCGGGCGGTTCTGGGCGCCTGCTACGACATCCAGTCGAGCGTCCTGCAGCGGGCGGCCAGCCCCCGCGAGCTGGTCGAGCAGGCCGAGCGGACGATCCTGGAGGTGGCCCACGACGGGCGCCGCCAGGACTTCCGGGCCCTGGGGGACGTGCTCGACGTCGAGCTGGACAAGCTGCACCGCCTCTCCAAGGAGGGCACCGCCCTCACCGGTACGCCCTCGGGGTTCAAGGATCTCGACGAGCTCACCGGCGGCTTCCAGCCCGGCAACCTGATCGTGATCGCCGCCCGCCCCGGCATGGGCAAGAGCGCGCTGGTCACCAACATCGCCGAGCACGCGGCGATCGACCACCACCGCCAGGTGGCGCTGTTCTCGCTGGAGATGTCAGAGGCCGAGCTCGCCCAGCGCTTCATCGCCTCCCAGGCCCGAATCAAGGGCGACGAGCTGCGCAAGGGACGCGTCGCCGAGAACCGCTGGCCCAAGATCCTGCAGGCCAGCCAGCGCCTCTCCCAGGCCCGGCTGTTCGTGGACGACACCAGCGACCTGGGCATCCTGGAGATCCGGGCCAAGGCCCGGCGCCTGCACAGCCGCGAGGCCGGCGGCCTGGGCCTGATCATCGTCGACTACCTGCAGCTGATGCGAGCCGAGGGACGGACCGACAACCGCGCCGAGCAGGTCGGGCAGATGAGCCGGGGATTGAAGATCCTGGCCCGCGAGCTCGACGTCCCGGTCATCGCGCTCTCCCAGCTCAACCGCAACGTCGAGCAGCGCGGGGGCGACAAGCGTCCGCTGCTCTCCGACCTACGCGAAAGCGGTTCCATAGAACAGGACTCGGACCTCGTGATGTTCATCTACCGCGACGAGTACTACAACCGCGACGAGTCCGAGCACGAGGGCGAGGCCGAGCTCATCGTCGCCAAGCACCGCAACGGGCCGCTGGGCAAGGTGACGCTCACCTTCCGCAGCGAGTACCCGAAGTTCATGAACTTCGTCGATCCCGGCCGCTTCGACACATGACCCCCCTCTGCCCCTACGAACTCTGCGACGGCAGCGGCTTTGTGGTCGACGAGGAGACCAACACCGCCCGTCCCTGCCGCTGCCGCCCCCAGCGCATCGGCCGGGCCCGGGCGCGGAGCCTGTCGGCGGTGATCCCGCGCCGCTTCCGGGGCGTCTCGTTCGAGCGCTCGCCGGTCGCGGACATGGACCCCGACACGATGCGCCTCGTGCGCCGGTACGTCGACGACATTCACGGCAATCTCGACGCGGGGCGCGGGCTGTGGTTCATGGGCGACGTGGGCACGGGGAAGACCACGCTGGCGATGCTGGTCTCCAAGGCCGCGCTGGACGCCGGGCGCTCGGTGGCGATCTACTCGCTGCCCCGCCTGCTGGCCGAGATCCGCAAGACGTTCGAGGACGGCTCAGATCAGTCCTACCTGGGTCTCCTCGACCGGCTGGCCGGGGTGGATCTCCTGCACATAGACGATCTCGGTGCCGAGCGGACGAGCGAATGGGTGCTCGAGCAGCTGTACTCGATCATCAACGCCCGCTACGAGGACCAGCGGTCTCTGGTCGTCACCACGAACCTGATCGACCCCGAGAAGCTGCGCGAGCAGATCACCGAGCGCACCGTCTCGCGCCTGTACGAGATGTGCAGCGAGGTCGCGGTCTACGGCCACGACCGGCGCAAGGACCGCTACGTGGCCTAGCGCGGCGTCCGCGGTTCGGCCCGGGCTCGCCCCTTAGACTGGAACCGATGCCTGCGACCGTGATCGTCGGCGCCCAGTGGGGCGACGAGGGCAAGGGGAAGATCACCGACCTGCTCGCCGAGCGGGCGAACGCGGTGATCCGCTTCCAGGGGGGGAACAACGCCGGCCACACCATCGTCCGGGACGGCCAGCCGTTCAAGCTCCACCTGATCCCCTCCGGGATCCTGCACCCCAACCGGATGTGCGTGATCGGCAACGGCGTCGTCATCGACCCCAAGGTGCTCACCGAGGAGATCGACGACCTGCGCCGGCGGGGGATCGACCTGGGCGGCCTGCGGATCTCGGCCAACGCCCACCTGATCATGCCCTACCACCTCCTGCTGGACCTGGCCGGCGAGCAGAGGCTGGGACGGCTGGAGATCGGCACCACGCGCCGGGGGATCGGACCCTGCTACGCCGACAAGGCCGCGCGGCTGGGCATCCGGATGCAGGACGTGCTGGACGAGAAGATCCTCAAGAAGAAGATCACCGCCGCCCTCGAGCCCAAGCGGCTCGCGCTGCGCCCGCACGCCAAGGATCCGCGCCTGGACCTCCACGCGATGGTGGAGGACTACGTCACCTACGGCCACCGGCTCGAGCCGTACATCGCCGACACCGCCAAGCTGGTGTGGGAGCTGCTCGACCGCGGCGGCAGTGTGATCTTCGAGGGCGCCCAGGGGGCCCTGCTGGACATCGACCACGGGACGTATCCGTTCGTCACCTCCTCCAACCCGGTGGCGGGTGCCGCCTGCATCGGCAGCGGCGTGGGGCCAAAGGACATCGACGAGGTGTGGGGCGTGACCAAGGCGTACACGACCCGTGTGGGCGCGGGGCCCTTCCCCACCGAGATCGACGGCGCGCTGGCGGACGAGTTCCGCGAGCGCGGTGGCGAGTACGGGACCACCACCGGGCGCTCCCGCCGGGTGGGCTGGCTGGACCTGGTGGCCCTGCGCTATGCGGCTCGCCTGAACTCGCTCACCGCGCTGGTGGTGACCAAGCTCGACGTGCTCACCGGCCTCGAGCGGCTGTCTCTGTGCACGTCCTACCGGGGCGTGGAGGGCGCCGAGTTCGACAGCTTCCCCTATCACCAGTCCGTGCTGCACCACTCACGCGCCGAGTACGAGGAGCTGCCGGGCTGGACGGAGCCGATCGAGGACTGCCGCAGCCCCGAGGAGCTGCCCGCGGCTGCGCGCGCCTACGTGGAGCGCATCGCCGAATTCACCGGCGTGCCGGTGGTGCTGGTGGGCGTGGGGCCCGGACGCGACCAGGTGGTGTGGCTGGAGCCCCAGACCGCCCCCGCCGCTCCGCGGCGCTCCGCCCTGCCGGCCGCCTGAGCCGGAGGTCGCGGCCGGCTGCGCCGGTCCCCGCCGGGGATCAGCCCGTGGCCGGCGCGCTTGACCCGCCCGCCGGGAGAACGTGCGCCTCGCCCCGGCGCAGGGTGCGGCGGACGACCGCCATGGCCCCCAGCAGGCTTATCGCCGCCAACGTGATCTGAACCGAGAGGATCCCCTCCTCGCTCCAGTACACGTCCTCGAGCTGGAGCAGCAGCGCCGACTCGTCCAGCGTCAGCGCCCCGCCGACCCCGAACGCGATCGCCAGCCAGCGCTCGAGGGCCTCGTTCTCGGTCACCAGGGCGGCGCCGCCGGCCAGGAGGGCAATGGCGATCCCCGGCACGAAGTGATGGATGTGCCGCGGTCCGACGACCAGTTCGCGGAACGGTCCGAACTCGCCGCGCGAGCGGATCAGCCAGGTGCTGGTGCGCACCGCCCCGAACGTGACGACGAACGACCCCAGCAGGTTGAGCAGGACGTTCTCACGCATGCTGGCGGTCCGGTATCCCTCGACCGCCACCTCGACCGACTGGCGCGCCGCCTCGCCGGCCGCGGCCAGGACGTCGTCCGCCTCGGCCGGAAGCGGGGCGGAGCCCCGGCGCCAGACGCGGCCCAGCTCCCCCGCCATCGCGGCCGCCGTGGTGGTCAGCGCGAGCACCCCGATCGCTGCCGTCGTGCGGTCCAGGCGACGGCGCGCCCGGCGCCGGCGCGGCGACAGCCGCGAGACGCGCCGGCCACTCGCCCGGCCGAGGGTCACGCCGGCTCCTCCGAGAGGCGAGCCGGTACCCCCCGCGCCCGCGCCCGGGCGGGGACGTCGCGAATCACCACGGAGTCGGCCTCCACCACGGCGTCGGGCCCGACCTCGATGCCCGGGACCAGCACGGCCCGGTCGCCCACCCGGCACCCCCGCCGCAGGGTCACGCCGCTCGGGCGCTCGCCGGGCGGGTGGCGGCCCATCGTGTGGTCGTTGGCGGTGACCACGGCCTCGCCCACCGACACCCCGTCCTCGACGCGCGAACCGCCGGTCAGGTAGGAGCCCGAGCCGATCACCGCGCCGGCGCCGACCGGGACGTCGTTGTCGACCGCGGCGCCCGTGCCGATCCGGGCGTCGGGGCCGATCCGGGCGCGCTCGCGCACGTGGGCTTCCTCGCCGACCGTGGCCCGCGCGCCCAGCCGCGCCCCGGCCAGCACGACCGCGCCGGCCCCCACCGCGACGCCGTCGCCGACCTGCAACGGCGCGGGTGCCTGTCGCGGCGCGCGCGAGCGGGGCGACAGGCGCGGCGGCCTGCCCAGGACCGCGCCGGCCCCCACCGTCACCCCGTCCCCGATCACCGTGGCGTCGTGCACCACCGCCCCGGCGCCCAGCCGGACGTCCTTCCCGAGCCGCGCATCGGGCGCCACCGCCGGGGCGGCCTCCCGGTGGTCAGCGGGCTGCGGCACCCGCCTCCCGGCCCGAGGCGTCGAGTGAGCGCTGGAGCGCCTCCAGGACGCGAACCACCCGCAGGCCGCTGTGGCCATCGCTGTCGGGCGTGCGCCGGTCTCGCACGCAATCGACGAAGTGCTGGCACTCCACCTGCAGGGGCTCGATGTTCGCGATGCGCGGGCTCCAGACGTCGCCCGAGCGGGTGATGTACTCGCCGTAGCCGGTGGTGCTCTCGTCGAACCCCTTGTCGTAAACCGTGACCTTGCGCTCGAGCTCCATGTCGTCGAAGGTCGCCATCTGGCGCGAGCCCACCACCGTGAAGCGGCGCTCCTTGTGCGGGTCCAGCCAGGAGAGATGGAGGTGGGCGGACAGGCCGGAGGGGAAGCGCAGGAAGCAGAAGACCACATCCTCGACTCCGGGGCGCATGTAGCTCTCGCCCCTGGCCTCGACCTCGTGGGGCTCCTCTCCGGCGAGATGCAGGACCACCGAGACGTCGTGCGCCCCCAGGCTCCACAGCGCGTTCTCGTCGGCGCGCAGCTTGCCCAGGTTCAGGCGGTTGGAGTAGATGTAGTGGACCTCTCCCAGGCGCCCGGAGTCGGCGATCTCCTTGAGCTTTTGCACTCCGGGGTGGTACTCGAGCAGGTGCCCGACCATCAGCACCAGGCCGGACTCCTCGGAGGCGTCCACCAGCCGCTCGGCATCGGCCGCCGACTGGGCCAGCGGCTTCTCGACCAGGCAGTGCTTGCCCGCCTCCAGCACCCGCAGGGCCAGCGGCGCGTGGGTGGCGACCGGCGTGGCGAGCGCCACGGCGTCGAGTCCCGGGTCGGCCAGCAGCTCGTCGAGGTCGGCGGTGAACCGCGTGTCCGGCCAGCTGCCGGCCAGCCGCTCGCGGGCGGCCGGGGAGCTGTCGCAGCACCAGCTCAGCCGGCAGTCCGGCAGGCGGGCGAAGTTGCGGGCCAGGTTGGGGCCCCAGTAGCCGAGGCCGACGACGCCCACCGTGACGCCGCGCTCGCTCACAGCCGCTGCACCCGCCCGTCGTCCGACCCGCGGGTGACGCCGCGCAGGTCGAGCACGATCGGCGCCTCTCGGACCACCCGGTCGTGGTCGACCTCGGGATGGGCGGTGACGATCACCGCCAGATCGGCGCCCTGGAGGGCGTCGCCCAGGTCGGGCTCGCCGCTCAGCCCCAGCTCGGGCAGCTCGGGGACGTGCGGGTCGTGGTAGGCGACGTCCGCCCCGCGGCCGCGCAGCAGCCGGATCAGCTTGAGCCCCGGCGACTCGCGGGTGTCGGCCACGCCCGCCTTGTAGGCGACTCCGAGCACCAGGATGCGCGCGTCGCGCGTCGCCTTGCCGACCTGGTTGAGCATCTCGACCACGCGGGTGGCGCAGTAGTAGGGCTGGCTCTGGTTGATCTTCCCGGCCAGCTCGATGAACTCGGGCACGAAGTCGAACTCGCGGGCCTTCCACGACAGGTAGAACGGGTCGACGGGAAGGCAGTGACCACCCATGCCGGGGCCCGGGTCGAAGCGCATGAACCCGAAGGGCTTGGTCGACGCGGCGTCGACCACCTCCCACACGTCGATGTCCATCCGGTGGCAGAGCGCGGCGAGCTCGTTGACCAAGGCGATGTTCACCGAGCGGAAGATGTTCTCCAGCAGCTTGGACAGCTCGGCGACCTCGGGCGACCCCACGCGCACCACCTCGTCGCAGATCGTCCCGTACAGGCGCTCGGCCCGCTCGCCGCAGCTCGGCGTCAGGCCGCCGACGACCTTGGGAGTGTTGCGGATGGTGTGGTCGGCGCGCCCGGGATCCACGCGCTCGGGGGAGAAGGCGACCCCGAAGTCCTCGCCGGCGCGCAGTCCGGAGCGCTCGAGGATGGGCACCAGCGTCTCGCGCGTGGTGCGCGGGTACGTGGTGGACTCGAGGACCACCAGCTGGTTGCGCCGCAGCACCGCGGCCAGCGACTCCGCGGCGGCCAGCAGCGGTCCCAGCTCCGGCTCGCGGTTGACGCTCAGCGGGGTGGGAACGCAGATCAGCACGGCGTCGGCCTCGGCCAGGGCCGCGTAGTCGGTGGTGAAGCGGAGCCGTTCGGCGGCCGCCTCGAGGCGCTGGGAGGGCACGTCGTCGATGTGCGAGCGCCGCTCGGCCAGCGCGGCGACCAGCGCCTCGTCGTTGTCCACGCCCACCACCCGCGTGCCGGCCTGCGCGAACTCGATCGCCAACGGCAGGCCGACGTACCCGAGACCGACGATCCCGACCGTCATCCGGCCGCCAGTCTAAGCGTCGGCAGGGCGGCCACCACGCGCTCGCCCGCCCGTCCGTCGCCGTACAGCAGGGGGCGTCCGTTGGGCGCAGGGCGCCCCAGCGCGGCCAACGCCGCCTCCCGGTCGAGGTCCACGAGCACGTTCCACCCCGTGGCGATGGTCTCGGTCCATTCCGTGCGGTCGCGCAGGGTCAGGCAGCGAACGCCGGCGAGATAGGCCTCCTTCTGCACCCCGCCGGAATCGGTGAGCACGGCGTGGGCGTGGCACAGCAGCGCAGTGAAGTCGAGGTAGCCCAGGGGTGGGGCCACGCGCAGGGCGTCTCGCTCTAGCAGCCGCCCAAGCAGGCCAGCGGCCTCGAGGCGCGCCCGGGTGCGGGGGTGAAGCGGCAGGACGGCGGGCAGCGGCAGGCCGGTCAGCAGATCCACCAGGGCATGCAGCCGCTCGGGGTCGTCCACGTTACCGGCGCGGTGGGCGGTGACCAGCGCGTAGTCGCCGCTGTGCACCGAGAAGCGCTCGAGCGCCTCGGTGCGCTCACGTGCGCGTGGCTGGATTAGCTTGGCCACATCAACCATCACGTCGCCGACCAGCTCGACGCGCCCCGCCACTCCCTCGCGGCGGAGGTTCTCGACCGCCGGTTCGGAGGAGCACAGCAGCAGGGCGCTGAGGTGATCCACCAGCACGCGGTTGAGCTCCTCGGGCATCGCGTGGTCGAACGACCGCATCCCGGCCTCCACATGAGCCACCGGCACTCCGGACTGCGCGGCCACGATCCCGCCGGCCAGCGTCGAGTTGGTGTCGCCGTAGACCAGTACCGCGTCGGGTCGCACCTCGGAGACCACCGGCTCGAGCCGGGCCAGCATGCGCGACGTCTGGGAGGCGTTGGAGCCCGAGTGGACCCCGAGCTCGCGCTCGGGCGGCGGGACGTCCAGCTCCTCCACGAACACCCGTGAGAGCTCGTCGTCGTGGTGCTGGCCGGTATGGACCAGCACCTCGTCGTGCTCACGGCGCAGCGGTCGCGAGACCGCCGCGGCCTTCACGAACTGCGGGCGGTTTCCGATGATGCTTAGTACGCGCACAGCGGGGAAAAATCGGCCTTGACGTGGGACTTCTGGTGTCGAACGTACGCAGCACCGTAGCGGCCGCGGTGGGCGCCTCCCGTCATCTGCTCTGGTACTTCCGGTACCAGATCGACGGCGACGAGGTCCGCTAGGCGGGCTCGCGCGCGTCCTCTGGATCCAGCGCCGAGAGTTCCTGCTCGATCCGCTCGCGCAGGCGCCTCGCCGCCTCGGCGGTGACCGGCCCGGGGGCCGGGAGATCAGCCTCCTCGATCCCCGAGACCGGCATGACCTCGCGCACGGTCGACGCCACGAACGCCTCATCCGCCCGAGCGGCGTCCTCTCGGGTGCAGGATTCCTCGCTGACCTCCATCAGGTCGAGCAGGCGCCCGCGGGTGATCGAGCCCAGGATGTGCTCGGACAGCGGCGGCGTGCGCAGCCGTCCCTCGGTGACCCAGAAGAACGACGAGGTCGTCCCTTCCAGCACGCGTCCGTGAGGAGTGACCAGGAGCGCGTCGTCGAAGCCCCGCTCTTGGGCCAGGCGCATGGCCAGCATGTTGGCGGCGTAGGACAGCGACTTGATCCCCTCCAGCACCCGGGTCGGCGTGTAGGTCACGTAGCCGAGGCGGACGCTGGGAGGTAGCGGCGGCAGGGGCTCGATCAGCGCCAGGCGCCGACCGCCGCGGGTGACGACCAGCCGCAACAGCCCGTCCACCGGCCCGGCCTCAGCCAGAAGGACCTCGACGTCGTCGCCGAGCGCCGCCACGTCGGCCGGGAGGCGGAGGTTGACGCTCGAGCCCTCCAGGCGACGGAGGTGGTCCTCCAGCGCAAAGGGTCGCCCGTCGTAGAGGCGCAGCACCTCGAACGCGCCGTCGCCGCGGAGCAGCCCCTCGTCCGTGGCCGGGATCGTGGCCTGCTCGGAGGGCCCCACGATGCCGTCGATGCAGGCCAGCGACATATGGGCCGTGTAGGACTCGAACCTACAACCTTGAGATTAAGAGTCTCCTGCTCTACCAGTTGAGCTAACGGCCCGGGCGCGGCCATGTTAGCGGCGGGGGGGCCGCCTCTCGGGCGGCTCCCGAAGGGTCAGCCCGACGCCGGCGGCGGCGTCGCTCCGGCGCCCCGGGGAGCCCCGAAACCGTGCTGGCGCTTGGCGTTGGCCACCTGGGCCCGCACCGCCGCGCGCTGAGCGGGCGGGGTGAGCGCGACCGCCCGGCGGCCGGCCAGGTCGCCCTTGCGCGTCTGCCCGGCGGCGTACGCGTAGAGCGCGAGCTGGAAGTACGTCTGAGGGCTCGGCTGGGCGTCGGCCACGATCTCCGCGGTTTGCACCCCCTGGGATGGCCGGTTCAAGCCGGCCGGCCCGTACGCCTGGACCATCAGGCGGGCCACGTCCACGTCCGGGTGCCGCGGGTCGAGGGTCAGGTAGCGCTCCCAGGCCTGGGCGGCGCCGGCCAGCCGGCCCCGGCCCTTGGAGGTGAACGTGGACGTGCGCTGGTCGTAGTTCTCGCCCTGGCCGGCGAGCTGGAAGCGGGTCCGGGTCAGCAGCGCCCACCCGGCCGCGTCGTCGGGGTTGGCGCGAACCCGGCGCACGGCTTGGCGCTCTAGTCCGGTCAGGGCATCGCTGCCGCTGGACTGCTGGTCGCCGCGGTCGGTGACCCCGATCGCGTCCAGCAGGCCGCCGGACACGCTGCCACCGATGCCGAACAGGACGAGCCCGCCGCCCATCAGCACCGCGAGCGTGATGTAGATGCCCTGCACTGTGCGGCGCCGGCCGCGGCCTCTCAGGTCAAACAGCATCGGAGGAGAGATCGTCGGGGCGGAGCTCGGCCTCACGGCGCGCCCGGACCCGCTCGAGCCAAGACGCCAGCAGGATACTCAGCTCGTACAGCGCGATCAGGGGCACCATCTCCAGCAGGGTGGTGACCGGGTCGGTGCCCGGAAGCAGCATGGCCACCACGGCGATCAACACGATCGCGTAGCGGCGGGTGCGGCGCAGCGACGCCGGGGTGACGATCCCGAGTCGGGTGAGGGCCAGCACGGCAACCGGGATCTGGAACAGGATCCCCAAGGCTGCCAGGGTCAGGGCGACGAACGAGTAGTACGGACGGGCCTGGAGCAGCACGTCGAACGAGTCGGAGTTGAACGTCTGCAGGAAGTGGATCGCGGGTGGGAGCACCACGAAGTAGCCGAATGCGACTCCGGTCACGAACAGGAGGGGCACCAGGAGCATGAGCGGGAGGGCCACCCGCTGCTCGGTGCGATTGAACGCCGGGAGCACGAACGCGTACGCCTGGTAGAGGATGACCGGCAGGGCGAGCAGCAGCGCGAAGTAGGCGGAGATCGTCAGGGTGGTGGCCAGGGGCTCTCCCACTCCCAGCGTCACGGGCTGGCGACCCGCCGTGCTCGTCGGCAGAGCCCTGGCCGCAGCGGCGTACGAGCGCGCCGCCTGGCGCAGTGCCAGCCGATCGGCCGGAGTGCGCACGGCCTCTGAGCGGGCCAGCCGCGCGAGCGCCACGCCCCCGCTCTCCAGCGCCCGGCGCAGGGCCAGCTGTGAGCCCGCCTCCTGGGAGAGCGGACCGCTCGCTCGGGCGCCGGCGGCCTGCTGAGCGGGCCGGTTGACGATCTGCAGCAGGGCGTGGTTCTGCCACAGGGCGATCCCGAAGGCGGCCGTGAAGGCCAGCGCCGAGATGATCAGCCGGCTGCGCAGCTCATCGAGGTGCTCGGTGAGCGAAAGCCGGTCGTCGTGACCGATCGGACGCAGCGCCGTCGCCATGGGAGGTCGGGCTATTTCCGGACGACCCGCTCGCCCTCGGGCGAGCCGGGCGCTGTGCTCGCGCCCTCGGGCGTCCCGGACGCTGTGCTCGCGCCCTCGGGCGTCGCGGGTCGCGGCGGGCCCTCGGGCGTCGAGACTCGCGACGGGCCGGCGGGCAGCTCGGCGGGCTCCTCGTCGTCGCCGCCGCGGCCCCTCCGGGAGGTGATCGAGTCCTTGAACTCGCGTATCCCCTGACCCAGCGCCCGGCCGGCGGCGGGCAGGCGCTTGGGTCCGAAGATCAGCAGGATGATCCCCAGGACGACGAGGAGCTCGAGCGGGCCAATTGAGCCGACGAAGGGCATCGCGATGTGCCTCCAGGCTGTCGCGAACAGCCTAGCGGGTCGACCGCCGCCGCCGGCCGCAGTGGACGCTTGGCGATGAGCCAGGGGGTCGAAGTCAAGTTTCTCGGCGCACGGCCGATGATGGTTCTAGAGTGTCCGACGCCAACGACAATTCGTCCTCGATCAGGCGGATCGTCCTGTCCAGCGGCCGGGAGAAGATAGAGGTCGTCCTCTCGGACGAGCCGACCGACGAGCGCGAGGCGCGCCCGGCTCCCGGGGGTCTCCACGTCTGCCGGTGGTGCGAGTCGCCTCTGGTCCATCCGACCTCCTGGCAGGAGGTCGACGGCGGCCGTTGGCACCTGCGCCTGCGCTGCCCCGACTGCGAGCGGGCCTCTGAGGGAGTCTTCGTACGCGCCGAGGTGGAGCGCTTCGACGACGAGCTGACTCGCGGCGGCCTGGCGCTGGCGCGAGACCTCCGCAAGCTGGCGCACGCCAACATGGAGGAGGAATGCGAGCGGTTCATCGCCGCCCTCCACGCCGAAGACATCCTGCCGATCGACTTCTGAGCCGTGCCGGCCGCGCTCAGGCGTAGCGATCCACCACGCCGTCGGCGATCAGCTGCAGCGCCTGCAGCTGCGCCGCCGGCAGCGGGGGGAGCGTCGCCCGCGCCTCGGCCACCACCTCGAGCGCCAGGCGCCTGGCGTCCTCCAGCGCGCCCGTGGCCTCGATCGCGTCGCACACGGCCTCGGCCCGGTCCGCGGCGGCGATCTCCCGCAGATCCAGCCGCGCGACGTCATCCGAGCGCTGGCGCGCCAGGATCAGCGGCAGCGTGACCGTGCCGTCGAGCAGGTCGGCGCCGCGCCGCTTGCCGGTGCGCTCGGGCGGGCCCGAGACGTCCAGCACGTCATCGAGCACCTGGAAGGCCAGGCCGATGCCGCGGCCGAAGGCCGCCAGCTCCCGGACCCTGGCGCCGTCGGCGCGGCCCTCCAGGGCGCCGAGCCGGCAGGCCGCCTCGAACAGCGCGGCGGTCTTGAGCTCGCACCGGCGCAGGTAGCGCTCCACGGTGACCTCCGGGTCGAAGGCGTCGGCTCGCTGGAGCAGCTCGCCGCCGGCCAGCGCGGTGGACGCCGCCGACAGCGCGCGCACCTCGTCGCGGCGCCGGTTCAGCGCCAGCTCGGCGAACGCGCGCGAGAACAGCAGGTCGCCGGTCGCGGTGGCCATGGCACGCCCGGCCGAGGCGACGACAGTGGAGCGCCCGCGCCGCAGGTCCGCCGCGTCCAACACGTCGTCGTGGACCAGCGTGGCGGAGTGGACCAGCTCGACGGCGGCCGCCGCCCGCACCAGTCCCTGTCCGTCGTCCCCATGATCGCCCGCCGCGACGAACACGACCAGAGGCCGGAGCCGCTTGCCCCCGGCGGCGATGGTGTCTCCGGCGTGACCGGCCAGGACCTCGCCGTGGCCGGCGGCGAGCTCGGCCAGGCGTTGCTCCAGGGCCGCCATGAGACCGCGGATGTGGGCGCCGGCGGCGTCCACGACCGCCTCCACCGCCGGCGCGACCGCGCTCACGTCGAGACCTCTCCCACGTGGATGGCGATGATGCCGCCGGCGGTCACGATCCACCTTACGCGTTCCAGGCCGCATTGCCTCATGGCTGCGGCCAGGTCCCGGGGCCCGGGAAACCGTCTCACCGAGCTGGGCAGGTAGGTGTACGCGTCGTGGTCACCCGCCATGCGGCCGAGTGCCGGCACCAGGCGGTCGAACCACAACCGGTAGAACCACGAGAGCGGCGGCCTCTGCGGAGTGGTGATCTCGAGGATCACCACGCGGCCGCCTGGACGCACCACGCGGGCCATCTCGGCCAGCCCGCGGTGCAGGTCGGCGAAGTTGCGGGCGCCGAAGCCGGCCGTCGCCGCGTCGAAGCAGGCGCCCGGATAGGGAAGCGACATCGCATTGCCCCACTCGAACGAGACCTCGGCGCCCGGCACCGGGTCGGCGGACGACTTTGCCCGCGCCCGGTCGAGCATCGCCTCGGAGAAGTCCGACCCCACCACCCGGCCGCCCGGGGCGACCCGCCTGGCCAGCTCGGCGGCGAGGTCGCCAGTCCCGGTGGCCACGTCCAGCGCGCTGCCGCCCGGCTCGAGCGCCGCCAGGTCGGCGGCCCGGCGGCGCCACTCGCGGTCCAGCCCGGCCGTCATCACCGCGTTCATGCGGTCGTAGACGCCGGCGATCCGGTCGAACATGGCGCGCACCTGACGCTCCTCGAGCACGCCGGCGGACGGGTGGGCGCCGGGAGACACCGGCTCGCGCACGGCGGCGGGGGTCATCGCTGACGCTCCGCTACTTGAGGGTCGAGAGGAAGTGGACGAGGGCGTTGAACTTCTGGGGCGGAAGGTCCTTGAACGAGGGCATCGGCGCGGTGGGGTTCTGGAGCGTCCGCGCGATCGCCTCCTTGGGGAGCCGCTGGGCGATCTTGGTGAGGTTGGGCCCGGGGCCGTCGTTGCCGTTCTCGCCGAACTTGTGACAGGCCAGGCAGCCGGACTGCGCTGCCACCTTCTTGCCGGCGTTGAACTGGGCCAGGGCGGCGCCCTTGACGTCCGACGGCGGCTTGGCCTCGATCTGGGTCGGTGAGCCCGCGATGGCGCCGGTGTACGTGAGGTAGGCCATGGCCACGATCGTGAAGATCCCGGCCATGGTGGCGATCGGGCGCCGCTCCGGGCGCCGCTCCGGGCTGCGGTCGTAGAACGGCAGCAGGATCAGCAGGATCAGGCACAGCGTGGGAATCCCGATGGCGGCCAGCGGGACCAGCTCGCGCGGCTTGATCACGCGCAGCAGCTCGAAGAGGAAGAAGAAGTACCACTCGGGTCGGGGGACGTAGGTGGTGGTGGTCGGATCGGCCTTGGGGCCCAGCTCGGCGCCCAGGACGATCGCCATGGCGATGATCGCGATCATCACCACGACGGCCATGGCGGAGTCCTTGGCCACCGCGTAGGGGAAGAACGGCTTGCCCTGGGCCTTCAGGAGGCTGTAGTCCCGGAGGTACTGCTCCTTCTCGCGCTGGTTCACCCGACCTCCTGCCGGCGCAGGTCCTCGGGCGTCTCGGCCTTGAGCCACGGCGGGGCGGTCGTCCCCAGCTTGGCCACCAGGTAGAGATGCGCCCCGATCAGCGCGGCGATCGCGCCGGGGACCAGCAGCATGTGGACCGAGTAGAACCGCGACAGGGTGGTGGCGCTGAACTCCGGGCCCGCACGCAGGAAGTCGGCCAGGAACGGCCCCAGGATGGGCGCGGTGCCGTTGAGGTTCACCGCCACTATCGTGGCCCAGTAGGACCGCTGGTCGAAGGGCAGCAGGTACCCGGTCAGCGACATCATCATGGTGAGGACGAGCAGCACCACGCCGATCACCCAGTTGAGCTCACGGGGGTACTTGTAGGCGCCGAAGAAGAACGTCCGCGCCATGTGCAGGAAGATCAGCACCATCATCGCGGTGGCTCCCCACTTGTGCATGCCGCGTACGAACTCGCCCAGGAACACGTCGTTGGTGAGGTGGCGGGCGGACTCGTAGGCCCGGGTGGGCGATGGGTCGTAGTACATGGCCAGGAAGACCCCGGTGACCGCCTGCGACAGGAAGGCGAACATCGTCGCCGAGCCGAGGGTGTAAAACCAGTTGGTCCCCTTGGGGACCTTGCGGAACATCATCCAGCGCAGGCTTCCCGACAGGGAGGTGCGCTCGTCCACCCAGTCCACGACGCTGATCCCGGCCTCCTTGCCGGCGGTCACCGCGGTATGGCGCGACGAGACCTGCCCGTTTGCGCCGTTGCCGTCCCCGGGGCGCCTCGGCCTGGGGTTGAGCGCCCTGGGCATGGGCGGCCTGGGCAGCTTGAGGTTCATCCCGAACCCTTAACGCCCGGCGGGGCGGACGGGGTCGAGAACCGCCCCGGATAGGCGTACTGGCCGATGCCGTCCACCGCCTCGCCGGGATCGCGGGGTGAGAAGCGGCGCAGGTGGGAGTTGACGCTGTACCGGGGCCCGATCTCCACGCGGCCGCCGCGCACCCGGGTGTAGAAGCGGTCGAGCGGGCGCACCGGAGGCCCTCCCGCCACCTTGCCCTGGAAGTCGTAGACGCCGCCGTGGCAGGGGCAGACGAAGCGCGTCGAGGCCTCGATGTAGCGAACCGGGCACCCCAGGTGGGCGCAGCGGGTGGAGATGGCCACGTAGGCGTCGTAGCGGTCCTTGGGCGGGCCGTCGATCGAGGGGTTGTGCTTGCGCAGGTAAACGGTGCTCTTGCCCGCCTCGCCGATCCCCGGCGTCACCGTGACCACCCGGGGTACGTAGGTGGTGTCGGGAAACTCGCCCACCGCGCCGACGTCCTCCCAGCGCGCCTCGCCGCGGTCGAACACCGGTCCCAGCGCGAAGCCCAGCGCCGGCAGCGCGAAGGCGGCGACCGCGATTCCCCCGAGGGCCTGGGCGCTTCCGGTCATGAAGCGCCGGCGGGTCACCGTCTCGCCCTCGAACGCGCCCGGGATGTTCCGGTTTGCGGTGTAGGGAGACTGTGGTTCGGGGCGGGTATCGGGCACGGCTAGGTGGGGAGAGCAGTCGAATTCAATGGGCCCGGAAGGGTACCGTCAACATGGCGACGGTCGGCACAAGCGGCCCTCGCGCAGGCCGAGATTAGGCTTTTCGCGGCCGGCGCTCGCGGGCCGCGCGGGCGGCCGAGCCGAGGGCCTGCGCGGCTCCCGGTCGCCCCTCCCGGACCATTGCCTTGGCCCGGTGGTGGGCCTCGCCGCCGCCCCAGCCGACCGCGACCGCGCCCGCCTCCCAGACCGCCTCGGCCAGATCCCGGTCGCCCGCCGCCTGGGCCTGCGCGGCCAGCGAGATGACGTCGGCGAGCTCCGCCACCGCCTCCAGGTCGCCCAGGTGGGCCAGGCGCGACAGGCCCAGCGCGTACAGCTGGTCGCCTAGCAGGAGCGCCAGGTTGGGGTCGCCGGGATGTACCAGCGCACCCGCCTGCTCGTAGTGCAGCCGGTAGCCCTCGTGGATCATGTCGATCAGCAGTTCGTACTCGGCTCGCCGTCCGTCCACCCGCGGCCCGGCGGCCGCCAGCCTCGCCGGGCCGTCGGGCGCGTCGTCGGCGGGCTCCCGCACGACGGCCGCGAGCAGGGGGCCCTGGTCGAGTAGCTCGCGGTACAGCCGCCGCAGCCCGTCCGCCGGCGCCGCGCTCATGGCACCCGCTCGAACGCCGCGGCCGCGGCCGCGGCCGTGCGCTCGACATCCGCGTCGGTGTGCGCTAGCGACGGAAACCAGGCCTCGAACTGCGACGGCGGCGGATAGACGCCGTGCTTGAGCAGCGCCCGGCACCAGGCGGCATGGGCCGCCAGATCGCACTCCCGCGCCCCAGCGTAGTCGCGAACCGGGTCCGGGCTGAAGAAGACCGTGAGCAGCCCCGGGGCGCTCTGGACCTGGACCGGGCGGTCGCCGGCCGCGGCCCGGAGGGCGTCGGCCAGAGCCTGGGTGAGCTGACCGAGCCGGATGTAAGCGTCGTCGTCGAGCAGGGACAGGGCCACGATGCCGGCGGCCGCCGCCACCGGATTCCCGGACAGCGTCCCCGCCTGGTAGACGTCGCCGGCCGGCGCGATTCGCTCCATCAGCTCGCGGCGGCCGCCGAACGCCGCGCCGGGAAGGCCGCCGCCGATGATCTTGCCCATGACGGTCAGGTCGGGCCGCACGCCGGCCAGCTCCTGCGCGCCGCCCCGCGCCACCCGGAAGCCCGAGATCACCTCATCGAAGATCAGCAGGCAGCCGTTGGCGTCGGCCGCCGCCCGCAACGACTCCAGGAACCCCGGCTCGGGCGGGACCAGGCCCATGTTGGCCGGGTAGGGCTCGGCCAGGATCGCCGCCAGGTCGTGCTCGTCCACCGCCGCCTCCAGCGCCGCCCGGTCGTTCCAGGGGATCACCACGGTCTGGGCCGCGACCTGGGCCGGAACGCCGGGGCTGGCGGGTATCCCCTGCGTGGCCAGGCCCGAGCCCGCGCTCGCGAGCAATCCGTCGGAGTGACCGTGGTAGCAGCCGGCGAACTTGATGATCCGGTCGCGCCTCGTGAAGACGCGAGAGAGCCGGATGAAGCACATCGCCGAATCAGTACCGGAGGAGAACAGCCGCAACA
>Ga0126309_10000241_pt1 | contig 18809 bp, 14 predicted proteins | sample Plot56_FD_92541 | JGI IMG/M metagenome (GOLD analysis project Ga0126309, IMG submission 92541) | Serpentine soil microbial communities from UC McLaughlin Reserve, CA, USA - Plot56 | ecosystem: Environmental > Terrestrial > Soil > Grasslands | place: USA: UC McLaughlin Reserve, Lake County...
ACGGTCATTCCCGCGTTCGAAGGGGTGCTTTCGAGCCCTGTCGAGGCGCGGGTCCAAAAGATCCTCAAGCGCCCTGGCGAGGTGGTCAGGGCCGGCGAGGAGATTCTGAAGCTCGACACCTCGGCGTCCCGCCTGAGCTTCGAGCGGCTCCAGGATCAGCTCTCGAAGAAGGCCAACGAACAGCTCCAGCTTCGGCTGACCCTGGAGAAGCAGCTGAGCGACCTGCGCGGACGGATCGAGAGCGGGCGCTTGGACGCCGAGGCCGCCGAGTACCGCGCCGAGCAGAACCGCAAGCTCCGCAAGGACGGCCTCGTTTCCGAGCAGACGCTGCGCGCCTCCGAGGTCGAGGCGAAGAAGGCGCGGATCGAGCTCTCGCAACTCGAACAGTCGGTGCGCGACGCCAAGCGCTCGACCAAGGCCCAGTTGCAGGGGCTCGACCTCGATCTGGCCATCCTGCGCAAGGAGCTCGACGAGGCGCGCCGCCAGCTCGAGCTCGCCACCACCCGCTCGGACCGCTCCGGCGTCCTCACCTGGGTCGTGCCCCAGGAAGGCGCCACGATCCAGCGCGGCGAGGTCATCGCCCGCATCGCCGACCTCGACGCCTACCGGGTCGAGGCTACGGTCTCGGACATCCACGCCTCCAGCCTCCGCCCGGGCCTGCCGGTGCGCGTGATGCTCGACGGCAAGCCGCTCGTCCTGGGGAGCCTCTCGCAGATCTATCCGACGATCGAGAACGGCGCCGTCAAGTTCACCGCCGAGCTCGACGACCCGCGCAATCCCGAGCTGCGCAACAAACTGGGCGTGGACGTCCTCGTGGTGACCGGCTCGCGCCCCAACGCGCTGCGCGTCCCCAAGGGCGCGTTCGTCCAGGGCGGCGTCATTCAAAAAGTTTTCGTGGTCGAGGGCGACCGGGCCGTGCGGCGCGACGTGCGGCTCGGAGTTGCGGGCTACGATCAATATGAGGTCCTCGACGGGCTCGCGGAAGGGGAGGAGATCATCCTCTCCGACATGAAGGACTACCTCCACCTCGAACAGGTGAAGCTCTCATCGACAGGAGACTGAGTCAATGATCCATCTGGAGCAGGTGACCAAGAAATATCGCACGGAGCGCGTCGAGACGACGGCGCTCGACAACATCAACCTGACGGTCGACAAGGGGGAGCTCATTGCCGTGATGGGCCCTTCGGGATGCGGCAAGAGCACGCTGCTCAACCTGATGGGACTGCTCGACGAGCCCACGGGCGGCAAGATCGCCTTGGATGGCAAGGCGGTCGACCGCTATGGCGACCGCGACCTCGCCCGCGTGCGCAACGAGAGGCTCGGCTTCGTGTTCCAGCAGTTCCATCTGGTGGCCGACCTCTCGGTGGTCGACAACGTCGAGATCCCGCTGCTCTACCGGAAGATGTCCAACAAGGAGCGGCGCCGCGCCGCGCTCGCCGCGCTCGACCGCGTGGGGCTCGCGTCCCGCGTCCATCACTTCCCGGGCCAGCTCTCGGGCGGTCAGCAGCAGCGCGTGGCGATCGCCCGGGCCATCGTGGGCAATCCGTCCGTCCTCCTGGCCGACGAGCCCACGGGCAACCTCGACAGCCAGATGGGCGACGAGATCATGGGCATTCTGCAGGATCTCAACAACGAGGGGACCACGATCGTGATGGTCACCCACGACCCGCGCCTGGCCGAGCGCACGCACCGCGTGGTGCGTCTCTTCGACGGCCGCCAGGTGCAGTGAGGACCCGACGATGCTCCGCAATTACCTGAAAATGGCGCTCAAGGTCCTGGCGCGCCGGAAGTTCTTCACGTTCATCAGTCTGTTCGGCATCAGCATCACCCTGCTGGTGCTTCTGGTGGCGACCGCGATGCTCGATCAGATCTTCGCCCCGCAGGCGCCGGAGACGCGGGGCAACCGCACGCTGGGGATCTACCAGGTCACCCTGCGTGGCAAGGACACCACCTTCAACGGGTTCGCCGGGTATGGGCTGCTCGACCGGATCGCCCGCGGGCTGCCGGAGGAGCTTCCCGCGGTCGAAAAGATTTCCTTCTTCACCGCGCCGGCCACCGCCGTCTCGTATGTCGGCGGCCAGAAGATCGAATCGAGCTTGAAGCGCACGGACGGCGCGTACTGGCAGATCCTCGACTTCTCGTTCGTCGAAGGCGGACCGTTCAGCAAGGAGGACGAGGCCAACGCCCGTTTCGTCGCGGTGATCAACGAAAGCACGCGCGGCCGGTTCTTCGGCAACGCGCCCGCGGTCGGCCGCACCTTGGAGGCGGACGGCCAGCGCTTCCGCGTCGTCGGGGTGGTGCGCGACGTGCCGGTCCTGCGCGTCGTGGCCTATTCCGAGATCTGGGTGCCGAATTCCACGGCCAAGTCGAGGACCTACCGGAAGGATTATCTCGGCAACTTCATGGCCGTCTTCCTGGCGCGCAGCCGCGCCGATTTCCCGCAAATCAAGGCGGCGGTCGACCGGCGCTTCGATCTGGCCGAGGAGCACATCCCCGACCGCAAGACGTTCCAGACGGTCGATGGCGGCGCCGACACGCTGTTCGAGGCGGCCTCCCGGGTGATCTTCGAGGGCGGCCGGGAGAGCCGGCCGGAGCTGCTCTGGGCTTTGTTCATCGGCCTCGCGGTGCTGTTCATGATCCTGCCGTCGGTCAACCTGGTGAACATCAATCTGAGCCGCATCCTCGACCGTGCCTCGGAGATCGGCGTGCGCAAGGCATTCGGCGCCTCGTCGCGCACGCTGGTGGGGCAGTTCGTGGTCGAAAACGTCGTGCTCACGCTTCTGGGCGGTGCCATCGGCCTCGTCCTCGCCGCCGCGGTCCTCGCGGGATTGAACGCCAGCGGGTTGATCCCCTACGCGGACCTCCGCCTCAATTTCCGGGTCTTCTTCGAAGGCCTGGCGCTCGCCTTGTTCTTCGGCCTTTTCTCGGGCGTCTATCCGGCGTGGAAGATGTCCCGGCTCCATCCGGTGCAGGCTCTGCGGGGGAGGACCGTATGATGCGCCACCTTCTGAAGCTGGTGTGGAACCGCAAGCGCGCCAACGCGCTCATCATGCTGGAGATCTTTTTCACCTTTCTCGTCGTCTTCGGCGTCGGCACGCTCGGCATGTACCTCTGGGACAACTGGCGCCGGCCTCTCGGGTTCGACTGGCACGACGTCTGGGCGGTCCGGGTGAACATGCAGGGGGCGTCGGACGACACGTTCACGCCGGAGCAGGTGGTGACCGCGGCCCGCCTGGTGCGCGAGGTGGCGGCGCTCGATCCGGTCGAGGGGGTGGCGGGTGCGATGATGGAGCCGTTTTCCTTCGGCGCCATGAGGGGGAGCCAGGAGATCAACGGGCGCCGCGTGACGATGGACCTCAACGAGGTGACGGAAGGCTTTGCCGGAGTCCTGCGGGCCGAGGTGGTCCGCGGCCGCTGGTTTCAGCCGGCGGACGCCGCGCTCTCCTGGCGCCCGGCGGTGATCGACGAGGACCTCGCCCGCGAGGCCTGGGGCGGCGAGGACCCCGTCGGAAAGCGGCTCGACAAGCCGGACCCCGGGAGCTCCGAGCCCGAGACGCGGGTGATCGGCGTGGTGCGCGATTTCCGCCACCACGGCGAGCTCTCCGGGCCGGGGAACTTTCTCTTCTATTACAAGCACCTGGGAGATCCGAAGCATCGGCCGCCACGGAGCTTGCTGGTCCGGGTCCGCCCGGGAACGCCGGCCGCGTTCGAGGAGGAGCTGACCCGGCGGATGCAGGGAGTCGCCCGCGACTGGTCCTTCGAGGTCCAGCCGCTCGAGCAGACGCGGGAGACGGCATTCCGCAGGACCCTCACGCCGCTGATCGTCGGGGGGATCGTGGCCTTCTTCCTCCTCCTGATGGTCGCGCTGGGGCTCCTCGGCGTGCTGTGGCAGAATCTCCTCCAGCGCACTCGCGAGATCGGTCTGCGCCGGGCGCTCGGGGCCTCGCACGGAGAGGTCCGGCGCCAGATCGTGATGGAGCAGCTCCTGATCACGACTCTCGGGGTCCTGCTGGGAGCGATCGTGGTGGTCCAGCTCCCGGTGCTCGACGTGTTCGGCTCGACGCTTCGTCCGGAGGTGTTCACGAGCGGTCTGATCTTGGCGATGGTCTCCATGTATCTCCTCGCGACGGTCTGCGCGCTCTATCCGAGCGCCATGGCCAGCCGCGTCCCCCCAGCCGAGGCGCTGCGCTACGAGTGAGATGTTCATGAGATCAAAATGAAGCCCACGGTCCTGATCGTCGACGACGACTCCTCGGTGACCACGTCCCTGGGTCTCCTCCTGAAGCGGCACGGGTATCTCGCGGTCCCGGCCGCCTCGCAGGAGGAGGCCCTGGAGGTCGTCCGTGGGCGGGAGCTCGATCTGGTCCTCCAGGACATGAACTTTTCCCGCGCCACCACAGGCGAGGAGGGGATGGAGCTGCTCGCCGCGATCCGCCGGCTCCGCCCCGGTCTGCCGGTCATTCTGATCACCGCCTGGGGGTCGATCCAGCTCGCCGTCGATGGGATCAAGGCCGGGGCGTCCGACTTCATCACCAAGCCCTGGAGCAACGCCCAGCTCCTCCAGGCGGTCGAGACGGCGCTCAGTCTGGCCGCTGCCCGGGTCGCCGAGGCGGGGGAGGGGAGATCAACCCGCGAGGAATTGGACCGCCGCGGCGACTTCCGGGCGATCATCGGCAACGATCCCCGATTCTTGAAGCTTCTCGAGTTGGTCGCCCGGGTCGCGCCCACGGACGCCTCGGTCCTGATCACCGGCGAGAGCGGCACGGGCAAGGAGCTGGTGGCCGAGGCGCTCCATCACAACAGCCGGCGGCGCGACCACCCTTTCGTCAAGGTCAATCTGGGCGGCATCTCGTCGACGCTCTTCGAAAGCGAGATGTTCGGCCACGTGCGCGGCGCTTTCACCGATGCCCGGGCGGACCGCAAGGGGCGCTTTGAGATCGCCGACGGTGGAACTATTTTCCTCGACGAGATCGGCGAGATCGATCTCAACGCCCAGGTCAAGCTCCTGCGGGTGCTCCAGGACCGCTCCTACGAGGTGCTCGGATCGAGCGTCACGCGCACCGTGGACGTGCGTGTGGTCTCCGCCACGAACCGGGATCTCGGCGAGGAGGTCGCCCGGGGGAGGTTCCGCGAGGATCTGCTCTATCGCCTGAACCTGATCGCCCTGCGCCTGCCACCGCTGCGCGAGCGGCGGAGCGACATCCCTCTGCTCGCGCGGCATTTCCTCGACATGTGCGGGCGCACCTACCGGCGCGGCGCTCTGGCATTGACCGACCGGGCCGTGGACTGGCTCCAAGCGCAACCCTGGCCGGGCAACATCCGGCAGCTCCGGCAGACCATCGAACGGGCGGTGCTGGTGCTGGACGGAAACCGGCTCGACGTATCCGATTTGCGGGCTCTGGCCGAGCTCGAAAGCCGGGACGTGCGCGGGAGCGGCGGCGCCGGAGGTCTCCCAAGCCCGGGGAGCATGACGCTCGATGAGATGGAAAAGGCGATGATCGTCGCCTGCATGCGCCACTACGAGGGGAACGTCACCCGTGTGGCCGAGGCCCTGGGCCTCTCACGGGCGGCTTTGTACCGGCGGTTTGAAAAATACGGGTTGGATCCACATGAATAGAGCCCCTCACCCGAGGGTGAGGGGCTCTGTCGGCGGACGGCGTCTAGCGGCCGTCGCGGTCGGCGTCGCCCGGAAGGGCGCCTTCGACACGGTGCCAGGCGTCGCGGGTCGCGTGCTTGGCCTCGTTCCAGGTCTGGCTGGAGGCACCCTTGGCCTTGTCCCAGCCGCGCTCCAGGTCGTTCTCGGCCTGGTTCCAGGTCTTGTCGGCGTAGCGCTCCCGGGACTCCCAGCCATACTTGTAGGCGGGCTGGTAGTGCTCGTAGCCGCGGTTGCTCTCGGCATAGGGCCGCGACTTGTAATTCTCACGCCAATAGGCGTCCTCTTCCGTGGGATTGATGGCCTCGGCAACGCCGTGACCGACCAGACCGCCGGCAACCGCGCCGACCGCGGCACCGACCAACGTACCAACGCCCGGGCCGCCAACCGCCGTGCCGACGGCAGCGCCAGTCGCGGCGCCGGCCGCGGCGCCCGTGCCGCTACCAACCGGATGAACTTTGTCCTTGGTGTTATCCATGATGTTCTCCTTATGAAGAAACCAGCGTGAAAGCCAAACTTCGGCTGCCTCTTCTATTGTTTGCAAAGGCGGGGCCAGCTTCCCTGCGCGCCAAGATCGTCGTCTATCTGGTGCTGATCCACCTGGTGATGGCCGGGATCTCCTGGTTTGTTGTTCAGGAACGGCCGATCCTGCTGCTGGCCGTCGAGGCGCTCTTCGCTATTTCGATCACCCTCGGGGTGATGCTCGTCCGCTCATTTTTCATCCCCTTGGAATTGATCCGCACGGGCGCCGAGCTGATCAGCGAGCGCGACTTTACGTCGCAGTTTCGCGAGGTCGGGCAGCCCGAGATGGACGCCCTGATCCGAATTTACAACGACATGATCGTAAGGCTGCGCGACGAGCGGCTACGGCTCCAGGAGCAGCACTATTTTCTCGACCGGGTTCTCTCCGCCTCGCCCGCGGGAATTCTGACCCTCGACTTCGATGGGCGGATCGATCTGCTCAATCCGAGCGCCGAGAAGCTCCTGGGCCTCGGCGAGGAGGCGGTGGGAAAGCGCCTCGCCGAGCTGGAGCTCCCGCTGGGGGCCGAGGCAGCGGAGATCCCGGTGGGGGAGTCGCGGGTGCTGGCCCAGGGACCGCGGCGGCTCAAGGTCTCGCGCGCCGAGCTGTTCGACCGCGGCTTCCCGCGCAGCTTCCTGATCGTCGAGGAGCTGACGGAGGAGCTGCGAGCCTCCGAAAAAGCGGCCTACGGTAAGCTGATCCGGCTGATGTCTCACGAGGTCAACAACTCCGTGGGGCCCGTCCGCTCGCTGCTCGACTCCTTCCGGGACTACACCGACCAGCTCGCGGGCGAGGACCGGCAGGACTTCACCCAAGCCGTAGGAGTCGCGATCGCCCGCCTGGAGCGCCTGGGAGCCTTCGTCAACGGCTTCGCCGAAGTCGTCCGCCTGCCGCCCCCGGAGCGCCGGTACTGCGACGTCCGGCAGCTCCTCGACGAGATCCTGCTCCTCCTCCGCCCCGAGCTGGAGCGCCGCAACGTCCGCTGCGTCTGGGAATCCGTCGAGCCCATCCCGCCGATCGACCTCGACCGCAACCAGATCGAGCAGGTCCTGGTGAACGTCCTGAAGAACGCCATGGAGGCGATCGGAGAAGGCGGCCGCATCGAGCTGCGGCTCGGCCTGGAGGCGGGGCGTCCAATGCTGCGCATCGCCGATACGGGCCCTGGCATCCCCGAAGACATCCGACCCCTCCTCTTCACCCCCTTCTTCACCACGAAGCGAGACGGCCGAGGCCTCGGCCTCACCCTCACCCGCGAGATCCTCGCCCAGCACGGCTTCGATTTCGGCCTGGAGAACCGGGCGGGGGGCGGGGCGGAGCTGTGGGTGGGGTTCTGAGGGTTCCCACGCGCTGATCTCTATAATCTCTCTGTGCCCACGGAAGTCCCCGCTCTCGAATCTGCCGACAGCCTCTACCGGGGTTTCCCGGACTTCGCCTCGTGGGAGGGCCTCCCGCCGGAGGATGTAGACCTCTGGAGCCGCTTCGCGGCCAGCTTGGAGAGGCAGCGCGAAGAAGCGAGGCCGGAAGCGCTGAAAGCCTCGGTTGGCGTAGCCCTCCGCGCCGCCGCACTGGATACGGGCGCCATCGAGGGGCTGTACACCGTCGACCGCGGATTCACCATGACCGTGGCCGTGCAGGGCCTTGCCTGGGAGCAGATGATCGAGGAGCGCGGCGCCGGAGTCCGCGAGCTCTTCGAGGCGCAGCTCTCCGGCTACGAGCTCGTCCTGGACGCGGTGACCCGCAAGCTGCCGGTCACGGAAGCATGGATCCGGGCGCTCCACGAGACGCTCTGCGCACCTCAGAGAAGCTACCGGGTGCTCACCGCCTCCGGGTGGCAGGAGCACGAGCTTCCCAAGGGACAGTACAAGACCCAGCCCAACCACGTGCGCCTCGCGGACGGCTCGGTGCATGCCTACGCGCCGGTCGACCAGGTGTCCGCCGAGATGCACCGGCTGGTCGAGCAGCTCCGGTCCCCCGGCTTCGAGGAGGCGCATCCCGTCCTCCAGGCAGCCTGGGTCCACTACGCCTTCGTGGCGATCCATCCCTTCGCCGACGGCAACGGCCGAGTGGCGCGGGCTCTGGCCTCGGTGTACTTCTACCGGTGCTGCTCGATCCCGCTGGTCATCTTCGCCAACCAGCGGCTCGCCTACTTCGACGCCCTCCACGCGGCAGATCTGGGGGAGATCCGGCCATTGCTCGGGTTTTTCCGGGATCGGGGAATCGATACGATGCAGATGGCCGCGGAGAGCCTGAGAACGGCCGATTCCTCGAGCCTGACGGAGGTTGCCGAGAGGCTCAGATCCCGAGCACCGCGTCGCGCCACTCTGGCGGAAGAAGATCTATTCAACCTCCAGGAGCGGCTCCTCCGCGAGGCCCTTGCCCTCGTCCAAGCAAAGCTGGAACAGCTCGACCTGGCTTCGGGGGTGTCCCTGGACGTCTCGCCCTCGGGGCGCGGGGGTGCGGTCCTCACCTTGAGACATCGAGCCATCCCCTACCTCTCTGATGAGGCGCAGATCCTGGTCGTTCTGGAGACGAACGCCCCGGCCCCTTTCGCGTTCCATCTCGAGACTCCGTACGACAGCTTGGACATACGTCTCGAGGATGTTGATCCGGAGATCAGTGAGGCTTTGAAGCTCCGGCTGGACGGCTGGGCTCAGCGGCTGCTGTTGGGGAGCTTGCGCCAGCTTGAAGAAAGATCTCGCGGCTGAGCCGCGCCGGATCGAGGAGGCGGCTCGGCTGGAGGATTCCGCGGAGCAGAACTGGTTGGGGGTCTGACGACCGAGGTCGGCGAGCCAACGACTCGGTCGTTTGGCAAACGACCACGGTCGAATAGCCACCGACCGCGGTCGTCATCAAAACGACGAGGTCGGCAAGGCAACGACTTGGTCGTTTTGCAAACGACCACGGTCGAGTAGCCAACGACCGCAGTCGTCACTAAAACGACCGAGGTCGGCGAGGCAACGACTTGAACGTTTTGCAAACGACCACAGTCGAGTAGCCATCGACCACGGTCGTCATGAAAACGACGAGGTCGGCGAGGCAACGACTTGGACGTTTTTGCAAACGACCACGGTCGAGTAGCCATCGACCACGGTCGGCGCCAAAACGACCGCGTCGGCGGGCCAACGACCAGGTCGTTTTGAGAACGACCACGGTCGAGCAGCCAACGACCACAGTCGGCGCCAAAACGACCGCGTCGGTGGGTCAACGACCAGGTCGTTTTGAGAACGACCACGGTCGAGTAGCCACCGACCGCAGTCGTCGCCAAAACGACCGCGTCGGCGGGCCAACGACCAGGTCGTTTTTAGAACGACCACGGTCGAGCAGCCAACGACCACGGTCGGCGCCAAAACGACCGCGTCGGCGGGCCAACGACCAGGTCGTTGGAGGTAACCTACCCGGAGATCACATCGCGTAGGGCATTTGACTGAAAATCACGGTGTCGGTGGGGCAATGCCGCCCCTGGGCACCACGCAAAGCACTCCAGCACAGAAACTTAGAGGCGACGGGTGGATGGACCTTGATATGGCGGCACGACCTGGGGCCGCACAGGGGCCTCACGGGAAGGGTGGTGGCAGGATGGCAAGAGGTGGGCGGCGGGCCGCCAGGGACGACGGGGACGGAGCGCCAGCCGGCGGACGGCAGGGAGATCCGAAGCGTACTGCTGGCCGGCTGTCTTTTTTGGCGGTTCGGGGGGCGGGAACAGGAAGGGGGAGAAGGTACTATCTTGTATGCGGCGGGGTATGAAGGATAAGACCATCATCCTGCAACTCAACCCAGTATCTTGGAATAGCGGGAAGAAAACAAGGAGGAAGAGGTACTTGTGAATAGGGGTTGAGGACAAGAACGAACTCCCTCGCCATTTGGTCGTTCCCTCCCGGCTTCACGCTATTGTTAGACGAGGAGCTATAGGCGTCGGACACTGAATAGAGAACTGCGCTGACACACGAGTTCGAACGATCGCGGAATGCGGCTAAACCTACAGGCGCGCTCGATTTCTTCTTGATCTCCGGCTCATAATCATAAAGCGATTCTCTAATGCGACTTCCTGTTTCATCAAACTCCACTACAACCCGCTCTGTCTCTAGGCCGAGCAGCAGAGCGCTTACGATTCGTGGAAATCGCTGCCAGCATGGATAGCCTCTCTCAGCTAGCGCGCCGTTCAAAGCAACAATATAACCTTCACTTGGGCTAATCCAACCCTTTTCGACGTACTTCGCATGGGCGGAGACCTTGGTCGAGAAAGCCTGCTGAAAGCGCAACATGATCTCCTTCTCTGGAAATGGCTTTGGACCCTTTGGTCCCTTTGGAGGACCGCTGCTTCTGACTGCGTCAGCGGCAGTCCCGGCCATAGGTGCGACGGCCTCAATCCAGAGGTTCTCCTCGGCTACTCGCGCAAGAAGGTCTGGGCCTCCCTCCTTTGACTGCCGAAACTTACGCCCCACGAGCTGGACACTCGCACCCAGAAGCGAGTAGGTGAGGTAGATCTCCCACCATCTCTGGTGGAAGTTTTCGCGAGCGTCTGTCCGTACATCTAAGTCCAGGTACTGCTTACACAGAGGCCATACGCCTTCGATGAAATCGCGGACAGAAACACACAATTGATTTCGCCCCTCCCTGACAGCAAAATATTCCACTGACCCCTTGCCAGCCAGGAAGAAAGACTCCACAGTCTTGCTAGAAGCGGGTTTTCTTGTCATTAAGGACCGCCAGGTTCGCGCTCACTCGATTGCCTCTCCAACCGACACGCCATATTTGTCTGTGAGCGTGACCCAAATCCTTCTTCCGGGGAAGATAATTTGAATCTCCCTAGCATTGAGACTTGGAGTCCGGACCTCACGGGTGACAATCCTCGCAGAGGCACCTTCTTCGCTAGCAATATTTGCCAGAGCAGAGAAGAGTCGGTCCGCGAGCTTCCTAGAATCTTCACTATTAGACTCAACCCAATCTCGCGTGACTTTATAAATCTTGCCTTGCTTGCTGTGGATGGAACCTACCTTTTCACCCTGCTGATCGAAGGCAATCCAATCCCCTCCTCCCTCAAGGGCTCGAACCGTAAACCTCGCACTCAACGCTCTGATGGCTGCTTCCTCTGGCATTCCCAGTGTGATCTGGATCCCGCCGAGGTCAAACAGCTCCTCTGCATAGACCGAGGCCGACAGAGATAATACGAAAACCAGTGCGGCAACGTGCCGAGCGACCATAGGGATTCCTCCTTACACTGATACAGTACTTCAGGACCCAGCCAGATAGGTGCCACGCTCCTCTCAAGTATTGTCGAGTCTCGGCCTTTTACGTGGCGGATGTCCGCGGTCGGCCGCCCTGAAATTTGGAGTTTTTGGCCAGATCCTGGCCTGTCAAGGGCCGGCTGGCGCCGTCCGCTTCGCGGCTACGCCCTTGACAGGCCAGGATTTGGCCAAGGGGAGCTGGGTATTCAGGGCGGCCGGGAGACTGGGCGTTCCGGATTAAGCCGTGGCGGTGCATTCTATGGCGGCGGTCACGAAATAACGTGAGACTCGACAAGTATTCAGCGAAATTCTCCTGCTGGCTCCCGCCTGTATCCCCCAACATCTCTCTAACTCGGCTGGCGGATGGCTCGCACCCGTCGTTCTGCTGCCTTCGCCGCGCTCCAATGAGTGAGGAAGCTCCCTGCGTTCTGGTTCGGCAGCCCGAATAAATACACCTCCGCCTCCGACCGGTCCATGGCCGGCCAGCGCGTGCTTCTGTCGAGCCCGCTTTGAAGGTGCGGGGCTCAGGCCGGCACGAATGGCAGATGCGGCGGAAAGCTGCCGGGCGGGAAGGTGGCGTCCCGATCTCCTTTTCTGAGTTTGTCCGCGGCTTCGCGGTAGGCGGCTACGAACCAGGCATAGGCCTCGTAGAGCGTCTTCCGCGCTTTCTTGGTGGCGGCATGGATGAAGGGAGCTGGTGATTTGTCGAGAGCCTCGGGTCTTGTCTCGGGCTCCTGGGCCTGAACCTGTTCCGCGCCCAGAGGCTCGACTCCCTTCTTCTCCCGCTCGACCGCGGCGGTCTTCTCGATCTCCTGCACGAGCTCGACAAGACGGGCGCGATAGACCTCCGGTGTGAGGTGCTTCCAGCAAGGGATTTGGCTCAGCTCGACTGTCACCCGCGTCTCCACTTGGCTCGGGTCCGGAGACTTGCCGCGCATCCGGGGCGTGTCCGAAGACGGCGTCCTGGGTCTTGCGATCCGCAAAGAACGCCTCGCTTCCTTCGGCGACGTACTCTTCGATCCGCTCCAGACTCTCGCTGATGTGGAGCAGGTAGAGCCGGTCGTCCTTCACAGCGGGACCGCCTCCCGGAGTACTTGCTCCCGGATGGACCAGTGCAGTGCGTCCGGCTCGACAACGTCGACTTTCCGGCCCAGGAGATCCTGGAGGTCCATCTGGAGGGAGCCGAGGTCGATCAACGTGGCGCCAGGGCCGAGCTCCACGAGGAAATCGATGTCGCTGGCGATATGGGACTCGCCCCGCGCGAAGGAGCCGAAGATTTGCAGGCTGCGCGCTCCATGGCGGGCCGCCAGAGCGAGGATCTCCTGCCGTTTCGCCTGGAGAAGAGGGTTGGTGATCGAGCTTTTGAGCACGGGCATGGGCTGAACCTCACGCTGTATGATACGCGATAGACCTCCGGCGTGAGGTGCTCCCAACAAGGGAGCTGAGTCAGCTCGGCCTTAGGGCCGCGACCGGGTCAGCCCCTCCTCTTCACCCCTTTCTTCACAACCAAAGAGACGGCCGAGGCCTCGGCCTCACCCGCGAAAATCTCGCCCAGCACGGCTTCGACTTTGGCCTGGAAAACTGGCCAGGTGGGGGGGCGGAGCTGTGGGTTGGATTTTGGGGATTCCGCGCGCTCCGACAGTGTCAGAGCAGCGGCGGAAACTTCCGGGCGCGCTCCGACACTGTCGGAGGAGCGGCGGAAAACTTCCGGACGTGCTCTGACCGTCTCAGAAGGGCGGCAGAAGCTTCCGTGCTCGCCGTAAAGGACTGAGACCGCCTGGCACGGCTTCGACTTCGGATTCCTGGCTCGCCCGATCCCTATAGAAGAAAGATCTCGCGGCTGAGCCGCGCCGGATCGAGGGGCGGCTCGGCTGGAGGATCCGCGGGGCAGAACTGGGTTGGGGTCTGACGACCGAGGTCGGGCGAGCCAACGACTCGGTCGTTTTGCAAGTGACCACTTTCGAGTAGCCACCGACGAGGTCGGCGAGGCAACGACTTGGAGGTTTTGCAAACGACCACGGGTTCGGGGGGCGGGAAGAGGTGGTTAGGGGTTAAAAGATGCCATCGGAGAAATTGGAAATCCCACGATGCTGTGATTAAAAGGAGAGCATTGGGGAATCTTAAAGTTCTCCGCGCTACCCAGGGCATACCGCAGGCGTGGGATCAGCCGATCCTTCCACGGTGGTGGGTTCAGTGCCAAGTTATAGAAAAAAGCAAAATCCTGGCTTACGTCCTTGGCACAGGTATCCTCAGGTGGCAAGAATTCTGGCGCGTTTTCCAAGAGGATTCCGCTTCGAGCTTTTAGGTGATGAGGTTTGTTCCCGTCAAAGTTGCTAATGGTTACGGTTGTGACACTATAAGCCGGCTTGAACATCGCCACTGCCGCTTGGGCTACGGCCTGAACCATCAAGTCCTTCTTCGCGTGCCACCCGAAGCCCATCGGCAGGATTCGATCAGGCGCCTCATTCACAGAAGTACTCATAACGCACGCGGTGATTGACTCAAACGGGAAGGTCATTCTCGCTACGAGATTAGGTGGGGGTGTTGGGCCAAGGTATTGTGGATTGAGAGTTTGTTCGAATGGCGACTGAGCCAGGTTGGCGAAATATGAAAAATCGCCAGCGCTCTCTTTGTTGGGCAGAATGCTGGAAGGACTCCTTCTCAATAATTGTTTTGGGGGCTCCACGTCAGGACCTATCGAAACTTCCTGCCGATCCAGTTCACAGGTGCATGTTGATGGACCTGAAAATAAACATCCGGCATCGATACACTCCGCAGCCGAAGTTTCGAGCCTTATGGAAGCTCTGTAAGGAGACAGGCACTCTACCTTGGTCGCCGGATCGGGCCGCGCAGCTAACAGAAGGGCCGTCATGTGATTGGCTCCTGGCGGATCATTTCTCGGCACAAGAGCCACTAATCCGCTGAACGCGATGGCGAAATTTCCCTTGCCCTGAACTATCCGCCGGGGTGTAATGCTTGGCCCTTCTTTCTCGGCTATAAACAAGAGCAATGTTGAAATGGTAATAAGAGAGAGTGCGGCTCGCCGGCGGTTCAACTTTGCCAAGAAGTGTTTTGTCTCCGCTAATGGCCAAAGACTCACACTTTTTGCCTCCAGCAGCCAACTCTCTCGTGTCCGCGTAGTCTTACTTGGTTGATCCTGGGCCACAGCCGCTGGCTTCTCGATCTCGGGCACCGCGCTCACTTCGACGGATTTTGGTTGGGATTGGTCAAGTGCTGTCTTACTCGCGGCCCCTGCTTCTGGGGTCGAATTCGGCCGATCTGGCCTCTTGCCGGTAATCCCCCACTGGAGTCGGTCAATACCCCCTTCGGTCAGTCCTCCTCTCAAGTCGACCCAGGTGAAGCCCTTCAGGAAGATGGGCAGCCTAGGTACTTCCGGAGCACCAGGGAGGAGCACGGGAATCACCGGTAGGTTGCGGTCCACGAATTCGGAGAGGCAGCCTCGCATCTCCTTGTCCTGCCATGGGCCGAGGCCATCATTGCCGACGAGCACGGCGGAGGACCCGGTGGTCTCGATGACCTCTTCCAAGGCTTCTTGCCATGGGCGGCCCGGGACCAGTTCCCACTCGTCCAGCCACACTTTCAGTCCTCGCGCACGAAGCGCCTCGGCAAGCTCGCGAACGGCGGGCTTGTCCTTGCTGTTATGGCTGAGGAAGACGTCGAAGCTCTTGGCCATTCGCAGAGAGATTCTAGCGCAGGTCCTGGGGATGAAGGGCCGGCAAGGCGCCGGAACCCAAGAATTCAAAGCTCGTAGCCGCGCTGACAACACTGGAGAAGCCAGCGGGCCGGCTCAAGCCCCGGCCCGGTGCCGGCGGAGGGGTCCGTGGCGGACCACGCAACCTCCAGACGCGCCAACTCTTCTGCCGACCAGATAGGTGCCACGCTCCTCTCAAGGATTCAGTTGATTCCTACCGGCTCTCGCCTGCATCCCATGGAATCTCTCTAACTCGGCTCGCGGATGGCTCGCACCCGTCGTTCTGCTGCTTTGCACTGGACCTCAAAGATCGCCGCACTTTAGTGGTCTCTGTGGAGGAGGTTGGCACTTAGAGGGGCGGTTCTTTTTAGTGGTTCGGGGAGCGGGAAGAGGGTAGGATAGAGACGTATGAATGACGTGCTGCCGTGCCTCGACCTGCTGGAGGCGACGCCCGCGCTTCTGCGCGGCCTGATGGCCGAGATCTCCGAGGAGGACGCGCGCTGGAAGCCGGCGGCGGACCGGTTCTCGATCGCGGAGGTGCTCTCGCACCTCTCGCATTCCGAGTGGCACTGCTATCGGGAACGGCTGGACCGGTTTTTGGCAGAGGAGCGGCCGGAGCTCGAGCCGGACGATGCGCAGATGCACCTGGAGGTGTACAAGACTGCCGATCCGGAGGCGGACTTCGACCACTTCGAGGACCAGCGGGAGACCAACATCGAGCTGCTGCGCGGGCTGCCGGTGGAGGCCGGGAGTCGCAAGGCGCTGCACCGGGCGGCCGGGGAGATCACGCTCGCAAACATGCTGCACGAGTGGGCGCTGCATGACCTGGGGCACATCCGGCAGATCGCGGAGCTGGTGCGCGCGCGGAAGTACCTGGCGGGGGCGGGGCCGCTCGGAGAGGAGTATCGACTGAAGCCATGACCCGGAACGCCGTCCCCGCCAGATAGGTGCTCCTCTCAAGGGTTCATCGAAATTTTCCTGCCGGCTTCCGCCTGCATCCCATGGGAGCTCTCTAACTCGGCTGGCGGCTGGCTCGCACCCGTCGTTCTGCTGCTATGTGTCGAGAGCCTCGGGTCTTGTCTCGGGCTCCTGGGCCTGAACCTGTTCTGCGCCCAGAGGCTCGTTTATGAGCTCCGTCTCGAAATCGTCTTTCACATACCTTGTTTCGTCGGAAGCCCTTGATATTGCTCCCGGCCTCTGAGGCACTTAGCTCTGCGGCCCGTCTGTCTCCGGGACCTCCCTTTCGCCGAGCCAGTCCTCGGGGCGGACGGATGGCAGCCGCCGGGCATAGAAGGCGTAGACCGGGAGGCCGAGCGCGATGATGCCCGCTCCGGCGAGGGCGCGTCCGGGTGTCGCGATGAGCGTGTTGATCATCAGGTAGAGGGTCGCCAGGAGGAAGAGCGCGGGGACGGCGGGGTAGCCCCACACGCGGTACGGACGCGGCACGTTCGGGAGCTTCCGGCGCAGGACGTAGACCGCGGCGATGGCCAGCCCGTTGAAGAACAACAACGCGAAAACGATCAGATCGGTGAGGAGGTCGAACGTGCCCGAGAGTGTGAATCCCATGGAACAGACGCCCAACAGGAGGACTGCGCGCGTGGGCACGCGCGTCCGCGGCGAAATGTTGGCGAGCGTCCGCGGCAGGAGGCCGTCCCGGGCCATCGCGAAGGGGACGCGCGAGACGGTGAGGTTGATCGAATGGAGCGTGCCGAACGAGCAGAACATGAGCCCGGCCGACATGAGCGCGGCGCCGCCGGCCCCGAGCAGGCGCACGAGCACCTCGCCCGCCACCGAGGAGGTGGCCGCGACGCTCGCCACCGCCTCCGGGCTGAGCACGTAGAAGTAGCCCACGTTGGCGAGCAGATAGAGCCCGATGAGCAGCATGCTGCCGGCGACGAGCGCGCGGGGGAGCGTCCGCTCCGGCGCGCGGATTTCCTCGGCGACGAAGCTCACCACGGCCCAGCCGTTGTAGCTCCACAGCGCGCCGATCACCGCGGCGCCGAAGCCGGTCATGCCCAGCCGCGCACTCGCGGCGACGCCCTCGCAGGCGCCGGCCGCGCCGCTCGCGGCGTAGTGGCTCCAGGCTCCGTCGCTGAACAGGAAGGCGGCGATTCCGATCCCGGCCACGAGCAGAACTTTGAGCACGGTGATGACGGTCGCGAGGAGGCCGTTGGCGTGCACCGTCGCGAGACTGAGCAGGGTCACCGCCACGAGCGTCCCCAGGGTCAGGAGCCGGGCCTCTGAGGGCGAGAGCGCCCCGCCGACGAGGTCGTTGAAGAAGATGATGAAGACCATCGCGATGGCGGCCACGCTCGCCGCGCCGTCGATGAGCGTTTCCATCCACCCGAAGAGAAAGGCCCAGACGCGCCCGAACGCCGCTCCGATGAAGTTGTATTGCCCGCCGGCGCGCGGCATCATCGCGCTCAATTCGGCGAAGGTCAGCGCTCCCGCCAGGGTGAAGACTCCGGCCACGGCGTAGGCCAGCAGGACCATTCCCGGCGTTCCGACGTTGCACGTCATCACGCGGGCCTTGACGAAGACGCCCGTCCCGATGACGTTGCCCACGATGAGAGCTGTCGCCGAAACGAGCGTGAGTCCCCGGGCGAGGGATCGCATTTCGTTCACTCCTCCGTTGGTGTCAGGCAGCCGCGTGCGCCGTCCAGTATAATGAGTTCAACCACCGGAGGGCCTCGGCCTCACCCGCGCCCGCGAGATCCTCGCCCAGCAGATCAGATTGCAAACCGGCGAGTCGGCCGACTTGCTCATAGAATCCCTGAGGGACCAAGCGCGGGTGGCCGCGGGCATGGGTCCCGCAAGGAGATCTTTCTCATGAGCAGCGCACACGCAACCGGAACCACCAACCGCCTCGCCGGCGAGAGCAGCCCATATCTCCTCCTGCACCAGCACAACCCCGTGGACTGGTACCCCTGGGGCGAAGAGGCCATCGAGAAGGCGCGGCGGGAGAACAAGCCGATCTTCCTCTCGGTCGGGTACTCGACCTGCTACTGGTGCCACGTGATGGAGCGGGAGTCGTTCTCCAACCCCGCGATCGCCGAGCTGATGAACCGCGAGTTCGTCAACATCAAGCTCGATCGCGAGGAACGGCCGGATCTCGACGAGATTTACATGGCCGCGACCCAGATCCTCACCGAGCAGGGGGGCTGGCCCAACTCGGTCTTCCTGAATACCGAGCTCATGCCGTTCTTCGCCGGCACCTATTTCCCGCCCGAGGACCGCTGGGGCCGGCCGGGGTTCTCCACGGTGCTCAACGGGCTCGCCGAGGCGTGGAAGACCCGCCGGTCGGACGTGGACGCCCAGGGCGAGGAGATGGCCGGGGCTATGCGCCGCTTCCTGGAGGACCGGGCACGCCCGTCCGACGCCCCGCCCGGCGCCGAGGTGGCGGTGCGCGCCCTGGAGACCCTGGGCCGCCGGTTCGACTCCGCATGGGGCGACTTCGGCGGCGCGCCCAAGTTCCCGACGCCGTCCAATCTTTATCTCTGCCTGGAAATGATGGGCGAGCGGCCCGAGGCGGCCGAGATGCTCACGGCCACTCTCGACCAGATGGCGCGCGGCGGCATCTATGACCAGCTCGGCGGCGGCTTCCATCGCTATGCCACGGACGGCGAGTGGAAGATCCCCCATTTCGAGAAGATGCTGTACGACAACGGCTTCCTCCTGGAGATCTACGCCCGCCATCAC
>Ga0126309_10000242_pt1 | contig 18737 bp, 20 predicted proteins | sample Plot56_FD_92541 | JGI IMG/M metagenome (GOLD analysis project Ga0126309, IMG submission 92541) | Serpentine soil microbial communities from UC McLaughlin Reserve, CA, USA - Plot56 | ecosystem: Environmental > Terrestrial > Soil > Grasslands | place: USA: UC McLaughlin Reserve, Lake County...
CCGACCTCGGGCCCGAAGTCCACCGTCAGCCTCCAGGCCGGCACCCGCGCCTCGGGAAACTCCTCTACCGCCACGACCCGCCCCACCCGCATATCCACCGCAAAGAAATCCTCCGCACTGCTGAGCTCAGGCAACGCCGCTTCAGTCATGCCGGGAGCGTACGTGTGGCGGCGTGTCGCGGACCTCGGACGACTGCGCTTTCCGAGAAGGTCCCCCGGGCGCCGTTCAGGATCGGTTCACGGGGATCGGCGGCGGATCCCACGGGCGCGCCATCCATGTGATGCAGGACCAGCCGGGAATGTCGGGATCGACGGCGTGCCACCGCTCGCCCGCCTCGAACACGCTGATCCCGCAATTCAATGACCGCATCTGCCACAGCCGCGCCGCGTGCCGCGGGCCCAGCTCGTCGCCGAGGAAGCTGTGGGCGAGGAAGAAGCGCAGGAAGAGGCCGTGGGTGATCGCCAGGGGGACCTCGCCGGCGTCGCCCAGCTCCTTCAGCTCGGTCTTGAATCGCAGGACCCTGCCGAGGACGTCGTTGAAGGACTCGCCGCCCTCCGGCGAATGGTCGGGGTCTTCGGCGTGCTCGGCCATCCGCACCGACCAGCGCTGAAGCTTCTGCTCCTCCGGCGCCAGGTGCTGGTAGTCGTCGGACTCGCGCAGCTCGTGGATGTAGTCGAGCTCCCGGCAGGGCAGCCCGAGCTCCTCGTTGACGATCTCGGCCGTCTCCCGCGCCCGCCGCATCGGGCTGGTCAGCAGGAGCGTCGGCCCGTGGTTCGGCAGGAAGCCGGCGACGGCGCGGGCCTGCTCCCGGCCCTTGTCGGTGAGGCGGTCGCCGACCTCGGTCGGGATCGACGCCGAGCGCGGGTCGGCATTCGACACGGACTGGCCATGGCGGACCAGGATCGCCCGGGCCATGCGCTCAGGCTTCGGCGGGGGCGCCGCCGGCGACGATGTTCACGAACTGCTCCAGGTGCTTGGTCGTCCAGCATTCGAAGGCGCCGTCGCAGTAGCGCTCGTAGGCCGCCATCACCGAGTCACCGTAGTTCCAGTAGAGCTTCGGCTCGGGGTTGAGCCAGAACAGCCGGCCGGCGCGCTCGGAGATGCGGGCGAAGACCTCGGCATGCGGCTCGCGCCCGTTGGTGCGGGCGTCGCCGAGGACGATCACCGTCGATCGCGGGTCGAGCTCGTCGGCGATCTCGGTCAGGAACTCCAGCCAGACGCGGCCGTAGTCGGTGTACCCGGAGACGTCGGCGACCCCCCCCTCGCTCGAGATCCGCTGGGCGATGGCCCGGAAGTCGCGCTCGTCCTCGAACACCTCGGTCACCTCGGAGATCCGCTCGATGAAGACGAAGCTGCGGAGCTTGCGGAACGAGTCATGCAAGGCGTGGAGGACGCTGAGGAAGAAGACGCTCGCCGACGTCACCGAGGTGGAGACGTCGCAGAGGACGTAGATCTCCGGCCGCCGCGGTCGCTTCGGCCGGTAGCGGAGCCGCAGCGGCACGCCCCCCGTCTCCAGCGACGCCCGCATGGTTCGCCGCACGTCGACCACCCGGCTGCGCCGGCGGCCGCGCTGCTCGTGGCCGAGGGTCGCGAGGCGCCGCTTCAGCCGGATGACCGCGCGGTGGACGGCGGCGAGGTCCTGCGACGGGCTGCTCGGCAGCGCCCGGTCGAGTTCGGCGAGCGGCCGCGAGGGCGGCAGCGCCTGCGTCCGCTCGATCAGCCCCCGCTCGAGCTCGCGGCGCAGCATGCGCTCGAACCGGGTCAGGTCGGCGCGGTCGATCCGCGGCTGCTCCTCGCCCTCCTCGGTCGGCGGCTGGGCGCCGGTCGTCAGGCCGAGCGTGCGGCGGATCCGCTGGACGTCCACCCCGACGACGCCGGAGCCCTCGCCGCGCCGCCCGAACGCCGAGATCGCGAGCCGGGCCAGGTCGCGCATCTCGCCGTCGTTGCCGGCGACGATCGCCTGGCGCACCGCCTCCCGCAGGCCCTCGAGGTCGAGCCGGTCGCCGCCCTCGAACCGCTGCCCCTGCTCGCCGATGCCGCGCTGCACCGCCTCGGCCTCCGCCGCCCGGAAGAAGAAGCGGTCGAAGATCAGCTCGAAGACGCGGCGGTCCTCCTGGCTCTTCGCGATCGTCGCCGCGAGCGTCTCGCGAAAGTCGTCGGGATCGATCCAGGGCACCTTCTCGAGGGCGGCGAAGGCATCGAGGATCTCCGAGGTGCCGACTGCGACCCCCTCGCTGCGCAGCTCCTCGCAGAAGGCGAGCAGCTTCGGCGCGAGACCGGGCGGGCCGGCCTCAGCCCTGTTGCCGTAGGGGGTCGGCAAGCTTCACTCCCACCCGCTCGGACACGAGGTCGATGTCGGTCCGGTGCTTGACGATGATCGAGATCGACTGCTCGAACACGTCCTGGTCGATGTCCTCGGCGCCCATCAGCAGGAGGGTGCGTGCCCAGTCGATCGACTCGGCGATCGACGGCGGCTTCTTCAGGTCGAGCTCGCGGACCATCTGGATCACCTCGACCAGCCGTCGGGCGAGGTGCTCGGGCAGGTCCGGCGCGTGCAGCCGGACGATCTCCATCTCGCGCTCGACCGTCGGGTAGTCGAGCCAGAGGTAGAGGCAGCGCCGCTTCAGCGCCTCGGTCAGCTCGCGGACGTTGTTCGAGGTCAGGACGACGATCGGCATCGTCTGCGCCTCGATCCGGCCGAGCTCGGGGATCGTGATCTGGAAGTCGGAGAGGAGCTCGAGCAGCATCGCCTCGAATTCCTGGTCGGTCTTGTCGATCTCGTCGATCAGAAGGACAACCGGGTCCGGGCTCGCGATCGCCTGCATGAGCGGCCGGGTAAGCAGGAACTCGCGGTCGAAGATGTCGCCGTGGACCTCCTCCCAGCCGGCTTCCCCGCCGGCCTGGATCCGCAGGAGCTGCTTGCGGTAGTTCCACTCGTAGAGCGCCTTGGCCTCGTCGAGGCCCTCGTAGCACTGGAGGCGGATCAGCTCGCGGCCGGTCGCCCGCGAGAGAGCCTTGGCCAGCTCGGTCTTGCCGACCCCGGCCGGTCCCTCGACCAGCACCGGCTTGTCGAGGCGCTGGGACAGGAAGGAGACCAGCGCGGCCGGCTCGTCGGCCAGGTAGTCGACCCGGGCCAGGGCCTCGCGGACCTCGAGGACGGAGCCGGGAGCCCCGGCCGCGGCGGGGGGTTCAGCGGAGGCGGCCATCGCGGCAAGGATAATCGGGGCGCCGTGAGCCCCCTCCTCACCCCCGCGTTGGTCCTCCCGGACACCATCGGCCCCTACCTGGCGCTGATGGTGCTCGGCTTCGCGGTCGGGGTGTACGGCCACCTCGCGCGCTCCCGCTGGCTGGTCGCGATCGGGATCGCGATGATCTTCTTCGCCACAGCGCTCTTCCCGCTGATCATCAATGCCACCCAGGACGAGCCGGCCCAGCGGCCGCCGGCGCCCGCTCCGATCGGCCCCTAGCGGTCCGGTTCCCGCTTGAAGGGCGTGGCCTCCGCCTGGCAGGATCGGGCCTGATGGGGAACCGCCTGGACGAGGTCGACCTGTCGCTGAAGCTCAGCGGCAAGGAGCAGAAGCAGGAGCTGAAGGACGCCTGGAAGCGGCTCGCCCAGCTCCGGCTCAGCCTCGGCGGCCAGCTCGGCGACGAGGAGATCGGTCCCGGCGTCTGCGTGCTCTTCGAGGGCTGGGACGCATCCGGCAAGGGGGGCGCGATCAAGCGGCTCGTCGCCCAGATGGACCCGCGGCACGTGAGGGTGCGGCAGTTCTCGGCTCCAGACGAGACCGAGAAGCGCCACCACTTCCTCTGGCGGTTCTGGCCCGCCCTCCCTGGCTGGGGCGGCATGACCGTGATGGACCGCTCCTGGTACGGCCGGGTCCTGGTCGAGCGGGTGGAGGGCTTCGCGACGGAGGAGCAGTGGACGAGGGCCTACGACGAGATCAACGCCTTCGAGCAGACGCTCACCGACGAGGGCACGATCCTGATCAAGTTCTGGCTCCACATCTCCGACGAGGAGCAGCTGCGCCGGTTCGAGCGGCGGGAGAACCACCCGCTGAAGTCGTGGAAGCTGACCGGGGAGGACTGGCGCAACCGCGAGAAGCGCGACCTCTACGCGCAGGCGGTCGAGGACATGATCGCCCGCACCGACAAGCCGCACGCGAAGTGGCACCTGATCCCCGGCGACTCCAAGAAGTACGCCCGAGTGGCAGTGATCAGGACGGTGATCGACGAGATCGAGGAGGGGATGCGGCGCTGGGGCTTCCATCCGCCCGACCCCCCGAGCTGAGCTCCCGGTGGCGGAGGCGCCACCCGGCCGCAGCGAGGACGGCGGCGGCGCCGAGCTCGACGAAGATCCCGTAGCCGAGGCCATAGTCGGTCTCGAAGGCGCCGACCCGGAGGCGCGGCCGGTCGAGCATCAGGGTCACGACGATCACCGCCGACCAGACGCCGGCGATCGCCAGCAGCGTTCCCTCGTGCATCGGCAGAGGCGGCCTGCGGCCGCCCGCCGACCTGGTGATCAGCAGCAGCGCCGACGCGGCGGTGATCAGCAGCGCCGCCTGAGCGAATCCGAAGGTCTCGAGGCCGCTCTCCGCCAGCTTGCGCTCGAACGCGGCGCGGTACCAGGGCAGGATCATCGCGACGATGCAGCTGATCGCCGCCAGTGCGGCCAGGCGCTCGTAACGGTTCCAGTGGCGGAGGGACGCGAGCGGGCGCACGGGACCTAGTCGAGCGGCTCCCGGCCGCCGAAGCCGGCGTCGGGGTCGTGCCACCAGGCGACCTCGTCCTCGCCGAGTTCCCAGCAGAGGTAGACCTCGCGGCCGTCGCGGGTGGAGGGGAAGTCGACGAGCCCGCGGTCGATGTCGCGCAGGACGATGCCGGCCTCCTGAAGGGCGGTGAGGATCCGCCGGACCTCGAGGAAGGCCTCGCCGACCTGGACGCCGTGCTCGCCGCCGCCGTTGCCGCCCGACGCGTCGGAGAGTGCCTCGTGCGCCTCCTCGTCGGTGAGCTGGTCGCGCGCCTCCTGGAGCCGCTCGAGCAGCGGCCGCAGCGTCGCGAGGGCGGCGTTCGCCTCCGCGGGGCTGTAGTGGCGGCGCGCGGGGAGGTCGTTCACGAGCCGACCGCGGCGGCCCGCCCCTCGAGCGCCGCCTCGAGTCGGTCGCGCAGGAGCCGCGCATCGGTCTCGCCAACCGTGCGGAGCTGGCCCTGGAAGGCCAGGTGCCAGTGCTCGGCCGGCCACTTCGAGGCGTGTTCGAGGTCGCCGACGAGCTCGATCGCGGGGACGAAGCGGTCCTCGGGGAGGACGATGACCGGCTCGGCCTCGACCCGCCACGGATAGGCCTCCGGCTGGCGTTTCTTCCCCTGGGGCCAGATCGGGGCGTGGTCCTCGAACATCTCCGAGGTGACGCGGGCGATGCCGCCGAACTCCTGCACGCCGGTCACGTAGAAGACGATCTCGTCGCCCGTCGCCATCTGCTCGGCCTGGCGGCGGCGGCGCTCCTTGAAGCCGATCAGGTCGAACCCGCGGGTGACGTTGATCCGGAAGTTCTCAAGCGAGCCGGTGAGGATCCAGGTCTTCGCGGCGGCCATCGGGCGATTCTAGGTGCGGGCGGTGACCTCGCGGACCGCAACCGCGGCCGCGTCGGGCCGCGACGCCGGCCCGTCCGGCAGCCACACGACCCGGGCCTCCGGGAGCAGCCGGCGGACGAGCGCCTCGAGCTCCGGTGAGTCGGGGAACCAGGGGCCCCCCTGGCCCTTCTCGGATACCAGCATCGTCGCCCGGTCGCCGAGCGCGACCGAGTGCTCGAGCGGCTCGTCGTAGGTCCAGCTTCGGATCCGCCCGACGACCGCCTCGGGGTCGGAGTGCTCGACCATCGCGCTCACCCTGTCCTGCAGCTCCGCCTGGGTCATCTGGGGGTTGGTCGCCGTCATCGATGCCCGGAGCGCGCCGCGGAAGTCGCGCTGGACCTGGTCGAGGTAGGCGTCGATCACCGTCTCCGAGGAGATCAGCGACTCACTCTCGCGGAACGCCGAGCGGGGGAGCGCGAGGCTGCCGAACGCGACAACCCGTTCGACGAGGTCGGGGCGGCTGACCGCGACCCGGGTGGCCCGGTTGACGGCGTCGGCGACGCAGAGGAGGACCGCGGCGCCGCCATCCTCGGCCTCGAGGACGGCCTCGAGGTCGCCGGCGTCGGTCTCCATGTCATACGGGCCGGTCCGGGTGGACGAGCCGGTGCCGCGCAGGTGGCAGGTCAGCACGCGGTGATCCGGGGCGAGGCCGGCCAGGAGATCGTCGTAGACGCCGGGCACCCACGACCAGTAGGGGACGAGGACCGCGAGCGGCCCCTCGCCGCGCGACTCGTAGTGGATCGACACCCCGTCGGGGCGGAGGACGTGAGGCACCCGCGGAACGCTAGCGCGGGCTCAGCCGGCCGCGACGGCCTCGCGCGCGGGCTCGACGCGGTGGGGGATGCCGAGCTCCTCGTAGCGGCGGGCCGCTTCCTCGGCCGCCTGTCGCGCGGCGTCGGGATCGATCTCGGCCAGCCGGCGGGCGTGGAGGACCTGACTGCGAGCGGCGTCGATCGGCAGTTGCGCCTTCTCCCAGGCCTCGCGCGCCGCGGCCAGCGCCGCGACACCCTCGGCGGGGTCCTCGAGCGTCAGGCCCCGGGCCTCGCGGGCGGCGGCCTCGCCGACCGGGTAGTGCAGCCGGGCGGCCAGGTTGCCGGCGGAGTCGGCGGCCTCGCGCGCCTGTTCGGGGTGCCCGCCCAGGTGGAGGACGACCGCCCGCTCGGCGATCGCCTCGACCGACTGCGCGACCAGGCCGGCCCGCTCGCAGATGTCGAGCGCGCGCGAAAGGGCCGTCTCGGCGTCGGCGAAGCGGCCCTGGTCGCGAAATGTCGCGGCGAGCCAGTAGAGCGCCTGGAAGGCGACCTCGGAGCGGCCCACCTGCTCGCCGATCTCATGGGCGCGGCGGCAGAGGTTCTCGGCCCCCTCCCAGTCGCCGCTGCGCCAGCGCAACGCGCCGCGCATCACATAGGGGAAGCAGAGCTTGCCGAGCAGCCCCTCGCGCTCGGCGAGGCCGGCGCTGGCCTCGGCCTCGCGCTCCGCGACCTCCCAGTCGGCGGCGTTGACCGCGAGCTGGGCGAGGGCGGCGTGGACCTCGACCTGGGACGGAACGTCGCCGACCTCGACCGCCAGGGAGAGCGCCTCGGCGTAGGCGTCGCCGGCGCTGGCGTAGTCGGCCTCCGAGCCCTCGAAGTGGAAGCCGAGCGTGAGCAGGGCGCGGACCGCCTCGGCCTTGTCGGAGTCGCGGGCCAGCTCGACCGAGCGCTCGAGGTTCTCGCGAGCCTTCTCGGCGTCGCCGATCCGGCCGAAGACCCGGCCGAAGATGCCGTGGGCGCGGCTCGCGGCCGCGGCCTCGCCGAGTCGCTCGGCGAGCCGCAGCGCCTTCTCGGACGCGTAGATCGCCAGCATGTTGTCGCCGGTGTGCATGTACAGGGAGGCGGCCTCCTCGTAGAGGCGTACGAGCTCGATGCAGGGCGGTCCGTCCTTGAGCAGGTCGATGCCCTTCTGGTAGTGGTCGATCGAGGCCTCGCGCTCGCCCTTGTCCCAGTAGGCGGCGCCGATCTTGCGGTGCAGGTCCCCGACCCCGGCCAGGTCCTCCTGCCGCCGGTGATAGTCGAGGCACTGGCCCCAGACGGCGACGGCTTCGTCGACCCGCCCCATCCGCAGGGCGACGTCGCCGGTCTTCTCGCCGATCCGGGCGCTCGCCTCGTCGCCGACCGCGGCCTCGAGCTCGAGGGCGGCGCGGTAGTGGCCGAGCGCCTCGGAGTTCGAGTACAGCGACGCGGCGGCGTCTCCCGCCGCCTCGAGGAACTGGAGCGCCTTGCCGCGCATCCGCCGCAGCTCGTCGGCCTCGATCCCCGCCTCGGCGCCGAGTCCGGCGGCGCGGCCGTAGTGCTCGGCGACCAGGCCGACGGTCGCCTCGCCACCGTCGACCGACCGCTCCTCGATGAACCCACCGACCGCGAAGTGCTGGCGGCAGCGCGAGGCCTTCGGGAGCATCCCGTAGGCGACGTCGCGGATCAGCGCGTGCTTGAAGGCGTACTCGCGCTCGCCGGCGAGGCGGCTGGAGAGGCCGGCGACGACCAGCTCCTTGTCCTGAAGGGAGGCCAGGGCCTCGGCGACGTCGGCGGGCTGGGCGCCGGAGGCGCGCAGGAGGACGCCCTCCCAGAAGTTCTGACCGACGACCGACGCGTACTGGAGGAGGCGGCGCTCGAAGGGGGCGAGGGAGTCGAGGCGGGCCGCGAGGACCGAGTGCACCGACTCGGGGAGCGCCTCGGGGTCGATGCCCTCCTCCTGGAGGCGGTTGACGATCTCCTCGGCGAACAGCGGGTTCCCGTCGGCTCGGCGCGCGACCCGGGCGACGAGGTCGGCGTCGCCGTTGCCGTCGGCGCCGTAGAGGGCCTCGACCAGCTGCTGGGTCTCCTGGCCGGACAGCGGCTCGAGCACGATCGTCGTCGTGTTCCGGCGGCCGGCGCCCCAGCCGGAGCGCCGCTCGAGCAGCTCGTCGCGAGCCAGGCAGACCAGGAGCAGGGGTCCCCGGACCCAGCGGGCGAGGTGTTCGATCAGGTCCAGCATCCCCTGGTCGGCCCAGTGGATGTCCTCGAAGGCGAGGACGAGGGCCCGCTCGGCCGCCATCGCCTCGACCAGGGCGCGGACGGCGCTGAACAGCGTCTCGCGCATCCGCTGCGGGTCCTCGGCGTCGGGCGGGTGATGGTCCTCGGGCGGCTCGAGGCCGAGGACGAGTGCGATCGCGGCCGCGTTGCGCTCCGGCTCGGCGTCCTCGGCGAGCAGCCCGGTGATGCCCTCGAGCAGCTTCTGCCAGGCGGCGTCGGCCGGTTCGTCGGCCGAGATGCCGAACTCCGCCCGGATCATCTCGGCGAGGGCCCAGTAGGAGATCCCGGCGCCGTAGGGCGGGCACTCGCCGGTGCGGACGGGGGAGGGGGCGTCGTGGGATGCGACCCGGGCGGAGAACTCGCGCAGGAGGCGGGACTTGCCGACTCCGGCCTGGCCGATGACCGTGACCAGGTGCGGGCGGCACTCCCGCTGCACCCGGTCGGCCAGGGAGAGCAGCAGGTCGGATTCCTCGCGGCGGCCGATCAGCGGCGCGCCGGTGCGGACCCGGGCACGGTGGGCGGGGCGGGGGCCGACCGACTCGCGCGCCTCCCACGCCGGCACCGGAGCGGTCTTGCCCTTCAGCTCGAACGGCGGCAGCTCCTCGAAGACGAAGGCATCGCGGGCGGCCCGGAACGTCGGTTCGCCGACGGTGACCGTGCCGGGGCGGGCGGCGCCCTGGAGGCGGGCGGCGACGTTGACGGTGTCGCCGATCACGGTGTAGCCCTCACCGACCCGGCCCGCCAGGACCTCGCCGGTGTTGATGCCGACCCGCAGCGAGAACGCGATCTCGCCGGGCAGCGTCTCGTTCATGCGGTCCATCGCCTCCTGCATCGACAGGCCGGCGCGGATCGCGCGTTCGGGGTCGTCCTCGTGGGCGACCGGGGCGCCGAAGACGGCCATGACGTTGTCGCCGATGTACTTGTCCACGCTGCCGCCGAAGCGGGTGACCTGCTCGCTGAGCTGGCGCAGGGTGCTGTCGAGCATCGCCTTGACCGCCTCGGGGTCCATCTGCTCCGCGTAGGCGGTGTAGCCGGAGAGGTCGGCGAAGAGGACCGACACCTTGCGGCGCTCCTCGGGCAGCAGCTCGGGGGCGGGGGCGGCGGCGGGCGCCGAGGGATCCGGCGCCGGCGCGGCGTCGTCGGTGAGCGCGGTGCCGCATTCGATGCAGAAGCGGGCGCCCGGCGGCGCCTCGGCGCCGCAGCTCGGGCAGCGTCGCGCGAGCGGCGCTCCGCAGGACATGCAGAAGCGGGCCCGGTCGGGGTTCTCGGTCCCGCAGCTGGCGCAGGGACTGCCCATTTCTGGCAAGGTTACGCTGTCGCCGGCAGCCGGATTGGACGGTTGTTGGCAGGGAAATGGGTTGTCGCTCGGGGCCGGCTGGTGCGAGCATTGGAGGATCCGATCGCCGATGACGACACCGCAGCTAGAGACCCCTCCGGATATCTACCGCTCCCTGGTCGAGGAATCGACCGAGTTGATCGTGATGATCGACGCGACCGGCACGATCGCGTTCGTCAACCAGGCGAGCGAGGAGATCCTCGGCTACGAGCCCAGCGAGCTGATCGGGCGCAGCTACGAGGAGTTCGTCGACCCGGCCGACGTCGACGTCGCCGCTCACGCGTTCGCCCAGGTCAGGGCGGGGCGCCCCCGGGTCCGCCAGGAGGTCGCGGCCCGGCACAAGGACGGCCACACCGTGCACCTGTTCTTCAACGGCCGGCCGACGAAGGGGGAGAACGGCGACATCCGCGGCGTGGTCGCGGTCGCGAGCGACATCACCGAGCTGCGGGCGGCCCGCGACCGTCTGGCGGCACTGGCCAACGAGGACGACCTGACCGGCCTGCCGAACCGGCGCCGGTTCCTGCTCGAGCTCGAGCGGCACCTGGCCGAGCCGGGCGGGCGGGGGGTCGTGCTGATGCTCGATGTCGACGGCCTCAAGCACGTCAACGACCTCCACGGCCACGCCGCCGGCGACCGCTTCATCGTCGAGCTCGGACGCCGCATGTACGAGGCGGTCGACGACGTCGACGTGCTCGCCCGCCTCCGCGGCGACGAGTTCGCCGTGCTGATGCCCGACGCGACCCCCGACCAGGCGGTCGAGCGCGTCGAAGCGCTACTGCGGTCGGTCTCGGCCCGCGAGTTCCCGGTCGGTCCCGGCGTCGCCGCCACCGCCAGCGTCGGCGGTCTTCTGCTGCGGCCCGGCATCACCGCCGACGAGGTCCTCCGCGAAGCGGACGCCGCCCTATATGAGGCCAAGCGCCGCGGCGGCAACCGCGCGGTCATCGCGTAGGCGAGAGGTAGACGCGAAAGAAGGCGCGTAGGAGGGGCCGGTGGCGAAACCGGTCGCGCGTGACGTTGACGGCTGCATGGGCCGTCAACGTCACTCGCGTCCCGTGGATGCGCTGGTCTCGCGATTGGCTGGGCGGCAGTACGGAGTTGTGGCGCGGCACCAGCTCGATGGGGCCGGGCTCAGCGGGGACGCCATCGACCATTGGGTCCGCCGCACCCGCCTTCATGTGCTTCACCGGAGCGTCTATGCGCTCGGGCACCGGGTCCTGACCAGCGTGGGGACTGGATGACCGCCGTTCTCGCCTCTGGTCCGGGTGCCGCGCTCAGCCATCGCTCCGCGGCTCAGCTCTGGCGGCTCCGCGACCGAGGGCCCGCGCGACCCGACGTCACTGCCCCCACGCAGCACCGCAGAAAACCCTCCCTCACGTGCCATCGCTCGAGGCTCCACCCGGACGAGGTGACCGTCCACCAGCGGATCCCGGTCACGAGCGTCGGCCGCACCCTGTTCGACCTCGCCGGGGTGATCGGGCGCGGGGAGCTCGAGGCGGCGTTCGACCGGGCTCAGCTCGCCCGGCGGCTCGATCTCGCCGCCGTCGCGCTGCTGATGGAGTGTCACCCTAGGCGTCCCGGTGCACCGGCCCTCCGCTCGATCCTCGCCGCCCGGGATGCCACCGTCCCATTCACCCGGAGCGCGCTCGAGCAGCGATTCCTGGCGCTGATCCGCCGGGAGCGGCTGCCGGCGCCGCGGGTCAACGCCCTCGTCGCGGGCCTCGAGGTCGACTTCTCCTGGCCCGACCGCCGGCTCGTCCTCGAACTCGACGGCTGGGCCCACCACGGCGGCCAGCCGCCTTCGAGCGGGACCGGTGCCGCGACCGCGCCCTCGCCGTCCGCGGCTGGCGGGTCCTTCGGGTCACCTGGTGGCAGCTGCACCGCGATCCCGCTGCGGTCCTCGCCGACCTCCGGGCGTTGCTCGCCTAGTCGATCCGGATGTCCTGCACGCGGTCGTCGCGGCGCGTCTGGGCGGGCCCGTCGACGCGGCTCAGGTAGGCGTCGATCAACGTCCTCAGCATCATCAGCGAGTCGCGCTGGAAGGCCGCAAGCTGCTCGCGGATCTCGGGCGGGGCCGTGGCGCGGACGACGTCGGCGCCGCGGCAGATCGGGCACCAGTCCAGGCATTCGTGCTCGCCGGCCGGGCGCGCCTGCTCCTCCGCCGGGCCCGGTCGGCTGCTCTCGCCGTTTCGGGCCGGGCGCTGCGAGCGCGCCGACGCGTACTGCTCCCAGAAGCGGTGCGCCCCCTCGGGGCCCCCGCCTTGCTCAAACCCTCTCGGGCTCTGGTCTCGGGGCTCGGTCATCGTCGAATCTGACCTTCAGCGTCCCGCGGTCGAAGCTGGCGCCGCTGGGACTCTGCCGGGCCAGCGCAGAGGGCAGCATGATAGTCCGCCGCTCGCCGCCGACGGTCACGATCAGCTCGTCGGCGACCTTCTTCAGGCCGATCTCCGCCTTCTCGGCGAACGGGATCGACAGGCTCAGCACCGTCACGCCGTCGTCGAGCGAGAGCTCGTGCGCGAGCTCGCTGTGGAGGACGTCCTCCGGCGCCGCCAGGGCGAACAGCTCGTCGCCCAGCCGGTCGAGCATCTCCGGCCCGACCACCTCCTCCTCGAAGTACCGCGCCTCCAGCACCGGGAGCGGCGCGAACCCCTCCCGCACCGCCGCCAGGTGCTCGCGCTGGCGCTCCCGCCAGGGCCCGAAGTAGCCGCCCTCCACGTCGTCGGGGAAGACCCGGTTCACGACCACCGCGTCGGTCAGGTACCCGTAGAGGTTGAGGTAGGTGAAGGTCCGCTGCGCCTCCTTGATCACCATCCGGTCGGGGTTCATCACCAGCCGGATCGAACAGCGCTCGCGGTCGCGGAGGATCCGGTTCATCGCGATCAGGTTGCGGACCAGCCGCTGGACCTCGTCGAAGACCTCGGAGCTCGGCAGCGGCACCTCGAGCGTCCTTGCCAGCGGCCGCGCCGCGCCGACCAGCCGCCGCTCCCACGGGAACACCTTCTCGAGCCACCAGCGGGCGATGTCGGGAAAGCCCAGCAGCCGCAGCGTCTCCCCGGTCGGCGCGCAGTCGACGATGACGACGTCGAACCGCCCCTCCTCCTGGTGTCGCTTGATCTGGAGCAGGCTGAAGAGCTCATCCATGCCCGGCGGCACGGTCAGCTCCTCCGCCCGGATCTGCTCGATTCCCCTCGTCGCCAGCAGCCGCGTCAGCCAGTCCTGCACCGCCGCCCAGTGCTCCTCCATCTCCCGCTGGGCCCGCACCTCCTGCCCCCAGAGGCGGTCGCCGGCCGCGACCGGCTCCGGCCCCAGCGTGGCCTCGAGCGAGTCCGAGAGGCTGTGCGCCGGGTCGGTCGAGAGGACGACGGTGCGCAGCCCGGCGGCGGCGCAGCGCCGCGCGGTCGCGGCGGCGACGCTGGTCTTGCCGACGCCGCCCTTCCCGGTGTAGAGGATCGTGCGCGGCGGCTGCACTGGACGGCGAGCCTAGCTACCTTTGACCGAGGTGCGCGCTACCCTGCCGCGCCTTGCCCACCCCCAGAACGACCCAGACAACGGAGGCTTTTCCCTTGAGCCGAACAAGAATCTTCATGCTGCTCGCGCTGTTCGCGGCGCTGGCCGCGGCGCTCGTCGCCTGCGGTGGCGACGACGACGGTGGCGGCAGCAGCAACGAGGACCCGCAGGCGGTTCTCGACCAGACCTTCTCGGGCGACGCGAAGGTCGAGAGCGCCGACGTCGACATTAGCCTCGACGCCACCGTCGAGGGCGACCAGAGCGCCAGTCTCAGCGCCAGCCTGAGCGGCGCGGTCGACGGCCGCGGCGACAGCTTCCCCAAGTTCGACCTGGCGGCGAACGTCGACGGCGAGGGCGGCGGGCAGAGCATCGGCTTCGAGGGCGGCGCGATCTCGACCGGCGACGCGGCCTACGTCGATTACGGCGGGGACACGTACGAGCTTGGCCCGGACCTGTTCGGCTACCTCGAGCAGGCCTACGAGCAGGGCCAGGCGCAGCAGCGCCAGCAGCAGACCTCGACCGCGGGCCTGGACCAGCTCAAGGCGTCCCTCACAAACCTCGAGAACGAGGGGACCGAGGACGTCGAGGGCACCGAGTCCGTCCACGTCAGCGGCGAGCTCGACGTGCGCAAGCTCGTCAAGGAGATCAGCCCGCTGCTCCAGCAGGCCAGCCAGCTCGGCCTCGGTGGCGGCGCGGCCCTGCCCAGCGAGTCGGATCTCCAGCAGCTCCAGGAACTCGTCAAGAGCGCCACGTTCGACGTCTACAGCGGCGTCGATGACGACATCCTCCGCCGCCTCGCGTTCGACATGGAGCTTCAGGACCCGACCGGCGGTGGCGGCTCGGCGAACATCACGTTCGACCTGACTCTCGGCGACGTCAACGGCGACGTCAGCGTCGAGGCTCCCAGCGACGCCAAGCCGATCGACGAGCTGTTCCAGCAGCTCGGCATCGACCCGAGCGCCCTCGGCGCTCTCGGCCTCGGCGGCACGGGCGGCCTGGGCGGCTCGACCGGCGACTCCGGCTCCTCCGGCGGCTCAGCCGGCGGCGGCGATCCGACCGCCTTCTTCGACTGCCTCGAGAAGGCGAAGACCGCGGATCAGATCCAGGCCTGCTCGGCGCTCGCCCCCTAGGCAGCGCCGTTCACCGATCGGGAGGGGCCCCGCAACTCGCGGGGCCCCTCCTGTTTTCGGTATTGCGAACGGCGCTCCGGCGCCCTAGATTGGGCGCCCGATCAGCCCGGGACCCGACCGGAAGGAGCCGGCATGAAGAGGAAGTTGACATTGGGACTCGTGTCGGCACTCGCCGTGGCCGCCTTTCTGGGAGTCGGCGCCGTCGGCGCCGACGGCGAGGGAGCGACCGCTTCCAAGGCGAACTGCCAGGGGACGGCGTTCAGCCCCGTGCAGCGCCAGAACAAGCTGATCTCTAAGGGCACGCTCGAGTGCACCGGGGACGTCGCCCGCAGCGAGCTCGAGGTCTGCCTCGAGCAGCGCGGCCGCACCGGCTACCGCCGGGTGGAGTGCCACACGGGGTTCCGGCTGCGGCCCGGTAAGTACTCCGTCAGGGTCGAGCACGCCTGCCGGCGCGCGCCGGACCGTGAGTTCCGCACCCGCGCCTTCCTCTTCCTGAAGGACGTCAACGGGCAGAAGGCGCACGGGAAGGCGATCTCGCCGACCCCCGTGTTCCCCCGCCGCTGCTAGCGCGCCGCCGGACGTCCGCCCAGAAGCGGCGCTCGAAGTCGTCCCAGTCGAACGGCGGCGGTTGACCGGGGCTGCCGCCGTCGCCGCCCGGCCCACCGGGCCCCGGCCGCCGGCGGATCAGCATCGCGAGCGCGCCCGTGAAGATCACCATCGAGCTGTAGGCCGCCCCTGCGAGGAGCGCGCTGCCCTCGGCGTCGAGCAGGACCAGCGACGCGGCCAGGACGAGGCCAGCGCTGGCGGCGACCGCGATTGCGATTGGCCGCTCCGCGGGCCGGCAGCCGCGCAGGCCGCCCGCGGCGATGACGAGGGGCGGCAGCAAGAGCAGAAGCAGCCTGCCGGCCACGCCTCCAGGGTACCGCCGATTCCGTTCTCGTAGGCTGCGCGGCGCATGACCGACGGCGGCGGACGGGGCGGCACACCCCGCATCAACGCGAGGTTCTTCCTGGGCCCCGACGGCTGGCCCTACCTTCTCGTCCCGCTGATCCCGATCGCGGTCGCGCTCGAGGTCGTCGGCGCCTCGGCGACGATCGTCTTCGCGGCCTCCGCCCTCGGCATCATCCCGACCGCGGCGCTGATGGGGCGCGCGACCGAGGAGCTGGCGGCCCGCTCGGGCCCTGGCATCGGCGGCCTGCTCAACGTCACCTTCGGCAACGCGCCGGAGCTGATCATCGCCCTCTTCGCGCTGGCCGAGGGCCTCCAGGAGGTCGTCAAGGCCTCGATCATCGGCTCAATCCTGGGCAACATCCTGCTGGTGTTGGGGGCGGCGATGCTGGTTGGCGGGATCGGCCGCGAGAAGCAGACCTTCAGCCCCGTCGGGGCCAGCTCCCAGGCGACGATGCTGCTGCTCGCCGCCACGGCGATGGTCATGCCGGCGATCTTCGAGCTCGTCGAGGGCAAGGGACTGCCCCAGCCCGGCGCCGAGATCGTCAACTACGGCTCGACCGTCGAGCACCTCTCGCTCGCGGTCGCGATCGTCCTGATCCTCTCCTACGGCGCCGGTCTCGTCTTCTCTCTCCGCACCCACCGCGACGTGTTCAATCCGCCGTACGAGCAGGAGCACGACACCTGGGGCTGGAGCGCCCGGACCGCCGTGATCGCGCTCGCCGTCGCCGGCGTCCTGGTCGGCCTGATGTCCGAGGTCCTGGTCGGCTCGATCAGCGAGGCCTCGGAGTCGGTCGGCCTGTCCGAGTTCTTCATCGGCGTGATCGTCGTCGCGGTGGTCGGCAACGCCGCCGAGCACTGGGTCGCGGTCCTGGTCGCCCGGAAGGACAAGATGGACCTGGCGGTCAACATCGCGATCGGGTCGAGCGCGCAGGTCGCGCTGTTCGTCGCGCCCGTGCTCGTGATCGCCTCCTTTTTCTTCGGCGTGGGGCCGATGGCGCTGGTCTTCAACGGGTTCGAGCTCGGGGCGGTACTGCTGGCGATCCTCGTCGCGCAGTACGTGACACACGACGGCGAGTCGAACTGGTTCGAGGGCGTCCAGCTCCTGGCGCTCTATCTGATCCTGGGGATCGCGTTCTTCTACGCCTGACGCCGGCGAGGCACAAGGCCTCCCGTAGGCTCGCCTAATGGAACTGGCCCTGCTCGCGGTGAGCTTCGCCGTGATCCTCTCCGGCGCGCTGCTGTTCACCAACGCCGTGGAGTGGGCGGGCCATCGGCTGTCGCTCGGCGAGGGCGCGGTAGGCAGCCTGCTCGCCGCGGTCGGCACCGCGATGCCGGAGACGCTGATCCCGATCGTCGCCGTGGTCGGCGGCGGCGAGGGGTCCGAGGACGTCGCGATCGGCGCGATCGTCGGGGCCCCCTTCCTGCTGGCGACGATCGCGATGGCGCTCGTCGGCTTCTCGGCGCTCGCCTACCGCAACCGGCGCGAGCAGGGGCGTCGTCTCGCCGCGCACGCCGAGACGCTCGAGCGCGACCTCACGTTCTTCGTCGTCTTCTTCGCGCTCGCGCTCGCCGTCGGCTGGGGCATGCCGCTCGGCCTGCGGATCGCCGCCGCGGTCGCGTTCGCCGCCGCCTACGGCGTCTACGTGCGGGTGACGCTCACCGGCGGCGGCGAGACGCAGCCGGAGAGCAGTCTCAAGCCGCTCACGATCGACCCCCGCAATCGCGACGAGCCGCCGACCGGCCTGGTCGTCGTGCAGCTCCTGATCGGGCTCGGCGCGATGGTCGGCGGCGCCCACCTCTTCGTCGAGGAGCTGCTCCACGTCGCCGAGGACCTCGGCGTCGAGGCGCTCGTCCTCTCGCTCGTCCTGGCGCCGCTGGCCACCGAGCTGCCCGAGAAGGCGAACAGCTTCTTCTGGGTCCGCGAGGGGAAGGACGCGCTGGCCCTGGGCAACATCACCGGCGCCATGGTCTTCCAGTCGACGATCCCGATCGCGGTCGGCCTGCTCTTCACCGACTGGCAGCTCGACCGCTTCGCGGTCGCCTCGATCGTCCTCGGCCTGCTCGGCGGGGTCGTTGCCTACTGGGCGCTTCACCGCCGCCAGCGCTATGACGCTGGCGCGATCATCGCCTGGGGCGCGCTCTACGCCGCCTTCCTGCTCGTCGTCCTGCTCGCCTGACGCCGCCGACTGGACGACTTTCGTCGTCAATACGCCGAAGAAAGTCGTCCGCAGGGGGTAATCCAGGGGTGACGCATGAACGAGCGCGACGTCCACATCCCCGCCTGGGCGCTGCCCTTCGTCGTGCTCGCGATCGCGGTGCCGGTGATCGCCGCCTTCGCGGTCGGCGGGCCGGGACTCGGCCTCATGATCGGAGCGGTCGCCGCTGTCGTCGTCGTGGTCTTCGCCGCCCGGCTCGTGCCGCGCGGGCAGATCGCGCCCCGGGCCGGCGATGGGCGGCGCCGGCTCCTCGTCGTCGCCGCCGTGCCGATCGACCAGCCGGAGGCGATCCGGCGCATCGCCGCCGAGGCGGAGGCCGGGGAGGCCGAGGTGCGCGTGCTCGCGCCGGCCAGGTTCGCGTTCCTCGACCGCTGGGCCAGCGACGTCGGACCCGCCCGCGACCAGGCCCAGCGCGACCTCGTGATCAGCGTCGCCAACCTCGGCAAGGCCCAGGTGGAGGCCGACGCGCGGGTCGGCGACGAGGGAGTCGTCCAGGCGGTCGAGGACCAGCTCGCCGACTACCCGGCGACGGAGGTGATCCTTGCGACCGGGGAGCCGGGTTCCGATCCGCAGGGCGCCGAGGCGGCACGGGAGCTAGCCGAGCGGCTCAGCGTCCCGTTCAAGCACATCGTCGTTCCGGGTCAGCCGGCCTAGGCGGCGCCGACGGCGTCGCCGGGCCGGATCGTCCCGCCGGCGACGATGTCTGCCCGCAGGCCCCCGCGCCCCTCCAGCCCCGCCTTCGTGCCCGGCTCGGTCAGGCGCTCGAGGTGGGCGCATGGGTCGCAGAGCCGGTCGCCCTGGCATTCGACCTCGCCGACGAAGAAGCGCCTGCCGACCAGCGAGTTCAGGTCGATGCCGCGGGTCAGGACGTTGCGGCGTGACGCCGCGGGCTCGAGGTCGATCCCGTGGCCGGTGGCGAGCC
>Ga0126309_10000243_pt1 | contig 18676 bp, 21 predicted proteins | sample Plot56_FD_92541 | JGI IMG/M metagenome (GOLD analysis project Ga0126309, IMG submission 92541) | Serpentine soil microbial communities from UC McLaughlin Reserve, CA, USA - Plot56 | ecosystem: Environmental > Terrestrial > Soil > Grasslands | place: USA: UC McLaughlin Reserve, Lake County...
CTCGAGGTCGAGGCGCGCGAGGTGGACCAGCCGGCGGCCGGCGACGAGGACCTCTCGAGCCCCTATGTGCGCGAGGGGGAGCTCGACGTGTCGCGCTGGGCGCGGGACGCGATCATCCTGGCGTTGCCGCCCCAGCTGCTCTGCCGCGGCGATTGCGCCGGGCTCTGCGCGGTCTGCGGGGAGAGCCTCAACGACGCCGACCCCCGCGTGCACGAGCACGCCGAGGCCGGCGATCCCCGCTGGGCGAAGCTGCGGGAGCTCCAGGGGGAGTAGGGGCGGCCTGGCTCTTCAGCTCCTCGTAGTCGGCGCCGACGTCGTCGGTCGTCAGGAAGACGGCGCCGGCCAATCCCTTGCCCATGAGGTCACGGACGTGGCCGGCTGTCGCTTCCTCCATACGCCAGCGGGGGTGGGGGCGCGGACGTGGGTGTTCTTGCCTGCAGAGCCGTGCCAGGGACGTCACGAATGGCCCGCTACCATCCCGGCCCTCATGGCGGTCCCGAAGAAGCGACAGTCCAGGACCCGGCGCGACAAGCGGCGCGCAAACCACAAGGCGGCGGTGCCGCCGGTGAACGAGTGCCCGCGCTGCCACAGCCCGCGGCTGCCCCATCGGGTCTGCCCGACCTGCGGCACCTACGCCGGCCGTGAGGTCATCCGCCATGACGTCGGCGAGGCCGCTCGGCCCGCCGGCCAGACGGAGGAGTAGGTGAACGGCCCGGGGGGGCCGGCCGAACGCAGCGACCGCGCCGCCGCGCCGACGGTCGCGCTCGACGGCTTCGGCGCCGAGCAGGGCTTCGACGTGCTCGCCGAAGGCGCGCGGCGCGCCGCCGCCGACGGCATCTCGGTCCGCGTCTTCGGCCCCCCGGACGGCCTCGCCCTCGACGGCGCGGACGGCGTCGAGCTCATCCCCACGTGCGAGCGGATCGGCAATGAGGACGACGCCGTCGCCGCCGTCCGGTCCCGCCCCGACGCCTCGATCGTCCGCGCCGCCGCAGATGTCGCCGCCGGGCCCGCTGATGCGCTGGCGACGGTGGGCTCGACCGGCGCGGCGATGGCCGCCGCCACCTTCGGTCTGCGCCGCCTGCACGGCGTCCAGCGCCCTGCCCTTGCGGTCCGCGTGCCTGCCCCCGGCGCCCCGGTCCTCTTCCTCGACGTCGGCGCGAACGTCGGGGTCCGCGCCCAGCACCTCGTTCAGTTCGCCTTCCTCGGTGCTGCCTTCAGCGCCGCCGTGCTCGGCGTCGCGGACCCGCGCGTCGGCCTGCTCTCGGTCGGCGAGGAGGCGGGCAAGGGGACCGACGAGGTCATCGCCGCCGGCGAGCGCCTCGCCTCCTCCGTCGGCATCGACTACGTCGGCAACGTCGAGGGCCGCGACATCCCCGCCGGCGCAGCCGACGTCGTCGTCACCGACGGCTTCACCGGCAACGTTGCCCTGAAGCTGATGGAGGGCACGGTGAAGGTCGTCACCGGCGCGATCCGCGATGCGGCCCGCTCGAACCCGGTCGCCGCCGTCGGCGGCCTGATGATGCGCCCCGCCCTCGGCGGCCTCCGCCGCGAGCTCGACCCCGACACGACCGGCGGCGCCATCCTGCTTGGGCTCCGCGGCATCGCGGTCGTCGGCCACGGCAGCTCTGGCCCCGACGGCATCGCCAACGCGGTCCGCTTGGCCGCTCGCGCCGCCGAGGCCGACGCCGTCGGCCGCACCGCCGCCCTACTCGAGCGCGCCGGCGCCACCCGCCGGGCGCTTGCCGACTCCTCCCCCCGTGATAGGAAGGACGCGCGATGACACGCGAAGAGGTCATATCCCTTGTCCGCGGGCACCTAGCCGAGGAGCTCGAGCTGGAGCCCGGCGAGGTCACCGAGCAGGCCCGCTTCAAGGAGGACCTCGACGCCGACTCGCTCGACCTGTATGAGCTCGTGATGGAGCTCGAGGACCGCTACGGGATCTCCGTCTCCGAGGAACAGGCGGCCGGCATCAAGACGGTCGGCGACGCGGTGGAGTTCGTCCTCGCCCACGCTCCGGCCGCCGGTTGAAGACGCTCTCCGAGCTGATTGACGACCTGCCCGCCGACCTCCGGGGGCAGGCGCTCACCCACTCCTCCTGGACCGACGACCGCGCCGCCTCCTACGAGCGCCTCGCGTTCCTCGGCGACAGCATCCTCGGCCTCTCCGTGGCGGCAGAGGTCTTCGCCCGCTTCCCCGACGAGGACTCCGGGCACCTGACCAAGATTCACAACCAGGCGGTCAGCGGCGTCTCCTGTGCCGAGGTCGGCCGCTCCCTCGGCGTCCCCGAGATGCTCGGCGAGAGCGAGCGCGGCGTCGATGCAGGCGGCATCCCGGCCGAGGTCCTGCTCGAGGGCGAGAGGCCGCTGCCCGAGGTCACCGAGGCCCTCATCGGCGCCTGCTTCCTCGCCTTCGGCTTCGAGGCCACCGCCGCCGCGGTCGCCGAGGCCTTCGCGCCCCGGGTCGACCTCGCCGCCGAGACCAGGATCGACTTCAAGTCCGCCCTCCAGGAGCTCCTCGCCCGGCGGGGCGCCCGCGTAACCTACGAGATCGTAGGCGAGGCGGGCCCCCCTCATGAGCGCACCTTCGAGGTCGCCGCGATGCTCAAGGACGAGGAGGTGGGCCGGGGATCGGGTCGAAGCAAGAAGGCGGCGGAGCAGATCGCCGCCGAGCAGGCCCTCGAGCATCTCGACGACTGACGCCGACCGGTTCGCGTCCGACCCAACCAGCACGCTAAGGCCCCTCGATGCACCTGAAATCGATCACCCTGAAGGGGTTCAAGTCGTTCCCCGAACGGACGAGGCTGCAGTTCTCGCCAGGCGTCAGCGTGATCGTGGGCCCGAACGGGTCGGGCAAGTCGAACATCACCGACGCCGTCCTCTGGGCGCTCGGCGAGCAGAGCCCCGGAGCGGTCCGCGGCGCCTCGATGCAGGACGTCATCTCCGCCGGGGGCAAGGGGATCGGCCAGCGGCGTCAGGCGGAGGTCGAGGTCGTGATCGACAACTCCGACGGGCGCGCCGCCTCCGAGTTCTCCGAGATCGCGATCGAGCGCCGTCTCGACCGCGGCGGCGACGGCGGCTACCGGCTGAACGGCGCCCGCTGCCGGCTGGTCGACGTGGTCGAGGTCCTCTCCGACACGAACCTCGGCCGCGAGATGCACTCCGTCATCAGCCAGGGGCGGGTCGAGTCGATCATCCACTCGAAGCCGCGCGAGCGGCGCCTGCTGATCGAGGAGGCGGCCGGCCTCGGCAAGCACCGCAAGCGCCGCCGCCGCGCCGAGCTAAAGCTGGCGGCCACGCGCGACAACCTCGACCGCGCCCTCGACGTCGAGCGCGAGGCGCGCTCGCGCCTTCGCCCGCTGAAGCGCCAGGCTCAGGCGGCCGAGCTGGGGGAGAGGATCGAGCTCGAGGAGCTCGGCCTGCGTGGGCAGCTTGTCGCCGAGGAGCTCCGCTTCGGTCAGGACCGGCTCGCCGCCGCCGAGAGGACCGCCGCGGCCGCCCGCGCGGCGCGCGAGAAGGTCGAGGCCGAGCTCGAAGAGGTAAGCGCCAAACGGCGCGCCGCCGAGGAGAAGTTCGCTGCCCGCGACCGCGAGCGCACCCGGGCGTGGGGCTTCCTCACCGCCCTGCGCGGCCGCCAGGAGCGCCTTGCCGTCCGCGCCTCGCATCTTTCCGACCGGGCGATCGAGCTCGAAGGTCCCCTGCAGGCTCTTCGCGCCGAACTCGGCCCGCTGACCCTCGACTTCGGCGCCGACGCCTCGGAGCCGTCGGCCCGGGCCCGCCGCCTCGAGGAGGAGCTGAGCGAGATCGAGTCCGGCCTCGCCGCAGCGAGCGACGACCTCGCCCGGGTCCGCGCCGACGGCTCCGAGGCCGGCCGTGCCGCCGCGCTGGGCGCTGTCCGGGCCGGCGCCGACCGCGCTTCGCGTCACGCCCGCCGCGCCGAGGGCCTGCTCGGCGAGCGCCGGCGCGAGCAGCTCCGGGCCAGGCTGTCGGCCGCCGAAGGCCTGCTCGGCGAGGTTCGCGCCGCCGCCGCGGCGGTCGAGGCGACCGGCGCCGCGGTCCGCGCGCGGGTCGAGGCCGCCGAGGGGCGGGTCGTCGGCGGCGAAGGAGAGGGCGACGCCCTGGCCGAGGAGATGCGCGCCTGCTCTCAGCGCGAATACGAGCTCCAGGCGCAGATGAAGACCGCCTCCGACGAGCTGACGAAGTTCGAGGTCGAGGCCGCCCACCTGGGCGACCGCCGCGCCGAGGCCGCCCGCGAGCTGGCCGAGATCGGCGAGAAGCTAGGCGAGGTCATCGCCCCGGCCGAGCGTCCGCTGGAGGAGGGCGAGCGCGAGGAGATCGGCCGCCGCCTGGAGCGGTTGGAGCGTCGGCGCGCTCAGATCGGCCCGGTCAACCCGCTTGCCGAGCGCGAGTATGAGGACGCCCGCGAGCACGTCGCCGAGCTCGAGGGCCAGCGGGCCGACGTCGAGCGCAGCATGTCCGAGCTTGAGAGCCTCATCCGCGACATCGACCGCGAGATCGAGCGCGCCTTCGAACACACCTTCGAGGCCACCGCCCGCAACTTCGAGGAGATGGTTGAGCACCTCTTTCCCGGCGGGCGCGGCCGGCTCCGCCGGGTGAGCCTGCGGCCGGTCGCCGACGAGCCCGCCGAGCAGGAAGCGGAGGAGCGCGAGGAGCTCGGCGTCGAGATCGAGGTCACACCGGCCGGCAAGTCGACCCGCAAGCTCTCCCTGCTCTCCGGGGGCGAGAAGTCCCTGGTCGCCCTGGCCTTCGTCTTCGCCGTCTTCCTGGCGCGGCCCTGCCCGTTCTACATCCTCGACGAGGTGGAGGCCGCGCTCGACGACGCCAACATCGACCGTTTCCTCCAGCTCGTCCGCCAATTCTCGGACCGCGCTCAGTTCGTCATCGTCACTCACCAGAAGCGCACGATGGACGCCGCCGACGTCCTCTACGGGGTCAGCATGGGCGGCGACGGCGTCACGAAGGTCGTCTCGAAGCGGCTGCCGCGCGAGGAGGCCGACGCGGCCCCGCGCCCCTTCGCCGGCATCGCCGCGGACGAGGAGGCCGAGGCTCTGGCCACGGTCCCGGCCCCCGCCGGCAGCGCCGCTCGCGCGGCCGGCAAGGCCGAGCGAGCCGCCTGACAGGGCGACCGCCCGGCCCTGCTCGTCACGTAGCCTGCCCCGTCCAATGGCGACGAGCTGGCAGGAGATCCTCGACCTCGGCGACCGGCCGGCGCCGGCCGGCGGCGAGGTCCCTGAGGAGGCGGCGGGGGAACGGCGCGGCGTTTTCAGCCGGCTGCGCGAGAGCCTCTCGAAGAGCCGCCGGGCGCTGACCGAGGAGATCTCGGCCAGCGTCTTCGAGCGGATCGACGGCGAGACCTGGGAGCAGCTCGAGGAGGCGCTGATCCTCGCCGACGTCGGCGCCCCGACGACGGCGCGGATCGTCGAGACGCTCGAGCGCGAGGTCGAGGGCGGAACGGTCCCGCCCGAGGGCGACGCCGTCCGCGACCGGCTGATCCAGCTGATCGCCGAGGTCGCCGAGACGGGCGACCGCCGGATCGACCTGTCCGCGGACCCCGCCGTGCTGCTCGTGGTCGGGGTCAACGGGACCGGCAAGACGACGACGATCGGCAAGATCGCCTGGCACCTCGTCAACGAGTTCGGCCTGAGCGTCGTGATCGGCGCCGCCGACACCTACCGGGCGGCCGCAGCCGAGCAGCTCGCCGAGTGGGCCGACCGCGCCGGCGCCGAGCTGGTCAGCTCCGGCGCGGGCGCCGACCCCGGCTCCGTGGCCTACGACGCGATCGGCGCCGCGCGGGCCCGGGGGGCCGACGCGGTGATCATCGACACCGCCGGCCGCCTCCACACCCAGGGCAACCTGATGGACGAGCTCGCCAAGGTCCGCCGCGTGATCGGCAAGCAGATTCCCGAGGCGCCCCACGAGACCTTGATCACGATCGATGCGACGACCGGCCAGAACGGCCTCCGGCAGGCCAAGCTGTTCAGCGAATCCGTCGACGTCGACGGCGTCGCCCTGACCAAGCTCGACGGCACGGCGAAGGGCGGCATCACGCTCGCGATCGCCGCCGAGCTGGGAATCCCGGTCAAGCTGATCGGGACGGGGGAGACACTCGAGGACCTGCGCCCGTTCGACCCGGCCGACTTCGCCCGGGCGCTGCTCGACGAGTAGCTAGACGTACTCGAACCGCGGCTCGATCGTCATCTCGCTGTTCAGGCTGTTGGCAATGAAGCACTGCTCGTGCGCGAGGCCGACGTAGCGCCGAAGCCGCTCCAGGTCGGCGTCCCCGGCGATGACGATCCGCGGCCGCAGCACGATCCGGGTGATCCGCATCGGCTCTTCGTCCTCGGGCATGACCGCCTCCGCTTCGTCCTCGTATGCGACCACGTCGATCCGGGCGCGGGCGACCACCGCCAGGAACGAGAGCAGCTGGCAGGAGCTCGCGGCGACGAGCAGGAGCTGCTCGGGATCGAGCCGCGCGGGGTCGCCGCCGAACGCCGGGTCGCTGGTCAGGCGCAGCCCGTCCTCGGCGGGTGGCGCGGCCACCCGGTGGTCGCGGGAGTAGCGCTCGTAGCCATCGGCGGTGGACCCCGACCATTCCAGCCGGCACCTATATCGGTGTGTTTCGCTCACCTCTAAGCTCCTCCGTGGTGTTCGATCAGCTCTCCGACCGGCTCCAGGCGACGCTCTCCGACGTCCGTTCCCGCGGAAAGCTAAGCGAGGCCGACATCGACCGCGCGATGCGGGAGATCCGGCTCGCCCTGCTCGAGGCCGACGTCAACTTCAAGGTCGTCAAGGGCTTCACCTCGCGCGTCAAGGAGCGCTCCCTGGGCGGCGACGTGATGGGCAGCCTCGACCCGGGCCAGCAGGTCGTCAAGATCGTCAACGAGGAGCTGACCGACCTCATGGGCGGCTCGGGCCGCGACCTGGCGTTCAGCCAGAACGAGACGACCGTCGTCCTGATGGCGGGGCTGCAGGGGTCGGGCAAGACCACCGCCGCCGCGAAGCTTGCCCGCCACCTCCGCGAGGAGGGCAAGAACGTCGCCGTTGCCGCCTGCGACGTCTACCGCCCCGCCGCCGTCGACCAGGTCGTGACGATGGGGAAACGGGCAGGCGCCGCGGTCTATGAGCAGGGCACCGATCGCGATCCGGTCGAGATCGCCGAGTGGGCGGTGGCGCAGGCGCGGGCCGAGAACCGCGACGTCCTGATCATCGACACCGCCGGCCGCCTCCACATCGACGAGGACCTGATGGCCGAGCTGGCCCGGATCCGCAAGGCCACCCGGCCGCACGACGTCCTGCTGGTGGTCGACGCGATGACCGGCCAGGACGCGGTCGGGGTCGCGGAGTCCTTCGCCGACGCCGCCGAGTTCGATGGGGTCGTGATGACCAAGCTCGACGGGGATGCCCGCGGCGGCGCCGCGCTCTCGGTCAAGGCCGTCACCGGCAAGCCGATCATCTACGCCTCGACCGGTGAGAAGCTCGAGGAGTTCGAGCGCTTCCACCCCGACCGGATGGCCAGCCGGATCCTCGGCATGGGAGACGTGCTGAGCCTGATCGAGAAGGCCGAGAAGCAGGTCGACGAGCAGGAGGCGGTCGACCTCCAGGAGAAGCTCAAGAAGCAGCAGTTCACGCTCGAGGACTTCCTCCAGCAGATGCGCCAGGTGCGGCGGATGGGCCCCCTCGGCAACATCGTCGGGATGCTGCCCGGCATGGGCGCGCTGAAGCAGCTCAAGAACGCCGACGTCGACGAGCGGGAGCTCGACCGGGTCGAGGCGATCATCCTCTCGATGACGCCGGCTGAGCGCGCCAACCCGTCGTTGATCAACGGATCGCGGCGCAAGCGGATCGCCCAGGGCTCCGGGACGCGGGTCCAGGCCGTCAACCAGCTCGTCAAGCAGTTCGACCAGGTGGCGAAGCTGATGAAGCAGGTGGCCACCGGGAAGATGCCCGATCCGCAGCAGATCGCCCAGCAGATGAGCGGCGCCGCGGCACCCCGTCCGAAGATCCGCAGGCGCTAACCTCCGCCGCCTCATGGCAGTCCGGATAAGGCTGAGAAGGGTGGGTTCGAAGAAGAACCCGATCTGGCGGATCGTCGTCGCCGACAAGCGCTCCCCGCGCGACGGCCGGACGATCGAGACGATCGGCCAGTACAACCCGCAGACCGAGCCCTCGCTGATCGAGGTCGACGAGGATCGCGCCCGCCACTGGCTGGAGCACGGCGCGCAGCCGTCGGAGACCGTGGCGACGCTGCTGCGTCGCAAGGGCATCCCGGCCTCGGGCACCTAGCCGCCGATGAAGGACCTGCTGGAGTTCCTCACCAAGGCGCTGGTCGAGGACCCCGCCGCGGTCGAGGTCGAGGAGCTCGACGAGGACGGCGACCTGGTCTACGAGATCACCGTCGCCGAGGCCGACCTCGGGCGGGTGATCGGCAAGGGCGGGCGCGTCGCCAACGCGCTGCGGGCGGTCGCCAAGGCCGCCGCGGTCCGGCTCGAGCGCCGCGTCATCGTCGACATCCTCGACTAGGCTCGCGAGGGCCTCCTCGATCGAAGCGGCTTTGAGACTCGACTTCTTCACGCTCTTCCCGGAGGCATTCGACTGGTTCCGCTCGCAGCGCCCGGTTCGGAACGCGGAGGCGGCCGGCGTCGAGCTGCGCTTCTTCAGCTGGCGCGACACGACGCCGATCGGCGCCGGGAAGGTGGACGACTCGCCCTACGGGGGAGGGGCGGGCATGGTGCTGCGGGTGGACGTCGTCGACGCGGCGCTCCGCGAGGCCTACGGCGAAGCGGAGCGGCCGCGGGTCGTGCTGCTTACGCCGGCCGGCCGCCTCCTCGACGACGCCCTCGTCGGCGAGCTCGCGGGCGAGTCGCACCTGGCGCTGCTGAGCGGCCGCTACGAGGGATTCGACCAGCGCGTCCACGACCACCTTGCGGATGACGAGGTCTCGATCGGCCGGTACGTCCTGGCCGGCGGCGAGCTGCCGGCGATGGTCTTGGCCGACGCGGTGATCCGGCGGCTCCCCGGCGCCCTCGGGCACGAGGACAGCGCCGTCGAGGAGTCGTTCAGCGCGGCGCTCGGCGGCGCCCCCGAGTACCCCCAGTACACGCGCCCGCCGAGCTACCGCGGGTGGGATGTCCCGGATGTCCTCGTGTCCGGTGACCACGAGCGCGTCCGGGAGTGGCGGCTCGAGCAGAGCCGGCAGCGCGCCGCCGGCCTCGGCGACGCGGACTAGCTACCATTCCGCCACCGCGCTGGGCCCGTCGGCCCCGCGGTTTTTTCTCGCGCCATGAGCTCCATCATCGACAGCATCGAGCGCAGCCAGCTGCGCCAGGGGATCCCGTCGTTCAGCCCGGGCGACCGCGTCCGCGTCCACTTCCAGGTGATCGAGGGCACCCGGCGGCGCACCCAGGTCTTCGAGGGCATCGTGATCAAGCGACAGGGCAGCGGCGCCCGCGAGACCTTCACGGTCCGCAAGCAGTCGTTCGGCGTCGGCGTCGAGCGGACGTTTCCCCTGCACTCGCCCAAGATCGACCGGCTCGAGATCGCCGCGCGGGGCGACGTGCGGCGGGCGAAGCTCTACTACCTGAGGGGCCGGGTCGGTAAGGCTGCTCGCGTCGCCGAGCGGCGATGGGGGATCGACGAGGAGCTGGTGGCCGCCCCCGTCGCGCCGGACGGCGAGACGCCGGAGGCGGTCGACGCCGAGGGTGTCAGCCAGGAAGAAGCGGAGATCGAGGTGACCGAGCCGCCCGAGGAGGGCGAGGAGGGCGCAGAGGCGACGGCGGAGGGCGCGGAGGCCACCGCGGACGTCGAGCCGGAGGTCCCGGCGGAGGAGCCCGCCGAGGCCGCGCCCGAGGAGGAGGCCCAGGCCGCAAAGGCCGAGGACGCCGCGGCCTCCGACGAGGACCAGGGCTGAACCCCAAGATCCCGAAGCCGGAGACGGCCAAGGGCGGGCTGCTCGAGCTCGTCGTGATCGTGGCGCTGGCGCTGGGCCTCGCCCTCGGGGTCCAGGCGTTCATCGTCAAGCCCTACCAGATCCCATCGGAGTCGATGGAGCCGACGCTCGACGTCGGCCAGCGGGTCCTCGTGAACCGCTTCATCTACCACTTCACCGACCCCTCGATCGGCGACATCGTCGTCTTCCACCCGCCGGCCGGCGCCGATCGCGGAACCGAGTGCGGCATCCGCCGGGGCCCCCTGCAGCCGTGCCCGCAGCCGACCGAGGAGCAGTCCGACCAGAACTTCATCAAGCGGATCGTCGCCGGGCCCGGCGACCGGTTCCGCGTCAAGGGCGGGCACCCGGTCGTCAACGGGGAGATCAACCGGGGCGAGGACTACATCCTGCCCTGCCGGGGGGGCAGCGGCTGCGACCTCCCGAAGGCGATCACCATTCCGCCGGACCATTACTTCATGATGGGCGACAACCGTGGATCCAGCGACGACAGCCGCTTCTGGGGCCCCGTCCCCCGCGACTGGATCATCGGCAAGGCCTTCGCGACCTACTGGCCGCCGAAACGGGTCGGGATCTTCTAAGGCCCACCGGCGCCGGCTGGCGCGGACGAGGCGCCTGTTCGCCTATGACCGCTCGCTGGGGCACCGCTGGGTCGCCGGCGCCGACGAAGCCGGGCGCGGGTCGCTGGCCGGCCCGCTGGTCGCGGCCGGAGTGCTGATCGACTACGAGACGCTGACCCTGTCGGACCGGCGGCTCCTGGCCGGCCTGCACGACTCGAAGCAGATGACCGCGGAGCGGCGGCTCGAGCTCTACCCGGCGGTGATCCGGGCGGCCGCACGGGTCAGCGTCGTCGTCCGCTGCCCGCGGGGGATCGACGGGCGCGGCCTCCACGTCACCAACGTCGAGGCGCTCTCGACCGCCCTGATCCGGCTGCGCCCGGAGGGCGCCATCTGCCTGGTCGACGGCTTCCGCCTGCCGCCCTGCCCGCTCTCGCACCGCGCCGTGGTCGAGGGCGACGGCACCAGCGCCGCGATCGCCGCCGCTTCGGTCATCGCCAAGGTGACGCGGGACCGCTACATGGAGCGCGCCGCGGAGGCCTACCCGGACTGGGGCTTCGACGAGAACGTGGGCTATTCGACCCCCGAGCACCGCGACGCGATCGCGCGCCACGGCATCTCGGCGCTCCACCGCCGCTCGTTCCAGTCGGTCGCCTATCACCAGCTCGAGCTCGACGGTCGTGACCCCGACGACATCGCGCTCGACCTCGCCGGCTAGAACGCGCCCCGCAGATGCTCGATCCGCGGCGCCTCCTCGGGGTCGCCGAAGCTGACGCCGACGACGTCGAAGCGGATCTCCCGGTAGGAGATCCGGTCGTGGCTCGCGGCCATCCAGGCGGCCGCCAGGCGCCGGAGGCGGAGCTGCTTGCGGGGCCCGACCGCCAGGACCGGCCGCTCGGGTCCGTGCCGGGCGCCACGCCGGCCCGCCTTGACCTCGACGAAGACGAGCGCCGGCCCATCTGACGCGACGATGTCGATCTCGCCGAGCCGGGTGCGGGCGTTTCGCTCGATGATCCGCCAGCCGCGCCGGCCGAGCCGGCGCGCGACCAGGTCCTCGGCGGCGGCGCCGGTCCGCAGGCGGGTGAGGGTCATTCCCGCGACAGTAGATGTGGCGGGCGCGCGCGGGGCGCGCCGAACGTCAAAGCTCCGCTACTGCTTCTCGACGTCCTTGCCAGGCCCGCCGATGAGCTTGTCGGATCCGCCACCGCCCTTGAGGAAGTCCCGCCCGGGTCCGCCCAGGAGCTTGTCGCTCCCGGCTCCGCCGAACAGGCGGTCGGCGCCGAGCCCACCACTCAGCTTGTCGCCGCCCGCACCTCCACGCAGCGTGTCGTTTCCGCCACCGCCGGTGAGAGCGTCGCTGTCGCCTCCCCCGACCAGCGTGTCGTTTCCGCCGCCGCCGGTGAGAGCGTCGCTGTCGCCTCCCCCGACCAGCGTGTCGTTGAGGTCGCCACCGGTGATCGAGTCGAATCCGATCCCGCCGTTGAAGATGTTTCTGTGCCCGGCGGCGCCGATGAACTTGTCGTCGGAGAACTCGGTTGGATCGGTCACGGCGGAGAAGGCATGGATCTCGATCGGGCCCTGGCCACCGCCGAGAGCGGCGGGCAGGTTGGAGAAGTCGAAGAGGGCGCCCGTGAATGCCTGAGCCTCGATTCGTCTCAGGTCGCGGCAGTAGGCCGGGCCTGTGTAGACCGGGAGGCCGCTCACATAGATCTCGTTGTCGGGCATGCAGCGGGGAACGACCTTCCCTTCGCTGCTGTGCACGGTGAGGACGCCGTTCTCGAAGTGGGAGAACACCGCCCCGGCCGGAGCCGGCAGAGAAAGCGAGATCGCCAGCGCGATCGCGGCGGCGATCGGGCCGAGACGGCGGAAGCGATTCACTGACGGTCGAGACACGGACACCCTCATCAAGATAACGCCGATCGCCCCGGCTGCGCCTGAAAGCCGCGGCCGGCCTGCTCGGGGCGTGGGCGCCTAGCCCACCGGGGCAAGCAGGTTCTTCCTCCCCCGGAAGGCGAACAGCAGGAGGTCGACCATCCGGAAGGTCCGGTTGTCCGGGCCCAGGCTCGGTCGCCAGGCCGGGTCGCGGACGATCGACTCGCGGCTGCCCTCGATCGCCCGGTGGAAGGTCTCGGCGACGATCCGCGCCCCTACGCCCTTCAGCTTGCCGCGGTTGAACTCGGCCTCGCGCAGGATGTAGAACCACAGTGGAGTGTCGCGGACGACGGCCCGGCGCTGGGCCTGGGTCAGGCCGTCGAGGCCTGCGCCGCCCCGCCCCTCGCGGATCTGGCGGTCGGTCAGCGTCGTCACCGAGACGCCCTTGTTGCGCATGAACCGGGCCATCTGCTGGCCGGTTGCGAGGGTCACCATCTTCGCCCGGATCAGGTTGCGCTGGGCGAGGTTGTCCTCGGCGGCCGGGAAGCCCGGCAGCGTCGCCAGCGGGTTGACCAACGAGCTGTCGATCCGCATCGCCCGGTTGAACTTGTTCTCCGGCACGGCGAGGTTCTGCCGCCCCGCCTCCTTGAAGTCGTAGAGGCGGCGAAAGTCGGCGGTCCAATCGCTGGCGAGGCGCTGGTTCCCGCCCAGATTCCCGCTAAGCCCGGAGAAGATGAACAGCCAGTCGAGGGTCCCGAAGCCGTCGTCGAATGCCTTGTTCCAGTTGTAGGCGGCGCGGACCATCGAGTGCCCGAACCGGAAGGCCGCGACCGAGAACTCGATCGGCATCGTCGGTGTGTCCATCGGCGAGACGTTTTGCTCGAACGCCCTGCGGCCGCCGGCGAACACGTTGCTGACGACGCCCGGCGCGCAGATCCGCGGCAGGTAGTCGGTCCGCAGCATCCACTGGTAGTGGCGGGTGACGAGCCGGCGGGCGCGGGCGAAGCGCTGGGACGGCGGGACCGAAGCGGGCAGCGTGTCGACGACGCGGTTGTGGAACCGGATGATCGCCAGGTGGGTCTGCGCGACCGCGAGGTTCTCGTCGTTGCGCTTGTCGGGGATGATCGCCCGGCGCCGGGCGGCGGCGTTGGAGCCGGCGCCGCGCGGCAGGTCGAAGCCGTCGAGCACTCCGAGGCCGCCGGCCGGCGTCGTCTTTCCCATCTTCAGGTGGATCCCGTCGGCCTCGTAGAACTTCTCCGAGCCGGGATCGTCGGGCCCGGCCCCGTACAGGTTGTCGAGGTCGAGGCTGGGCGACCTTCCCTGGCGCAGCTCCGCGGCCGAGACGTGCTCGCCGAGCATGACGTCGGTCTTGTCGAAGGTCAGGTCGTGGTCGACGAACTGCCCGAGGTAGGTGTATCCGGCCGGGAGGCGGCCGTGACTGCCGCCGCCGATCATCGCCTGGCCGAGCTTCTTCAGGGTCGAGTCGCCGAGCTGCTTTCCGGTCCCCTTCGGGCCCATCCGCGAGAACCGGAAGGGCGGGGCGGCTGCCGCCGAGGCGGTGGCGCCGGCCCGCCGGACCGCGAATGCCGGCGACCGCCCGCCGACGGTCTCGCCCAGCATCCCCTCGCCGATCACGAAGTAGCTCTCGGAACCGTGCCTCTCCATGGCGCCCTCCATTCCTCGCACCCGGTTTCAGGTCGGGCCGGCGCGGCCCTCCGGGCCTCGCCCCGACGCTCTCACGGGCCTTCCGCCGGTGTCAACCGGAGCTGGACGTCTGTTGGCCGTACCGGCGCAGACTCGTGACGGTGCAGGTGCAACGGCTGACCCGCGCGGACCTAGCGTCGCGGCGGTGCTCGCCACCGCCCGATCGTTCACGCTGGACGGGATCGCGGCGCGCCCGGTAAGGGTCGAGGTCGACGTCCACCGGGGGCTGCCGGCGTTCTCAATCGTCGGCCTGCCCGATACCGCTGTCCGCGAGGCGCGCGAACGGGTGCGGGCGGCGATCTCGAACTGCGGGTTCGAGTTCCCGCTCCACCGGATCACGGTCAATCTCGCGCCGGCCGACCTGCGGAAGGCGGGCCCGGCGCTCGATCTGGCGATCGCCGCGGCGCTGCTCGCGGCCTCCGGACAGCTCGGTTGGGAGGGCCTCGACCGGCGGGCGCTGGTCGGCGAGCTGGCGCTGGACGGGACGGTCCGTCGGGTACCCGGGGTGCTGGCGATCGCCGAGGCAGCCCGGTCCGGCGGTCTGGACGGGGTGGTCGTCCCGGCCGCCAACGGCGGCGAGGCAGCGGTCGTCGAGGGGCTCGGCGTGTCCCCGCTGGAGAGCCTCGCCCAGCTGATACCGCTCGCGTCCGGCGAGTGGACGCCGCCGCCACCGCGGCCGCTGCGCCTGACCGGCACCGGCAACGGCGCCGGGCCCGACCTCGCCGACCTCCGCGGCCAGCGCGAGCTGCGGCGCGCCCTCGAAGTGGCCGCTGCGGGCGGGCACAGCCTCCTCATGGTCGGGACGCCCGGCGTCGGCAAGTCGCTGGCGGCCAGGCGGCTGCCCTCGATCCTGCCGCCGCTCACCAGCGACGAGGCGCTCGAGGTGGCTCGGATCGCCAGCGCCTGTGGGCGGCTCGACGGCAGCCTGGCCGGCGGCCGGCCCTTTCGCGCCCCGCATCACACGATCTCCGCCGCCGGGCTGGTCGGTGGCGGCAATCCGCCGCGGCCGGGCGAAGTAACGCTCGCCCACCGCGGGGTCCTGTTCCTCGACGAGCTCTGCGAGTTCTCCCGTGACGCCCTGGAGGCGCTGCGTGCGCCGCTGGAGACGGGCAGCGTCGCGATCTCGCGCGCCGCCTCGCGCCAGGTCCTGCCGTGTCGCTTCCTCCTGGTCGCGGCGGCGAACCCGTGCCCGTGCGGTCGCGGCGAGCGAGATCCGGATTGCACCTGCGCGGGGCCGGAGATCCGCCGCTACCGCGGACGGCTCAGCGGCGCCCTCGCCGATCGGATCGACATCGTCGTGCCGGTCGAGCGGCCGGGGGCGGAGGAGATCGGGGGCGGCGAGGGGGAGCCCTCGGCGCAGGTTCGCGAACGCGTCGTCGCCGCCAGGCGGCTTCAGGAGGCGCGTCTCGACGGCCGCTGCAACGCTGAGATGTCCGCCGGCGAGGCCCGTGCCTGCGGTCTCGAGGACTCCGCCCGCGCCCTTTTGCTCGGCGCATACGAGCGCCACCTGCTCAGCGGTCGCACCCACGACCGAGTCCTGCGCCTCGCCCGGACCGTCGCCGACCTCGACCGCCGGGAACGGGTCGGGGAGGAGCACATAGCCGCGGCCCTCCAGCTCCGCCTGCGGGAGGATCGGTGACCGGCCCCTCCGCCTGCCCCCTCTGCCTGCGCCGCCCTTGGCTCCTCGCCGAGCTGGCGCCGTTCATCGAGAACCTGGTCAGCCTCGAGCGCGGCAGGCGGGTGGCGGAGCTGCTGGCGCTGAGCGAAGCCGATCTGGCGGAGGCGGCGGCGCCGCGGGCAGGGGAGCGGATCCTCGCGGCGCTCGACGACCTCGGCGAGGCCGGGATGCGGGCCCGCCTGATGAACGCCGGCTGCTGGGCGCTCTGCCCACACGACGCCTCGTTCCCCGCCGCGCTCGGTGAGCTCGGGGACCCGCCGATCACCCTGGTCGGCAAGGGAGACCCTGCGGTGCTTCGCCGGGCTGTGCCGGAGGCCAGTGTGACCATCGTCGGCGCCCGGCGGGCCAGCGCCTACGGGCGTCTCGTCGCCGCCGACCTTGCCCGGTCGCTGGCCGGCGCGGGGATGGTGGTGATCAGCGGCCTCGCCTATGGCATCGACGGCGCCGCCCACCGCGGGGCCCTGGAGTCCGGGGCGACGCTGGCGGTCCTCGGCTGCGGCGCTGATGTCGCCTACCCCGCCGCTCACCGGGGCCTGCACCGGCGCGTCGTCGAGGAGGGCGCGGTGGTCTCGGAGATCGCTCCCGGCCAGGGTCCGTGGCGCTGGATGTTCCCCGCCCGGAACCGGATCATGGCGGGCCTCGCCGGGATGACGGTCGTGGCCGAGGCCCGTGAGCGCTCAGGGTCTCTGATCACGGCGACCTTCGCCCAGGAGCTCGGGCGGGACGTGGGCGCGGTGCCGGGGCCCGTCACTTCGCCGTCCTCGGACGGGCCGAACGGCCTGCTCGCCGCCGGGGCTTGCGTCGTCCGGGACGCGCGTGACGTCCTCGACGCGATGCTCGGCGCCGGCGCCGCCGCGGTCGCGATCGCCGGGCCGGCGCTCGAGCCGTGGCTCGCCGAGGCGCTCGGCTGCTTCGAGCGCTCGGACGGGAGCTGCGACGCGCTCGCCCGCGAGATGGGCGTGCCCCTTGGGCCGGCCGCGGTCGCCCTCTCGCGGCTCGAGCTGCTCGGCTACGTCGAGGGCTCGGCCGTCGGCACCTACACGCGGACGCCGCTCAAGCCGCCCGCGCCGCTGCCTTCGTAGGCTTGCCGGGTGGCGCCCCAGGGCCGTACCCCCGCCGTCCTGTCAATCGCCGGATCGGATTCCGGCGGCGGCGCCGGCATCCAGGCCGACCTCAAGGCATTCGCCGCGGTCGGCGTCCATGGGATGACGGCGATCACGGCGGTGACCGCCCAGAGCACCATCGGCGTCAGCGGCGTCGAGCCCGTCTCCGGCCCGATGATCGTCGAGCAGGTGCGGGCTGTAAGCGAGGACATCGGGGTCGACGCCGTGAAGATCGGAATGCTGGGGACGACCGAGACCATCGCCGCCGTCGTCGAGGCGCTCGACCTGGTCGGTGACGCGCCGGTGGTCATCGACCCGGTGATGGTCGCCGAGAGCGGGGCGGTGCTGCTCGACGAGGACGCCCGCGGAGCGCTGGCCCGGGACCTGCTGCCCCGGGCGGCGGTGGTGACCCCGAACCTCCCCGAGGCCCGGGTGCTGTCCGGGCTGGGCGAGGACGCGAGCCAGGGGGACCTCGCCGCCGCCGTGCACTCACTCGGACCCGACGCGGTCGTCGTCACCGGCGGCCACAGCGACGTGGCCGAGGACCTCTTCTTCGACCGGCGCGGGGCGGTGCCAATTGCCGGTCCCCGCCACCCGGACGGCGCCAGCCACGGTTCCGGCTGCACGCACTCGAGCGCTCTCGCCGCATACCTCGCCCTCGGCGAGGCTCCGCTGGAGGCGGCGCGCAGGGCGCGCGAGGTCGCGGGAGATGCCGTTGCCGAGGGCCTCCGAGGCCTCGGTTCCGGCGCGGGGCCGGTCGACGCGCTCGCCTCCGTGCGGGAGCTCCGGCGCCTCCCGGCTTGAGCCCGGTCCCCGGTCGGCCATAATCCCGGTGTGAAGTTCGTGCGGATGAAGCCGGGGCACGGCGATGTCCTCCTCGCCGAGGGAGACGTCGAGGTCGCCGAGGACGAGGAGCGGCTCCTCGAGGAGTTCCGCCGGCAGCTCGACGAGGGGATGTGGGCGGCGGTCCCGACCTCGGACGCCAACGGCCGCCACGAGGCGGCGATGGTCAAGGACTTCGCCGAGGTCCCGCGCGACGCCGAGCGGGTCATCTTCTTCCCCAGGGCGGCCGGAGGGGCCTAAAGCATGGAGGTCGCCGCCGCTCTCCTCGCGGGGGCGCTCCTGGTCCTCGCCGCGATCGCCTTCGGTCCCGATGCGCGGCGGCCGCTCGCCGCCCTGCGGCCGTCAAGTGGCGCGAGGCGCCGCCCGGCGCGGTTCGATCCGGGGCGGGAGCGCCGCGCCGAGGTCAAGGCCCGTGAGCTGCTGCGATCGGTCGTCGGCGAGCGGGCGTTCGAGATGTACTGCGACCTCGGGTTCCTGCGGGTGGCCGGGAAGGCGGGGGAGGGGTATTCCTACCTGGTCTACCCGCACCGGCCCGTGATCGCGTATGACGAGGAGTCCGGCGACCTGCTCAACGAGTACTGCGTCGGGTTTCCGGACCACAGCGACGCGACCCTTGGCCACCGGCTTCCGGACTCCGACGACGTCCTCGCGAAGTGGATGGCGCTGACCGGCGACGAGCGGCGCCTGATCGCCACGGCGAACATGCACCTCCCCGGCCGCCAGGTCGACCCCGCGCGCATCCGCCGCGACCTGTGGCGGCTCGCGGAGTGGGAGCGTCAGCGCAGCGGCCCGGACTCCGCCGAGCTCTCGTCGCGGTGAATCCGGCCCGCGGCGCCGGCGCCGGCGATCTCGAGCGTCGCAGTCGCACCATCCTCGAGGGACCGAGCCGCGCGCCGGCGCGTGCCTACCTGAAGGGCATCGGCTTCGACGACGAGGACCTCGAGCGCCCGATCGTCGGC
>Ga0126309_10000244_pt1 | contig 18674 bp, 16 predicted proteins | sample Plot56_FD_92541 | JGI IMG/M metagenome (GOLD analysis project Ga0126309, IMG submission 92541) | Serpentine soil microbial communities from UC McLaughlin Reserve, CA, USA - Plot56 | ecosystem: Environmental > Terrestrial > Soil > Grasslands | place: USA: UC McLaughlin Reserve, Lake County...
GAGCTCCGTCTGGCCGTTGCCGTCCACGCCGGCGATGCCCAGGATCTCCCCGGCCCTGACCTCCAGGCTCACCCCTTTTACCGCAACCGCCCCTGTCGAGGCGTTCACTACAAGGTCTTCGGCCGAAAGGCGCGTCTCCCCTGCCTCGGCGTCGCCCTTCTCGACGCGCAAGAGCACCTCGCGGCCGACCATCAGGCGGGCCAGCTGAGCCTCCGTGGTCCCCTCCGTCTGCACCGTGTCGACCACCCGGCCGTCGCGGATGATGGTGATCTCGTCCGAGACCCCCAACAGCTCGCCTAGCTTGTGGGTTATAAGGACGATGGAGAGGCCGTCGGCGACGAGCTCCTTGAGGGTGGAGAAGAGGTCTTCTGTCTCCTGAGGCGTGAGGACCGCCGTCGGCTCGTCGAGGACGAGGATGCGGGCGTCGCGGTAGAGGGCCTTCAGGATCTCGACGCGCTGCTGCACGCCCACGGAGAGGTCGGCCACCCTCGCGCGCGGGTCGACCCTGAGGCCGTAGCGCTCGGCCAGATCCTCCGTCTCCCGGATGGCGCGGTTCATGTCGAGCGAGCCGCCCTTGCGCGGTTCTGCGCCGAGCACCATGTTCTCTGCGACGGTAAGGGCCGGTATCAGGGTGAAGTGCTGGTGGACCATGCCGATGCCGCGGGAGACGGCGTCTTTGGGGTCCCGGATCTGGACCTCCTCGCCGGCGACGACCACCGTTCCGGAGTCGGGCCTGTAGAGGCCGTAGAGGATCTTCATTAGGGTCGACTTGCCTGCGCCGTTCTCGCCGAGGAGGCCAAGGATCTCGCCGCGCCCCAGCCTCAGCGAGATGTCGTCGTTGGCCCTTACGGGGCCGAACGTCTTGGTGATGTTGCGCATCTCCAGGACGGCCGGGGCCGCCGAGGCCCCGGCCACTCCGTCCTGCCTCTTCCCTTCGGCCATGTGGTGGTCCCTATTTGATGGAGTCCGGAACCTTGACCTTGCCGCTTATGATGTCCTGGCGGGCCTGTTCCACGGCGTCCTTGACCTCCTGGGGGACGTCCTTGTCGAAGCGCCCGTAGGGTGCCAGGGAGATGCCCTTCTCCTTGAGGCCGCGGTCGACCGTCTCGCCTACCGGCTTGTCCTGCTCGGCGGCCTGCTCTATCGTCTCCTTGACGGCCACGTCCACGCGCTTTATGACGCTCGTCAGGATCGGGGCGTCCTTGAAGCGCTTGGCCTGGTCGGTGTCAACGCCGATGGCGAAGATGTCGTCCTCGGTGGCCGCCTCGAAGAGGCCGCGGCCCGTGTTGCCGGCGGCATGGTAGATCACGTCGGCGCCCTGCTCGATCTGCTGCTGGCTTATCTCCTTGCCCCGCGCCGGGTCGTTGAAGGCCTCGGGGCCGGCTCCCGCGTACTGGGAGATGATCTTGCAGTCGGGGCAGACGGACTCGACCCCCGCCTCGTAGCCGGCCTGGAACTTCTGGATCAACGGCCCCTCGAGGCCGCCCAGAAACCCGACGACCTTATCGTCCGAGGTCGTGTAATCGGTGTCCTCCTGCGTCATCAGGCCCGCGACGACGCCGGCGAGGTAGGACCCCTCCTGCTCCCTGAAGACGAGGTTGATGACGTTGTCGGAGTCCTCGACCACGGAGTCCACGATGGCGTACTGGGTGTCGGCGTACTGGGGCGAGATCTTGGCGAGGTCCTCGGTCATGAGGAAGCCTACGGCGATGATCGGGTTGTTGCCGTTGTCGGAGAGCTGCGTGATGTTGTTTGCGTAGTCGGTCGGGGCCGAGGACTCCAGGTACCTTCCCTTCACCCCGAGGCTCTTCTCGGCGTCCTTCATCCCCTCGTAGGCGGAGTCGTTGAAGCCCTGGTCCCCCAGGCCGCCGACGTCGAGCACGAGCGCCGGCTCTACGCCCGAACCGCCGCCCCCGCCGCCGCTACCACCGCCCTGGTTTCCGCCTCCGCCGCTGCTGCTACTACGGCAGCCGGCAACGACCAGGACCAGAGCCAGAACAACCGCGACCAGAAACACGCTCGTACGCACGGGACCTCCCTCTTCGTGAACCGCTCCCCGAGCGCAACCCGCCGGGCGTCCGGTCTTACGTGACAGATCGTTGGGGGGCATCATATAGAGTCGGGACCACCGGCGCAAAGGAGGCGGAATGCAACCCCCACGCAACGACGGAGCTTTCGCCCGGGAGATGGCCTGGCTCCGCGACTTCACCCCCGCCACCCGGTCGGCCGCCGGCGCCCTGCCGTCCCTGCGGGGCGAGCGCGTGCTCGTCGTCTGCCACCTCGACCTCAAGATGGTCCCCTACTTCGAGGCCCTCATCTCCGCCGGCGCGGAAGCCCACGCCTGCGCCGCCAACCCCGCCACGACCAGGAACGAGGTGGCCGAACACCTGGGATCTATGGGCGTGGGGGCCCCGGCCCGCAAAGACGATCCGCCAAACCGCCATGCCGCCCACCTCGAAGCCGCCATCGCGGCGGGACCCACCCTGCTCTCCGAGATGGGCGCGGACGCCACGGCCGCTACCGGGGGAAGGCTCGACACCGTGCGCGGGGGCCTCGAGGCGACCGGCACGGGCATCGCCCGCCTGCGCCCCCTCGACCTCGTCTACCCCGTCTTCGACTGGGACTCGGTTCCCATAAAGCAGGGCCTCCACAACCGCCACCTCGTCGGCCTCATGGCGGCGAACACCTTCCTCAACGTCACGGGCCTCTCCTTCTACGGCAAGACGGTCCTCGTCGTCGGCTACGGTCCCGTGGGCCGCGGGGCCGCCGACGCCGCCCGCCACTTCGGCGCCGTCGTGGAGGTCTGCGACCCGGACCCGGCCGCCCGCCTCGCCGCCGCCCACCTCGGCTTTTCGACCCCGGCCCTGGATGAGGGCCTCCCCCGCGCCGACGTGCTCTTCACCGCCACGGGCCGCGACGGGGCCGTCCCCGCCGAAGCCCTGGCGTACTGCAAACCCGGCGCCTTCCTGGCCAACCTCGGCCACACGTCCGGCGAGCTGCCCGTCGAGGAGTTGCGCAAGCACGTCGCGGACATTCCGCGTCCTCACGTCGAGCGGTGCGACGTAGGGGGCAAGGACCTCTACCTGCTCGCGGGCGGTGCGATGTTCAACCTGGCAGCGGGGCCCAAGGACCCCTACGACACCTTCGACCTCGTCACCGCGCTCATGCTAGAGGCTACCGGCTTCCTGGCCACCGGGGGCGTTGGGTACCCGCCCGGCGTCCATCCGCTACCGAAAAACGTCCAGGACCGCGCCGCCCGACGCTACCTGCAGCGACCCGAACCCTAGTCGCGCTCTGCTCCCGGGGTTCTAGGTTCCAGGCTTTGAAGGAGGCGACCTCATAGCCTTACTGCAGAAGCCTCTTGAGGTTCTCCTCGAGGTAGTCGGCCGTCACCTGGCCTTCGGGGGCGTAGGCCACGGCCTCCTTGCACAGGTGGTAGAGGGCCAGGGTGCGGGTCGGCGTCAGGCGGCGGTTGCCGGCGTGATCCAGGACCAGCCGCATAAGCTCCAGGGCGACCTCGGCCTCGCTCTTCTGCTGTTCCATCCGGGCGGCTCCTCCCCGTCGTTTGCGGGAAGATTATATCGGTGGGAGAGGCCGCTATGGTAAACTCCTGAGGCTTTGATACCAGCAGGTGGCCCCATCACGCACCCGGCAACGTTCTCGGGAAACGCGCGCGAAGAGGGGGAGGCCCGTGGGTAGGGCCGGCCCCAACCATGTCACCTGCCCCGTGTGCGGGTACGCCTTCAGGGACGCGCCCGTCGGCAACTACGTCACCGTGGGCAGGGAGGCCGATTTCTGCCCCAAGATCCCAGGCCGCCCCTCAGACGGCGCGCGCCTGATCCGGAACAGCGTAACCGTATGCCCTGCCTGCTCTTTTGCGGCCGGCGAGGACTTCGCTGACCTGTTCCTCTCCTTCGACGAGCGCTACGACGTCGAGGAGCGCCTGAAGGAGGACGGCCTGCTCAGGGTCTTCCGCTCCGCCTCGCCGCCGTGGCTTGCCTTCCACGCCGCCGAGATCTGCGGCAAGGCCCGGGGTGCTACCTCACGCGAGCTCGGCGACCTCTGCCTGCGCGCCTCGTGGGTGTGCCGCAAGGAACGCGAGCGCCCTTTCGAGAGCACCTTCCAGCTAAGGGCCGTCCGCCACTTTCTCCGCTCCCTACAGGACGAGAACCTCGTCGGCCGCGAGCTCGCCGTGACCACATACCTCGTCGGCGAGTTGAACCGCCGCCTCGGCAACCACCGCGAGGCCCTCAACTGGTACGTCAACGCAGGACGCACCACGGAAGGCGACCCCCGTATCGCCTGGCTCGACCGGCTCATTGACAAGCAGAGAAAGCTCGCCGAGGAGCAGGCGGCTTAGAGGTTTTGGGCTTCAGGTTTTAGGGGTGCGCGGCGACGACGCTACCTGGGGAAGATGGGGCTTGCCGTAGGGGGCACATCCCTGTGCCGATTGACCGCAAGAAGTTTCGAGTTTCCTTGGGCGTTCGAGGCCGGGGGTACGGCGTCGCAGGCGAATCCCGTGCCACGGAGACGAACTGCGTGATCACGAGCGTGTCCCTGGGGACGGCGAGCATCCCCCAGCCCGCCTTCGTCACGACTATCGTGTCAGAGCGCGACGCCCCGCCCGCGGACGCGTCGCTCCCGAGCAACAATGCCCGCTGCGTCCAGAAGGGAAGGAAGAGGTACGCCAGCAGGACCAGCAGCGCCGGTCTCAGGAGACCGGCGCGACGGGCGCCCTCCGCCCTTCCCGGGGCCAACTTCTACCGCCCGCCCGCCGGCCAGCCACGTTGGCCGAGGCGCGCGACCGGGTGATATTTCACCCAACTACGGGGGGCGGCCTGCGGGTATACTGGTCCCCGTGGAGCAGCTCAAGACAGCGTCGTTCGGGCTCGAAGAGGAGCGGGTGGCCTGGGAGGGCCTGGCCGCTTCCTGCGCCGGGCCGATCCGGCGCCTCGGCGCCTTCGCGCTGGTAGGATTCGCGTTCTTCGTGGCGGCCACGACGGCCGTGGTCCTCTTCTACAACCTCTTCGGCGCCCGTTACGTCGATGGCGCAGGCGTGGCGGTCCCGGATCGGGCCTTCTACGCGACTATAGCCCTGGGGCTGGCGCTCGCCGTGGGCGGGTACCTCGTGTGGCTGGCGCGGAGCCTGCGCTCCTTCCGGGCGTTCGGCCGTGTCCTGCGCGGGGGAGGCGTGGAGCCCGAGCTGCCCACCACGGGCGGCCTGCGGGCCTACTCAGACGAGCAGTTGCTCGCGCTGCGCTCCCGCTACGAGCGAACGCCGGCAGGCCGGATGAGGGACCTTTTCGAGCGGGTCTTCGGGTTCCACAAGGGGGACTCCTTCAGCCTGGGACCTTTAAGCGTCCTGCCCGGCACCTTCGAGATGGGCTCCCTGCGGGTCGAGTGGGAGACGCAGTTGATCCTGCGCTCGGGCGAGCCGATGCCGAAGATCGGCTGGTGGACGGAGGGCCGCCACAACCTCCTTCCCCGCAAGCCGAACGAGGTGAGCAAGCTCGTCTACACCCTCCGCTACACCGACGCCTCCGTGCGCGAGCTCAAGCGCCGCTACGGATACCGGACCGACCGCTGGCACGCCACCGTCCCTGAAGGCAAGCTCTTCGACGCCGTCCGCGACCTCGAGACCTCCCAGCGCGTCCACGTCGCCCTGGGCCGGCGCTCGCCCACCGCCTGACCGGAACTTACCGTCCGCGCGTGTATCCTCCGGGGGCTGCTAGAGTAAGCGCATGGAAGCAGCGTTCGGCACCGGGCCGCCCTACACCGTCGGGGTAGAGGAAGAATTTCAGTTAGTCGATCCCGCCTCGCGCGCCCTCGTCCCGGCCGTCGACGGCGTGATCTCGGCCGCCGACGGCACGAGCCTCGTCACCTCCGAGCTCTCGCGGTCCTGCGTGGAGATGGTCTCGCCGGTCTTCGGGACCGCCTCGGAGTTGGCGAAAGATCTGCCGGCGCTGCGCCGGGAGGTGGGCGCGTTGGCCCGGGAAGGCGGGGCCGAGATCGTCGCGGCCGGGACACATCCCTTCTCCGAGCCGACGGAACAGCCCCTCGCCGGGGGCGCGCACAACCGGCGCCTGGAGCACGAGATGGGCTGGGTGGCGAGAACCCAGGCCATCTACGGCCTCCACGTCCACGTCGCCGTGCCCGACGGGGAGGCTGCGATAAGGGCCGTCAACGAGCTCGCCCGGCGGGTGCCGCTGCTCGTCGCGCTCTCTGCCAACTCGCCGTTCTGGCGCGGCGCAGACACCAGGCTGGCCTCGACCCGGATCAAGATCTTCGAGATGTTCCCGCGCTCAGGCCTGCCCCCCGCCTTCCGCGATTGGGAGGAGTTTGTCCGCCACGTCGAGGTCCTCGTAGCATCCGGCAGCATCCCCGACGCCTCCTGGTGCTGGTGGGACGCCCGCCCCCACCTCAAGTTCGGCACGGTCGAGCTGCGCGCCCCCGACGTCCAGACGGATGCCTCCCACACCGCCTCCCTCGCGGCCCTCGTCCAGTGCCTCGTCGCCGGCGCCGATGGGCGCCCGCCGGAGAACCCGCTCTTTGTCGCCGAGAACAAGTGGCGGGCGGTCCGCCACGGCATGGACGCCACGTTCTACGACTTCTCCACCGAAAAGTCCATCCAGGCCCGTCCGCTGGCACGGGAACTGGTGGAGGAGCTGCGCCCGATCTCGCAGGAGCTCCGCTGCGAGGCCGAGCTAGAAGGCGTGCTCGAGATCGTGGAGCGCGGCAACGGGGCGGGGCTGCAGCGGGCGGCTTTCGAGAAGAACGGTTCGCTGAAGGGCCTGGTGGACCACCTCGCGGACGCAACCCTCCCCGGCTGACCGGTCCACCTGATCTCGCTCCGGCTGAGAGCCGCCAAAGACGGCGCTGAGATGCTGACTAGCTGAGATTCTGAGAGCGGAGGCGCAAGCCGGAGCGTGCTGGCAAGCTGACCTCAACCGCCGATGCGGGATTCTTCCAGGTCGAGGTCGTGCTCGATGCGGCGCATGGTCTCGGGGCTGATCTCGCCCCCGTCGCGCATGCGGATGACGGCGTCCCGCTCGGCCTCTATGAGGTCCCGCCGCCACGTGCGCCAGGCGGCGGAGCTCTCGGCGTACTCGTCGGTCATGCCGCCGGCCTCGATGCCGGCCTCGTAGCGGGCTATGCGGTCCTCGTAGTACTCGCGCATGCCCTGCTCGTTCTCCGGGGGGAGGCCGTTCTCAGCGCACATCTGCTCCAGACGGTCCAGGGCCGCGCGGGCGCCCATTAGGCGGGCCCGCAACTCCGCGATCCTGGCGGCGTTGCCGTCCTCCCTGAGGCCGAGCGCCTTTATTAGGAAGGGCAGGGTTAGCCCCTGCAGGACGAGCGTCGCGAGGATCACGGCGAAGGTAAGAAAGAGGACCAGGTCGCGGCCGGCGAGCGGACCCCCGTCCGCCGCGTTCAGAGGCACGGTGAGGGCCGCCGCCAGGGAGACGGCGCCGCGCATCCCGCTCCAGCTCATCACCAGGTACTCTCGCCAGGTGCCGCGAAGGTACCTGCTTCGGAAGAGCCGGTCGAAGACGGGGTGCAAGAAGGGCACCGTGAAGAAGAAGGCCACGCGCGCCCCCAGCACGACCAGGTAGATCAGGACTGCGTAGAACAGCACCTCGGCCACCGAGTACTCATCCAGCTTCCCGAGGATGACCGGGAGTTGCTGGCCGAGCAGGACGAAGAGCAGCGCCTCGAGGACGAAGATCAGGACGCCCCAGAACGCGAGGGCCTGGATGCGCGTGGAGGCGTCTGAGAAGAGCCTCGGCGACCTCCAGCCTTGCGCGAGGCCGTAGGTGACCACGGCGAGTATGCCGGAGACGTGAAGCACCTCCTCGGCGAGGATGTAGACGCCGTAGGGGATCAGGACGGAGAAGGTTATCTGGATGGAGGCGTCCGTCAGGCGGCTCCACAGGGGCAGGATGGTGAGGGCCAGTACGAGGCCGACGACGATGCCGCCCCCCGCGACGAACAGGAAGTCGAGGCCGGCGTCTATGGGCGAGAAGGCCGCCGTCCCCGCCGCTACCCCCACGGCCAGGCGGAACGCGACCAGGCCCGTGCCGTCGTTTATGAGGCTCTCGCCGCCCACGACCGTGCCCACGCGCTCCGGCACACCGAGGCGCCGGAAGATCGCCTCGGCCGCCACCGGGTCCGTAGGCGAGAGGATCGCCCCGAGCACGAACGCCACGGGCCACGAGAGCCCGACCACGAAGTGGGCCGCGGCTGCGACCGCGAATATCGTCGCCAACACGAGGCCAATGGCCAGCAGCGAGATCGCCCTCAGGTGGGCGCGCAGGTCGAGCGGCGACGAGAAGAAGCCAGCCGAGTTCAATAGCGGCGGCAGGAAGACCACGAAGATCACCTCGGGAGGCACCGCCACGGTCGGAAGCCCGGGCGTGAAGCCGAGCGCGAGCCCGCCGAGCACCAGGAAGATCGGATACGGCACCCGAACCACGCGGGCCAGCTGCGCCAGCAACGCCGCCGCCCCTAGCATGAAGATGAGCGATTCGATCTGGTCCATGCATTCTTTCTATCGCGTGAGGGCTTCCGGAAGCATCTTACAGCACGCCCCACGGCAGACGATCCGGCGCGCGTACCGTTTCGGGCGGGAAGCATCCCGAAGCCGCTATACTGCGTCGCAGGGCAGGGAAGCATGATTTCGCGCGAGGGAGGGAGCATAGTGACCGAATCGGTGAGGCCCGGGGGACGTCTACAAGACGCTCGCGGAACAGCGGGAGGTTTTGACCCCGGCGGAGGAGCGTTTCGGGCGGGCACGCCAGACGAGCGGCCTCTTTCTCGGCCCCGTCGTCTTCCTGGTCCTCCTCATACCTGGCATCGCCAAGTCCACCTACGGCATAGTCATCGCCCTCGGCGCGATAGCCGCCCTCCTCATCCTTGTGGTCCTCCTGATCCCGGTGATGGCCGGGATTTTCCTCATGTGGTGATGCCCAACCCACAGACGACCGTCCCCGGCGGGTAATATCTAGGTATGACCCCAAAGCTCATACTCGGCCCCCTCCTACGCTACGCGGGCGCCTCGGACGCCACGATCTGGGTCGAGACGGACGCGCCATGCGCGGTGGAGGTAAGCGTCGGCGGCCCCCCCCACCGCTCCCCCACCTTCGCCGTCGAGGGCCACCACTACGCCCTGGTCCGCCTTACGGGCCTGGAACCCGCCTCCTTCTACGAGTACTCCGTCGCGCTCGACGGTGAGGAGGTCTGGCCCGAGCCCGGGCGGGACTTCCCGCCCTCAGTCATAAAGACCACGGGCTCGGACGGAGAGCTCGTCCTGGCCTACGGCTCCTGCCGGGTGGCAGTCCCGCACGAGCCGCCCTACACCCTGGAGCGCGGCATCGTCAGGCGCGGCGGCCTGGGAGGCCAGCGCTTCGAGCGCGACGCCCTCTTCTCCATGGCCCACGAGATGATGGACGGGCCCAGGGAGAGCTGGCCGGACGCCCTGCTGATGCTCGGCGACCAGATCTACGCTGACGAGCCATCCCCGGGCACCCTCGACTTTATCCGCTCCCGCCGCGACCCCAACCACCCCCCCGGCGTTGCGGACTTCGAGGAGTACACGCGCCTGTACCGGGACGCCTGGGGCAACCCGACCATCCGCTGGCTCCTCTCGACCGTCCCGTCGGCCATGATCTTCGACGACCACGACGTCCACGACGACTGGAACGCCTCGAAGACCTGGGTCGAGACCATGCGCGCCAAACCCTGGTGGGAGGAGCGCATCGTCGGCGCGTTCTCGTCGTACTGGATCTACCAGCACCTGGGCAACCTCTCCCCGGAGGAGCTGGAAGCCGACGACCTCTTCCACCGCGTCCTGAACTCGGACGACGCCACCCGCGTCCTGCGCGAGTTCGCCTACAAGTCCGACCGCGAGGTGGAGGGGACGCGCTGGAGCTTCCACCGCGACTTCGGCAGGGTGCGCCTGATCGTGGCCGACTCCCGCGCCGGCCGGGTGCTCACGCCGGGCAAACGCTCGATGCTTGACGAGAAGGAGTGGGACTGGGTCCGCGAGAAGGCCACGGGCGACTTCGACCACCTCCTCTTCGGCACCTCGATGCCGTTCCTCCTCTCCCCCGGCTTCCACCACCTCGAAGCGGCGAGCGAGGCGATCTGCGACGGCGCCTTCGGCCGTCCCGCGGCGAGGTTCGGCGAGTTCATGCGCCAGCTCGTTGACCTGGAGCACTGGTCCGCCTTCCACGCCTCGTTCACTGAGTTAGCGTCCCTCCTCCACTCCGTCGCCTCGGGCGAATGCTCGGACGGCGTGCCCCCGGCCTCCGTGGTCGTCCTCTCGGGCGACGTCCACCACGGCTACCTCGCAAGGGCGACGTTCGGCGACGGCGCCCATAACCCCGTCTACCAGGCCGTCGGCTCCCCCCTGCGCAACCCTCTTGGCGTCCCCGAACGCCTCTTCATGCGCGCCGGTTGGACGGGACCGGTAGAGAGGTTCGGCCGCTGGCTCTCCCGCCTCTCCGGCGTCACCGAGCCGCCCGTCAGCTGGCGTATGGTCCACAGCGCCCCCTGGTTCCGCAACCACATCTCCACCATCAGGCTCCAGGGACGCCAGGCCGTCCTCAAGGTCGAGAAGACGACCCCAGAAGACGCCGGCGACCCGCACCTGGAGGGTCTCCTTGAGAAGAGGCTCGTGTGAAGTGCTGTCAGCTTTCAGCGGTCAGCAGCACGCCGGGGGCCGCGAGGACCGACCTTCTCTAAGAGACTACCTTCTGTCGGCTCGGTTCCTCGTCACGCGGCATCTTCAAAAGCTCGGCCTTGTAAGCTGACAACTGAAAGCCGACAACTGAAAGCTCAAGGAAGGGAGCTCCTTTATGCGCATCGTGACCCACAACGACACGCGAACCCGCCCGGGCCCCGCCGAATGGTTCACAGGCGCGGTCTGGATGGAAGCCTCGCCGGCCGGGCCCTCACCGGACGCCGGCGTCTTCAGGGTCTTCTTCGAGCCGGGGGCGCGGACGAACTGGCACGCGCATCCCGAGGGCCAGATACTGTTCGTCCTCACCGGCACCTGCCGCGTCGCCAGGGAGGGCGAACCACCCGTGGACGTGGAAACCGGGGGCGTCGTCTACTTCGCCCCGGGCGAGAGGCACTGGCACGGCGCCAACCCCGACTCCTACATGGTCCACGCCGCCGTCAACCCCGCCGCCGACTCCGACGGCGGCACGGACTGGCTCGACCCCGTCACCGACGAGCAGTACGCCGACGCCTGACCCTGACACCCTCGCACCTATTTAGTTGACACAGGCAACTATGTAGGTGATCATGGCCGGAACCTCGGGAGGTGAAGCGTGCGGGGTGGGCGGCTACAGACGCGGGTAGAAGACGTTAGACGGTTCAACCGGTTCTTTACGCGCAGGATCGGGGTCCTCAGGGAGGAGCTTTTGCACAGCCCCTACTCGCTCGCCGAGGCGCGGGTGTTGTTCGAGGTGGCGCAAGAAGAGGGGCTGATCGCCTCGGACCTGGTAGGGGACCTGGGGTTGGATCCGGGGTACCTGAGCCGCATCCTCGCCCGGTTCGAGGGGCGGGGGCTTCTGGAGAGGGTGCCGTCCGAGGCGGACGGACGGCGGCGCCTGCTGCGTCTTACGGCCGCCGGCGAGGACGCCTTTTCGGAGCTGGACCGTCGCTCGCGGGAGGAGGTGGCGGGGATGCTCTGCGGCCTCTCTGAGGGGGACCAGCGCAGGCTCCTTGACGCGACGCGGACCATAGAGGAGGCCCTCGGGGAGGACGGCTCCCCTCCCGAACCGTTTCTCCTGCGCCGGCACGAACCGGGCGACGTGGGATGGGTAGTGCAGCGCCACGGCGAGTTGTACTCCCGGGAGTACGGCTGGGACGTCGGCTTCGAGGCCCTCGTCGCGCGCATCGTGGCCGACTTCGTGGACGGCTACGACCCGGAGGGGGAGCGGTGCTGGATCGCCGAGGCTGGCGGCAAGAAGGTCGGTTGCGTCTTCGTGGTCCGCGAGAGCGACGAGATGGCGAAGCTCAGGTTGCTCCTGGTCGAGCCCGAGGCCCGCGGCATGGGCCTCGGCGCTCGCCTCGTCGAGGAGTGCGTCCGCTTCGCCCGCGAGCGCGGCTACCGGAAGCTGGTCCTATGGACCAACAGCGTCCTCACCTCTGCCCGGCGCATCTACGAGGAGCAAGGCTTCGAGCTGGTAGGGGAAGAGAAACACCACAGCTTCGGCGCCGACCTCGTCGGCCAGAACTGGGAGCTAGAGCTGTAACCCTTCGCCACCAGGCATTAGCCTTCGTTCTTGCCAAAAGCCGACGCCTGAAGCCTTCTTAAACGTTATCCTCAGGCTGTGGGGCGCTCTCGCCGCTGGCGAACGTGAAGTAGGCCTCGGGGTCGTCCGCGCTGATCCTGCCTGCCCTAATTAGCGAGAAGCGGAAGGCGAGCCCGCCGACAAGCACGAGGAGCGAGGAGAGGATGCTCTTCCCGCGCGTCTCCCTGCCGGAGAAGAGTAGCGCCATGGGCGCGGCGATGCCTGACAGCAGCGCGCCGCCGACGAACAGCGGGGCCACCGACTTCGAGAACAGGGGCTTGCCCCACCGGGCCATCCGGACGAGAGAGGCGGCGATGAGGCCGGCCTCGATGACGATGGTCGCCTTCTCCGCGCGGTGGAGGGCGCGCAGGGTCTTCGGCTCGCCCGAGCGGGTAAGGTGCAGCACCAGCGAGAGCCACGAGAGGGCCGTCGAGGTGCCCGAGGCGAGGAACGTCGGGGCCATCAGCGCCCAGTTGCGGGCCCAGATAGGTACCGAGGTGGCGCTTATAAGGTTGCCGGTGTTGAAGCCGACAAAGAGGCCGAAGGGCAGCGCGAGCACGGAGAGCAGGCGCTCGGGTATCAGTTTGAGGAGCAGTCGCGACAGGATATTGCTGCCGAGCAGACCATCCTCGGCGGCCTGGCGCGCGGCTAGAAGCCCACCGAAGTTGCCGAACATAAGCAGCGACCAGCTCTGGGTGCTCATCGGGGAGCGAAGCTTCAGGATGCGCATCATGTTGTAGAAGCGCTCTGGGCGGCCGAGGTCCCAGATCAGCATGATCGGGCTCAGTATCATGGTGACGAGCACGGTGTAGCGGCTCGCCCGCTTCATGGCCTCGTCCTCGTGGCCGAGCAGTTGGGCCACGGTGGAGAACAGGTGCGTCCCTGCGCCTATGCCCCCGATCCAGAAGTAGACAGGGATCTGCCACGTCCAGTGCGCGTGCTTTATCGGTGGGATACCGTAGTAGTGCTTGTCTTTCCTTTCGGGATCGGTCTCCGGGTGGTGGCTCGTCTCGACCTTCCCGTTGCCCTGCTGCACCGACTCCCGGGTCGTCTCGCTCATCTTCCCCCTCTAATCTCTGAACGCCAGCGCTACTACGGCCCCGAGGACGCCGGCGGCGACCGCGCCCGCGATCACGCCGCCCTTTACCTTCTCTTGCGGAAGGTACGGGTGCTTGGGCAGGTTGTAGACCTCCGGCTCGTCCATGAGGATGAACTTGGAGTGGTTGCCGTCTATGCCGCCCGTCCCCCCGATCTCGGGCGTCCCCCAGACGTAGGCCTGGGTGTAGCCCTTGTCGTGCAGCTCCTGGACCCTTTGGGCCGCCAGCTCCTTGAGGTCCTCGACGTCGCCGAACTGGATGGAGTTCGTCGGGCAGGCCTTGGCGCAGGCCGGCTCGAGGCCGTCTATCTGGCGATCGTAGCAGAGGGTGCACTTGAAGGCGCGGCCGTCGTGGGGGGCCTGGGTTATGACGCCGTAGGGGCACGCCGGAACGCAGTAGCCGCAGCCGTTGCAGATGTCGGGCTGGATGTAGACGTTGTCGAACTCGTTGCGGATGATCGAACCCGTCGGGCAGGCCTGCTGGCAGGGCGCGGCGACGCAGTGCTTGCAGACGTCGCTCATGAAGGCCCAGCGCCCGAGGGCGTCGAGCTCTGCCCCGTTCGGGAGTGGCTCCGTAACGTCCTCGGCGAGCGCCACGAGGTCGACGTCGCCTGTCAAGCGGCGCTTCTTTGGGTTCTCTATGAAGGCGACGTGGCGCCATGTCGTGCCCGAGAGCTGCTTGGTGTTGTCGTAGGAGTCGCCGGTGAACTCGTAGCCGTCCGCGGGGAGCTGGTTCCACTGCTTGCACGCCACCTCGCAGGCCTTGCAGCCGATGCAGACGGTGGTGTCGGTAAGGAATCCGGTCGCCATACGCTTACTTCCCTCCCAGGACTCGGCGCCGAAGCTCCTCGACGGGCGCGGCGGGATCGGTGCTTACGCGGAACATCTTGTGCCCGAGGGCGACGTGCTGGGGGCGGAAGATCCTGTCGACCATCCCCGTCCCGAGGTTGAAGTAGACGCCGGGCTCGAGCTCCTTGGCGCTCCTTATGGGCTTGAGGCGCTTCTTGGCCTCCTCGGGGTGCTCGGTGAGGTAGCGCCCGAGATGCATGAGCTCCTGGGTCATGCCCTCCCTCTGGGTGGTCTCGGCCAGGTAGGTGTCGCTCGTGGTGTCGCCCGGCGTCACGCGCGTGCCCCGCGGGGTCGTCGCGGGGCCGCCCGAGGGCGAGTTCGGGGAGTGGTCCTGGGAGTCGTTTCGGTAGTCGGTCACACGCGCCCCTTCGCGAGGTTGGCCGTAAAGGCCTTGGCCTCGTGGATGGCGACGTTCGCCTCAAGGGCGACGGGCATCAGGTCGTTGACGACGTCGCCCTTGACGAGGCCGTTCGGGCCCCAGTGGTAGGGGAGGCCTATGGTGTGGATGTTCTTTCCGTCGAAACGCAGGACCGGGATGCGGTCGGAGACAAGGGCGCGGCAGTGGATCTTGCCGCGGCTCGTCGAGACGGTAACCCAGTCCGCGTTGTTCACGCCGTGCTCGGCGGCGAGGGTCGGGCTGATCTCGCAGAAAAGCTCGGGCTGAAGCTCGGAGAGCCAGGGGATCCAACGGCTCATCGCCCCGCTGGTGTGGTGCTCGGTGAGCCTGTACGTGGTCACCACGTGCGGGTACCTGGGGTCCATCGGCTTGTTGTAGGGGTTGTCCGGCCTGTCGAAGAGCCTCGCGGTCGGGGAGTACTGGACCTTGTCGTAGAGCAGGTTCGGCACGGGCGACTCGACGGGCTCGTAGTGGATGGGCATCGGCCCGTCCTTGAGCCCCACGGGGGCGAAGAGCCACCCCAGCCCGTCACCGTTGACGATGAAGGGCCCGTCGCCCGGTATGGCCGCGTCCCCCTTGGCGTCGGGGGCGGGCTTGTAGTCAGGGCGCTTGGTGGCGTTGAAGTCGGGCACGTCGAGGCCTGTCCACTTCTCCTGCTCCTCGTCCCACCACACGTACTTCTTGCGCTCGGACCAGGGCTTGCCGCTAGGGTCGGCGGAGGCGCGGTTGTAGAGGATGCGTCTGTCGGCCGGCCACGCCCAGCCCCACTCCCTCGCCGACAGCGGCTGCTCGGTCCAGGGCTTGCGCCTTCTCGCCTGGTTGACGCCTTCGGCGTAGACGCCAGAGTAGATCCAGCCGCCGCAGGCCGTCGAGCCGTCGTCCTTGAGCTCGGCGAAGCCCTTTACCGGCTTGCGGTCGGCGACGGTGTAGCCGCTGATCTCCTTGAGGATGCTCTCTATGTTGGGCTCTTCCATCGGGCCCTCTGTAGGGTAGTCCCAGGTGACCGCCTTTATTAGCGTGTCGCGCGGGTCGGTCGAGTTCTCGTAGAGCTTCTTGAGGCGGCGGCCGAGGTGGAAGACGAACCAGGCGTCGCTCTTGGCGTCGTCCGGCGGCTCGACGGACTTGTCGTGCCACTGGAGCATGCGCTGGGTCTGGGTGAAGGAGCCGTCCTTCTCCGCGACGAGCGCCGCCGGTATAAAGAAGACCTCCGTGGCGCACTCCTCCGGCTTTACGCCGTCCATCTTCCAGGCAGTCGCCGTCTCGACCTCGAAGGCGTCGAGGACGACGAGCCATTCGAGTCCCCGTATAGCGTCGCGGGCTAGCCTGGCGTGCGGGCCGCCGACGGCGAAGTTCTGGCCGAAGACGAAGGAGCCTTTGACGTCGCGGTCCTTCATCGCCATGATCGTCGGGTAGTAGGAGTGGTCGCCCGACAGACGCGGGAAGTGCGAAAAGACCTCGTCCCCGCGGGCCGGGTCGAACGCATCGCCGTACCAGGCCTTGAAGATGCTGGTTATGTACTTGGGGAAGTTGTTCCACCAGCCCGTCGAGGCGGTCTGGCCCTCCACGTACTCCATCCAGGTGTCGTTGTCCATGTTCACGTCGGGCATCGGCAGGTAGCCCGGCAGGATGTTGTAGAGGGTGGCTATGTCCGTCGAGCCCTGGATGGTGGCGTGGCCGCGCAGCGCCATGATGCCGCCGCCCGGGCGCCCCATGTTGCCCAATAGGAGCTGCAGGATGGCGGCGGTGCGGATGATCTGGACGCCCTTGGAGTGCTGGGTCCAGCCGACCGCGTAGCAGAGCGAGGTTGTCCTATCCGGCGTGGAGTTCTCGCAGATGGTCTCGGCGACCTTGAGGAACGCCTCCTTCGGGGTGCCGCATACCTTCTCGACCATCTCGGGGGTGTACTTGGCGAAGTGACGCTTCAAGACCTGGAAGACGCAGCGCTCGTGCTGGAGCGTAGGGTCGGTCGGGCGCGGCTCGCCGTCGTTTGGCTCCGAATGCCCGCCGGTCCCCTCGCCCACGAGGCGGCCCTGGCTCCCCCCGACGGAGGCGTAGTCTATGGGTGTTCCCTCGTAGCGCCAGCTCGTCGGGTCGTAGCGCTGCTTCTCCTCGTCCCAGCCGGAGAAGAGCCCGTCCGCGCCGGCGTCCTCGAACTCCTCGGAGACGAGGGTGGCGGCGTTGGTGTAGTGGACCACGTAATCCTTGAAGTAGCGCTCGTTCTGGATGGCGTAGTTTATGAGGCCGCCGAGGAACGCTATGTCCGTGCCGGCCCTTATCGGGGCGTAGATGTCGCACAGGGCGCTCGTGCGGGTGAAGCGGGGGTCGACGTGGATCAGCTTCGCCCCGTTCTTCTCCTTGGCGATCATGGGGTGCCTGAAGCCCACGGGGTGGGCCTCCGCCATGTTCGATCCTTCTATGAGGATGCAGTCGGCGTTCTGGAGGTCTTGCAGGTTGGAGGTTGCGCCGCCCCTACCGTACGTGATGCCCAGACCGGGCACCGTGGAGGAGTGTCATATGCGCGCCTGGTTCGTTATTCGTGTGAAGCCCATCGAGTGGAAGAGCTTGGTGATGAGGTAGTTCTCCTCGTTGTCTATGGTGGCGCCGCCGACGCTGGCGACCGCCATCGAGCGGGAGAGCTTCTTGCCCTCCTCGTTCGTCTCCTCCCAGTTCTCGTCGCGGGCCTTCTTCACCCTCTCGGCGATCATGTCGAGCGCCTGCTCCAGCGAGAGGTCCTCCCACTCGCCCGAGTACGGCCGCCGGTAGCGGACCTTGGTCCAGCGGTGGGGCGAGACGTGCATCCCGAAGGTGGCCGAGCCCTTGGGGCAGAGCGTACCCGCGTTTATCGGACTGTCAGGGTTGCCCTCTATGTCTATTATGCGTCCGTCGCGGTGGTAGACGAGGGTGGAGCAGCCAACCGCGCAGTAGGGGCAGACGCTCACCGACTTCTTCACGCCATCGTCGGAGATGCGCGCGCGGATGTTGCGGGTCGCCGGGCTTACCGGGTGTTCGACCGTCGTTCCAACGTGGTTCCGGATCTTCTTCCAGAGCCCGTCTTTCTCCGTGAGCTTGAGAAACAATCCCCGCTCCTCTCTGTTCCTGACAACGACCCGTAGACGGGTCCTTCCCCGTTCTTGCCCCTCATCGTATGCTCCCCCCATTCTAGCGCGGTGAAACCCACTACGGAACAGCCGCTTTTCGGGGGCACCGCCGGCCCGCAAGCCCGTCTGTGGGGATGCGTTGTGCGAGGTCCGGGCATCTGCTACGGTGTCGAATTATCCGGCGAGAAGGATTGCCGGGGGAAGGGAAAGGAGGTAGGCCACAGGTAGAAGTCCCCGTCGCTCTGGCGGAGGGCTCTAGCGACGCGCCACGAGGGCGCTTACATACGTCAATGCACGTAGACGAGGCTCAGACAGGAGTTTTGGCTTATGGCCGACAACAGGGTAGTGGTCTACAAGGGACCGGGCGAAGTAGCGGTAGAGGACATCGAGTACCCGAAGCTCGAGGTTCCGGGCGAGGTCGCAGACGCGATGGGGATGGGCAAGGAGGCCCCGCACGCGGCGATACTGAAGATAGTCTCGACGAACATCTGCGGCTCCGACCAGCACATGGTCAGGGGCAGGACGACGGCTCCCGTCGGGCAGACGTTGGGGCACGAGATCACGGGCGAGATCGTCGAGAAGGGCTCCGACGTCCAGTTCCTTGACGTCGGCGACATCTGCTCGGTGCCGTTCAACATAGCCTGCGGGCGTTGTAGGAACTGCAAGGAGCGCAAGACCGGCGTCTGCCTCAACGTCAACCCGGCGCGGGCGGGCAGCGCGTACGGCTACGTGGACATGGGCGGCTGGGTCGGCGGGCAGGCCGAGTACGTCCTCGTTCCGTTCGCGGACTTCAACCTCCTGAAGTTCCCGGACAGGGACCAGGCGCTGGAGAAGATCCTGGACCTCACAATGCTCAGCGACATCTTCCCCACCGGCTACCACGGCGCCTACACCGCCCAGGTAACCACCGGCTCGACGGTCTACGTCGCCGGCGC
>Ga0126309_10000245_pt1 | contig 18638 bp, 15 predicted proteins | sample Plot56_FD_92541 | JGI IMG/M metagenome (GOLD analysis project Ga0126309, IMG submission 92541) | Serpentine soil microbial communities from UC McLaughlin Reserve, CA, USA - Plot56 | ecosystem: Environmental > Terrestrial > Soil > Grasslands | place: USA: UC McLaughlin Reserve, Lake County...
GCACCTGCGCGAGGCGATGGAGGCCGGCGACTACGAGGACCCGACTGTCACCACCGGCACGGGCGAGCTCGACCGCTCGGCCAGCCCGCCGGTCTCCACCGCCGTCCAGCCCGACAAGCTGGCAGCGCTCAACGAGCAGCTCCTCCGGGTGCCGGAGAGCTTCACGGTCCACCGCAAGCTGCGCAAGCCGCTCTCGAAGCGGCTGGAGGCGCTCGAGAGCGGCGGCATCGACTTCGGCCACGCCGAGTCGCTCGCCTTCGCCTCGCTGCTGACCGAGGGCGTTCACGTGCGCCTGACGGGACAGGACACCGAGCGGGGGACGTTCTCCCACCGCCACCTGGTCCTGCACGACGAGAAGACTGGCCTGGAGTACTGCCCGATGCAGAACCTCGACGAGGCCGACGCCGCGTTCGAGCTCTACAACAGCCCGCTGTCGGAGGCCGCCTGCCTCGGCTTCGAGTACGGGTACTCCGCCGCCGACCCCAGCGCCCTGGTCCTCTGGGAGGCGCAGTTCGGCGACTTTGCCAACTCCGGCCAGGTGATCATCGACAGCTTCATCGCCTCCGGGGAGGCGAAGTGGGGACAGACCAGCCGCCTGACGCTGCTCCTCCCCCATGGCTACGAGGGGTCGGGGCCCGAGCACTCGAGCGCCCGGATCGAGCGCTTCCTCGCGCTCGCCGCCGAGGGGAACATGCGGATCGCCAACCCGACGACCGCCTCGCAGTACTTCCACCTGCTGCGCCGGCAGGCCCTGATCGCGAAGCCACGGCCGCTGATCGTCTTCACGCCGAAGGGGCTATTGCGGCTCGACCGGGCGACCTCCCGGCGTGAGGACCTGACCGACGGGCACTTCAACTTCCTGCTCGACGACCCGCGGTCCGAGGAGCGGCGCGAGGAGGTCCGCCGTCTCGCTCTCTGCTCGGGCAAGATCTACTTCGACATCGACGCGAGCGAGCGGCGCGAGGAGGCGACCGACGTCGCCGTGGCCCGCGTGGAGCTGCTCTACCCGTTCGCCTCCGAGCAGCTCGAGAAGCTGATCGCCTCCTATCCGAACCTCGAGGAGATGGTCTGGGTCCAGGAGGAGCCGCAGAACATGGGGGCCTGGAAGGTCATGTCGAGGCGCCTGCCGCGACTACTGCCAGACGGCGTCCGGCTCGACTACGTCGGCCGGCCGCAGCGGGCGAGCCCGGGCGAGGGCTACTCGGCCGCCCACGCGCGCGAGCAGGAGCGGATCGTCCTTACCGCGCTGACGCGGGACGCCTGACGAGATTCGACCGGCGGGCTTCGACCCCCTGGCTATCGTGCCGCCCCGTGCCGTACGCCCGCCGATCCGCCTCCAGGCCCGTGCCCGGGCCGCTGTTCGCCCGCGTCAAGTGGCTGTCATGGCTCGAGCTCGCGGTCTTCGCCGGCCTGCTGGTCGTCTGGATCGCCCCCGGCATGGAGGAGGCGACGAAGTGGCTCGGCTGGGCGCATGGCATCGGCTACCTGGCCCTCTGCGCGGCGATCTTCTACGCGATCCTCCGTCACGAGGCGCCGTACACCCTCCTCGCCGCCACCCTCACCCCCGTCGGCCCCCTCGGCAGCGTGATCGCGATCGAGCTGATCGAGCGCCGGGGCTGGGGCGTCGCCCCGGCCTGAGCCCGCCCTACTTCAGCTGGCGCAGCACGTACTGGAGGATGCCGCCGTGCTGGAAGTAGGCGGTCTCCTTGGGGGTGTCGAGGCGGACCTCGGCCTCGAACTCGATCGGATCCCCCCGGTCCTTGCCGGCCTTGACCTGGACCGTTTTCGCCTCGCCGTTCTCGAGATCGCCGATCGTGATCTCCTCCTCGCCGGTCAGGCCGAGGGACTCGGCCGACTCGCCGTCGGGGAACTGGAGCGGCACCACGCCCATGCCGATCAGGTTCGACCGGTGGATCCGCTCGAAGCTCTCGGCGATCACCGCCCGCACACCGAGCAGATAGGTCCCCTTCGCGGCCCAGTCACGCGATGAGCCCGAGCCGTATTCCTTGCCTGCCAGCACCACCAGCGGCGTGTCCTCTTCGGCGTAGTCCATCGCCGCCTCGTAGATCGTCCTCTCCTCCCCCTCCGGGAACTTCTTCGTGAACCCGCCGCGCTTGTCGACGAGCTGGTTCTGGAGCCGGATGTTGGCGAAGGTGCCGCGGACCATCACCTCGTAGTTGCCCCGCCGCGCTCCATAGGAGTTGAAGTCCTGCGGCTCGACGCCCTCCTCGACCAGCCACTGCCCGGCCGGGCTGTCCTTCTTGATCGCCCCCGCGGGTGAGATGTGGTCGGTCGTCACCGAGTCGCCGAGGACCGCCAGGACCCGCGCGTCCTCGATGGGCTCGAGCGGCGGCGGCTCCTCGGGGAGGTCGTCGAAGAAGGGCGGCCGGCGCACGTAGGTCGAGTCGGGCCAGCTGTAGCGGTCGCCCTCGGGCACGTCGACCGCGTTCCAGGTCTCGTCCCCCTTGAAGACCTCGGCGTAGTTCTTGCGGAACATGTCGGACTCGATCGACTTCCCGACGAGCTCCTTGATCTCCTCCGAGGACGGCCAGATGTCGCGCAGGTACACCGGCTCGCCGTCGCTGTCCTCGCCGAGCGCCTCCTCGGTGATGTCGACGTCCATCCGCCCAGCCAGCGCGTAGGCGACGCAGAGCGGCGGCGACGCGAGGTAGTTCGCCTTGACGTCCTGGTTGATCCGCCCCTCGAAGTTGCGGTTGCCCGAGAGGACCGAGCAGACCGCCAGGTCCTTCTCCTCGACCGCCTTGGAGATCTCCGGCGGCAGCGGCCCGGAGTTGCCGATGCAGGTGGTGCAGCCGTAGCCGACCAGGTTGAACTGGAGCGCGTCCAGATACTCGGTGAGGCCGGCCCGCTGCAGATACTCCGTGACGACGGTCGACCCCGGCGCCAGAGACGTCTTCACCCAGGGCTGGCGCTTCAGGCCCCGCTCGACCGCCTTCTTCGCCAGCAGCCCGGCCCCGATCATCACGCTCGGGTTCGAGGTGTTCGTGCAGGACGTGATCGCCGCGATCACGACCATTCCGTGGTCGAGCTCGAAGCTCGCCCCGTCCTCGAGCGTCACCTCGATGGCGGCGTCCGTGTGCGGCTTCTCGAGCGCGACGCCGCCCTCGGCGAGCGCCGGGCGCCGCGGCTTGCCCGCCTCGTTGTTGCCGTGCTCCTCGCCCGAAGGGTCCGAGGCGGGGAACGACTGGTCGCTCGCCTCGTCGACGTGGCTCATCTTCTCGGCGGCCTCGGGGTCGAGCTCCTCGAGCGCCGCGTAGAACGAAGGCTTCGCCTGGGCCAGCGGGACCCGGTCCTGGGGGCGCTTCGGCCCGGCCAGGCTGGGCTCGACTTCGGCGAGGTCGAGCTCGAGCGTGTCGCTGAAGGTCGGGCCCTCGGATTCCTCGTCGTGGAACATCCCCTGCTGGCGCGCGTACGCGTCGACCCGCTCGATCACCTCGGTCGGCCGGCCCGTGAACTCGAGGTAGCGGAGCGTCTCGCGATCGACAGGAAAGATCGCGCAGGTCGACCCGAATTCGGGCGACATGTTCCCGATCGTCGCCCGGTCGGCGAGCCCGAGCGTCGAGAGGCCGGGCCCGTAGAACTCAACGAACTTGGCGACGACGCCCCTCTCGCGGAGCATCTCTGTCACGGTCAGCACCAGGTCGGTGGCGGTTGCCCCCTCGCGCAGCTCGCCGTCGAGCCGGAAGCCGACGACCTGCGGCAGGAGCATCGAGATCGGCTGGCCCAGCATCGCCGCCTCGGCCTCGATGCCACCGACCCCCCAGCCGAGCACGCCGAGGCCGTTGACCATGGTGGTGTGAGAGTCGGTGCCGACCAGGGTGTCCGGATAGGCGAGCGGCTCGTCGTCGCTCCCGCCCGCGTAGACCACCTGGGCCAGGTACTCCAGATTGACCTGATGGCAGATCCCGGTCGCCGGCGGCACGACCCGAAAGTTGTCGAACGACTCCTGCCCCCACTTCAGGAACTCGTAGCGCTCGCGGTTGCGGTCGAAGTCGCGCTCGGCGTTGATCTCGAAGGCGCGCTCGTTGCCGAACGCGTCAACCTGGACCGAGTGGTCGATGATCAGGTCGACGTCGACCAGGGGGTTGATCCGCGCCGCATCGCCGCCGATGTCCTCCATCGCGTCGCGCATCGCCGCGAGATCGACGACCGCAGGCACGCCGGTGAAGTCCTGCATCAGTACCCGGGCGGGCTGGAATGGGATCTCGGCGCTCGGCTCGGCCTTGGCGTCCCAGCGGGCGATCGCCTCGACGTCGTCCCTCGTCACCGACTCCCCGTCCTCCAACCGGAGCACGTTTTCGAGCAGGACCTTGATCGAGTACGGCAGGCGGGCGACGTCGAACTTCGACTGGAGCGCGTCGAGGCGGTAGATGACGTAGGAGCGGTCGCCGACCTCGAGGGTGTCGCGGGCGCCGAACGAGTCCCCGCTCATCGCTTGTCCCGCTGGCCGTCGGCCAAGGCGTCGGCCGACTTGGCCGCGGCCCCTCCGGCCATGATCCGGGCCGTGAAGGCGGGCGTGGCCAGCGAGAAGTGGGCAAGCGCCCGCTGGCGCAGCGGCGCCACCGCGACCTCGACCTTGTCGTTCTCGATCGCCTTGACGACTCCCGCGGCGACCTGCTCAGGCGTCGCCGTGCCCAGCCCCGGCGGGGCCTTGGCGCCCGCGTCGGCGAACATGCCGGCGTCGCGGATGAAGCCGGGCGAGACGATCGACGTGCCGACGCCGGTGTTGACGAGGTCGGCGCGGAGGGCGAGGGCGAAGCCGCGCAGCCCGAACTTGGTCGCGTTGTAGACCGATGAGCGGGGACTGGCGGACTTGCCGGCCAGGGAGGCGACGAACACCAGCTGGCCCTCGCCCCGCTCGGCCATCTTCGGCGCGAGCGCGCGCGCCATCAGCATCGGCGACTCGAGGTTGACCCTCAGGGCGCGGCGGATCTCCTCGGGTGAGAAGGCGTCGAGCCGGCCGGTGCCGGGGAGACCGGCATTGGCGACCAGCACCTCGACGTCCCCCGCCTCCTCGACCAGGCGCTCGGCGGCGCCGCTCTCGGCCAGGTCGGTGGGCGCGGTCCCGTGGCCGTCGCCTGGCAGCGACGCGGCCATGGTCTCGAGCTCCTGCTGCTTGCGCGAGCTGAGGATCACGCTGGCCCCGCGCTCGGCCAGCGCGAGCGCGATGGCGCGGCCGAGGCCTCCGGTCGCCCCCGTCAGCAGCACCTTTCGCCCCTTGAGCTCCATCCATTCCAAGCTACCACCGGGCCCGCGGCGGAAACCGCGGGCGCCAGGTGGGCTAGGGTCGCCCCTGCTAGCCGGAGCGAGCAAGGAGAAGACATGAAGCTCTACGTCTGCTGGGGGACCTTCCCCTCGCCAAGACCTGGTGGGCACCCATGCCGCAACGCCCACGAAGCGCTGCGCGAGGCGGGGCACGACCCGGAGGTGGTCAAGGTCCACGGCCTCGGCGTGGGGCCGATCAAGTGGACGACCGACGGGCGCAGAGAGGTCGAGGAGCTGACCGGTCAGCAGGTCGTGCCGGTGCTCGTCACCGACGAAGGCCAGGCGATCAACGAGTCGAAGCGGATCATCGACTGGGCGGGGCGAAACCCGGCCGGGTCCATCGGCGGCGGCGGCGGCGTCTAAGCCCTCAAGTCCGCTCGCGATCCTGCCGAGGAGAGAAGGGACCGCGGCAGGTTCAGGCTCTGCGAGCCCGAACAGGGACCTGTAAGGCTTGTGTTAGCGAACGTCAATAGGAGCCGCTAGACTGCCGCAGTCGAGTAACCGGTAAACGCCGAATCCCAGCCGGTGAAGGCAGGGAACGGGGGAACCAGCCGGGCGCGCCAAGCGCTCGGTCAATTGGGGCTAACCCGCCGTCACGGCGGGGGCGCTGCTCCTTTAGCGCCAGCCCGTCAGCTAACCCCGTAGGCCGACGAAGGAGATCGGTGTGTTCGAGAGCAGGGAAAAGCTGAGAGCGGGGATCGCGGCCACAGCCGTCGCCGTGGCGCTCGCGATGGCACCGGCCGCCGTCCAGGCATATAGCTGCAACGGCGGCAGCACGGGCGGGATGAGCTCCTCGGAGTGCACCCCGACCGTGGCCGGCGCCAAGGCCAGGCTGGTTGGCGCCAAGGCGATCCCGCCGAAGTCGGCGCCGCTGCGCGTCAAGCGGGTCATCTGGGCCGCCAACCGGATCGAGGAGAAGCCCTACCGCTACGGCGGCGGGCACGCCCGGTGGAACGACTCGGGCTACGACTGCTCCGGAGCGGTCAGCTACGCGCTCCACGGGGGCGACTTCCTCGACAGCCCGCTGCCTTCCGGCAGCTTGATGCGCTGGGAGCGGCCCGGGCTGGGCAAGTGGATCACGGTCTTCGCCAACGGCGGGCACGCCTATGCGGTGATCGCCGGGCTTCGCTGGGACACGTCCATGACGCCCGGCGACGGCCCCGGCTGGAGCAAGGTGATGCGCTCCCGGGCCGGGTTCACGGCCCGCCATCCGCGAGGTTTCTAGGGACGGCGAACGGTGCCGGCCCTGGCTAGGGTCCGGCGCCTGACCGTTTGGGGCGACAGCGAGGGCGTCCGGCGCGGGATACGGGCCGGGGCGCCCTACGCCGTCGCCGCCTTCCTGCTGGCGATCTCCTTCGGGGTGGTCGCCAGACCGGTGATCGGCGGCGGCGCGGCGGTGGTGATGTCGGCCCTCGTCTTCGCCGGCTCGGCCCAGTTCGCCTCGATCGCCGTGCTCGCCGCTGGCGGCGGGGCCACCACGGCGATCCTGGCGGGCCTCCTGCTCAACCTCCGCTACGTCCCGATGGGCATCGCCCTGGCGCCGTCCCTGTCGGGAGGCCCTCTGCGGCGCGCGCTGTTCGGCCAGGCGATGATCGACGCCTCGTGGGCGATGGCCAACCGCGGCGGCGGGCGCTTCGACCCCGGTTTCATGGTCGGGGCGACCCTCCCCTCTTACCCCGCCTGGGTGGGCGGGACGGCGGTCGGCGTCCTCGCCGGTGACCTGATAGGCGACCCCGGGAAGCTCGGGCTCGACGCGATGTTCCCGGCCTTCTTCCTGGGGCTCCTCCTGACCGGCGAGCTCCGTTCCGGCGGCACCGCTGTAGTCGTCGCCCTGGCCGGCGCCAGCCTTGCCCTGGCGCTGGTACCAGTCGCGCCTCCCGGCGTCCCGGTCATCGCGGCGTCCGCTGCCGCACTCATCGGCCTCGCCCGGCCGACCGAGGGTCACCGTCACCGCGCGCTTGCCGAGGACCCGCTGCCGTGAGCGCCGGGTGGGCCACGATCATCGCCCTCGCCGTCACCGCCGCGCTGGTCCGGGCGGCCGGGCCCGTGGCCTTCGGCGGGCGGCCGCTCCCGGGGCGGCTGCAGGACGTCATCCCCCTGCTCGCGCCCGCGCTGCTGGCGGCGCTCGTGGTGACGGAGACGGTGGGGGGCGAGGACGGCCTTGCGGTCGACGAGCGGCTGGCCGGTGTCGCCGCGGCCGGGTTGGTGCTCGCCCGGCGGCCCGAATCCCTGCTCCCCGCGATCGCGCTCGCGGCGGTCGTCACGGCGGGCCTGCGGCTGGCCCTCTGACCCTCCGCGTCCAGCCTGCGGGCGCCCGGTGCGCCCCTGGGGCCAAGCCGGCGCGGCGAGATTGTTCACACCTGCCTGTGCGGCTCGGATAGTTTGTCCGCGAAGGCAAGTCCCGGCCCTCTCGGTTCGAGTTGGAGGAACAAGGCATCAGCACGGCGTCGACGGCTACAGCGGAGCAATCCGCTGACGACCCTGCCGCGGCTGCCGCGACGGGTCGCGTGCCCGACGTCCGGCTGAGCGGCGTCACCAAGCGCTACGGCGAGGTCGCCGCCGTCGACTGCGTCGACCTGGACGTTTACGAGGGCGAGTTCTTCACGATGCTCGGCCCGTCGGGCTCGGGCAAGACGACGACGCTGCGGATGATCGCCGGCTTCGAAGAGCCCGACAGCGGCACGATCGAGCTGGCCGGTAAGGACGTGCGGGGCCGCCCGCCCTACGACCGCGCGGTCAACACCGTCTTCCAGGACTACGCGCTCTTCCCGCACATGAGCGTCGCCGACAACGTCGAGTACGGCCTCCGGGTCGGCAAGGTCGGCAAGGACGAGCGGGCCCGGCGGCGGCGCGAGGCCCTGGAGATGGTCCGCCTCTCAGGCTACGACGACCGCCGGCCGGGCGAGCTCTCGGGGGGCCAGCGCCAGCGGGTCGCCCTCGCGCGGGCGATCGTCAACCACCCCAAGGTCCTGCTGCTCGACGAGCCGCTCGGCGCTCTCGACCTGAAGCTCCGCGAGCAGATGCAAGTGGAGCTCAAGGCGATCAAGGGCGAGGTGGGGATCACCTTCGTCTACGTGACCCACGACCAGGACGAGGCGCTGACGATGAGCGACCGGATCGCCGTCTTCAACGAGGGGAGGATCGAGCAGATCAGTCCCCCCACCGAGCTCTACGAGGCCCCCGACAACGAGTTCGTCGCCGGATTCGTCGGCGTCTCGAACCTGCTCGAACGCGACGGGCGGCGGTTCACGATCCGGCCCGAGAAGATCCAGATCCTCGACGGCGACGTCTCCGCAGACGGCCTCCAGACCGAGACGGGCCGGATCGACGACGTCGCCTACGCCGGGATGGTGACCCGTTACCGGGTCCGGCTCCAGTCCGGTGAAGACCTTCAAGTCGTCCGCCAGAACCTCGCGTCCCCCGCGGACGTGACAGGTCGGAGCGGAGGAGAGGTGACAATCGGGTGGCGTCGCGAGCACGAAGTCGCCGTCCGGACAGACCAACACGAGGAGGAAGAGTGAGCAAGCGCGAGACCGATCCCCTGCGGGTGACCTGGCTCGTGGTCGCAGGCCTGGTGGCGTTCATGCTGTTGCTGGCCGGCTGCGGCGACGACGAAGACGAGGGCGGCGGCGGGGGCAGCGGCGACGAGGGCCTGACCAAGGTCGGCAAGCCGGAGGGCCAGCTCAACCTGGTCGCCTGGGCCGGGTACGCCGAGGATGGCTCGACCGACCCCAGCGTTGATTGGGTGACGCCGTTCGAGAAGCAGACCGGCTGTCAGGTGAACGTCAAGATCGGCAACACGTCCGACGAGATGGTCCAGCTCATGCGGACCGGGCAGTACGACGGCGTGTCGGCTTCCGGTGACGCGACGTTGCGGCTGATCGAGGGCGGCGACGTCGACCCGGTGAACACGGACCTCGTCCCCAACTACGAGGACGTCTTCGAGGGATTGAAGGACCAGGCCTACAACAGCGTCGACGGCCAGATGTACGGCATCCCGCATGGTCGCGGAGCCAACCTGCTGATGTACAACACGGACGTCGTCAAGCCGGCGCCGAAGGACTCCTGGAGCGTGGTCTTCGACTCCAAGGAGGCGGGCAAGTACTCCGGCAAGCTGACCGCATACGACAGCCCGATCTACATCGCCGACGCGGCGCTCTACCTCATGGAGCACGAGCCGGACCTGGAGATCGAGAACCCGTACGAGCTCGATCAGGAGCAGTTCGACGCGGCGATCGACCTCCTGAAGGACCAGAACGCCAACGTCGGCGAGTACTGGTCTGACTACACGAAGGAGATCCAGTCGTTCGCCAACGGCGACACCGTCGCCGGCACGACCTGGCCCTACCAGTACCTGACGCTGAAGGCCGAGAAGAAGCCGGTCAACGCGATCTATCCCGCCAAGGAGGGTTCGACGGGTTGGTCGGACACGTGGATGATCAGTTCGGACGCGAAGCACCCGAACTGCATGTACCGGTGGATGGACCACATCATCGATCCGAAGGTCAACGCCCAGGTCGCCGAGTGGTTCGGTGAGGCGCCGGCCAACTCGAAGGCGTGCGCGTTCACCGAGAACAAGAGCCACTGCGACGAGTACGACGCAGCGGGCGAGAAGTACCTGGACGACCTCTACTACTGGACGACGCCGCTGTCGGACTGCGGCGACGACCGGGGTGACGTCTGCAAGGACTACAACGAGTGGGTCCAAGGGTGGACCGAAGTCAAGGGTTGAGCGCTCGGCGCTAAACCCCTGACGAGTCGTGGAAGCCGCTGACGTAGCAGCGTCGGCGCCAAGGAGGTCGGTGGGCCGCAGGCTCGCCGACCTCTTCCACGGCCGTCCCCGTCTGCAGGTCGGGACCCTGCTGGCGGGTCCGATGGGATGGCTGGTGATCGGCTATCTCGGGTCGCTGGCGGTCCTGCTGATCACGGCGTTCTGGACCCTCGGCGAGCTCAGCGGCGAGATCCAGCGGACCGCGACGCTCGACAACTTTCGCCAGATTGCGGAGGAGCCGGTCTACCGCGACGTCGCGCAGCGAACGATCCTGATCGCGGCGCTGGTCACCCTGACGGATGCCCTGCTCACCTTCCCGCTCGCCTTCTACATGGCGAAGGTCGCCAGGCCGGGCGTCAAGGCCCTGCTGGTCGTCGCCGTGATGGTCCCGCTCTGGTCCGCCTACCTGGTCAAGGCGTACGCCTGGCGGACCATCCTCAGCGAGGACGGCCCGCTCAACTGGGCGCTGGCGCCGCTCGGCCTGCATGGACCGGGATACGGGATCGTCGCCGTCTGGCTCGTCATGAGCTACCTCTGGTTGCCCTACATGGTGATCCCGGTCTACGCCGGGCTCGAGCGGATCCCCGGCTCGCTCCTCAATGCGTCCGAGGACCTGCGGGCGAAACCCGCCTACACCTTCCGCAGGGTGATCCTCCCCCTCGTCTTCCCGGCCGTGGTCGCCGGCTCGATCTTCACCTTCTCGCTGACGCTCGGCGACTTCATCGCGCCGAGCCTCGTCGGGTCGGGGGACCAGTTCATCGGGACCGTCGTGTACTCGACGATCACCACGAACCTCCCGCTCGCGGCGGCGTTCGCAACCGTGCCGATCGTCGTGATGGTCCTCTACCTGCTCCTGGCCCGCCGGCTGGGAGCCTTCGAGCACGTATGACCCTGTCGAGGGGAGCGAGGAGGTGGCTGATGGCCGGCGCCGGCGTGACCCTCGCGTTCCTCTACATCCCGCTCTTCATCATCGGGATCCAGGCGTTCAGCACCGCGACCACCCTCGAGTGGCCCCCGCCGGGGTTGACCTTCGAGTGGTTCGGTGACGCCGTCGACAACCCCGGAGCCCGCAACGCCTTCGAGAACTCGCTGAAGGCCGGCACGGCGGCGACGTTGATCGCCCTCGTCCTCGGCACGCTGGCCGCGCTGGCGGTGTCCCGGCACCGCTTCTTCGGCAGGGAGACGATCTCGTTCCTCGTGATCCTCCCGATCGCGCTGCCCGGCATCGTGACCGGCCTCGCGCTGAACTCGACCTTCACGCAGATTCTCGGCATCGACCTCAGCCTGTTCACGATCGTCGTCGGTCACGCCACGTTCTGCATCGTCGTCGTCTACAACAACGTCGTCGCCCGCCTCCGCCGCCTCTCCACCTCGTTCGAGGAGGCCTCAGCCGATCTCGGCGCCAGCACGTGGCAGACGTTCCGCCTGGTGACGCTGCCGAACATGCGGACGGCGCTCGTGGCAGGGGCGCTCCTCGCCTTCGCCCTCTCCTTCGACGAGATCATCGTGACCACGTTCACGGCGGGCGTCGGCGAGCAGACCCTGCCGATCTGGATCTTCTCGAACCTGTCGCGGCCCAACCAGCTGCCGATCGTCAACGTGGTCGCGCTGCTGGTGATCCTGATCTCGATCATTCCGGTGTACTTCGCCCACCGCCTGACGCGTGACGAGGGCGGGGCCGGCGGCCGCGGGGGTGCAGCGCCCGTTCAGCCCGAAGCGGCGACGGCGCCCTAGCCGGGTGCGCACCAGCGGCCGCCGGGGTCCCTGCGGTCGCGGAACACGAGGTCGTCGCCGGGGCCGCAGTTGATCCGCGCGTCACGCTCGCCGTCCCGGGCATCGAGCACGTCGTCGCCACCGCGGCCGAGGAGCACGTCGCGGCCCGGCTGGCCGTAGATGTTGTTGGCCCCGCGATCGCCGATCAGGATGTCCCAGTCGAAGGAGCCCTCGAGGTCCTCGTTCGACTCCGCGAGCCGAACCGGCCGGCAGCCCGGGATCGCGCGGATCTCCGCCTTGCCCGCGGCGAGCGAGGCGCGCAGGACGCCCGGATGGGCGGGGGTCTCGGCAAACGACGCGTTGTCGCGCCCGGCACCCCCGCGCAGGACGCCGCCGATGCAGCCGCCGCCGGCAGCCAGGAGGTCGCTGCCAGGCCCGCCGATCAGGCGATCGGGTCCGGGGATCCCTCCGATCAGGCCGTCCGACCCTGCGCCGCCGCGGAGGACGTCCGTGCCTCCGCCCGCCTCGATCAGTTCCTCGCCGGGCCCGCCCGAGATCTCGTCGTTTCCCGGTCCGCCGGCCATGCGGATGCTGTCGAGCCCGCGCAGGGCGCCGCGCACCTTCAGCTCGTCGTCGCCGGCGCCGAGGTCGATGACCAGGTGCCGGGCGCGGCCGGGGGTCGTGCAGGCCACCTGCCTCGCCGACCCGTCGATCCGCAGGCAGCCGGCGCCGATGCCGACCGGGCGTTCGGCGCGCACGGCGAGGAAGCCGTTGACAGGGTCGTCGGAGACCTCGACGTCGTCATCGCCGGGGCCCCCGATCACCGCCAGGCCTGCCCCGCCGGCGGGCGAGGGGTCGACCAGCACCACCACGCTCGCGCGGCGCACGGCGCCGCAGGAGGTGGCCTCGGCGCCGCCGCAGCGACCCTCACCCGAGTCGCCGCTGAGCCGGTCGGTGCCGCCGAGGCCGCGCAGCCGGTCCCGGCCCGGCCCGCCGTCGATGTCGTTGTCGCCGTCGTCGCCGATGAGGACGTCGGCGAATGCAGAGCCCTCGAGGTCCTCGAGGTCCCAGAGCCGGTCGCGCCCGTCGCCGCGGGCGATTCCGCGCTCCAGCGAGACGAACACGCCCCGGCCCCCGGGCCGCGCCACGGCGGTCGCGAAGGATGCGACGTCGTGCTCGCCCGGTCCTCCGATCATCCGGTCGAACCCGTAGCCCCCGTCGACGTAGTCGCTGTCTCCCGGCCCGCCGTTCGCGACGTCGATGCCGAGCCCGCCGATCGCCTCGTCGCGGTTGCCCGACCCGCCGCCGACCAGGTCGTCACCGAGGTCGCCGGCGCTGACGTCGTGGTCCCCGGGACCTCCCTCGAGCCGATCGTTCCCACGTCCGCCGCCGAGCCGGTCCGAGCCGTCGCCCCCGAAGGCGGTGTCGCTGCCGGTCCCGCCCTCGACCGAGTCGTCGCCGGCGCCGGCCAGGATCCGGTCCGAGCCCGTGCCGCCGAACACCTCGTCGTCGCCCGGCCCGGCGCAGATCAGGTCGGACCCGCCACCGCCCTCGATCGTGTCGACCCCGCCGAGGCCGGCGATCACGTCCCGGCCCGCGGTGCCCTGGATCCGGTCGGGCCCGGGCGTGCCGACGATCGTTGCCTCCCGCCCCGCGCACCCCACCCCCTCCGCCCCGGCCCCAAGGACTGGAAAGAGGGCAAGCAAGAGGACCGCACCGAAAGGAACACCCGATTTCAAGCCGGCGGAGCGCAAGGGCGTGACTTTACGGCTCGCCGGAGGACTCTCCGCTGCAAGCACGACAGAACGAGGGCTGGCAGGGCGCCCGAGCGGGGCCTACCGCACCGTGATTCAGCCCAGGTTCACCATCACGTGCTTGACCTGCGTGTAGTCCTCCAGCGAGTACATCGACAGGTCCTTGCCGTAGCCGGACTGCTTGTAGCCGCCGTGCGGCATCTCCGACGTGATCGGAAGGTGGTCATTGACCCAGACGGCACCGAACTGGAGGCGCCGGGCCACCCGCATCGCGCGGCCGACGTCGCGGGTCCAGACCGAGGAGGCGAGCCCGTAGCGCGTGCCGTTGGCCCACTCGACCGCCTTGTCCTCGTCCGAGAACTGCTGGACCGTGATCACCGGCCCGAAGATCTCGTTCTGGATCATCTCGTCGTCCTGCTCGAGGTTGGCGACGACCGAGGGCTCGTAGTAGAAACCGGGCCGGTCGGCCCGCTGGCCGCCGGTCACGACCTCCGCATGGCCGGGCTTGCGCTCGATGAACCCCTCGACCCGCTCGAGCTGGCGCTCCGAGTTGACCGGACCGAGGGTCGTCGACTCGTCGGTGGTATCACCGATGACAAGTCCCTTGGCCTGCTCGGTGAGTCCGTTGACGACATCGTCGTACACGCCCTTCGACGCGAGCACCCGGGTGGCCGCCGTGCAGTCCTGACCGGCGTTGTAGTAGCCGGTGCCCGCGATCGTCTCCATCGCCGTCTCCATGTCGACGTCGTCGAAGACGACCACGGGGGCCTTGCCGCCGAGCTCGAGGTGGACCCGCTTGAGGGTGTCGGCCGCGGCCCCCGCGATCCACTTGCCGGTCTCCGGCGATCCGGTCAGCGAGACGATCCCGACCCCCGGGTGCGTGACGAGGCTCGCGCCCGCGGGCTCGCCGTGGCCTCCGATCGCGTTGAAGACGCCGGGCGGAAGGATCTCGGCCTCCGCGATCCACTCGGCCAGCTTCAGCGTCGAGACCGGCGTCGTCTCGGCCGGCTTCAGCACGACCGTGTTGCCGGCGCCGAGCGCCGGGCCGATCTTCCAGATGGCCATCATCAGCGGGTAGTTCCAGGGGGTGATCTGGCCGGCGACGCCGATCGGCTCCCGGCGGACCATCGAGGTGTAGCCCTCGAGGTACTCGCCCGCCGCCTTCCCCTCGAGGTTGCGGGCGGCCCCGGCGAAGAACCGGAGGTTGTCGGCCATGAAGGGGATCTCGTCCTCGAGGAACGCCTTGCGCGGCTTGCCGGCGTCGGCGGCCTCGAGGTCGGCGATCTCGTCGGCTCGTTCTTCGATGAGGTCGGCGGTCTTCAGCAACGCCGTCATCCGGTCCATCGGCATCGCGGCGCCCCATGCCGCGAACGCGTTCTGCGCGGCCTCGACGGCCCGGTTGACGTCCTCCTGGGTCGAGAGCGGGGCCTCCGCGATCGGTTCGCCGGTCGACGGGTCGATCACGTCCTCGGTCCGCCCCTCGGCCGGGTCGACCGGTTCGCCGTTGATGACGTTCTTCAGCTGGGTCTTGGTTGCCGTTGCCATGCTTCTCCTCCGTCGCTCAGTTTGCGGTTTGCAGTTGCAGCGCCTCCTCGACGGGCGCGTGCTCGTGCCCGGTCGCCTCGGCCACGGCCGGGTGGGTCACCCGGCCGTTCGCGACGTTCACGCCGGGACGGAGGCCGGAGTCGCGGCGCAGCGCTTCCTCCAGGCCCAGCGTCGCCAGCTTGACCGCGTAGGGCATAGTCGCATTCGTCAGCGCCTGGGTCGAGGTGATCGGGACCGCGCCCGGCATGTTCGCGACGCAGTAGTGGATGATCCCGTCGACCTCGTAGGTCGGGTCCCGGTGGGCGGTCGGACGCGAGGTCTCAAAGCAGCCGCCCTGGTCGATCGCGACGTCCACCAGCACCGCTCCGGGCTTCATCAGCGCGAGTTGCTCGCGCCGGATCACCCGAGGCGCGCGGGCGCCGTGGACCAGGACAGCTCCGATCACGAGATCGGCCGCCGGAAGTCGCTCCTCGATCGAGAGGACGTTCGAGAAGACGGTCGAGCAGCGGCCGTTGAAGATGACGTCGAGCTCGCGCAGCCGGTCGATCGACGTGTCGTACACGAAGACGTCCGCCTCCATCCCGATCGCGATGAAGGCGGCGTTCATTCCCACCACGCCGCCGCCGATCACCATCACGTTGGCAGCGGCGACGCCGGGCCCCCCGCCGAGGAGGATTCCGCGCCCGCCGAGCGGTTTCTCGAGCATGAAGGCGCCTGCCTGGGTGGCGATCTTGCCCGCGATCTCGCTCATCGGCGCGAGCAGGGGCAGGCGCCCCTGCGTGTCCTCGACCGTCTCGTAGGCGATGCAGATCGCGCCAGAGTCGACGAGCGCGCGGGTCTGCTCGGGGTCGGGGGCGAGGTGCAGGTACGTGAATAGGAGTTGCCCGGGGCGGAGCCGGGCGATCTCCTCGGGCTGGAGCTCCTTGACGTGGAGGATCATCTCGGCCTCGGCGAAGACGTCCTCCGGCGCCGTCACGATCCGCGCCCCCTGGGCCTCGTAGTCGCCGTCGGTGATCGCGCTGCCGGCCCCCGCGCCGGTCTCGACCAGAACCTCGTTGTCGTGCTCGACCATCTCGCGGACGCCGGCCGGCGTGACCGCGACGCGGTACTCGTCCTCCTTGATCTCGCGAACGATCCCGATCCTCATGCCGCCACCCGTTCCTCGACCTCGACCGAGAACTCGCAGCCCCGCGTCCGAAGCTCGTCGAACATCTGCTCCGGCGGCAGGCAGCGCTCCGGCGGCAGCGCCCCTCGCGCCGTCACCTCGCCGCGGGCGAGCAGGCGCACCGCTGCGGCGGCGGGCGACGCGGTCGACACGATGCCGCCGCCCAGTCCCCATTCGCGATGCGGAGGCGTCAGGCAGCGGATGCTCGCGTGCCGGCGCTCGCCGAGCGCCTCGACGGCGTGCACGGACACGGTCTCGGGCGACTGCGGGACGGCGCGCTCGGCGGCGGCGCGGACCTCGTCGGGGGATGCGGAAGCCAGACGGCGCAGCGCGTCGAGCGCCGTCGGCGGCAGGCTGAGCCGGAAGCTGCACGCGGCGCAGCCGAAGCTCTCCCCGAAGGTGCGCAGCTCGGAATGGAGCGTGTGGATCGTGTCGCCGGCGCCGATCGGGTCGCCGAAGTCGTGGTGCCCGCCGTCGCTGAGCGGCTCGACCTCTTCGGGCTGGCCGTCCCGGAGGACGACGGGCGGCAGGGTCAGCTCGTCGAGCAGCGTTTCCAGGGCATATGGGAGGGCGAGGCCGTCCGGCGGCTTCAGGTCCCGGCCGGCCGCCAGCACGGTCATCTCCCGTGGCGTCTCGCCGAGCTCCTCGACCACCCGGGACCCCATCAGGTTCGTCTTGCCGGGACTCGATCCGATACCGAGCACCGCGAGGAGGCCGGCGTCGCGGAACTCGCGGTCTAGCCCGAGCTGCTCTCCCGTCACGTGGTAGAGGCCGCCCAGGTCGAGATAGTGGGCGCCGGCGGCGAGCGCTGCGCGCATCGCCTCGAGGTTGATCCGATAGCTGGCCGAGTTGACCAGAGCGTCGATCCCCTCGAGCTCACGCTCGAGGCCGCTGCGGGCGTCGGCCTGGCGGGCCTCGGCCTTGCCCAGCCCCTGCTCAGCCGCGACCTGCGCGGCGACGTCGCCGCGCAGGTCGAGCAGGAGGATCGACTCGACCTCCTCGGAGTCGGCGACGTCACGGACGATCGCCGGCGCGATCGTCCCCGCCGCTCCCAGAACCGCCACCTTCACGCGACGAGCTCCCGCGCCCTGAGCGCGAGCCAGAACTCGATCCGGTCGTGGGCGCGCCCGAGGTCGCGACCGGTCAGCTCCTCGACCTTGCGCATCCTGTAGCGCAGCGTGTGGCGGTGGCAGAAGACCTCGCGCGCGGCGCGCTCCCACTGCCCGTTGTGCTCGATGAACGCCTCGAGCGAGCGCAGCAGCTCGCCGCCGTACTCCGCATCGCCGTTCTCGATCGGACCGAGGACGCTCTCGCAGTAGAGCCGCAGCGCGTCGTCGTCCTGGACCGAGAGCAGCAGGGTGAAAGCGCCGAGGTCCCGCCACGACGCGACCTCCGGCGCGTCGCCGTTGGCGATCGCCGTGGCCTCCAGCGCGCAGCGGGCCTCGTGGAAGGCGCGGCGCAGGTCCTCGGGGGGGCCCGGCCGGCTCGCCGCGGCGCGCACCGCCCCCCGGTCGGCGGCGAGCGCCCGCCTCGCCTCGACCGCGGTGTCCACCGGCTCGCGGTCGCCGGCGTCGACGACCGCGCACAGGCGCTCGCGCCCGCCGGCGGAGTGCGGCGCGACGACGGCGGGGCAGCCGGCGGCGGCGAGGTGGCTCTCGAGCGACGCCTCGGCCGCGTGGGGATCGTCCAGGCCGAAGATCAGGACCGCGGTCTCCGCGCCGATCCCGAAGGGCTCGAGACGGCGGCGCAGCTCGGCGGGCTCGAGACGGCCGCTGAGCGCACCGGCCAGGACGTCGCCGGCGAGCCGGCGCTCGGTCTCGCGGGCGACCCGGCGGCGCATCAACTCGAGCGCGACGATGGCCACCGCCTGCTGGAGGATCAGGCGCTCGAAGTCGCCGAGCGCGTCCGAGTCGCGGATCACCGCGACCCATGCCTGGGGCGGGCCCCCGCCGGGCGAGACGACGGGGTGCGCGAGGGCGCGCCCCGCGATCGCGGAGTGGGCGGGCACGAACGGCTGCCCGTCGGAGTCGTGGGCGGCGACCTCGTGGCGCAGGCTCGCCGAGGCCTCGGCGCTCAGCTCGCGGCGGAAGCCGCGGCCGGCGAGGCGCTCGCCGCGGCCGTCGAGGACCAGGACCGTGCCCCCGACCGCCGACGCGATCGTCGCGGTGATCTGGTCGAGGCCGCGCTCCTCGAGGACGAGCCGCTCGAGCCGCCGCTGCACCGCGATGCCGCGCTGCAGTACCTCGTACTGCTCGTTGACCAGCCGCGCGAACGCCTTCTCGGTGATCGCGATGAACGGCATCGAGTACGGCACCTCGAACAGAGGGAACTCCTGCTTGCGGGCCTCGTCGACCAGCGCCTTCGGCAGCTTTCCGTGGTCGAAGCCGGTGCCGAGCCCGAGCCC
>Ga0126309_10000246_pt1 | contig 18586 bp, 13 predicted proteins | sample Plot56_FD_92541 | JGI IMG/M metagenome (GOLD analysis project Ga0126309, IMG submission 92541) | Serpentine soil microbial communities from UC McLaughlin Reserve, CA, USA - Plot56 | ecosystem: Environmental > Terrestrial > Soil > Grasslands | place: USA: UC McLaughlin Reserve, Lake County...
ACTCCGGCTGATAACAACCCAGCCTCTGAGCAAAAAAATGCGCGCAAAGTGCATAGCGCGTCGGCTTTCGCCGCGGCGTTTGCAATGCTATAGCGCCCATACCTCCCGCCCGTCTCAAGCCGTTATTTCCCGAAAAGGCCCGATCTCCATGGCAAAAATCAAGGTAACCAACCCTGTGGTCGAACTCGATGGCGACGAGATGACCCGGATCATCTGGCAGTACATCAAGGACAAGCTGATCTATCCGTTTCTCGATATAAACTTGATGTATTTCGACCTTGGGATGGAATACCGCGACAAAACCAACGACCAGGTCACCGTGGACGCGGCCAACGCAATCAAGAAGGCCGGCGTCGGGGTCAAATGCGCCACCATCACTCCGGACGAGGCGCGCGTGAAGGAATTCGGGCTGAAGGAAATGTGGAAGTCGCCGAACGGCACCATCCGCAATATCCTCGGCGGCGTAGTGTTCCGCGAGCCCATCATCTGCAAGAACGTGCCGCGGCTGGTGCCGGGCTGGACCAAGCCGATCATCATCGGCCGCCACGCCTTCGGCGATCAATACCGGGCCACTGATTTCAAATTTCCCGGCAAGGGCGTGCTGACGATGAAATTCGTTGGCGAGGACGGCAAAGTGATCGAACGCGAGGTTTACAAGGCCCCCAACGCCGGCGTCGCCCTGGCGATGTACAATCTTGATGACTCCATCGCCGACTTCGCCCGAGCCTCATTTAATCAGGGCCTGTCAAAGGGCTATTCAGTCTATCTCTCGACCAAGAACACGATCCTGAAGGTCTATGACGGGCGGTTCAAGGACATCTTTCAAGAGGTCTTCGATTCCGAGTTCAAGCCGCAATTCGACGCCAAGAAGATCACTTACGAACATCGCCTGATCGACGACATGGTCGCTGCTGCAATGAAGTGGTCGGGCGGCTACGTTTGGGCGTGTAAGAACTACGATGGCGACGTGCAGTCCGACACCATCGCGCAGGGCTACGGCTCGCTCGGCTTGATGACTTCGGTGTTGATGACTCCAGATGGCAAGACCGTGGAAGCCGAGGCTGCTCACGGCACGGTGACGCGGCATTACCGCGAGCACCAGAAGGGCAAGGAAACCTCGACCAACTCCATTGCCTCGATATTCGCATGGAGCCGTGGCCTGTCGCATCGCGCCAAGCTCGACAACAACGTCGCGCTGGAGAAATTCGCGCTGACGCTGGAGAAGGTCTGTGTCGATACCGTCGAAGCCGGTTTTATGACCAAGGACCTCGCGCTGCTGGTCGGCGCCGACCAGCGCTGGTTGTCTACCACCGGCTTTCTCGACAAGGTCGGGGAGAACCTGACGAAGGCGATGGCCTAACTCACCTGCTCACTTTACGAGCAACAAGAGGCCGACCGCCACTCAAGCATTGAGCTGTGACCCCGGCGTAGAGCGTGAAATTTCGAGCTCTTCCTCGTTCATGTCTGCCGATACGTCCGCGAACAGAGGCGTACTCAGATAGCGCTCGCCGGTGTCAGGAAGCATGCACAGAATGTTTGCACCCTTTCTTGCCTCGGCTGCAATCTTGAGCGCACCGGCAAACGTCGCACCCGAGGTGATGCCGACAAAAATTCCCTCTCGGCTCGCCAGTTCCTTGCTGTAGCGAATGGCCTCCGGGCCGGAGATCGACAGCATCTGATGGATCACCTTGGTGGAGACTGCATCGTCGGTTAGCTTTGGGATGAAATCCGGCGTCCAGCCTTGCATCGGATGCGGCTTGAAAGACGGATGCGGTGCTGCAGGAGCTCCGTCCGAATGACGCGACTGTGCTATGCCACTGGCCAACAGTGGCGCGTCTGCCGGCTCGCAAAGAACTATCTTCGTGTCGGGACTCTCCTTCGCAAGCACGCGCGCGACGCCCTTTAGTGTTCCCCCCGTTCCATAGCCAGTAACCCAATAATCCAGCCGCTGCCCGGCGAAGTCGTCCAGGATCTCAAGCGCTGTTGTGCGCGAATGGATATCCGGATTGGCTTCGTTCTCAAACTGCCGGGTCATGAACCAGCCGTGAGCCTTCGCAAGCTCGATGGTTTTGTTGATCATACCTACGGCGCGCTCAGCGGCGGGAGTTACAATAACCTTTGCTCCAAGAAACCGCATGAGTTTACGCCGCTCGACGCTAAACGGCTCTGCCATGGTGAGCACAAGCGGGTATCCCTTGGCAGCGCAAACCATCGCAAGACCGATTCCAGTATTTCCGCTTGTCGCCTCTATGACTGTCTGGCCAGGCTTAAGCTCTCCGGATTTTTCGGCGGCCTCGATTACCCCGAGCGCCAACCGGTCCTTCACTGAGCCAAGAGGATTGAACGCTTCGATCTTGACGAAAAGATTCACGCCGGCTGGCGCCATACGATTGATTCGCACGACCGGTGTGTTGCCTATAGTATCGACAATACTTTGGTAGATCCGCCCCATGCCGCTCCTCCAACCTTGCGTTGTCTGCGAGAAACATTGCGCGCAACTCGTGAAAATTATCCTGATTGGTTTTGTTCGGCAAGCTGATGCGAAGAGGAACCAGCGCGCACCGAATTGAGTTCCCTCGCGCCTGGAACATAGCCACGTTTTTGTTGCACCCGTTTATGATCCGTCCTGGACATTGTACCTCAGTGACCCCGGGATTTATGCGTTGATAGATTGATTATATTTGCGGATTAAGGGGTTCTCTTGCCGAACGAACGGGTGGAACGAAGATTGGCGGCCGTACTGGCGGCAGACATTGCCGGCTATAGCCGGCTAATAGGTTTAGACGAGGAGCGCACCGTTGCGCAACTGAAGGCGTTTCGAAAGACGCTCGTCGATCCCGCGGTCGCTGCCCATCGTGGTCGCATCGTCAAGAGCACGGGCGATGGCGTTCTGGTCGAATTCGGTAGTGCCGTGGATGCAGCGCGCTGTGCGATTGAAATCCAGCGGGAAATGGCTAGCAAAAACGCTGGCATTCCACCGGAATTCAGGATCGAGTTTAGGATTGGAATCCACGTCGGCGATATAATCATCGATGACGACGACATCTTCGGCGATGGTGTCAACATCGCAGCACGCCTTGAGGGTATCGCCAAGCCGGGCGGCGTCTGCATCTCCGATGATGCTCAGAGGCAGATTCGCGGCAAAATCGACGTCGTGTTCGACGACATCGGGCTGCAGAGCCTAAAAAATATCGCCGAACCTATGCGATCATGGCACGTACAGCTTGGAGACGGGTATGCTCCTGCGAGTTCGTCGTTCTCAAAGGTTCAAGAGCTAACCCTGCCCGACAAGCCATCTATCGTTGTCCTTCCGTTCGACAACATGTCAGCCGAGCCGGGCCAGGACTACCTCGCCGATGGAATTGTCGAAGCAATTACCGCAACCCTTTCGCGCATCCGCTCTTTCTTCGTGATCGCACGCAGTTCAGCATTCACCTACAAGGGCCGCCCCAAAAATGCGCGTGACATCGGCAAAGAATTAGGCGTCGCTTACTTGTTGGAAGGTAGCCTGCAGAAAATCGGCAGCCGCGTCCGTATTATCGTTCAGCTAATTGAGACGGACGGAGGTGCACACGTCTGGAGTTCGCGATTTGACGGCACCATGGATGACTTTTTCGATCTAGAGGATCGAATATCGGAACAGGTAGCAGGCGCTCTGCAACCCTCCCTGCGTATTGCCGAGATTGAGCGCTCGCGGCGCAAACGGCCGCAAGACCTCGGCAGCTACGACTACACAATGAGGGCAATGCCTCATGTCTGGGCGCTTGAGAAACACGAAAGCGCTCGAGCGATCGAACTTCTCGAAAAGGCCATCGCGATCGATCCTAAGTATCCTTTGGCGCTGTCGCTTGCTGGTTGGTGCCACGCCCAGCGCTCAGTCTACAACTGGGCGGATGACATCGCGGGGAGCCAGCGAATGGCCCTATCGCTCGCCGAGCGTGCAGCGGAGATGAGCGGCGACGACCCGATCGTCTTGGCCGTCCTCGGAGCCGTCCATACCTTTGTGCGGAACTATGGTACCGCGCGTGTGCTGCTCGAGCGCGCAGTCACCCTCGATCCCAATGCAGCGTGGGCATGGACCCGGCTGGGATGGCTCGAATGCTATGCTGATCAAACTCAGAAGGCGATCGAACATTTCGAACGCGCGCTACGCCTAAGTCCGATCGATCCGATGAATTTCAACAACTATGTTGGCATTGCGTCAGCGCATGAGGTAGCGGAGGAATACGATCAGGCTGCGTCGCTCTACCGGCGAGCCCTTCAGGAAAGGCCAAACGCCCGTTGGATATACCGCAACGTGGCAACGTCGCTGTCGGGAGCCGGTCGGATCGAGGAGGCGAAACAAGCCTATGCCGAGATGATGCGTGACTATCCCGATCTGACGATCTCAAAATACAAGCAGGCAATGGTGTTTTCTCCCGCCGCTCTGGACCGCATGGGAGAAAATCTTCGAAAACTTGGATTGCCTGAGTGATCCGCGCGCACTAAGCGCCGGCCATTGCCTCTTCGATCGCCGTGAGCGCGGCGTTCGCGTTGGTCCCGTCGGGCCCGCCGGCCTGCGCCATATCGGCCCGCCCGCCGCCACCTTTGCCGCCAAGTGCTTCCGAAGCCACCCGCACCAGATCGACCGCGTTGTACCGTGAAGTAAGATCGCTTGTGACGCCCACGACAACGCCGGCCTTGCCGTCCGCTGTGACGCCGACGATTGCGACGACCCCCGAGCCGAGCTGCTTCTTGCCCTCATCGGCGAGGCTCTTGAGATCTTTCATCTCGATGCCTTCCACGGAGCGCGCCAACAACTTGACGTCGCCGACTTCGCGCACGCCCATGACGCTCGTCCCCGAGCCGGTGGATGCCGACGCCCCGCCCACCATCGCCAACTTTTTGCGCGCATCCGACAGCTCGCGCTCCAGCTTCTTGCGCTCTTCCATCAAGGAGGCGATGCGCGTCGGCACCTCATCAATCGTGGTGCGCAACTCCATCGCCGCCGTCTTGGCCAGCGCCATGGTTTCGTTCGCGTGTCGGCGGGCATGATGGCCCGTGAGAGCTTCGATTCGGCGAACGCCAGCGGCCACCGCACTTTCGCCCGTCACCGATATGAGACCGATATCGCCAGTTCGACGCACATGGGTGCCGCCACACAATTCGACCGACCAGCCGAGCGCGTTGCTGCCGTGCTCGCGCGCGGTCCTGCCCATCGACACCACGCGCACCTCGTCGCCGTATTTTTCGCCGAACAGCGCACGCGCGCCGGCCTCGCGGGCCTCGTCCACCCCCATCAGGCGCGTGGTGACCTCGTCATTTTCGAGCACCACATCGTTGGCGATATCCTCGATCCGGCTCAGTTCGTCCGGCGTGATCGATTTCGGATGCACGAAGTCGAAGCGCAGCCGGTCCGGCGCTACCAACGAGCCGCGTTGCGCGATGTGATCGCCGAGGACCTGCCGTAAGGCCTCATGTAGCAGATGGGTCGCGGAGTGATTGGCGCGGATCGAGGAGCGCCTGGCATGATCGACTTCGAGCAACAGCGCAGCGCCCGGCTTCAGCGTGCCCTGCTCCACCGTGCCAAGATGCACAAAGAGGTCGCCGGCTTTTTTCTGGGTGTCGGTGACGCGGAACCGCACGCCCTCGCCCGTCATCACGCCGGTATCGCCCACCTGGCCTCCGGACTCCGCATAAAACGGCGTCTGGTTGAGAACGATGGCGCCGGACTCGCCGAGCTTGAGGCTTCCGACCTCTTTGCCGTCTTTCACCAGCGAGGCGACCACGCCTTCGGCGCGCTCGGTCTCATAGCCAAGAAACTCTGACGCGCCGAGCTTTTCACGCAGCGGAAACCACATATTCTCGGTGGCGGTATCGCCGGAGCCTGCCCAAGCGGCGCGCGCCTTTGCGCGCTGCCGCTCCATGGCGTCGGTGAACGAGGCAATGTCGACGCTGATGCCACGATTGCGTAGCGCATCCTGGGTGAGGTCGAGCGGAAAGCCATAGGTATCGTACAACGTGAACGCAGTATCGCCGTCGAACATGTCGCCCTTATTAAGCGAACCGCTTTTTTCATCGAGGATCGACAACCCGCGTTCCAGCGTCTTGCGGAACCGCGTCTCTTCCAGCCGCAAGGTCTCCTCGATCAGCGTTTCGGCGCGCACCAGTTCGGGATAGGCCTGGCCCATCTCGCGCACGAGCGCCCAGACTAACCTATGCATCAAGGGATCGCTGGCGCCGAGCAATTGCGCATGGCGCATCGCGCGCCGCATGATTCGGCGCAGCACGTAGCCGCGGCCTTCGTTCGACGGCAAAACGCCGTCGGCAATCAGGAATGAGGAGGCACGCAGATGATCGGCAATCACGCGCAGCGAAGCCTTCTGCTCGCCTTGCGGATCGGCGCCGGTCAATTCGGAGATGGTGCGGATCAGGGCTACGAACAGATCGATGTCGTAGTTATCGTGCTTGCCCTGCAACACGGCGGCGACGCGTTCAAGACCGGCGCCGGTGTCGATCGAGGGTTTGGGCAGCGGATTGCGCACGCCGCCCTCGAGCTGCTCGAACTGCATGAACACCAGATTCCATATCTCGATGAAGCGGTCGCCGTCCTGCTCGGCCGAACCGGGAGGTCCACCCCAGATCTTCTCGCCGTGGTCGTAGAAGATTTCCGAGCAAGGCCCGCACGGCCCGGTATCGCCCATCTGCCAGAAATTGTCGGATCCGGCGATTCGGATGATCCGCGACTCCGGCAGTCCGGCGATCTTCTTCCAAAGATCGAACGCCTCGTCATCGTCCACATAGACGGTCGCGGTCAGCTTGTCCTTTGGCAGCCCGAATTCCCTGGTCACCAAATTCCAGGCCAGTTCGATGGCGCGATCCTTGAAATAATCGCCGAACGAGAAATTGCCGAGCATCTCGAAAAACGTGTGATGCCGGGCGGTGTAGCCGACGTTGTCCAGGTCGTTGTGCTTGCCGCCCGCGCGCACGCATTTCTGCGAGGTGGTGGCGCGCTGATAGGGCCGCTTCTCGACGCCGGTGAAGACGTTTTTGAACTGCACCATGCCCGCATTGGTGAACATCAAGGTCGGGTCGTTGCGGGGAACCAGGGGCGAGGACGGCACGATCTCGTGGCCGTTGTCGGCAAAGAACTTCAGAAAAGTCGACCTGATTTCGTTAACGCCGCTCATGTCCGTCCAATCGCAAAAACCGCCGGGAGGACGGCCCAGATGGCGTCATGTCTCCCGCGCCCCGCTTTTAGACAAGGGGGATGACGGTGTCCAGAAAGTGTACAGCAGATCAGGGGCTTGCTGCACCCGCGGCCAGCGGAATGTCTGGGGCTGGCGCTTCCGAAGTCGTGTCCGCCGTGCAACGAGAGATCACGAACTTTCGCAAAGGGCGGCCAGCGTCGTTGATAGATGCTGCGGCCGCGTTGACAGCCTTGGCGTGGCTATGTTTTCCTCCTATCTGTTCAAGACAGTCACGTCGGGAGAGATCGGCTCAAGAGGCCGGCGCCGAAGGAGCAACCGCCCCGGAAACTCTCAGGCAAACGGACCGCGCGACTTGCTAGCATCTGGAAAGAGACGCCGACGGGCTTTGGCCCGGACGGGTCCGCCGACGGGATAATACTCTCAGGCACAGCGACAGATGGGGCTCCGATAGGTTGCCAAGGGATCATCCTTGGGAACCGCGAGGGCCTGCTGATGCTTGCGCGTGATGACCAATCCTCTTCACAATCCCCACTGAGACGCACCCCTTTGCATGCGCTTCATGTGGCAAGCGGCGGCAAGATGGTGCCGTTCGCCGGTTACGAAATGCCCGTGCAATTCTCAACGGGCGTGCTGAGGGAGCACCTGCATACGCGCACGGCGGCCGGCCTGTTCGACGTCTCGCACATGGGCCAGATCGCGTTGCGTCCGAAATCCGGCAAGGTCGAGGATGCGGCGCTGGCACTGGAGCGGCTGGTGCCACAGGACATTCTCTCGGTTGTGCCGGGTCGCCAACGCTATTGCCAGTTCACAGACGATGCCGGCGGCATTCTCGACGACCTGATGGTGGCGAATTTCGGCAGCCATCTGTTCCTGGTGGTCAACGCATCCTGCAAAGCCAAGGACGAGGCGCATCTGCGCGAGGCGCTGCAGGACACTTGCGTGATCGAGCCGCTGGCGCACCACGCGCTGCTCGCGCTGCAGGGACCTAAGGCAGAAGCGGTACTGGCAACACTTTGTGCCGACGTTCCGGCGATGCGTTTCATGGACGCCGGTTCCCGGTGCGTCGACGGCATCGAATGTTCCGTCTCGCGCTCCGGCTACACCGGCGAGGACGGGTTCGAAATTTCAGTTCCGGCCGAGCACGCCGAACGGCTCGCGAAATCGCTGCTTGCGAATGCCGACGTGCTGCCGATCGGGTTGGGCGCGCGCGACAGCCTGCGCCTGGAGGCCGGGCTTTGCCTCTATGGGCACGACATCGACACCAGCACGACGCCGGTCGAAGGCGCGCTGGAATGGTCCATTCAAAAGAGTCGCCGGCGTGGTGGGGCTCGCGTGGGCGGGTTTCCCGGCGCCGACAAGATTCTTCGCCAGCTCGATGAGGGCGCGCCGCAGCGTCGCGTGGGATTGAGACCTGAGGGCCGTGCCCCCGTTCGCGAGGGCGCGCCACTTTTCGCTGATGAAACGTCATCGGAACAGATCGGCGCGGTCACCTCGGGCGGTTTCGGCCCCAGCGTCAATGCGCCGGTTGCGATGGGCTATCTGCCGTCCTCGTACGTAGCGCCAGGCGGCACCGTATTTGCCGAGTTGCGTGGCCAACGGTTGCCGCTCCAGGTCGCAGCGATGCCGTTCGTTCGCAATACTTACAAACGCTGAACTTGAAAATGCTGAGGAATGATGATGACAACCCTGTTCACCGCCGATCATGAATGGCTCCGTATCGATGGTGACGTAGCCACGATCGGGGTCACCGATTACGCGCAGTCGCAGCTCGGCGATGTTGTATTTGTCGAACTGCCGAAGGTCGGCCGCAGCCTGAAAAAGGCGGAAGCCGCCGCCGTGGTCGAATCCGTAAAGGCGGCCTCCGATGTTTACGCGCCGATTTCGGGCGAAGTGGTTGAAGTAAACAGCGCGCTGTCAGCCGATCCAGCGTTGGTCAATTCCGATGCCGGCGGCAAAGCCTGGTTCTTCAAAATGAAGATTGCCGACAATGGCGAGCTCGAGGGCCTGATGGATGAGGCCGCTTACAAACAGCATACTGCCTGACGAGGACACCATGACCGCGCACCGCAAACCAGCGAACGAAGCCGCCGCCACCTTCGCACGCCGCCACATCGGCCCCTCGCCCCGCGATATCACGGCGATGCTGGAGATCGTGGGCGCAGTAAGTCTGAGCGAACTGATCGGGCAGACCCTCCCGTCATCTATCCGGCAGAGGGAAGCGCTCGATCTGGCTCCGCCGTTGAGCGAGCCGGAGGCGCTCGCGCATATGCGCGGGCTTGCCTCACAGAACCAGGTCTTCACGTCGCTGATCGGACAAGGCTATTGCGGCACCATCCTGCCGGCGGTGATCCAGCGCAACATTCTGGAGAACCCCGCCTGGTACACCGCGTACACGCCGTATCAACCCGAGATCAGCCAGGGCCGTCTCGAAGCCTTGTTCAACTTCCAGACCATGATTTGCGACCTCACCGGGCTCGACATCGCCAACGCCTCGCTGCTCGATGAGGCGACCGCGGCGGCCGAAGCGATGGCTCTGGCGGAACGCGCCGCCCAAACCAAAACAAAATCGTTCTTCGTCGATGCCGAGGTACACCCGCAGACGCTCGCCGTGCTGCGCACACGGGCCGAGCCGCTGGGCTGGAATCTGATCGTCGGCGATCCCTTCACCGATCTCGATCGCGCCGAAGTATTCGGCGGAGTGTTGCAGTATCCTTCGTCTTCGGGCGCAGTGCGCGACCTACGCCCGGCGATCGCTACGTTACGCGCCAAGGGTGCCTTGGCGATCGTTGCCGCCGATCTTTTGGCGTTGACGCTGCTGGCCTCGCCCGGCGAACTCGGCGCCGACATCGCAATCGGCTCGGCGCAGCGCTTCGGCGTGCCGATGGGTTATGGCGGACCGCACGCGGCCTATATGGCGGTGCGCGAGCCGCTGAAGCGCTCGCTCCCCGGGCGCATTGTCGGCCTCTCTATCGATTCCCGCGGGCAGCCCGCCTATCGACTGGCGCTGCAGACGCGCGAGCAGCATATCCGCCGCGAAAAGGCGACGTCGAACATCTGCACCGCGCAGGTGCTGCTGGCCGTGATCGCCTCCATGTATGCGGTTTATCACGGACCGGAGGGGCTGACCCATATCGCCCGCAGCGTCCATCGCCGCACGGCCGTACTGGTGGCAGGATTGCGCAAGCTCGGTTTTGCCCCGCAATCCAACGCGTTTTTCGACACAGTAACGGTTGAGGCCGGCGAGAAGCAAAACGACATTGTCGCCAGCGCGCTAGCCGAGAAAATCAACCTGCGGATCGGCCAAGGCACGGTTGGTATCGCGCTCGACGAAACTACGACGCCTCAAGAGGTGGAGGCGGTGTGGCGCGCGTTCGGCGGCAAACTGAGTTATGCCGATATCGCTGCAGAAGCTCGCGACGCGCTGCCCCCCGAGCTGAAACGCACCAGCGCATTCCTCACCCATCCGGTGTTCCACGCTCACCGCTCCGAAACGGAGCTGCTGCGCTACATGCGAAAGCTCTCAGACCGCGACCTTGCGCTCGATCGCGCGATGATTCCGCTGGGCTCCTGCACCATGAAGCTCAACGCCACAAGCGAGATGATCCCGCTGACCTGGCCGGAATTCGCCCACATGCATCCGTTCGCGCCTCGCGAACAGGCCGAGGGCTATCACGTGCTCTTTAAGCGGCTGGAACGATGGTTGTGCGACATCACCGGCTACGACTCGATCTCGCTGCAGCCGAATTCCGGAGCGCAGGGCGAATACGCCGGTCTGTTGGCGATCCGCGGCTATCACGCCGCGCGGGGCGAGCCGCATCGCAAAGTATGCCTGATCCCCTCCTCCGCACATGGCACAAACCCGGCCTCCGCCAGCATGGCAGGCATGGAGGTCGTGGTGGTGGCCTGTGATATCAGCGGCGACGTCGATGTGAATGACTTGCGGGCCAAGGCGGCGCAGCATTCCCGAAATCTCGCGGCCATCATGATCACCTATCCCTCGACTCACGGCGTGTTCGAGGAGCATATCCGCGAGATCTGCGAGATCGTGCACGGCCATGGCGGACAGGTCTATCTTGATGGCGCCAACCTGAACGCGCAGGTCGGGCTGTCCCGGCCCGGCGATTACGGCGCAGATGTCAGCCATCTCAATCTGCACAAAACCTTCTGCATTCCGCATGGCGGCGGCGGCCCCGGGATGGGCCCGATCGGCGTGAAGGCACATCTCGCGCCGTTCCTGCCCGGCCACCCCACGACCGATAGCGCAAAGCGAGTGCCCATTGGTCCCGTCTCGGCAGCGCCTTTCGGCTCGGCATCGATCCTGACGATTTCCTACATCTATATTCTGATGATGGGGAGCCGAGGCCTGACGCGCGCTACCGAAATCGCGATCTTGAACGCCAACTACATCGCCAGCAGGCTGGATCCGCATTTCCCGGTGCTGTACCGCAACGGCAAGGGACGCGTCGCGCATGAATGCATCGTCGATCCCCGTCCGCTGAAAACCTCAAGCGGCGTCACCGTGGACGACATTGCCAAACGGCTGATCGATTACGGCTTCCATGCGCCGACCATGAGTTTTCCGGTGCCGGGCACGCTGATGATCGAGCCGACCGAGTCCGAATCGAAAGCCGAACTGGATCGCTTCTGTGAGGCCATGATTGCGATCCGGCGCGAGATCGCGAACATCGAAAGCGGGCGCTGGAAGGTGGAAGCTTCGCCACTGCGCCACGCTCCGCATACGGTTCACGATATCGCCGAAGACGATTGGACGCGGCCCTATTCGCGCGCCGAAGGATGCTTCCCGGCCGGCAGCTCGCGCTCGGATAAATACTGGTCTCCGGTGGGGCGCGTGGACAATGTCCATGGCGACCGTCACCTGGTCTGCTCGTGTCCACCAGTCACTGAATACGCAGAGGCGGCGGAGTAGAGAATCGCGTTGGTGTACAGCTCCCGCACTTCAAAGTGGCTCTAGCGTTGCACCCATCATTTCTCGCGCTGCATCGGCGCTGACACGAATTCTTGTCGCTAGTACCGATGCTGCTGCAGGCGGTAACGCACTCATCTACGCTTTGAAGGCATACGTAGCTATAAATTTGCCGGCACCTCACACAGTCCTCCTGGGCCAATCCAGTGTTGATCGAGCTTAGGAAAACGGCCAACGCGGCTATACAATGCTTCTCATGAGGCATCACTCTCGGGGTCGGCACCACTAAGGGCTGATCAAGGCGCGGTTCGCCGGATCCCAGCGCCAGAGGCGTTGGTTGGTTAGTTCAGTACCGCCCCACCAGCGGCGAATGGGATTGTGCCGGCTGAAGTCCTCGGTCCGCGCCAGAACAGCTTTGCCGAGTTCGGTGAGTTTGAGTTTGCTGCGATGGTATCGCGCGTGACGGTTACGATCCTCGTGCATCTCCAGCGTGAACGGCCCCTCGTCAAGGCCGGACACAGCGGGTGCCGGACAATGAGCCAGCCCGTCGAGCAAGCTTCCGACCTCCCAGTAGCCGAACACACGTCGTTGGTTCGCCTTGCGGTGCCCGGGAAAGACATCGGACGGGTGTGCATCGCCTGCCGATATCAGCTCCAGGATCAGCATTTCCGTCGCGCCAACCCCCGTGCTGCGCATCGGAAGTTCTTCGAGCAACTCCAGCACGGCTTGTCGAAGCTGCGGCAGGACACTTAAATCTTCGGCGAGCAGATCGACCCAGTCCTGCGGCGTCGGCTGTCGATAAGCCTGCCAAGCCCTGCTGGCGGACTCGAGATGATCGTTCAAAATTTTAACAGCTTGTGGCCATTCCGGAAGCGTTTCGGCAGACGTGTCGCCAATTTCGACGTCCGCCTGGCGCAAAGCCAACCTCGATATGACCTTCCCGTCAGCCCGGAAATAATCGAGCAACTGAAGCAGCATCAATTGCGCATTCGGGTCCGGGTCGATCCACAATTCAACCGTTTCGCATTGCCGGCAAAGCTCAAGCAGGCCGAGACCTTGGCGGCGGATTTGTTCGCGTCCGCGACCGATTTGGTCCAGCCAATTCGGGAGTGCCGGATCGTGTCTCGTTGAACGCGGTGCGAGCAAGCTGGCAAGCTCTGCGGGCGATGGCAGACGTCCCCATGCGAACTGGAACTCGAATGGAATCACGATGTCAGCGGCGCCGGCTCTTTGTAAGCATCCCGCTCCCGAGGCGCTGGTTGTCAGGATTAGGCGTGTCATATTCGTCTTCCGTATCGTCAACAGCAGACAGCATTGCTCGCACCTGACGGCCACTATTCCGATTGCTGCAAGACGGAGCTGGCCGGGATATGCCTGAGCATGACTGCGGAGAGCGGACTCGCCGTCGAAAACAAAACGGGCGCTGGCGACGTCGGCAACTCACGTCCTCAGTGCCCGCTGATGTCGAACCTTAAGTCCTCAGACTAAAGCCCGAAAAGGATTCACTCCTCGGCCGGCTCCTCGCCATCGGTATCGCGCTCGGGAGAGCCGGCCAGAATCTGCTCGGCGATCAGCCCGGAGTTCTGCCGGATCGCGGCCTCGATCTTGGCGGTCATGTCGGGATTGGCCTTGAGGAAGGCTTTTGAGTTCTCGCGGCCCTGACCAAGCCGTTGGCTGTCATAGGAGAACCAGGCGCCGGATTTCTCGACGATGCCGGCCTTGACGCCGAGATCGAGAATCTCACCCATCTTCGAGACACCCTCGCCGTACATGATGTCGAATTCGACCTGTTTGAACGGCGGCGCGAGTTTGTTCTTAACCACCTTGACGCGGGTCTGGTTGCCGACCACCTCGTCGCGCTCCTTGATCGCGCCGATGCGGCGGATGTCGAGCCGGACCGAGGCGTAGAACTTCAGCGCGTTGCCGCCGGTGGTGGTTTCCGGCGAGCCGTACATCACTCCGATCTTCATCCGGATCTGGTTGATGAAGATCACCATGGTGTTGGATTTGTTGATTGAGGCAGTGAGCTTGCGCAGCGCTTGGCTCATTAGGCGCGCTTGTAGCCCGGGGAGCGAATCGCCCATCTCGCCTTCGAGCTCGGCCTTTGGCACCAGGGCGGCGACCGAATCAATCACCAGTACGTCCACCGCGCCGGAACGTACCAGGGTGTCGCATATTTCGAGCGCCTGCTCCCCGGTGTCGGGCTGCGAGATCAGGAGTTCATCAATGTTGACGCCGAGCTTTCTGGCATAAACCGGGTCGAGCGCGTGTTCGGCGTCGATGAACGCGCAGATGCCGCCCTTTTTCTGGCCCTCGGCAACCGTGTGCAGCGCCAGCGTGGTCTTGCCCGACGATTCCGGCCCGTAGATTTCAACCACCCTGCCCCTTGGCAGACCGCCGACACCGAGCGCGATGTCCAGCCCAAGTGAGCCCGAAGAGATAGTCTCGACGTCCATCGAACGGTCGTTTTTGCCCAGCTTCATGACCGAGCCCTTGCCGAACTGGCGCTCGATCTGAGAGAGCGCGGCGGACAGGGCCTTGGTCTTGTCCATTGAGGATCCTTCAACGATACGCAGGGCAGTGGCGGACATAGGTCGTGCTCCTTATGGCGAGGATTCGCTAGCGGGACAAACGAGGCGGGGTAAACCGGAAGTGATGGAACAAGTGATGGAACAATGTACCCCATCTGTTCCATGTTCGCAATATGTTCTTTGTAAAAATCGGGTAAGAGCCTATTTGGGCGATACGGAATCTGGGGAACGGGCTGATTCCATCCACAGTGGCCCAATTTCAAACAGCCAACGGCCTGATTGAAATGTGAGAACATACCGTGAAGATGTGTTCTGCCGGCGGAACACCTTGTTCTCCGTAGAACTACGGAGATAGGGCAGCCCCATGTCGAAAGCACAAGACCGCTCCAGATGGGTCAAACCCTGAGCCGTCCGAACATGCCATTCAAATGGTTCTCGCGGCTCTACCTGAACGTTGGTCCTCGCGATTTGTGGAGGGCCATCTGGCAATGAGAGAAGTGGAACGACTCAATCTCTTTCCCGGCGACGCGCGAGCTTTGACGAAGTAAGGCCGCCAACTGCGTCGGCGTGTTCGTTTCGAACCGGTGAACGAAACGGCAAGCCGGGCGTTTTGCTGGCATGTTGTCCAGACTTTCCCTCGCCGTTATCGCCCTGTGCTTCGCGCTCGCTATCGGCGCATTCGTCCTCACGATCTATACATTCTAGAGCCGCCTCGGTGGGCCCCTCTTTCTTAGGTCCGGATATCTCGTACCAAAAATAGATCTGGTTCGATGGTGGGAACGGAACAACATCTGAACTTCCATTGACCGTTTGGCGTCGCGCTCAATAGAGTTGTAACTTGTTAATCAACGAGGTCCGGACACAGCAACGGGGAGCGCGATGGCCTACTTTTCGCAAAACGACGACGGAGCCCAGCGAGGCGGCAAGATCGCGGCAGACATAGCCTGCGGGTTGCTGCTGTTAACGTTCTCGATTGTGTTCTTCGGGTACTTAGGCGGCGTGGTTGCGTTCGTTATTCTTGCAGCCGCGCTGGTTGGGGTCGATTTCCTCATGCCCATTGAACGCGACTCGGCCGGTGCCGGAGTGAGGTAAGCCCGCGTCGTGGTTCTACCCGCTCAGCGCAAGGAAACGGCCCCAGCTCGGGGGAAGCTGAGGCCGGGGGAAGTGCACTCTGTGTCAGGTCACGACACTCCAGCCCAATTCGCGAGGCGGCAAACGGTTCCCGCAGCATTGGCGAGGCGGAAACGTGGGACGGCTGGCAGCGATGCAGGGGTGGCCTAGTCGGCGCTGGGCAGGCGCCGCATGGTGAACTCGATCTCGCCACTGGGCAGTTCGCGCCAGCTTTCGACGCTCGTCATGTAGGCGGCCTTGGGATAGCGGGCGAGCAAATCGCGCGCTTTGGACCGCGCCTTCTCGCGCGGCAAGGTGAAGGTCTCGCGCAGATAGCCGTCGTCCAGCTTCCGCCGTCCGGCCATGCGATCTGCCAGTTCGCGCGGGCGAAACGCCATGACGCAACTCCAAGCAACAAACTACGACCTCAATATAGGGCCGCTGCGAGCCCAATCCGAGCCCCACCATCGGATCCATTCCGCAGATCGATCTAAGTCGGTTACCGCACATATAACCGAACGAATGCGTGGCCTGTCGTACGTAACAGGATAGTATCGCGGGATTGCCGGCCAAGGATGCTGGGCCGAGAGCCCACTTGGACTCGCGTTGCGAGTGGGTCCATGGCGCAGTCTCTTCACGTTCGCGAACAGCCGGGCGTTACCGGCGCTCTCGCCCGCGACTGCACCGATGAAGATGCGCGCGATGGCTTTATCAAGCTTGCGGATGAATACCAGGCGCGCGGCCGCAACGCTGGAAGAGCCGGAGAGCATCGTTGCGAAAGCCGGTCTGACTGATCAGGACGCCTGACCACCGCTCGGCCGCGCGATCCCGATGTGCCTAGAATGGGAGATGATCGCCATGCCGCATCGCGACCCAAGGACGAACCGGCTGCTTTCGTTATTATCTGATGACGACTACGAGCACCTGCGGCGGCATTTGTCGCAGGTCGATCTTGAATACAGAAAGAGCCTGTATGAGGCGTCGCGTCCGATCGAGCACGTGTACTTCCCGGTCGAGGGCGTCGCTTCGCTGGTAATTACGACGACCGAGGGTGCCAGCGCCGAAGTCGGCACCATCGGCAGCGAAGGAATGGTGGGGCTGCCGGTCTGCCTCGGTTCGCGAGATGCGCCGTCGGCGGTCTACGTCCAGGTTCCGGGCACCGCGCTGATGATGGACGTCGGCGCATTCCGAAGCGAGCTCGAGCGGAGCCCGACGGTGAACCTGACCATGCTGCGCTACGCCCACGCCTTCTTCAACCAGGTCGCGCAATCTGCCGCCTGCGCTCATCTTCACCTGGTCGAGCAGCGGTGTTGCCGCTGGCTGTTGATGACGCGTGACCGGATGCCCTCGGCCGATTTTCTGCTTACCCATGAATTCCTGGGCATGATGCTCGGGGTCCGGCGAACGACCGTCACCGAAGTGATGAGCGCCCTGCAGAAGGAGGGGCTGATCCGCTATCGCCGCGGCCACGTCACCGTGCTGGATCACGAGGCGCTGCGCCTCCGCGCCTGCGAGTGCTATGAGGTATCGAAGCTGGAATTCGATCGGCTGCTTGGGGATACCGCGCTCGCGCCAAGAACCGACAGGAAGCATCGACTGGTCAGCGAGATCGGCAGAATGGGGTGACCGCCGTCTGTGTTCGCTTTCCGACCCGGCAATCCGCTGTCACAACTGTCCAGTCCCCAAAGAGCTCGCTACCACATAGCCTGGAGATGGGGGACTATGACGGCTACCGGACGGACAATGGCTCGCCCGGATCCTATAAGGAAGCTCCGCGGGCCGCCTCTCGGAGCGCCCCATTCAACCCTGCGGTACATCGGCCCGACCGACCGGGCGGGACATCGCAGTGCCAATTCACGCTTCAAAAGTCGGTCTTTCCCTGGACAACAAGCTCCTGGCCTCCTTGCCGCGCGGTGACTTCGATCGCCTGCTGCCGCATCTGGCGACCGTCCCCCTGCAGCAGGGCTTGGTGCTGAGCGAATCGGGCGACGAGGTCGACCAAATCTATTTCCCGCATTTCGGAATGATTTCGCTGCTTGCCGTGCTGCGCGACGGTAAGGCGATCGAGACCGCGACCGTGGGCCGCGAAGGCGTGGTCGGGGCGATGGCGGGGCTTGGCTTGTACAAGTCGCTGGTCCGCGTTGTCGTGCAGATGCCGATGGCCTGCAGCAAGATTGCCGCCACGCATTTCCGAACCATCGCCACCACCAGCGACGCCGTGCGCAATCTGTCGATCCGGTACAACGAGGTACTGCTGTCGCAGGCGCGGGTGACGGCCGCCTGCAACGCGCTGCATTCGATCGAGGCCCGATTTTGCCGGTGGCTGCTGCAATGCGCCGATCGGGCGGGCAGCGACACCGTTCCTTTGACACAGGAATTTCTGGCCGAAATGCTCGGCGTAAGGCGCACGTCAGTCACGGAAGTCGCCAGCAAGGTGCAGAGCGCAGGCGCGATCAGCTATTCGCGCGGTGTGATCAAGATCCTGGACCGTGGGGCGCTAATGCGGCTGTCGTGCGAGTGTTACGATACGCTGGTGGATCAATCCGCGGTACTGACCTGATCGGCCGGCGCGCCTCGCCCTGAACAGCGCCGACTTAACGCGTTTCTATCCTGGTTTGCGTACTGCCCGTTTTCGTGGACGGCTTCGGCGCCGAAGTCTTCGGCGTCTCGACGCTGCGAACCGTGCCCCATGGGTCGGAAGAGCTCTTGGCGTCCGGAATCTTCCTGAGCGATTCCTTGTAAGCCTTATCCCTCGCCGCCTCGGCTTCCTTTTCCTCCGGAGTCTTGGATTGCAGCTCGGGAATCAAATTGACATTGGGCGTCTGCATTTG
>Ga0126309_10000247_pt1 | contig 18564 bp, 16 predicted proteins | sample Plot56_FD_92541 | JGI IMG/M metagenome (GOLD analysis project Ga0126309, IMG submission 92541) | Serpentine soil microbial communities from UC McLaughlin Reserve, CA, USA - Plot56 | ecosystem: Environmental > Terrestrial > Soil > Grasslands | place: USA: UC McLaughlin Reserve, Lake County...
ACCTCGCGCTCGGCCAAGATGTGATCGACGACGCCCGTGTCTTCTTCGGGACGACCCGCTACGAAGGCCGCGTCGCCTTCCGCCCCGCGATCGTCAACTGGCGGACGACCGAAACGGACATCGACCTTCTCGCCGATGTCGTCCTGGAGCTCGGAGCACGCAGAGCGCGGAGCGTGGACGGCTGACTCCTTGCCGAAGTTACGAATTCGGCACGGTGGCGTGACTCACCCGCGCGATTCTCCTCGCTACGCTCGCAGCGGGGAGGAGGTTGGGTGCACCTAGGAAGAGGTCGGCGCAGGGCCGGGTCACGCCAACTTCTCTCGCACGAGCTGGCTGACGGCTGAGCCGTCGGCGCGCCCTGCAACCTGCGGCATCACGTCTGCCATGACCCGTCCGAGATCCTGGAGGCTCGTCGCGCCGTTCTCGGCGATCGCGTCGTCGACGATCTCTTCGAGCTCCTCCTCGTTGAGCGGCTCGGGCATGTACTCCTCGAGCACCTCGAGCTCGTAGTCCTCCGCGTCCGCCTGCTCGGCCCTGCCTGCGGCGCGGAACGCCTCCTCCGCCTCGACACGCTTCTTGCGTTCGCGCTGGAGAACCTGGAGCTCCTCCTGCTCGGTGAGCGGCCGCTGCAGCTCCTTCTCGGCGGAGCGAAGGCTGCTCAAGATGAGGCGCAACGCGTCGCGGCGGTCGTTGTCCCGCTCGCGCATCGCCTCCTTGAGATCCGCCTCGATGTCGGTGATCCGGCTCATCCGGCCAAGCCTCGCATGCGGCCAGCGAGGATGTGCCAGTGGAGATGGAACACGGTCTGCCCCGCGCCCGGCCCGACATTGACGACGACGCGGTAGTCCTCCAGGCCGGCCACGCGCGCAGTCTCGGCCACGAACTCGAGCATGCGCTTCGCCTCGTCGGGCGGGAAGGCGCCGATGTCGCGGAACGTCTCGACATGCCGCTCCGGCAAGACGAGGAGGTGCGTGTCCGCCTGCGGGTTGATGTCGCGGATCGCGACGAACCCGTCCGCGGCGTGGACATGGTCACCCTCACGGACGAGCTCACAAAAGAGGCAGTCCTCAGGCGGCACGGATTCCGTCCTCGGTCACGTCGGCGCCGCGAACCCGAAGGAAGCGCCCGACCGGCGCGTCGGGATCGACCAGCCAGGGCGAATAGTCCTCGCCGTACCCGCGCCCCGGCCGGTCGACGAGGACGACGTCCTCCCGGCCCAACTTTTCGCGCCAGCGGGCCAGGCACGCATCGCGCGAGACGGCTCGAAGGCGTGCGCTCCGCTCCTTCTTGACCTGCGGAGAAACGGTGTCTTCGGAGGCCGTCACGGTTCCGGGCCGCGGCGAGTACGGGAAGACGTGCACCTTCGTGATCCCGGCCTGCCGGACGACGTCGAGCGTGCGCTCGAATGCACGCTCGTTCTCGGTCGGGAACCCGACGATCACGTCCGCGGTCAGGTTGAAGTCGGCAAGGCCGGCGAGCCGGCGAAGGTAGGTCGCCGAGGTGTAGCGGCGGCCCATGGCGCGCAGGACGTCATCGTCGCCGGACTGAAGCGGGACGTGAAGGTGACCCGCCGCTGCCGGTGTTTCGCGAAGCGCCGAGACCAGCTCGTCGTTCACATGATTGATCTCGATCGAGGAGAGCCGGAGCCGCTCGACGCCCTGCACGGCACCCGCCTCGCGAACGAGCCGCGCCAACGCGTAACCGGCGTCGCGGTCGCGATAGCAGCCGAGGTTGATTCCCGTCAGGACGATCTCGCGGTGCCCCTGGCTCACGCGCTTCCGGATCTCCGCGAGCACGGTGCCGGCACGCCGACTGCGCGATGCTCCACGGACGAGCGGGATGACGCAGAAGTTGCAGCTGAAGCTGCAGCCGTCCTGCACCTTGACGAATGCGCGAACGCGGTCGAGGCGAGCATCGGCCTGGATGCAGCCGATCGCGCCGACGTCGCCGGCGACCGTGCCCGCGATCTCCTCGCTCGGCCGGGCGACGACGAGCACGTTCTCCGGTAGGCCGGCCATCGCCTGGCCGAGGTTGGCCGCGCAGCCGGTCACGTAGACGCGACCGTGGGTCCTCGCAGCGCGAGAGGCGGCCTGCCGTGACTTGGACACCGCTTCCTGCGTGACGCAGCACGTGTTCACGACTGCGACATCCGCAGCACCGGCCGACCGCTCTTCGTGGCCGTCGGCGATGAGACGCTCACGAACGGCATGCGCGTCCGAGTGCGACACCTTGCAGCCGAGAAACCGGACCGAGAAGGACGCCATTTCGGCCGGAAATCTACTGCCGCTGGAACAGATCGGCCGCCCAACCGCCATCGATCCGGCGCTCGCGGTGAGCGTAACCGGGCAGATTCGGCATCCGCGAGTGGAAGTACCCGGCGGTAACGATTCGGTTCACATCGAGGTGGGGGGCAAGCGCCTCGACCGAAGCGAGATCGATGTTCGCCAGCCCGAGGTCCGCCGACGGGATGCCCTCGGCAACGACGTCCACGAGCCGAACGTCGATCGTCACGTCGTTCCTCTGCGCATTTCGCTCCGCGGTCTCGATCGATGCCTGCTCCCGGTCGAGGGCGATGACAGGCTGAAAGCCGAGCTTTGCCGCGGCGACCGACAGCACGCCAGAACCGCAGCCGATGTCGACGAGGCTCCCTCGCTCCAGCTCCACGAGGAACCCGAGCGCCAGCCGCGTCGACGGGTGCGAGCCGGTGCCGAAGGCGCGGCCAGGATCGATGACGACGGTGATCACATCGGGCGGCGGCTCTTCCCACGACGGGCCGATCCAGAGCGGCCCGATCCAGATCGGCCGGTGGAACTCGCGCCAGCGCTCCTCCCACCCGGGCTCGACGGCCGTAGCGGAGACTTCGCCGAACATCGCGCGCAGTCGCGCCTCACCGGCCGAATCCGTGTAGACGGCGATCTCTCCGTCGGCTTCCTCGAAGCCTTCGGGATACAGCTCGATGAACCTGGCCCTCGCCTCTTCGAGCTGGTCGTCCCCGACCACCACGGCGACCCGGCGGAGCTCGACACCGCTCCCGCTCAGCGGAACGCGCTCTTCAACTTCTCGAAGAACCCCTCGTCCGGCCGGTACGTGTCTTCAGCAGCTGACTCCTCGAACCGCTCGAGGACATCCCTCTGCTCCTCGGTCAGCTGGTGCGGAATCGCGACGTTCACCAGCACCCGGTGGTCGCCGCGCCCGAAGCCCTGGAGAACGGGCATGCCCTTGCCGCGCAGGACCACGACGTGGTTGGGTTGGGTGCCCGCGTCGAAGTCCAGTTCCTCTTCGCCGTCGAGCGTCGGCACCCGCACCCGCGTGCCGAGCGCCGCCTGCGTCATCGTCAGTGCGACCGTCGAGAAGACGTCGTCGCCCTCGCGGACGAATCGCGGGTCCGGCCGCACGCGAACCCGGACATAGACGTCGCCCGCCCGGCCGCCCGGAAGGCCTGCATGGCCTTCGCCGGAGAGGCGGATCCGCTGGCCGTCGTGGATGCCCGGCGGAATGTCCACCTCCAATCGTCGTTCCTCGAGCACCTGGCCCGCGCCGTCGCACTCCTCGCAGGGATGCTCGACGAGCTGACCTCTCCCCCCGCACCCCGGGCACGCCTGTGTCCTGATGAACTCTCCGAACGCGCTTCGGGAAACGTGCTGCATGCGCCCCATGCCGTCGCAGCTGGGACACGTCTTCACGTCGGTGCCGGGCTCGACACCGTCTCCGCCGCACCGACCGCAGGGAACGGCGACCTGAAAAGGCACCTCCCGCTTCACGCCCCTCGCCGCGTCCACGAGCTCGATCTCCACCTCCGCGCCGATGTCGGCTCCGCGGCCGCCGCGTGCGCGGACCGCCGTCGTGAACAGATCGTCTCCGAAGAACGCCGAGAAGAGATCCGCAAGGTTCCCGAAGTCGGACTGCGACGGCCGGAACCCACCGCTTCGGAGGCCCGTGTGGCCGTACCTGTCGTAGAGCTCACGGGTCTCGGAGTTGGAGAGCACCTCGTACGCCTCCACGACCTCCTTGAAGCGTTCCTCGGCGTCCGGTGCGTCCGAGACGTCCGGATGGACCTGTCGAGCCAGGGTCCGAAAGGCCTTCTTCAGCTCGGCGCCATCGGCCTCGCGGCCGACGCCGAGCACCTCGTAGTAGTCGCGCTCCGCCGTCGCCATTCTCGGATGGAGGGTAGCCGGGGGCTCGGCCCTAGCGACCTAGTTTTCCGTGTAGATCTCTTCGACGAAGCGGGAGAGCTCCTGCGCGGCGCCGCGCACGGAGCGAATGGCGGTCTCGTAGTCCATGCGCAGAGGGCCGAGCAGGCTCACAGCACCGAGCGGTCGGTAGGCGAGCCCATAGGTCGCACCGACGAGAGACACCTGCTGGAGAGCTGGGTGCGCGAGCTCGACGCCGAGCCGCACGAACGGGTCGCGGTTGCCGAGCGCCTGCCCGAGTACCTGGAGCACGACGGCCCGGTGCTCGAGCGCCTCGAGGAGTCCCCGGTAGGCGTCGAGATCCTCCTCTCGGACGTCACCCAGGAGCGTGGCGGTGCCCCCGACGAAGAGCCGCTGCTCCTCGGATCCCGCGGCGTCGGTGAACGCCGGACGGAGCAACTCGAGGAACGCGCGCTCCCGCGCGGAGAGTCCCTCCTCGGCGAACACCTGCCGGAGCGCGAGCGAGCCGGGCGCGAGACCGACGGTGCGCTCGTTGAGGTACTCCGCCGCCCAGCTGACGAGGCCCTGGTCGACCGGCTCGCCGATGGCGAAGACGCGCTTCGTGACTCCGCCTGTCGACGTGATCACCACTGTGACGATGACCTGGGGCTGGAGCTCGAGCACCTCGACGTGGCGGACTGTCGCCGCCTCCAACGGCGGTGCTGAGACGAGCGCGAGCAGCCGCGTCATCTGCGCGAGCGCCTCCGTGGTCGCCTGCAGGGCCACCTCGACCTCGGCCGCCGGGCCGCTCAGATCGAGCGGCACCGACGCGGGACGGGGCTCCAGACGGTTGAGCAGGCCCTCGACGAAGAGCCGGTAGCCGGTCTCGGTGGGAACGCGGCCTGCGGAGGTATGCGGGTGTGTCAGCAGACCCAGCCGCTCCAGCTCGGCGAGCTCGCTCCGCACAGTCGACGATGAGACGCTGAGGCCCGCGCGCTCGACGAGGTACTTCGACCCGACCGGCTGTCCGGTGGCGATGTACTCGTCGACGAGGCGCCTCAGGATGTCCCGCTGGCGATCGGTGAGCTCCGGCTGCGTCGTAGTCATCCTCTTTGCAGGCATTTTAGCCCGTCGCTGCCATCCGCCCGCTTGCCGCTCAGGCGAGGAGCTCGGCCGTCACGCCGCCACCGAGCAGCCGCCCGCGCGGGGTCAGCGTCAGCGACTCGCCCTCGGATCCTCCGCCGTCGCGAGCGACGAGCTCGAGCCGCTCGAGGCGCTCCAGCGCGTCGGTGTCGAGCACGGGACCGATGCCGGCGACCTGCAACTGCTCGTCGAGCCGGAGCCCGAGCATCACTCGCTCCCGTTGCAGCACGTCGGTCGACAGCTCCTCGAGCTCGCGCGGAGGGCGATGGCCACGCGCCAGCGACGCGGCATAGACCGGCAGCCGCGGCGTGTTCCGCCACCGTTGCCCGAGAACGGTGGACACCGCGCCGATTCCGACGCCGAGGTAATCGCGACCGAGCCAGTAGGCGAGGTTGTGATGCGCGCGCAGGTCCCTTCCGCCGGCCGCGCCGGAGAGACGACAGAAGTTCGCCGTCTCGTACCAGCGATACCCCGCGTGGGTCAGCCGGCCGACGACCCGCTCGAAGTAGTCCTCGAGCGCCTCCTCCTGCCGGCGCAGCTCCTCTCCGTATCGATGCGCGAAGCGAGTGCCCGGTTTCGCCTCGAGCTCGTAGCAGGAGAGGTGCTCGGGGCCGAGCGCGAGCGCCTCGTCGATGTCGGCGTCGAGAGCGGAGGAGCTCTGGCCGGGGATCCCATAGATGAGATCCAACGAGATGTTGTCAAAGTCGGCATCGCGGAGACGGTAGAACGCGCGCCGGACGTCGTCCGGCCCCGCCCGCCGCTCGAGGACCACGAGCAGATCGGGATCGAAGGTCTGCGCGCCGAGGGAGACCCGGTTCACGCCGGCGTCGCGGAGAAGCGAGGCGACCTCCGGTGTCACAGTCTCCGGATTCGCCTCCACGGTCACCTCGGCCGCCGCGGGCAGCGCGAGCAACAGCCGGCGGAGCTCTTCGGGCTCGGTGAAGGTCGGCGTCCCTCCTCCGACGAAAACCGTCTGGACTTCGGGCGACAGCAGCGGACGTTCCAGCTCGAGCTCCGCCAGCAGCGCCTCCACGTACGTCCCGTGCTCGCCCTGCCGACCGACGACAGTGACGAAGTCGCAGTAGCCGCAGCGGTGCGCGCAGAACGGCAGGTGGACGTACAGATGCCGGACGACGCCGCTCATTTCCCGTTCTCGTTCAGGTTCAGCACGGCGAGGAACGCCTCCTGCGGCACCTCGACGGCGCCGACCTGCTTCATCCGCTTCTTGCCCTTCTTCTGCTGCTCGAGCAGCTTGCGCTTCCGTGTGATGTCGCCGCCGTAGCACTTGGCGAGCACGTCCTTGCGCTTGGCCTTGATCGTCTCGCGCGCGATGATCCGCGACCCGATCGCCGCCTGGATGGGGACGTCGAACATCTGCCTCGGGATCTCCTCGCGCAGACGGTCGACGAGGGCACGGCCCCGCCCGTACGCCGAGTCCCGATGGATGATGAGCGAGAGCGCGTCGACCGAGTCGCCGGCGATCAGCACGTCGAGCTTGACGAGGTTCCCCTCGCGGAAGCCGATGACGTCGTAGTCGAAGCTCGCATACCCGCGAGTCCGCGACTTCAGCTGGTCGTAGAAGTCGATGACGACCTCGGCGAGCGGCAGCTCGTAGATCAGGACGGCGCGGTCCTCCGAGAGGTACTCCATGTGGTCGAACCGGCCGCGCCGATCGTTGCAGAGCTCCATGACCTGGCCGACGTACTCCTTCGGGACGATGATCGATGCCCGGATGTACGGCTCTTCGACCCGCTCGATCTCGGCCGGCATCTCTGCCGGGTTGTGCACCTCGATCTCCTCCCCGGTCGTCGTGATCACCTGATAGGCGACATTCGGCGCCGTCACGAGCAGGTCGAGGTCGAACTCGCGCTCCAGCCGCTCGCGCACGATCTCCATGTGCAGGAGGCCGAGGAACCCGCACCGGAAACCGAATCCGAGCGCCTGCGACGTCTCGGGCTCGTAGATGAGCGCGCCGTCGTTCAGCTTCAGCTTCTCGAGGGCATCGCGGAGGTCCGGGTACTCGTCCGAGTCGGTCGGGAAGAGCCCCGCGAAGACCATCGGCTTCACGTCCTTGTAGCCCGGGAGGGCATCCGCTGCGGGGTTCTCGAGGGCCGTCAGCGTGTCGCCGACGCGGAGGCGGCTGACGTCCTTCAAGCCCGTGATCGCGTAGCCGACCTCGCCCGCCTCGAGGGTCTGCGCGGCGCGCATCGTCGGCGAGAAGAAGCCGAGCTCCTCGGCCTCGAAGCGCGTGCCCTGCGCCATCGCCAGCAACCCCTCTCCGTTGCGGAACGAGCCGTCCACGACGCGGACGAACGCGACGACGCCGCGGTACTGGTCGTAGGAGGAATCGAAGATCAGCGCGCGCGGCGGCGCCGCGGGGTCGCCGTCGGGGGCTGGGATGCGCTCGACGATCGCGTCGAGGACAGCCTCGATCCCCTGTCCCGTCTTGGCGGAGATGCGCATGACGCCGGCCGGGTCGCCGCCGATCAGCTCGGCGATCTCCGCGGCCGCCGCGTCCGGGTCCGCCTGAGGCAAGTCGATCTTGTTCACGACCGGGAGCAGCTCGAGCTCGTTCTCGATCGCCAGGTACGCGTTCGCGACGGTCTGTGCCTCGACGCCCTGTGCGGCGTCGACGACGAGCACCGCTCCCTCGCAGGCCTGAAGCGAGCGCGAGACCTCGTACGTGAAGTCCACGTGGCCCGGGGTGTCGATCAGGTTGAGCTGATGGCCCTTCCAGAGGACACGGACGGCCTGCGCCTTGATCGTGATCCCGCGTTCACGCTCGAGCTCCATGGAATCGAGGACCTGGGCCCGCATCTCCCGCCCGGAGACGGTGTCCGTGACCTCGAGGATGCGGTCGGCGAGGGTCGACTTTCCATGGTCGATGTGCGCGATGATCGAGAAGTTGCGGATTCGGTCCAGCTGCATGGGTCAATCCGCCGGGCGGGCGCGGGCTCGCAACGATAGCAACGCGTTCAGCTCACGAAGTCCCAGCAAACGGGCGGAAAAAAGGTAGGCCGCGCCGCCGACGCCGATTGCGAGGAAGACCGACAGGAGCTGCGAGACGAACGCTTGCCCCAGCACGTCGTCCAGCCCCCACCACACGCCGAAGGCGACGACGGCGAGGACGGCCGACGCGAGCGTGATCCGAACGACAGAACGAGCTGTCTCCCCCACCTCGAAACGGCCGAATCGACGGCGCAGAAAGAAGAGCAGAGCGGCCGAACCGGCCATGTTCGCGAGCGAGATGGCAAACGGAATGCCCCAGGTTCCGACGCGATAGAAGACAGCGAAGAGCACGGTGTTCAAGATCAGGTTGCCGAGTGCTACCCAGGTGGGTAGCCACGGCGCCTGAAGACTGAAGAAGGCTCTGTTGAGCATCAGCATGGCGCCGTTGAAGACGAGTCCGAGCGAGAAGGCTGCCAGCGCGGCTGCGACGACGTCCGTCTCGTGAGGGCCGAACTCGCCACGCTCGTAGAGGAGCCGGACAATCGGCTCGGCGAGGACCGCCGAGACGACGCTTGCCGGGATCAACAAGAACGCGATCTGACGTAGACCGAGACCTACCGTGTGGCGAAAGGCCTCTTCATCCCCCCGCGTCGCAAGCCGGGCGAGCGCGGGGAAGAGGACTGTTGCCACTGCGACCGAGAACATGCCTTGCGGGAGCATGTAGATCCGGAAGGCAGCGTCGATCGCGCTTGGGGAGATCGTCGGATCGATGTACCTGGCAGCGAAAAACGTTCCGATCAGAGCGTTCACGTTGATCAGGCCAAGACCCAGCGTGACCGGGAGCATGAGGACGAACACACGCTTCACCGCGGGGTCACGCCAGTCGATGGCCAGACGCAGGCGTCCATCCAGGCCGGTAAGCCACGGCAGAGGCAGCAGGAGCTGGACGAGCGTTCCGACGACGATCGCGCCCGCGTAGACGTACAGCTTGCCCGCCTCGGTGTCCGCTTGTGGAACTCCGATGACGAGTCCGGCGATGATCACGACGTTCCAGAACACCGGTGTGAGCGCAGGGATCGAGAAGTGTCCGTAGCTGTTGAGAATCCCGACGACGATTCCGAAGATCCCGAGCAACACGACAATGGGGAAGAGGATGCGCGAGAGCGTTACGGCGAGAGCGCCTGTATCTCCGCTGCCATAGCCAAAGAGGTCCATGACCCAGGGGGCCGCGAGGACGAAGATCGCAGTGATGGCCGTCAGACCCAGCAGCAGAAGCCAGATCAGGCTTGAGGCGACGCGCCACGCCCGCGCCCGCTCGCCCTTCTCGAGCAGCTCGGTGAAGACGGGCACGAACGCGGAGGAGAGCGCGGCGTCCGCGACGAGGGCGCGGACGAGATTCGGCACCTGGAAGGCAACGGTGAATGCGTTGATGCCGGCTCCCTCGACGCCGAAGTAGCTGCGCGCGACGATCTCGCGAGCGAGGCCGAGAATGCGGGAAAGCCCGGTCGCAGCGGAGAAGACCGCCGTCGACCACGCAAGCCGGCGGGATGGGAACCCGGGTGCCTCCGGACGTGAGCCGCTCACCGGAGGGTTCTCCACGAGGGGAGGATACGAGCGGCCTCGGCCCGCACCTGCCGAGAGAAGAGGGCTGCTAGCATTCCGCCGCCCGCCATGCGGGCCTTTTTTCGCCCATGCCCAACATCAATCAGCAGAAGAGACGCGTTCGGAGCGCCGCGAGGGAGCGGCTGCAAAATCTGCGCTACCGGTCGACTGTCAAGACGTTGACGCGTCGCCTGGAAGCCGCCGTCGAGCAGGGCGATTCGGACGGCGTCGCCGAAACGCACCTCGAGCTGCAGCGCTGGATCGACCGCGCCTCGGCGCGTGGCGCCCTTCACCGCAACGCTGCCGCACGCAAGAAAGCGCAGGCCGCCCGCCTCGCGCGGGCCGCTAGCTCGCGCTAGGCGGTCTGGCGGGCGCGAGCCCGGGCAGGTTCGGTGAGATCGGCGAGTGCTCTGGTCAGCTCGTGGGCACCGGACAAACGGCTGGCCCCTTTGAGCGCAGCGTCGAGCGCCGCGAGACGGACGATCGCTGCGTCGAGCTCCTCCTGTGAATACCGATCCGCATGCCCGAGGGCCTTCCGCACGCGAAACTCGTGCAGCTTCACGCGCTTGGCGATCTCGCGAGCCGCGAGACCCTCCTCCGAGAGCACCTTGACTGCTCGGACCAGGGTGACGTGTGCCGCGAGACGCATCGCGATGGCAAACGGCTCCCGCCGCTCGAGCTCGGCCTCCCCGGCGGCGACGAGCGCCCCGGCTTCCCGATCGCCCCATGCGTCGGTAATCGCCCAGGCCGTCGCCTCGCGCGCCGGCGCCGCAAGCCCCTCGACGTCCGCGCGGGAGACGGCTCGGCCTCCGGCCCAGATCGTGATCTTGTCCGCTTCGGTCGCCAGAGCGGCCAGGTCGTCGCCGACGATCTCGACGAGCGCGCGAGCTGCATCGGGCTCGATCGCGCCACCCAGGCCCTCGAACTGCGTGCGCACCCAGGCCGGCAGATCCCGCGGTTTCGGCGCGTCGTACGAGAGGACCCGGCCGACGGCCGCCACGGTCTTGGCCAGCGCGTCGCTCCGTGGCGTCTCGCTCGTGACCAGAGCGAGCACCGCGCCCGGAACCGGATCGGCGAGGTACTGAGTGACCGCGTCGACGTCGGCTTTCTTCCAGCGCTCGACAGCCTCGACGATGACGAGGCGGCCCCCGTCCCCGCCGGCAAACAGGCCGAGCGCGTTGCAGGCGGCGACAGCATCCGCCCCGGTGGCCGTGTCGCCGGCGAGGTGCTCGATCGATTCGTCTCCGAAGCGGGAACGGAGCCGGCGGAGCGCGCGCACGACCTTGGGCCGGTCGCTCCCGGTCAGCAGGTAGACCGGAAGAAGGGGCTCGGTGGACACCGGAGGCAAGCATAGTCATGCCCCTTTCCGCGTGGTGATGCGTCGGCCGTCGGTCTCGATGACGACCCGGCCGTCAAGGTCGGTGCGGAAGACATCGATGCCCGGTACGCCTCCAAGCGCCGCCAGCGTCGACTCCGCGGGGTGACCGTACTCGTTGTCGCGCCCGCACGAGATGAATGCGATCTTCGGCCTCGTCAGCTGGAGCAGCCTGGACAGGCCCTCGTCGGCGGAGCCGTGGTGGCCGACCTTCAGGATCTCCACCGGTGGCGGGTTCAACGGCAGCGTGACCGGCGACTCGGCGTCGGCCGTGAGGAGGATGTCGACGCTTCCGTAGGAGGCGAGCAGGACGGTGGCGAAGTCGTTTGGGTCTTCCCCGGACCTGGGCTCGGCCGCCGGCCAGAGGACTTGCAGGCGAAGGCGTCCCAGCCGGAAGACGAGACCGGCGCGGGCCGCAACGACGCGAATGCCGCGCGCTCTCGCCTCCGTCAGCGCGGCGCTTTCCTCAAGGCTCCCTCCGGGAATCCGTGGATCGAGGACCCTGTCGACCCGCAGGTCCCTGAGGATTTCCGGGGCACCACCGATGTGATCGCGCTGCGGGTGCGTCAGGACGAGCAGCGAGACCCGCCGGATGCCGAGACGGCGGAGCTGCTCGTCCACATCGGCCTCCGGTGGGCCCTGGTCGACGAGCACCGCGCCTTCGCGCACCTCGAGGAGGGTTCCGTCGCCCTGGCCGACGTCGAGCACGGTCACACGAAGCCCGGACGGCGGCCGTGGCGGCTCTCGCGGGCGGATCTGCCAGCCGCACGCGACCAGCGCTGCCAGGCCGACCAGCACCGCAAGGCGCGAGCGCTGCCGACGGGGCAGCCGGACCCACGCGACCAGTGCGGCGACGGCGATACCGGCGAATGCCACTGTCAGCGACGGACCCACCTGCGCCCCCGGCAACCCGCCCACGATCCGCGCGCAGAGTGCGACGTACGCAGCGAGCCAGCCGTTCACCCAAGCCGCGGCCACCGCCGCCTCGGGAAGCAACGGATCGAGCAGGGCGGTGGCCAGCGCAAGACTGAAGGAAACTCCGACGACAGGCGCCGCGAGCGCGTTGCTCAGGATCGAGTACACCGGCACGGTGCCGAACCTGATGAGCAGGATCGGGGCGGTCACCAGGCCGCATGCTCCGGAGACGGCCACGACCGTCGCCAGCGGGCGAGGAACCGGATAGCCCTCGAGGACCCGCTCGACTCGCGGGACGACCACGAAGATCGCACCGACCGCAGCGAACGACAGCTGGAATCCGGCCTCGTAGAGGTTGTACGGATTCCAGGCGAGGAGCACGGCGGCGCCGAGCAGCAGGAAGTACCAGCGGTCGCGCGGTCGCGCTGCAAGCCAGGCGAGCGAAGCGAGCGCCCCCGCGACTCCGGCGCGGACGACGGAGGGCTGCCAGCCGACCGCCAAGACGTACGCGGCGATGGCTGCGAGTGCTCCGATCTCGGCCGCGAACCGGGAGATGCCGAGCAGCCAGGCGAGCGCGAGGACGCCGCCCGCAACGAACGCGACGTTCTGACCGGACACCGCGAGCAGGTGGTAGAGGCCCGACGCACGGAAGTCGTCGCCGAGCGATTCGCTCAACCCTTCGTCTTCCCCGAGGACGAGTCCGGCAAGGACCGCACGCCGTTCTCCGGTGAGCCCGGGTGCTATCGACCCCACCAGGCGGTGCCGAACGCTGTCGGCGAAGCCCGGGAGACCACCCCGTCGACCCACGACTCGCCACTCTCGACCCCGGACGACGACGTGGACTCCGCGACGGCGCAGGAGCGTGCGTTCGTCGAATCCGTCGCTCGGTCCTCGCGGCTCGCGCAGCTCGACCGGACTCACGATCAAAGCTCCCTGGGGAGGGGCGCGGCCAGGCGGAAGCTCCAGGAGCACCGATTCACGCAACGCGAGCGAGCGAAACGACAGCATCCGGGCGGTAACGCGGAGGCGATAGGGCGTTCGGCGAGCCGGGCCGGTGACCTCGAGCAGGGCGCGTCCGGCCTCGCCGATTCGAGGCTCGAGAACGCTCCGGTCCAGCGCGTCGAGCCGAACGCTCCCCCACCACAGCCCGCCTGCCGCCAGCGCGAATGCCAGCAAGACGAGCCGGCCACGCCGCTCGAGGACCGCCGCCGAGGCGAGAGCCGCGCCGAGAGAGGCTGCGAGCACGGCGGGCGACGAGATCCGAACGACGGCGGCCAGCGCCAGACCGGCGCACAGGCTCGCGGCGAGGAGATGCGTCGCGTAGCGGTCGAGCAAGACGGTCAAGGCGCCGCGAGCCCTTGGAGCTGCTCGAGCCGCGCAGGGCCGATGCCGGGGATGGCATCGAGGTCCTCGAGCGAGCTGAATGCGCCGTGCTCCTGCCGGTAGTCGAGGATCTTCTGCGCGGTGACAGGCCCGACGCCGGGGAGCGCATCCAGTTGCTCCAGGGTCGCGGTGTTCAGATGAATCGGGCCGCCGGCGGCCGCGTTGCCCTCATCCTCGATCGCCGAAGCCCCGGCCTCGACGACCGCGCGGCGGGGGACGACGACCTGCGTCCCGTCCGAGACCTGAGCCGCGAGGTTGACAAGGCTCAGGTCGGCACGATGGGTTGCGCCGCCCGCGCGACGGACGGCGTCCGCGATGCGCGCGCCGTGCTCGACCCGGTAAAGCCCGGGGCGCCGAACTGCGCCGACGACGTGCACGACCAGCCGGGCGGGCGCAGCCGCCTCGATCTCGCCGGCCGCCGATGGAGATCGTTCGACGGTCGCCGTCCCGCTGCCGACGAAGAACCGTCCCGCGACGAAGAGCGCGCCGATGAGCAGCGCGGCCGCCAAGAGCGCACGTGAGCGAGTGACCTGAAGGCCGTCCATCGCCTCCACGGTGCCGACAAAGACGTGCCATGTCTGTCACGCGAAGACCCCAAAGGTGTGACGAATCCATCCGCCGCGGCGTATATGAGGTGTATGACGACCGTGACGAGCTCGCTTGCCGACGTCGCCAGACGGCATCTCGACGATGTCTACCGCTACGTGCTCTACCTCACGCGCGACCCCCACGCGGCCGAGGATCTCGCCGCGGAGACGTTCGAGCGCGCCGTCCGACTCTGGCACCGCTTCGATCCCGAGCGGGGCTCCGAACGCACCTGGCTCTGCCAGATCGCACGAACGGTCGCCCTCGACCACCTTCGGGCCGAAGAGCGACGACGGCGTCGCGAGGAGCGCTACGCGAGCCTGGCCGACCAAACCGAAGAGCTCTCCGAGCGCTCGCTCTCTCCCTGGCTCCAAGCGGCGCTCGGAGCGCTCTCGGCCGCCGACCGCGAGGTGATCGTCTTGCGCGTGATCCTCGATCTCGACCCCACTTCGGCGGGCCGCGTGCTCGGCGTCACGCCCACCGCCTGCACGACCCGGCTCGGCCGGGCCCTGGAAAAGCTCGAACGGAATGCGAGGAACGCCCGTGTCGCCTGAAACCCTGATCGACGAGCGCTTCGACGAGCTCGTTTCCGCGCTGCGCGCCGAGACTCCCGGCACGCCTCAGGACTTGCGCGAACGAGTCGCCGGCATCACCGCGACACCGCTTCCCGCCCGGCGGTTCACGACTCGCCGGATCCTCACGTTCGCAGCTCCAGCCATTGCGGGGCTCTCGCTCGCCGTGGCTGTGGCGGTCGGCCTCAACTCGGCGATCGACCCGGGCGGCTCAGGAGGCGCCGGGAACAGCGGCAGTTCGTCCGCAGCGGAGCCGCGAGCCCGGGAGCTTGCGCCTCAGGTGGGCGAGCGGGCACCGATCGGCACTGTTGCCACAGACAGCTCTGCGCAGAAACGCGCCGTCGCGCCCATTCCGACCGACGGCCGGGCGCAGGACTACAACGCATCCCTCGTGCTGCTCGTCGACGGGACGGAGGACCTCTCGGCCACCACCCAGCGCGCACTCCGCACGACGCGGCGCCTCGGCGGCTACCTGGTCTCCGTCAACTACACGACACCCGAGCCGGTCGAGGGAACTGCGGCCGTGCGCGTCCGCATCCCCGTCTCCCGCGTCCAGGCCGCGATCGTCCAGTTCAGCGGGCTCGGCCGGATCCTGGCGCAGGACACGCGCATCTCGGACCTCCAGCTGCCGCTGGACGAGCTCACGCGCCAGATCCGCCGGCTCGAGCGGCGTGCGGCAGCCGCAAAGGGCGCCGAGCGGGAGCGGCTCCTGGCCCAGATCGCCTCGCTGCGCCGCCAGCGCCTGGAGATCAACCGCCGCGCTGCCTTCGCGACCGTGAGCCTCGACCTGACGACGCATGAGCCGAAGGAGCCCGCCGCGACTCCCGGCCGGCTCGACCGCGCCCTCGGCGACGCCGTCGGGATCCTGGCGGCCGAGCTGATCATCGCGGCCTACGTGTTGATCGTCGCGAGCCCGCTGCTCGTGCTCCTGGCCGCGGCGTTCTTCGGCAACCGGGCCCTCCGGCGCCATGCCGACCAGCAACTGCTCGAAAGGGCCTAGACCGCGGGGGCGGAGGAGAAGTCCAGCTTGTCGCGCACGGCACGCAGACGCGCCTCGCTCGCGACGAACCCGCGCACGACGTCGGGATCGAACTGCTTGCCCGACTGCTGCACCAGCTCGCGGCCGGCTTCGACCCAGCGACGCGCGCGCCGGTAGGGCCGGTCGCTCGTGATCGCATCGAGCGCGTCGGCGACGGCGAACACGCGAGCCGCCATCGGGATCTCCGTACCGGCGAGCCCGTCCGGGTACCCGGCTCCGTCCCACCGCTCGTGGTGGGACCGCACGATCCGCAGCCCTTCGCCGTGGAGGAACGCCACTCCCGTGAGCACCTGCTCGCCGAGCACCGTGTGCGTGCGCATCAGGCGCTCCTCGGCCTGCGTGAGCGGCTTCGGCTTCTGGAGAATCCGGTCCGGGATCCCGATCTTGCCGACGTCGTGGAGCAGGAACCCGTACTCGGTGCTCATATCCTCGAGCAGATCGGGATCGACCGCCCGTGCCAGCTCCAGGGCGTAGTGCTGCACCCGCTGCGAGTGCTGGCGGGTCCCGGTGTCCTTCGACTCGAGCGCGCTCGCCAGCGCGGCCACCGTCTCGCGGTAGGCGCTCTGCACGAGCGCCCGCTGACCCTTCTCGATCTCGAGGATGTGGCGGAGGTCGCGCGCGTAGAGGAGGAGCTGTTCCTGCGGATCGTCCGACCGGGCCGAACGGAACGGGATGCCGTACAGCGACCCCGCGAGCTGTTCGACGACTGCGAGCAGCTGGAGCGGGCTGAACGGCTTGCGGATGAGTGCGTCCGCACCTGCCTGCTCGGCCGCCTGTGCGGTGCCTCCGTCGGAGCCGCTGAGGATGACGACGGCGATTCCGTCAGTGGCCGGGTCGCTCTTGAGCTTGCGGCAGTAGTCGAGCCCGCTCATGCCCGGCATGCGGACATCCAGCACGACGACGTCGGGTGGCGAGAGCACGATCGCCCGCTCGGCTGCCGCGGCGCTTTCGGCCTCGTCCACGTCGATGTCGAAGACTTCGAACGTCGTCCGAAGAAGTGCGCGGAGCCCAGCGTCGTCATCTACCAGTAGGAGCCTCACCCAAGACCTCCTTGTGCCGAAATGCTCTTCGCCTATCGGCCGGAGGCTCCTACCCCTTTAGGGTGAGTTGTCCCTCGCGAGAGTTCAGTCGAGCACGATGTTCACGAGCTTCCCGGGCACGACGATCGTCTGACGGATCGCCTTGCCGTCCACAAAAGCCTGCACCTTCGGGGACGAGGCGGCCCGGGCGATCAGCTCCTTCTCGGGCAGGTCGGAGGGAACCTCGATCCGGTCCCGCACGCGTCCGTCGACCTGGATGACCAACTCGAAGGTGTCGTGTTGCAGCAGGACCGGGTCGGCCTCGGGCCAGGGCTCCATCCACAGGCGCTCGTGCCCTAGCCGTTCCCACAGCTCCTCGGCGACGTGCGGCGCGTACGGCTGGATCAGGGACACCGCCGTCTCGGCCGCGAACCTTGCGGCCGGGTCGTCCGGCGACTGAACGAGCTCGTTGGTCAACTCGATGACCGCGGAGATGGGTGTGTGGAACTGGAATCGCCGGCCGATGTCGTCCGTGACCTTCACGACCGTGGCATGCGCCTTGCGCGCCAGCGGAGTGTCGGCTGCGCCGTCCACGGGAGGCTGCTCCGCGACGTCCAGCACGGCACGCCACAGGCGCCGCAGGAAGCGCACGATGCCCTCGATGCCCGTGTCCGTCCACTCCATGTCCTGGTCGGCCGGGCCCATGAAGAGGATGTAGGTGCGGACGGCGTCGGCGCCGTACTCGTCGACCAGCAGGTCCGGTCCGGCGACATTCCCGCGCGACTTCGACATCTTCGAGCCGCCCATCTGCAGCCACCCCTGGTGGAAAACGCGACCGAAGGGCTCGCCAAAACCGACCAGCCCCATCTCCCTCATCACCCGGACGAAGAACCTCGAATAGAGCAGGTGACCGGTGGTGTGGTCGATCCCTCCGATGTACTGCGTGACCGGACACCAGTAGTCGACGAGAGCCCGGTCGAACGCCGCCTCGGGATTCCTCGGATCGACGTAGCGCAGGTAGTACCAGGACGAGTCGACGAAGGTGTCCATCGTGTCCGCCTCGCGGCGGCCGGTCTTCCCGCACTTCGGACAGGGGACGTACAGCCACTCCTCGTTGGACGCCAGCGGGGGCACTCCCTTCGGCCGGTAGTCGGCCACCTCGGGCAACTCGACGGGCAAGTCCTCCTCCGGGACCGGAACGACGCCGCAGTCGTCGCAGTGGATGATCGGGATCGGGCAGCCCCAGTAGCGCTGCCGGGAGAAGCTCCAGTCGCGCAGCCGGTAGCTGACCGCCGGGTTGCCCTTGCCCTGATCCGACAGCCACTCGACGATCTTCCGCTTGGCCTCCTCGACCGGGAGACCGCTGAAGTCCCCGGAGTTGATCAGGACGCCCTGCTCCTCGTCGATGACCTCGCGGATCGGCAACGCGAACGTCTCGGCGAACTCGCGGTCGCGCTCGTCGTGGGCGGGGACAGCCATGATCGCGCCCGTGCCGTACTCCATCAGGACGTAGTCGGCGACCCAGACGGGCAGGCGCTCGCCGTTGACCGGGTTTGTCACATAGTGACCCGAGAAGACGCCGGTCTTGACCGCTTCCGTGACCCGCGCCTCCCCGCCGCGCGCCGCCGTCCGTTTGACGTAGTCGTCCACCGCGTCGATCGCGATGCGCGCGACCAGCGGATGCTCGGGCGCCACCACGAAGAACGTGGCACCGAAGAGGGTGTCCGGGCGGGTCGTGAAGACGGGCACGTCCTCGTCCAGCTCCTCGATCCGGAACAGGATCTCGGCGCCCTCGGACCGTCCGATCCAATTGCGCTGGATCGTCTTCGTCCGTTCGGGCCACTCGCCCCAC